>Ga0070694_100000001_pt1 | contig 226104 bp, 245 predicted proteins | sample KBSK1251metaG_FD_65470 | JGI IMG/M metagenome (GOLD analysis project Ga0070694, IMG submission 65470) | Corn, switchgrass and miscanthus rhizosphere microbial communities from Kellogg Biological Station, Michigan, USA - KBS K1-25-1 metaG | ecosystem: Host-associated > Plants > Roots >...
AGTCCCGTGCGGCGACGTCCGCCGCGCGCTTTCCTCCTCGTGCGCCCTCGGGGTCTTCGTGTCCGATGGGCGCGTCGACGAGGACGATGGCCGCGTCCGCGCACGCTCGCAGGACGTCCGTCATCGTCGGTTCGAACCGGACCTCGTCCAATCGACCGTCCCGCAATCGCACGACGGCCCAGCCGCGTTGTTGGCGGTGGCGCGCGCCGTCGACGCCCGCGACGAGCAAACCGGCCGCCTACCGGGTGAGTTTCGTGCGGACGCGGTCGTAGAACCCGCCGTTGAAGCGCACGAAGCGGGCGCGGCGCTCGCTGGGAGTGACGGTGACGACGTCGTTGGGGGCCATGTCGGCGCTATGGTGGCCGTCGACGACGACCTTGGCGGGTTTTTCAGCGCCCAAGCGGCGTTCGAGCACGGTCACCTTGATCGTGCTCGTGTAGGGCACGACGAGGGGCCGCGCGCCCAACCGGAAGGGTGCGATGGGGCTCACGAGGACCGCGTCGACGGCCGGGTGCATGATGGGGCCTCCCACGCTCAACGAGTACCCCGTGCTTCCCGTGGCGGTGGCGACGATGACGCCGTCGCCGCGCAGCGTGTCCGTGACCTCGCCGTTGATCTCGATGCGGAACTTGATGAGCTTGGCGATCTTCGACGATTGGACGGTGACCTCGTTCGCGGCGTCCGGCAGGCGTTCGTCGTCGAGGCGGGCGGCGATCTTTGCGCGTTCTTCGACGCGGAAGTCGCCTCGCAGGATCCGTTCGACGGCGTTGAGGGCGTACTTCGGCTCGACCTCGCTCAGGAAGCCGATGCCGCCGGCGTTCACGGCGAGGACGGGTCGGTCCGTGTGGTTGAGCGTGAGAAGGATGGTCCCGTCGCCGCCGACGGCCACGTAGACGTCGGCCTCCATCTTGTCCAAGGGCGTGCCCTTCGTCTTGAGGGACTTGGCCAGGAGGCTCTCGACCTGGACGGGTTGCTTGCGCTCGAGGAGGTAATCGTGGAGCGCCTTGACCTCCTTGAGGACGTGGCCCGCGTTGGGTTTGCAGATGAGGCCCCATTTCATGGCCGTAGCGCCTCCCACAGGTTCGCCTCGCGCAGGGCCACCATCGGGAACTTGCTTCGTACGTCGAAGGGGGCGTTTAAGGGCTTCTTCGAGAGGTCGAACACGTGGCCGCCGGCCTCGCGCACGATGAGCGTGCTCGCGGCCACGTCGACGACGCGCAGCAGTTTCTGGTCGCAGTAGAAGGCGTCCAGGGCGCCGGCGGCGACGAGGCACATCTCGAGGGCGGCGCTTCCCAGGTCGCGGAAGTGGAGCTTGTGGCCTTCGGGCAGGCGGAGCCCGCGCTCGTAGTCGAGGGCCGTCCCGACGAGGGGTTCGAGGTGGCTTCCGCGCTTGACGTCGAGGCGCTTTCCGTCGAACGTCGCGCCCCGGCCCTTCTCGCCCCAGTACGAACCCGGCGTCGGGATCGAGTGGACGACGCCGAGTTCGATGCCGGCCAGGTCCTTGCGTCCCAGCGCGAGGCTCACGGCGTGGAACGGCACGCCGTGGAGGGCGTTGCGCGTGCCGTCCACGGGGTCGGCCACGAGCCACCAATCGGCGCCGCGGTCCAGGTTGCCGATCTCCTCGCTGCAGAGGTTGAGCGGGATGGGTGCGTCGTCGAGTTCGTCGATGATGACGCGTTCGGCGATGCGGTCGAGGGCCGACGTCGGGCTTCCGCTGGCGCCGGTCTGGACGACGCGCTCAGGCGCCTTGGAGCGCAGCGCCTTGCGGGCGGCCTTCGCGGTCTTTTCCGCCAGTTCATCGAGCCAGTTGCGCATTTGGGCGCGGCGCGGGACCGCCATCTTGCGGCCCAATCGGGGCGGCGGCTTAAATCAATCGGGACGCGCCCTCGCGCCCGGGACGAAGACGCGGTAGATGGGGAACGCGAGGGCCATGACGACAACGTTGCCGACGAAGTAGAAGAGGTCGGTGGGCAGGCCCAGGATGCGTCCGCGCGAGTCAAGGGCGTCGATGAAGAGGTACGCGATGAAGCCGAGGCTCAACGCGACGAAGAGGACGGGCACGACGGGATAGCCGGGGACCCGGTAGGGCCGCGGGCGGTGGGGGTCCTTGATCCGCAGGCGGATGAGGCCGATGCCGGTGAGCGCGTACGCCGTCCAACTCGCGAGGACGACGTAGCCGAAGAGTTGGTCGCGGGTGAAGAAGAGGACGAGGAGTCCGCTCGCGATGGATTGCGTGAGGATGCTCACGTGGGGCACGTGGTGGCGCTCGTGCACGCGCGCGAAGATGGCGGGAAAGAGCCGGTCGCGGGCCATGGCGTAGTAGACGCGTGGGCCGGCGAGCGTGAGGCCGTTGATGGGGCCCAGGATGCTCACGAGGATCATCGTCGTGACGAACACCTTGCCGGGAGCCCCGAAGACGGCCTCGGCGGCGCGGCTCGCGACGGCGTCGCCGCGCATGCCCTCGAAGCCGAGGACGAAGACGTAGGCGAGGACGAGGAGCACGTAGATGGCGATGACGCCGAGGATGCCGGTGATGAGGGCGCGCGGGACGTTGCGTTGCGGGTCCTTGACCTCGCCGGCCACGCGCGTGACGCCCGTCCACCCGTCGTAGGCGAAGAGGGCACCGACGAGCGCGAGGCTGAACCCGATCTCGGCGGGCACGTTGGGGTCGGCCAGGTTCGACGCGTCGGCCTTGGGGCTCGTCAGTCCGAGGGCGACGAGGCCGAGCATGAGCGTCACCTTGGCCGCCGTGATCGCGAACTGGATCCAGCCGCCCTGTTTGACGCCGAAGTAGTTCGCCAGCGTGAAGAGTGCAAGGATGGCGAGGGCGGTGAACTTGATGCCGAAGCCGGGGAAGAAGAGGTGGGCATGGATGCCGGGCTTGAGTTGCTCGAGCTGCATGGCCCACGCGACGCTGAGCGCGGCGAGGCTGGCAGGGTAGTTGATCGCGAAGGCGAGCCACCCGTTGAAGAAGCCCCAGAAGGGTCCGAGGCTCTCGCGGGCGTAGACGTAGTCGCCGCCCGTGCGGGGGAACATGGCGCCGAACTCGGCGTACGTGAGGGCGCCCAGGAGCGTGAGGAGGCCCGCGCCGATCCAGACGGCAAAGAGCCACGCGACGCCCTCGACGCCTTGGGCGGTGCGGTGGACGGCGACGAAGATGCCGCTGCCGATGACGATGCCGACGACGATGCTCGCGGCCTGCCCCAGGCCGAGCTCTCGGCGCAGACCCTCGCTCGTCTCGTTCGACATCTAGTACTCGGTCTCCACCTTTCGCACGACGTCGTTGTAGGCGAGGAAGGCGGGCGCGAAGCGCAACGCCCGTTGGAAGTCGCCCTTGATCTTGACCTTGCGCTGGAAGTAGGCCGCCTGCAGGCTCAGTTCGCCCTTCTGGAGCCGGACGAACGTGTCGTACGTGCCCTGGACGTGGAATTGCACGTCGTCGTGGTGCCCGTTCGAGCTCACGTCGGCCCGCGTGAGGGCGCCGTCGTGGAACTCGTAATAGATGAAGAGGGCACGCCCGCCCGGCGTGTCCGTGACCTCCGTCACGAGCGTCGCCGACTGACCCGACAGGGCGTGCCGGAATTCCTTGGAGGCCCCCAAGCGTCGCTTGGCCTCCTCGAGCCATGCGCCCGAGAGGAACCGATGGGCCATCCGGCGCGGCCAACGGGGCCGCGCGCTATATGCGCTTCCGCATGCGCCCGCGGGGGTCGGTAAATATTTATCACAAGCGCCCATCGGCCGGCCGGCGCTTATGAAGGAACAGGTGGAGGCACGCATGCTCAAGGAGGGCCGCTACGTCCTCATCGACGACGAGCCGTGCAAGATCCTCAGCATCGAAACGTCGAAGCCCGGCAAGCACGGCGCGGCCAAGATGCGCATCGAAGGCTCGAACATCTTCACCGGCGCCAAGCGCTCGATGATCTGCAGCGTCAACGAGAAGGTGTTCCAGCCCATCATCGACAAGCGGCGCGCCCAGGTCGTCTCCACGCACGGCGACAAGGCCCAGCTCATGGACATGGAGAACTACAACATGTTCGAGATGTCCATCCCCGAGGAGTACCAAGGCAAGCTCGAGGCCGGCAAGGAGATCGACTACACCGAGGCCATGGGCAAGCAGATGATCACGCGGGCCTAGCCGCGAGGCAGGACCGCGCGAGGTTTTCCCCCGAAGCGTGTGCCTCCCTTTGACGATGGATTCCCTCCGGCGGGTCCAGTCTCTTCTCGCGGTCACCCTGGTCTCGTTCTCGCTCCCCGGTTGTCTGGATCACCGAGAGGCTGAACCGACGCGGGCCTCGGACGATCTCGTGCTCTACTCAGCCGTCAACCGGAACGCCCAACTGGAGTTGGACGACACGCCGCCGGGCGGGCCAAGGGCTGCATGCCAGGTCCTCCTCGTCCACAACGCGACCCGCGTCTCGCATCTGACGTTCGAGGTGCAATGGACGCCCAAGGATGACTCCATGAGGGTCCTACGGGCCTGGATCGTGTTGCCGGACGGCTCCGTGGGAAACCAGGTCGAGGGCGCCTCGCCGCTGGCCGTGACCTCCAGGTCCTTCAACGCGACGCGGGGGGAGGAGTTCCGGATGATCGTCAATCGGACGAGCTTGCCGTCGCCTTCGTTGGCGATCGCCTCGCCCCAACCCATTGCGGTCCATATCGGATTCGTATGGACCGTGGCGCGCGAGGATACGCCGGAGAACGGACGGGGTTTGTGGAGCAGGCAAACCCACTGCGACCGATGATCGCACGCGGGCCCGCTGCCGGTTGGCTTCCCTACACGCCTTCCTTCTCGAACCCGCACTTGGGGCAGCGGCGTACGACGATGGCGCCCTTGACCTTGTACGGCATGTACTCGCCGTCGCGGGGACAAAAGACGCTCTCTTCTTTCTTCTTGAGAACGTTCGCCTCTTCGGACTCCTGGAACTCTTCTTCCTCGGTGCCCTCGGCGTATTCGTTCTCCTCGAATTCGTCCCCTAGCATGGAAGCGGCCCGGCGAAACGGCCCTATCCTATTTGAGGGTATTCTACCCAAGTCATCTAGGCGTAGCCTGCCAGGCGCCGTTCGCTGTCGCGCCAGACGTTCTTGAGGAGCATGCGCACGTCGTCCCGGCCGCGCAGTTTGGCGTAGCGCGGGTCGTTGAGGAAGACGAGGAGGACCTCGGGGGCGAGGTGGACCGCCCGGTCGAGCGAACGCAGGCCGAGGTCCGTCTGGTCGTGGTCGAAGAGCTCCATCGCGAGCTCGAACTGGGCGCCGGCGTTGAGGGGTTCCGCGTTGGCGCGTTCGACGAGGTCCTCGAAGCGGTCGAGGGCGTTGCCGCGAGGCTCGATGGGCTTGGTCGCTTGGAGGCTTCGCAGGAACGACCGGGCGGCCCGGACCTGGGCGGGTTTGCGTCGGCGGACCGCCCACGCCGCGCCGAGAGCGAGCCCGATGAGGGCGCCGGTCGCGAGCGTGAGAAAGGCGGGCCCTTGCATGCGCGCGGCGCTCGCGAACGAGGGCGGAGACTTGCGTTCGGACGATTCGGCGCCGGGATCCGCGTCGCCGCCGATCGGGAAACGTTGGCGGTCGCCCTGCGATGAGACGCAGTCGAGGGTGCCTTCGTCGGTCTCGCCGTCGACGAGGCAGACGAAGAGTTCGTCCCGGCTCGACCCCTGCGGCTGAGAACCGGTGGCCGCCTCGTCTGGCGCCGTCGCCGGGTCGGAGGGCGCGCCCGCGCCCGGGTCGGCCAGGGGCGGCGGGGATTCTGCGGGTGGTTCGTCTTGCGCGGTCGCGATCGCGGCGGACGCCGTGGCGAGCAGCAGACCCCAGATAATGGACTTCATAGCCCGACTCCCCAGGCCTCCAGCGACGTCCGAGGATGAACGCCTTCCTTCAGGGGTGAACGTTCCGAACGACCGATAGGGCCCAAAGGCCCCCAAAAAGCGGCCCGAACCTAGCTAGATGTGTGGACGGGGAGGATGATGCGGAACGTCGTGCCGCCCGGGCGTTGCGTCGTGTACTCGATGCGTCCCTTGTGCCCTTCGACGACGCTGTGCACGAGGGGCAGGCCGAGTCCTGTGCCGAAGGCCTTCGTCGTGACGAAGGGTTCGAACAACTTGGCTTCGACCTCGCGTGGCAGGCCGGGGCCGTTGTCCCACACTTCGATCATGACCTCCGCGTCGGAGGCCTTCGTGCGGATGCCGACATGGCCGCCCGTGCCGACGGCGTCGTTGGCGTTGACGAGGAGGTTCATGACGGCTTGGGCGAGTTCGCTCCCGTTGCAGATGACCTGCGGGAGTTCGCCCCATTCCTGGTGGACCTCGACGGATTTCTTCTTGAAGGCCTGGTTGAGCATGACGAGGGTCTTGCGGCAGATGGAATTGACGTCCTCCTCGCTTTTGTGGTCGGAGTGCGCGCGCGACATGAGCCGCAGGGCGTCGACGACGTGCTGGATCCGGTCGATGCCGTCCTCGTTGTCCTTGAGGAGCTCGACGAGCTTGGCCGCCTTCGCCTTGAAGGCCTCGGGGTCGTCCCCGGCCTGGTCGAGGGCCAATCGAAGGAGGCCCGTGTTGAGCTTGACCCACGCGAGCGGGTTGTAGATCTCGTGCGCGATGTCGCTCACGAGGAGCCCGACGGCCGCGAAGCGCTCGTGACGCACGAGTTGGTCGCGCGCTTGCGCGAGTTCGCGTCGCAGCTCGTCCACGTCGGCTTGAGCGATCTTTGGACGAGGCGACGCGGCCAAGGCTGACCCAGTGCGACTCTGTCCGCTCGGCCATTTGAATGCTTGCCCTTTTCGCTCGCGCGCGAACGGGGAAAACCACCCGAGAAGCCACTGCGGCCCCCCGAACCCTTTTAACGCGCGGCCGGTCTGCCCGGTGGAACCGGATGAAGTTCAAGGAGCGGCTGCTGCACGCCTCCCGGATGAACCGTTCGGTCGTCTGCATCGGCCTCGACTTCGAGATGCAGAGCGTGCCCGCCTTCATCCGCGACGAAGACTTCCCCATCCTCTCCTTCAACCAGGCCATCATCGAGGCGACGAAGGACCTCGTCTGCGCCTACAAGCCCAACATCGCATTCTACGAGAAGCACGCCGAGCGGGGCCTCACGAGCCTGCGCAAGACCATCGAGATGGTGCCCGAGGACATCCCCGTCATCCTCGACTGCAAGCGCGGCGACATCGGGTCGACGGCGAAGGCCTACGCGGAGGCGTACTTCGACGACCTCGGCGTGGACGCCGTCACCGTGAACCCGTACCTCGGCTCGGACGCGATCGAGCCCTTCCTCAACTACGACGAGAAGGGCGTCTTCGTCGTCTGCCGCACCACGAACGCGGCCGCCGGCGAGTTCCAGGACCTGCCGGTCCAGGGTTCGCCGCTCTTCGAGCACGTGGCGCGGCGCGCCGTCAAGGAATGGAACGCGCAGGACAACATCGGCCTCGTCGCCCCGGGGACGCAACCGCGCCTCCTGCAGCAGGTGCGCCGCATCGCGGGGCCCAACATCCCCATCCTCGTGCCGGGCGTCGGCGCCCAGGGCGGCCGCCCCCAGGACGCCGTCCAATGCGGCGCGAACATTCGCGGCGAGATGGTGCTCGTGAACGCGAGCCGCAGCATCCTCTACGCGTCGCAAGAGAAGGATTTCGCCGTCGCCGCGCGCTCGGCCGCGCAGAAGCTCAAGGACGAATGCAACGAGGCGCGCAACGTCTCCATCTCTCCGTGAACGCGATGGCCGAGAGCGCCGTGGAACTGGCCAAGCAACTCTCCGAATCGGAGCGCCGGATCCTTCGCGCGTTCCCGACGACGCCCGGCGCCGTTCCTATCGCGACCATCGCCCAGGCGGCCCAGGCCACCGAACAAGAGACTTACAGCGCCCTCTCGTGGCTGGCCAAGAAGGGCCTCGTGGAACTCTCCGAGACCGTCGAGGGCACCCTGCACGCCGGCCGTGAAGCCGCTTCGTTCGTCCAGGAACGGTTCCCGGAGCGCCGCGTCTACGAACGCGTCGTCCGCAACCCCGAAGGCATCCTCCTCGACGAGCTCAAGCGAGAACTGCCCCCGGCCGTGGTCGACGTCGCCCTCACGTGGTGGAAGCGCAAGGGGTTGGGCACCATCGAGCGCACGGAGCGGGGGAACAAGCTCCAGGCCCACCCGTCGCCGCCGCCCGCCGAGGACGAGCAACTCCTCGCGACGCTCTTGCCCCGGTTGGCGGAGGGCGTCCGCGAGGCCGATGCGAAGGCCCTCTCGGGCCGAGGCTACGAGGCGTTGCGACAACGCCCGGGCATCCTCGACCTGCGCCAGGTCAAGCAACGCGCCGCCAAGCTCACGCCGATGGGACACGAGGCGCTCAAGGGCCTATCGACGAGTGCGGACGTCGTCGGGGAGCTCACGCCGGAGATGCTCGTCTCGGGCGCGTGGCGGGGCAAGGAGTTCCAGTCCTACGACCTGCGCACGGCCGCCAAGCGGCCCGAGGCCGCCAAGCCCCACCCCGTCGTCCAGATCATCGAGCAGATCCGGGACATCTTCGTCGAACTCGGCTTCACGGAGATCGAGGAGGACTTCGTCCAGTCCGCGTTCTGGAACCTGGACGCCCTCTTCATCCCCCAGGACCACCCGGCGCGCGACATGCAGGACACGTTCTACCTCTCGCGCCCGGCCGCCCTCGACGTGCCCCAGGACCTCTTCGAGCGCCTCGACGCCGTCCACAAGTCCGGCAAAGGCACGCGGAGCCGGGGCTGGGGCCGCGGCCTCGAGATGGACGAGTCGCGCAAGGCGCTCCTGCGGACGCACACGACGGTGGGGACGATCCGGTACTTGGCGAAGAACCCCAAGCCGCCGGTGCGCGTCTTCTCCATCGGGCGCGTCTTCCGCCATGAGACCATGGACGCGACGCACCTGCCCGAGTTCCACCAGGTCGAGGGCATCGCGACGGAGGAAGGCGCGGACCTGCCCATGCTCTTGGGCATCCTGCGGGAGTTCTACGGCCGCATGGGCTTCCCCCAGGTCCGCCTGCGCCCCAGCTACTACCCCTACACCGAGCCCAGCCTCGACGTCGAGGTCTGGTACAACGACAAGTGGCTGGAACTCGGAGGCGCCGGCATCTTCCGTCCGGAGGTCACGGTGCCCTTGGGCGTCGAGACGCCCGTCCTTGCCTGGGGCCTCGGGCTCGAACGGTTGGCGATGTTGCGCCTCAAGCGCAAGGACATCCGCGACCTCTACGTCTCGGACCTGGACTGGCTGCGCCGCCAACCGCTCCTGTGATCACTTCTTGGGCTCGGTCCCAAGAAGCTTGAGGTACGTGTCCGCCTCGGGCGTCTTCGAGAAGGAGGCGACGACCTCGTCGGGCAACGTGGAGAGCATCGTGTCGACCTTCTGCATGAGCGCGTGGACCTGTTCGTCCGTGACGCCCATGGTGGAGGGTGAAGCGAGCCCCACGCCAGGCATGCGGCTCGAGGGCGGGGTGGACGGCGCGGAGGTCCATTCGTAGGCGGCGATGAGCTTGCGGGCGTGCAGGACGCCCATCGCGCCCAACAACCAGAGGAGGAGCCCGAGGAGGGCGACGCCTCCCGCGATGGCCGCGAGCGCGTCGTACGTGAGGTGCGCCCCGGCAAAGTCGTAGCCATCGTTGGGCGGACCCGCCCGCATGGCGGCGCGGTAGACGATGGGGGTCAAGAGGACGCCGAGGAGGAAGACCACGAGGCCGATCCACGCCATTCCACGGTGCATCGAATGGAGGCCCTTGGCCTCCTCTAGGAGCCCGACGCGGCGGGTCTCATCGAGCGTCGATCGCTTGGTCCGGCGGCTGGGGAGGAAGAGGAAGGTGACGGCGAGCGCGAGGCCGACGAGGACGATCGCGAGCGCGTAGTAGTCGCCCTGGAGGCCGGCGATGAGGTACGTGTCGGGGTAGTTCTCGTAGGACCAACGGTAGGCGTAGGCCGCGAAGGCGAGGCCGGCGGCGAAGAGGGCCCAGCCGACGTTCGAGAGCCACGGGATGCCGTAACGCATGTGCAGGGTCCACTTGGCGGACCCGCCAGGAACCGGTTTGAACGCGGGCGTTTCTTCCACGGGCGTCGGGGCGAACGTCTCCGCGATGATCGGCGACGGTTCTGGCGCCTTGGGCGGCTGCGGGGCCTTCGCCGGCTCCGGCGCGGGCGATGGCCGCTTGCGCCGGGCCTCGTCGGCGGCGTGGCGCAATTCGGCGAGTTCGGCCTTGACCGAGGCCATCTCGGCCTTGGCGGCGCCGAGACTCTCCTTGGCGTGCTCGCCCGGCGACTCGTCCTCGGCGGCGGGCTCGCCCTCTGCCTTGGGTTCCTCCTCCGTGGCCATGCGTGAGCCGGGCATCCTCCAGGCTAGAGGTAAAGGGTTTCGGTTCGAGACATGATGGAAAACTAGGCCGCGTCGCTCCCGCGCAAGCCTTACACCCGGTCCCCGAATGAATCCACGTAGCGCACCGAGGGGACCCAGCCTCGACGGAGGCCGAAACGGGCAGGCCCAACTTGTGTCGCAGACACTGCGGGTCGGCGCGGCCAGACCGTACGTTGTCGTCCGAGGTATATACGGATTCTGCTGGTCCGGAACGATGTAGGAAAAACTTGCCGTGAAGCCGTCGTCATATTCATGATGTCAAATGCCGCCGCTTTCCGCCCCCGTCCGATAACGACAGGTTTGATGGCGTGCGCTGCATGCGAGACGCAAAGCGTCGTCATCGTGAGGAGCCGGAGTCCTCGAAACCCGGGTAGCGGCCACCCAAGCTCTCAATTTATCCGCTGGTGTTTTCGGTACGGGCAAGTTTGGCCTTTCTTCCGGAGGAGTGACTGACCCAGGTTGTTGACCGCCCGATCAGATTCCTGCCAATCGTGCCGGCAGTTCGCCCAGGATGGGTTCGAGGCCGAGCACGATCCAAACTACCCACATGGCAACGCCCGCCGCCAGAGGCACGGTGACGTTGTCCTCGTAGCGGGGCAGGGACTCGGCGAGCATCGCCGCCCCGGCGCCTATCAGGAAGACGATGCCGAGTTCGAGGCGCGGATACTCGACGCCGGTCTCGTTCCCGAGCCACGAGACGAGCACGAGGGCGCCGGCGATCCCGGCGACGAAGCCCGCGATGGAGCCCTCCCACGTCTTGCGCGGGTTCCAGGGAATCGCGTGGCGCCCCATCGAGCGCCCGACCAGGCTGCTGAACCCGTCGCCGAAGGCGAGCATGCCGGCGGCGGCGAGGGCAACCGGCATCGGTGTGATCCAGACGAGGACGATGACGGTGAGGAGGAAGCCGATGGACGCCCACGAGAAGAGTTCGGTGGGGCGTCGCACGCGTTCGAGTTGTTGGGTCCAGAACGGGAGTCGGATGCCGAAGGCGAGCGAGAGGAGTTCGATGGTGAGGACGAAGAACGTCGCGGCGAGGCCGACGATCGTCGCGTAGTTGAGGTTCGTGTAGAGGATGAGCGGCGTGACGGCGAGGCCGGTGGCCATGTGCCACCCCTTGCGGATCCACTCCGTGCGGAGTGCGCCCAACCTAGTCCTCCAGGACCTCGGGCGGCAGGAGGTTGGGGATGCCGTCCTCGATGGGGTACGCGTGGTGGCACGTGGCGCACGTGAGCGTGCCTTCGAGGATCTCTCCGCCGTCTTCCTTGGTGATCTTGAGACTCAGGTCGCCCTTGTCGTTGGGGCAGCACAGGATGTCCAGAAGGTCGTGCTGCACGGCGGTCAACTCCGGCGCGTCGTCGCGGCGACGGCCCGCAAGGGTCGCGCGGTGACGCCGTGGTATTCGTGGAGGCTCTTCGTGCTGACGTCGCCCTTGCGCATCGCCTGGATGGCGCTGACGCTCGCGCGCGCGGCCTCGATCGTGGCCGCGAAAGGAATCTGCAGGTCGACGGCGACGCGCCGCATCATGAAGCCGTCGCGGCGCGCGGGCGCCTCCATGAGGTCGCTCGGCGTGTTGATGATGAACTGGATCTCGCCCTTGCGCATCAAGTCGATCGCGTCGGGGTTGCCCTGCTCGCCGACCTTGAAGACGATCTCGACGGGCAGGCCGTGCTCGCGCAGCGTGAGCGCCGTGCCGCGGGTGGCGTAGAGGCGGAAGCCGAGGTTCACGAACTCCTGCGCGACGGGGAGGATCTTGCGCTTGTCCTCGTCGCGCACGGAGACGAAGACGCTTCCCGTGGCGGGCAGGCGGTTGCCGGCGGCCTCCATGGCCTTCCAGTACGCGCGGCCGTAGTCCTCGTCGATGCCCATCACTTCGCCCGTGGACTTCATCTCGGGGCCGAGGACCGTGTCGACGCCGGGGAGCTTGTTGAAGGGGAAGACGGGCGCCTTGACCGCGTAGTGCTTCGGCTTGGCGGTCGCGAGCCGCATGTCCTTGAGTTTCTCGCCGAGGGCGACGCGGGCGCCGGTCTTCGCGAGCGGGATGCCGATGGCCTTGCTGACGTAGGGGACCGTCCGGCTCGAGCGGGGGTTCGCTTCGAAGACGTACACCTTGTTGTCCTTCACCGCGTATTGGATGTTGAGCAGGCCCACCACGCCGACGCCCAGGGCGATCTTGCGCGTGTAGTCCTCGAGCGTGCGCCGGATCTCCGACGACAGGGAGGGGGGCGGGATGGTGCACGTCGAGTCGCCGCTGTGGACGCCGGCTTCCTCGATGTGCTCCATGATGGCGCCGACGTAGACCTCGGACCCGTCGCAGACGGCGTCCACGTCGACCTCGACCGCGTTGCCCAGGAAGCGGTCCACGAGGAGCGGGTGGTCGCGCGTGACCTTCACGGCCTCCGCGATGTACTCGTCAAGTTCGGCGTCGCTGGCCACGACCTGCATGCCGCGCCCGCCCAGGACGTAGCTGGGCCGGACGATGACGGGGTAGCCGATGCGGTGCGCGATCTCCTTGGCCTGCTCGCTCGTCTGGGCCGTGCCCGCCTCGGGTTTGGGGACGCCGAGTTCGCGGCACAAGAGTTCGAAGGTGCCGCGGTTCTCCGCGCGCTCGATGGCCTCGGGCGGCGTGCCCAGGATCTTCGTCGGCAGGTTGGGGCGCCGGTCGAGCGCGCGCTTCAAGGGCATGGCGAGGTTGATGGCCGTCTGGCCGCCGAACTGGCAGAGGATGCCATCGGCCTGCTCGCGTTCGAGGATGTCGAGCACGCACTCGAGCGTCAAGGGTTCGAAGTACAACCGGTCGGAGGTGTCGAAGTCGGTCGACACCGTCTCGGGGTTGTTGTTGACCATGATGGCCTCGTGGCCGGCCTCGCGGATGGCCTCGACCGCGTGGACGCTCGAGTAGTCGAACTCGATGCCCTGGCCGATGCGGATGGGCCCGCTGCCCAGGATGACGATGCGCTTCTTCGACTTGGCCGGCAACGCCTCGTCGGGGGCCGGCACGGGCGGGTAGGTGGAGTAGTAGTACGGCGTGAGGGCCTCGAACTCGGCGCTGCACGTGTCGACCATGCGGAAGACCGGCTCGACGCCCTTGAGGTGGCGCAGCGTGCGGACCCATTCGAAGTCCTTGCCCACGAGTTCCGCCAGGTGGTCGTCGCCGAAGCCCATCGCCTTCGCCCGGCGAAGGACGGGCTCGTCGAGTCCCATGGGGCCGCGCGACTTGAGCTCGGCCTCCATCTCGACGATGTTGCGGATCTTGCGCACGAAGAACGGGTCGTAGCCCGTGAGGTTGGCGATGGACTCGATCGTGCGCCCGCGGCGCAGGGCCTCCGCGATGACGAAGAGGCGCTGGTGGGTCGCGTTGCGCATGATCTCGGTGAGGTCGTCCTCGCTCCACGTCTTGCGCGCGGCGAGGCTGTTCGCGCCCACGTCGAGGCTGCGCACCGCCTTGAGGAGGCTCTCCTCGATGGTGCGCCCGATGGACATGACCTCGCCCGTCGACTTCATCTGGGTCCCGAGGCGCTTGTCGGCGGTGCGGAACTTGTCGAAGGGCCAGCGGGGGATCTTCGTGATGACGTAGTCGATGGCGGGCTCGAAGGAGGCGGGCGTCTTGCCCGTGACGGCGTTGGGAATCTCGTGCAGGCGCATGCCGAGGGCGATCTTGGCCGCCACGCGCGCGATGGGGTAGCCCGTCGCCTTCGAGGCGAGGGCGGAGCTGCGCGAGACGCGCGGGTTGACCTCGATGACGCGGTACTCCCACCGTTCGGGGTGGACGGCGAACTGGATGTTGCAACCGCCCTGGATGCCCAGCGCGCGGATGATCTTCAACGCGGCGCTGCGCAGGATCTGGTGTTCGTGGTCGGGCAGCGTCTGGGCGGGGGCGACGACGATGGATTCGCCCGTGTGGATGCCCATCGCGTCCAGGTTCTCCATGTTGCAGATGGTGATGCAGTTGTTGTCGGCGTCCCGCATCACCTCGTACTCGAACTCCTTCCAGCCGAGGATGGATTCCTCGATGAGGACCTGCTTGATGCGGCTGTAGGCGAGGCCGCGGCCGGCGATCTCCTCGAGTTCCTGTTCGTTGTGGGCGAAGCCGGAGCCCGTGCCGCCGAGGGTGAAGGCCGCGCGGATGATGACGGGGTAGCCGCCGATGACGTCCTTGACGATGCGCTTGGCCTCGTCGACCGTGTGGGCGGGCGCGGATTTGGGGACGGGCTCGCCGAGGCTGATCATCTTCTGCTTGAAGAGTTCCCGGTCCTCGCTCGTCTCGATGGCCTCGATGGGCGTGCCCAGGAGTTCGACGTTGTACTTCTGCAGGACCCCGCTCGAGGCCAACTCGGCGCAGATGTTGAGCGCCGTCTGGCCGCCCATGCCGGAGAGGACGCCTTGGGGCCGTTCGCGGGCGATGATGCGCTCGACGGATTCGGGCGTGATGGGCTCGACGTAGACGCGGTCCGCCATGTCGAGGTCCGTCATGATCGTGGCCGGGTTGCTGTTGACGAGGACGACCTCGTAGCCCTCCTCGCGCACGGACTTGCACGCCTGGGAACCGGAGAAGTCGAACTCGGCGGCCTGGCCGATGATGATGGGGCCGCTTCCGACGATCATGACCTTCTTGAGGTCCGACCGCTTGGGCATCTACGTCTTCCTCCGCAGCGGCCCCGTCATGTTCTTGTGGAACTCGTCGAAGAGGTAGCCCGTGTCCCGCGGCCCCGGCGAGGCCTCGGGGTGGTACTGGACGCAGAAGAGCGGGAGTTCCTTGTGGCGCAGGCCCTCCGGCGTGTTGTCATTGGCGTTCACTTGGGTGAGGGCGAGGCCGGTGCCGTCGAGGCTGCGCGTGTCGACGGCGAAGCCGTGGTTCTGGCTCGTGATGTAGACGCGGCCCGTGTCGACGTCCTTCGTGGGCTGGTTGGCGCCGCGGTGGCCGAACTTGAGCTTGTAGGTCTTTGCGCCGAACATGAGCGCCGTCAGCTGGTGGCCAAGGCAGATCCCCATGAAGGGGTAGGTCTCGGCCAGCGTGCGCGCCGTCTTCACCGTGTTCGCAAGGAGCTCCGGGTGCGCGGGGTCGCCGGGCCCGTTCGAGAGGAAGATGCCGTCGGGTTCGAAGGATTCCACGAGGCGCCGGTCCGCGTTCCACGGGACCTGGACGACGTTGAAGCGGCGCGTGAGGTTGCGGATGATGTTGCGCTTGGCGCCGCAGTCGATGAGGACGACGTTCTTGGCCTTCGCGTCCCACGCCTGGCCCAATGCGCCCATCGGGTTGTGGCCGTGCTTGAGGGGGGCCTTGGGCGAGACGGCGGCGACGAGGTTCGTCTTGTCCGGCGCCGGCATGCGCTGGACCTCCTCGAGGAGGGCCTTCGGGTCGGCGCCTTCCGTCGAGAGGGCCGCCTTGAGGGCGCCGAACTGCCGCGTCTTGATCGTGAGCATACGCGTATCGATGCCGGAGGCGCCGGGGACCTGGAAGTCCTGGAGGAAGGATTCGAGCGTCTTGCGCCCGCCGGGGTGGTAGGGCGTCGTGCACGCCTCCTGGACGACGGAGCCGCGCGCCCAGATGCGCTCCGACTCGTTGTCGTCCGCGTGGATCCCGTAGTTGCCTATCATCGGATAGGTGAACATGAGGATCTGGCCCTCGTAGCTGGGGTCCGTGAGGGACTCCTGGTAGCCCGTCATCTCCGTCGTGAAGACGAGTTCGCCGAAGACGGTCTTCGAGGCGCCGAAGGACTTGCCGGAAAGAATGGTCCCGTCCTCGATGACTAAGTGGGCGGGACGCGGAGCACCCATCTGGGCCGACCTTCGGAAAAGACGTGCCGTCGGTTGATAAGGGTTTACCCGAAAATTCGACTCGACGCGTCCCTTTCATACTCAAATCGGACTCGGGCCCGCTCGTGGCCCGCCTCGCGCTCGCGATCGCGTACGACGGCACACGCTTCGAATCGTACGCCCGCCAGCCGGGTCATCGCACCGTCGAGGGCGAACTCGTGTCGCTTCTTCGGGGCGCCGGGGCCTTCCAGGAGGCCAAGGCGGCGCGGTTCCGCAGCGGCAGCCGGACGGACGCGGGCGTCTCCGCGGCATGGAACGTCGTCGCCTTCGATTCCGACATCCCGGCCGGCGCCGCGGTGGCGGCCACCACGAAGGCTCCCGAAGGCCTCTTCCTGCTCTCGGCGACGACGGTCCCCGACGACTTCGAACCTCGGCACGCGCGCCGACGCCTCTACCGGTACCTCCTCACCCACGCGTGGAGCGCCAACCGCGTGCGACCCGCCTTGGACCTCTTTCGCGGCGAGCACGACTTCACGAACTTCCGGCGCGCCGACGCGGACAAGTCGCCTCGGGCCCGGATCACGCGCCTCAGGTACGGGGCGCGCCCCACTCCATTCCTGGAGGTCGAGGCGCCCTTCTTCCTCTGGCAGCAGGTCCGGCGGATCGTGGCCGCCATCGACGGGCTGGAGCGCGGCGAGCGGACCTTGGCCGAGCTCCGGTCGGCCCTCACGGAACCTGAGCGGCGCGTGGACCTTGGCATCGCGGCGCCCGAGGGGCTGCTCCTCTTGCGCGTCGACTACGACGGCGTCGCCTTTCCGCCGCCCAAGGGCGTCGCCCTCGACCGGCTTGACCGCGAACTCGATGCCACCCGGCGCCGGCTGTCCTTGGCGGAAGCGGCGCGTTCGGGTCCAGCCAGGCGCCGCTCGTGGAAGAGGTAGTGCTGGGCGTAGCCGGCCCAGGGACCGAAGTGGGAGCGAGCCCACGCGCCCCAGGCGCGGTAGTTCATGCGCTTGCGTGGGAAGTATTCCTCGCGCAGCACGCGCTCGATCCACACGTCGACGGGGAACGCCCCGAAGTGTTCGCACCCGTAGAGCAGGATGCAATCGGCGACCTTGGACCCGACGCCGGGCGTCTCGAGGAGGAGTGCGTGCGCCTCGTCGTACGGGAGCCGGGCCAGGCCGCCCGGGTCGAGGTGGCCATCGGCGACGCGTTGGGCCGCCGCGCGAAGGTAGGGGGCCCGGTAGCCCATTCCGGTCGAGCGCAACTGGCGCTCGGAGAGGGATGCGAGGGCCGGCGGCGTGGGGAACGCGTGGCGGGTGGTGCCTTCGATGGGTGCTCCCGCCAGGGCCGAGAGGGCCTCGAGCGTGCGGGAGATCTTGCCGACGTTCGAGTTCGCGCTGAGGATGTAGGAAACGAAGACCTCCCAGGGGTCCTGGGCCAATAGGCGCAGGCCCGGGTACGCGCCGAGGGCCCGGTCGAGGGGCTCGTCCCTCGCGACCTCGGCGAGGAAGCGGTCGTGGACGTCGTCGAGGCGGAAGTAGCGGCCCAAGTCATCGACGCCAAGTCCGGACGCCGTCTCGACGTGGAGGGTCCCGCCCAGGTCACGCACGCGGGTGAGTTCGTTCGCCACGAACCCTTCATGCCACCCGTTGCCGAGGGGCCGCCAACGGAACGCCTGGCCGGAATGGAGCGTCGCCTCCAGGTCAAAAACGCCCCTGTACGGCAGTTCCATCAAGCGGGAAGCCCCATGAAGAGGCACTCAGGAAGCGGCGCTTTAAAGGCTCCCGCGCGTGGATTCCTTAAATCAACCTGAGCCAGAACCGTTAATTAGCGGGCCCTCCGAGGTGATTTTGTAACGTGCCTGGGGAGACAGGCGCGCATTGGGGGGTGCCTTCGACGGGCCACATCAAGGTCGCCATCGGCGTGACGCTGTTCCTAGCGGCGCTGCTGACCGCGAGCACGCCCGCGTCGGCGCAGTTGCCCACGGGCGGCGTCACGCTGCCGACGACGCTGCCGCCCCTGCCGACCTCGAGCACACCTCCCAGTTCGACCTCGCCCATCGGCTCTACGAGTCCACCCGCCACGACCCTGCCGACGTCGACCACGCTCCCGACGACGCTGCCGACGTCCACTTCCACGACCTCCAGCTCAAGTTCCAGTTCCTCCTCGTCATCGTCCTCGTCGAGTTCCTCGAGCCGCACGAGCACCACGAGCAGCGGCATCCGGCTGCCCACCACGTTGACCTCGACGAGCCCGGGCACTTCCGCGGTCGTCATCTTCTTCACCTCGAACGACACGCCCGGCCAAGAGCAGGAACAGCCGCAGGCGCCCGGGACGGACTCGCCCGGCTCGCCCGCGGCCGCCTCGCCGCCCGGCCCGCGCACAAAGTTCGCCATCCCGGGCTTCGAGGCCGCGATCGCCCTGGCCGGCGTGAGCGTGATGCTCGCCATCCTGCGCCGGCGTTAGCGCCCGAACGCGAGTTCCCATCGTTGCTCGTGGCCCCACGATGCCCACGGGCAGGGCTCTGCCTTCTCCTCGGCCAGCGTGAACCCGGCTTTCTCGTAGAGCCGACGGGCGGCGTCTAGGTCGTTCACGGTCCAGAGGAAGACCCCCTTGTAGCCGACGGCCCTCGAGAAGCGGATCGCCTCGTCCAGGAGGCGCGCGCCCAGCCCCTGGCCGCGGGCGTGCTTCTCGACGAGGAACCAGCGCAGTTTCGCCCAACCCGGGTGGTCGTCCACGTGGTGGACGCCGATGCAGCCGACGCGCCGGCCGCCCTGTTCGGCGACCCACAGCCGGTCGCGCCGCGCGTCGAGGCTCATCAGGAACGTCGGAAGCCCTTGGGCGACGTAGTTCTCGAAGACCTGCGAGTAGCCGAACTCGTCGTGGTAGACGACCGCGTGGCGTTCGAGCAGCCAGCCCACGTCGCCGACCTTCGCGCGCCGCAGGCGGATCGGCGTCGGTGCGTCCCCGTTCGCGCCGAAGGCGTTTTGCAGCGTGCGGAAGGCGGCGGCGACCGCTTGGCGTTCCGTCGTTTCGAGCGCGCCCAAGAGCTGCCGGCCTTGGTCGTCGGCCCGCGCGTCCAGCGACCGGAAGTGCGTGGCGCCCTCCTTGGTGAGGAAGAGCTTGCGTTCGCGGCCGTCGTCGGCCGAGGGCGCGCGACGCATGATGTGCTGGGCTTCGAGGCGTGAGATGAGGCGGCTGAGGTACCCCTGGTCGAAGCCCGTCACGGCGCGGATCTCCTTGGCCGTCCGGCCCGGGCGCGACCCGACCTCGTAGATGACGCGCGCCTCCTGGAGGTTGAACGGGGTGCCCAGGTAATCGCGGGACAGCGTGCCGATGAGGCGCGTGTAGAAGCGGTTGAAGGTACGGAACTCGTCGACGAGACGCGTCGCCGTGACGGAGGCCATGCGCCCTCGAATAGTTGCCAGTGGCATATACTTTGCCGGGTCGGCGAAAGCACCATAATGCCCCATCCGCGTGCCCGAAGCGTGCCCGCCTACGTCGTCGTCGACATCGAGGTCAAGGATCCCAAGGCGTACGAGGAGTACCGCGCCAAGGCGGCCCCCGTCGTCCTGCAATACGGCGGGCGCTACCTCGTGCGGGGCGGCTCCGTGACCGAACTCGAACCCGGATGGAGCCTCCACCGCTTCGTGATCCTCGAATTCCCTTCCGCGGAGCAGGCCAAGCGCTGGTACACGTCGCCCGAGTACGCGAAGGTCCTGCCCATCCGGCTGCGGTCCACGAAGAGCCGGCTCGCCATCGTCGAGGGTCTCGACCCGACGAAGCCGCTGCCTCCCTAGGGCGGGCCGTCGTCTCGCCTCCACGGTCTGCATTAAATATAAGAAGGGTCTTCGCCGCGCCTTACCCTGGGCCCCTCGGGACTCGGGCTAGCCTCTTCTGAGGTGCTCTCAACATGGTCAAGGCACGCGCACGCACAGCGACCCGCAAGGTCAAGGACAAGTGGAAGGCCAAGCAGTGGTACACCATCGTGGCCCCTGCGGGTTGGAACAAGGTCACCATCGCCGAAACGATGAGTGACGAACCGGAGAAACTCATCGGCCGCGTCGCGACGACGACGATGCAGGACCTCACGGGCGACTTCAAGCTCATGCACGTCAAGCTCGACTTCCAGGTCGAGCGCATCAACGGCAACCAGGCCGAGAGCCGATTCATCGGCCACAGCCTCACGAGCGACTACCTGCGCCGGCTCGTGCGCCGCAACCACACGAAGATCACGACGATCGTGGACGCGACGACGAAGGACGGCGCGCTCATCCGCGTCAAGCCCGTGGGCGTCACGGAGCACCGCGCCCAGTCGAGCCAGGAGACGCAGATCCGCAAGCTCATCCAGGACTCCGTCATGGAACTCGCCGCCGAGAAGTCCCTCACCGAATTCGTGAAGGAGATGCTGGACGGGCGCCTCAGCACCCGCCTGCAGAAGGCGACGAAGGCCATCTATCCGCTTCGCAAGATCGAGGTGAACAAGTCGGAGGTCCGCCAGGCGCCGACGATCACGCTCGAGGACCTCGAGCCGGCCCAACAGCCGACCGAGGGCGGCGCGCCCAGCGACGAGGCCCCGACGTCGACCGAGGAGACGGCCGCCCCGGCCGAGTCCGAGGAAGAGACCGTCGAGGTCGCCGCGGCGACGAAGACCGAATAGGCGCGCTCCCGGCCTGACGAACCGCTATTGCCTAGCGTAGCGTGGCCCTCAAGAGGAAGACCAGCGCGCCCGCCTGGAGGACGTTTTCGACGAGCAGCAGGGGCTCTCCCAGGCTCGCGAAGACGGTCATCATCGTCAGGAGGTGGTAGAGGACGACGCCGTTGTGGAGCGCGAGGAAGAGGGCGAAGAGGAGGAGGCCGAGCGTGAACGGCGATCGGATCTGCCGGTGGTTGCGCGCGTAGACGAAAGCGAGTGCGAGGGTCAGGATGCCGTTGAGGCCCGTGAGGGCGACGTCGATCCACATGAGCGTGCTCATCCTAGGTCCTCCCGGTGTCCGCCGCGCTTCCTGGTGCTAACTTGGCCGCGATGGCCTCGAACTCCGCGAGGCTCTCCTCCATGTCGGGCGTGAAGAGATAGACCGCGCCGTAGTCCTTGCCGGTCGACGAGACGATCCGGTTCTCGGCCAGGACGCGAAGGTGATGGGTGACGGTCTTGTAGTCGAGTCCGAGGCGTTCGGCGATCTGGTTGGCGTTCGAGGGCCGCTCGCGCAGGAGCGTGAGGATGCGGATGCGTTGGGGTCCCCCGCGCGTGCCGGCCAGCAGTTGCCAGAGGATGCGCTTGAGGTTCACCAATGGACGGCCCGGGTCGGCAGAGGTCCGGCGGGTAAGGACGTTGCGGGTCGCGCATGGTTTCACGTCGTCTCGTTGAGGGAGAAGTCGAAGGTGTAGAGCCGGAAGCCCGATGGGGCCTTGAGTTCCACGACGTGCTCCTCGTCGGGGCCGCCGTAGAAGAGGTACGAGCGGGGCCCGTCGAGCGTGATGCAGGGGCCGTTCTCCGTGTACGTGACGTCGGCGCCGGCGCGGTCGTGGCCGATGAGTTGCCCGTCGAGGAGGACCTGGATGCAGGCGCCCTGGGGCCCGTCCGCAACGAAGTTGCCCCCGCCTCCAGCAAAGCGCACGACGACGCTCGCCTCACCGTCCCGGGCGTCCACGGTGTCGTCCGCGTCGTGCCAGGAGCCCACGAGGTAGATGCGGTCGCGGTCGATCGCGTCCGGTCGCGCGTACGTGATGTTCTCGCCCGCACGGTAGCCTTCCCGGTTGCCGATGGCAGATTGGCGGCTTCCGCCGTGGGAGGCCGCGTAGAGCTCGGGCGTGACGCCCGCCGCGCCGCTTGATGCGCCCGAGAAGACGTTCGAGGTCTCGTTGCCAAGCGCATGGCCGGATTCGACGAGGAGTTCGCGGATCTTCGCCTCCGTCTCGTCGTAGCCGCCCTCGCCGAAGTGCGTGTAGCGGATTTTGCCGTAGGCATCGATGAGGTACTTGGCGGGCCAGTAGTGGTTGTGGTAGGCCGTCCAGATGCCCGCGTCGTTGTCGAGGGCGATGGGATAGGTGAGGTTGTAGCGGCGGGCCGCGTCCCGGACGTTGTCGGCGTCCCGTTCGAAGCGGAACTCGGGCGTGTGGACGCCCACGATCTCGAGGCCGTCGTCGTGGTAAAGGCCGTACCATGCGCGCACGTAGGGCAGCGTGCGGATGCAGTTGATGCACGAGTAGGTCCAGAAGTCGACGAGGACGACCTGGCCGCGCAAGGAGACGAGGTCGACGGGTTGCCCCGCGGGCGTGTTGATCCATCCCGTGGCGGACTGGAAATCCGCGCCGCCGGGTAGCTTCTTCAGCTCGGGAGGAAGGTCCGCGGGGGCGGAAGGCACGCTGCTCTTCGTGCGCCACGGCTGCTCGAGGGCGACGATGGAGGCCGCAATGACGACGACGGCGGCGGCCAGGCCGATGCGGCGCAGCGTGTCAGGTTTCATGGTTCACCCGGGGAGGTAGCTCGTGAAGCGGGCGGTGGAGCCCGTGAAGACGAAGATGCCGAGGACGATGAGGAGGACGCCGCCGACGATCTCGATGACCTGCGTCGCGCGGCCGAAGCGTCGCAGGAGGGCGGCGCCGCGGTCGGCCGCGAGGCCCACGAGGAGGAACGGGAGCGCGAGGCCGACGGCGTAGGCGAGGAGGAGGAAGGCCGCCGCGGCGGTCGAGGCCTGCACGCCAGCGAGGATGAGGATGGAGGCGAGGATGGGGCCGACGCAGGGGCTCCATCCCACGCCGAAGGCGGCTCCGAGGAAGAAGGCGCCGAAGAGCGGGGCGCGCTTCAAGGCGGTGGGCGTCCCGTGGTACCTGAGGTCGCGATCGAGGAAGGCGAGGCGCAGGAGGCCCGTCATGACGAGGCCGAAGAGGATGATGAGCGCGCCGCCCACACGGCGGGCGACGACCTCGTACTGTTGGAAGACGCCCGAGCTCCCGACGGCGCCCACGAGGAGGCCCAATGCGACGAAGGCGAGGCTGAAGCCGAGTACGAAGGCCGCGGTGCGAAGGAAGCGCGGCAGACGCGCGGCCTGGGGGCCGCCCGTCACATAGGCGACGTAGGCGGGGACGACCGGCAGGATGCAAGGCGCGAAGAACGAGAGGAGGCCGGCTCCGAATGCGAGCAAGGGCGTGGGGTCTTGCCCGACCATGGTAAGTGCCTTGCCGCCGGTCCATATGACGTTTGGCCCAAATCTCGCCCCAAAGGCCGTCGAAAACGTGGCTCCGATCCGGTTAGCCTATCCCGTGGATACGTTCTGCATCGCGGCACCTATTAGAGGCCCCCATCGTCCATCGAGCATCGGGTCACGGGCTTGATACAGCGACATCGACTAGCCTGGGCCCCATCGGGCGCGTTCGCGCTCCTGGCTCTCTTCGCGGTGGCCTGTATGGCGGGCGCCGCGGCCGCGCCGCCGCCCCTCCTCGACGAGACGCTCTACCTCACGAGCGAGCACGGAGCTGTCGCGGGCGCAGCCAGCCTCGGATCACCGTTGCTTCTCAGCCCGCGCGCACCCACCGGAAGCGGCGGAACGACGCTCCTCCTCCAGGATCTCCTCTCGCCCGTGAACGCCCTCGGCCTGACGAAGGCGTTCGAAGACTGGTACTACGAGACCACGTACGCCAAGACCCAGGTCGTGCGAAGCGAAGCCCACGTCACGCTCTATTTGGGCGCCAGCGCCGAAGTCCTGGCCAACCTGACGGTCCTCCTGAGCGACGTCAGCGCGACCGGCGCCGCGCGCGACGTCGCGCGCGCGTCCCAGACGCTCTCCATCCCGGCGCTCCTTCCGCAGGCCTACGAATTCACCCTCCCGACGACCGGCCTCGTCCTCGAGAAGGGGCACACGCTTCGCCTGCGCGTCGACGCGACGGCCCTCGACGTCCTCACGAACCTCCACTACGGCGCCCCCGACGCGGCCTCGTCGCTGCGCTGGACCCGCCAGGCCCTCGATTCGGACGGCGACGGCCTACCCGACTCGGACGAGGGCGACCACGGGACCGACCCCGGCGACGGCGACTCCGACGACGACGGGATCCCCGATGGCGACGAGGTCGACAACGGGACCGACCCGACGGACCCCGACGATCCGCCGCAGACCCCGCCGGACAGCGACGGCGACGGGCTCCCGGACGACGAGGAGGCCGCCCACGGGACGGACCCCGACGATCCCGACTCGGACGACGACGGCTACTCCGACGGTCAAGAGGTCGACGCCGGCTCGGACCCGAACGACCCCGACAGCACGCCCGTCGACTCGGACGGGGACGGGTTGCCCGACCACGACGAGGAAGAGGCCGGCACGGACCCGCATGATCCCGACTCGGACGGCGACGGCGTCGACGATTGCCACGACGACGCGGACGGCGACGGCTTCACGAACTGCGAAGAGGCCGCGATGGGCACGGACCCGCAGGACCCGAACGACCCTCCGCGGCTTCCGGCGGATTCCGACGGAGACGGCCTGCCCGACTTCCTCGAGGACGTCCTCGGCACGGACCCCAATAACCCAGACACCGACGGCGACGGCTTCCCCGACGGCCAAGAGGTCGCCGAGGGCTCCGATCCGCTGGATCCCAATAGCACGCCGACGGACTCGGATGGCGATGGATTGCCGGATGGCGGCGAGGAGGACGCGGGCACCGACCCGAACGACGGCGACTCCGACGACGACGGCGTGAGCGACTGCGACGAGGACTCCGACGGCGACGGCATCTCGAACTGCGACGAGTCCGAGCACGGCACGGACCCCGGCAACGGCGGCGACCCGGGCCCCGACGACCGACCAGCAGACTCGGACGGCGATGGTCTGCCCGACTTCGTCGAGGACGCGAACGGCACCGCCCCCCACGACCCGGATTCGGACGACGACGGGTACGACGACGGCCTCGAGGTCGGCCACGGCACCGACCCGAACGACCCCAACAGCCACCCGCAGGACTCGGACGGGGACGGCCTGCCCGACTCGGACGAGCAATCGGCCGGGACCGACCCGAACGACGCCGACTCGGACGACGACGGCATCAACGACTGCGACGAGGACGCGGACGGGGACGGGCTCTCGAACTGCCAGGAGGCCGCGATCGGCAGCGACCCCGACGACCCCGCCAACCCCTCCTTCGGCGGCCCCGCCGCGAAAGCCGTGGACGCCGTGCGCCGATTCGCCCAGTCGTGGGCCGCAATCCTCATCGTCGCCCCCTCCTTGGCGGTGGGCGTCTTCGGACTACGTGGGAGGTTCGCGTTGTGAAAAGGCGCACGGGACGCATCCTGCTCAAGGTCGCATTGCTCGCGGCCGGCCTCCTCTTCGTCCTGGCCATCGTGAACACGTTCGCGTACGACTCGCGCTTCACGCCCATCCTCGTCGGCTTCGGCGTGGCCCTGTTCCTCTTCATCGTCGCCGTCGTCTTCATCCCCGACCGCGGCTCGTACGAGGCGACGCAGGTGCCGGAACGGTTGGAACCCAAGACGGTCGTCCGTTGGGGGCCTTCGCCATGACGTTCGAGATCCCCAATTGGGCCCTCCACTACCTGGGCTCGGAACTGCCCGCCGGCGTCGAGTACGTGAACGCCGTCACCCTCGAGAAGGGCCGCTACAAGGGCAGCGTCCTCGTGAACACGAACCGCGGCGCCCTCCTGCTCACGAAGTCGAGCGTCGGCGAACCCGTCGCGCGCTTCCTTCCGCTGCCCGGCACCGTCGTCAGCTTCCGCTGCGAAGCGTGCCAGCAGGCCAACGAGTCCCACAACCCGCCTATCCCCGCGGACGTCCACTGCGGACGCTGCGGCGTGCGCCACCGCATCGTCTCCCCCACGGAGATCCGACGCGTCGCCCAGGCCACGACGCGGTCGAAGGGAGAATAAGAACCCCACTTTCAGCCACCTCCCACACCCCTACTTGTGGGACCTGCGCCCGATGGCCTGCCTGTGGTCTGCCCTGCGACCGAAGGGTCGCCTCGTACTCCTCAACGGGAGTCGGGACGAGTTGCGGGCGTTCCACCACGAACTCGCCCACGACACGGTCCACCACGAGAAGGGCTCCGTGCTCTGGTGCGACGGCGAGCACGGGTTCAACCCCTACGTCTACGCCGAACTCAACCTCGAACGGGGCTTTGAGGCCGACTGGGGCGCCGACCGCGTCCTCATCAAGCGATGCATGACGCCCTTCCAATGGGACACCGTCCTCACGAAGCACCTCGAACAGAAGCTCCTCGAAGGCGGGGCATCGTTGGTGCTCGCCGCACCCTACGACCAGCTCTTCTCCACGGACGAACTCCAAGACTGGGAACAAGAGGACTACGTCGCGTTCACACTCAAGCACTTGGACGAGGCCGCTCGCCGCCACAACATCCCCATCCTGCTCTCCGTCGACATGGCGCGCTGGTGGCGAACGCACCCCACGCTCGCACGCAAGACCCTCGAAGCCACGTCGACGCGATGGACGGTACGGCACGTGGCCCAAGGGTGGCGTGCGGTGGCGGATGGATCGGGGGCGACCATCGAGTACCGCATCGCCCGACGGATCACCCTGCTCGACTTCCTGCCCGAGACGGAAAGAGAATCCGAGGCCGCAATCATGGTTCGTGCGCGAATTCAGAAAAGATGAAGACGTGGGCAATATGCCTCGCCACTAACGCAGCGATTATTCCCCGGAAGCCTTTCGCTTCTTCATGCGAATCCCGTCGCGGCTCGAAGAGTGGACGCACGCAACCCTTCAAGAGATGGTAGAATCGCGAGTGGCAGAGAACTCTCGAATTGAGTTCAAAAGTGGAAGGGTACTTTTCGAGCCGGCCGGCAAGGAGACGCTCGCAAAGGCAGCGTGCGCTCTTGCGAATGCCGCCGGCGGTTTCATCGTCCTGGGCATCGATGAGGCGAAAGGCGGGTGGGAACTTGCGGGCCTGGAGCCGGACCGGGAAATCGCGAAACGTGTAAATGACCGCCTCAAGGTCTTCCCCAGCATATCATACCCGCCGCCACATCCAGTTGTGGTAAGCGAGGGACGGGTATGCTACGTGGTTGAAATCCCAGCAAGTCCCGAAGGCCCGCATGCCAGCATCGCATCGGGCGTGCCCATCTTTTACGAACGGTCGCCCTCCGGTTCGGTGCCGATGCAGTGGTCTGGGATTCGGGACCGAATGATGCGCTTCGAAGAACGTCGCACCCGCGTTAACCTTCTGATTCATGAGCTCAATCAACACCTCCTCGTCGCCCGCGATCACCGGCTGAATGCGGCCAGCGGCCAGGAGATTAGCCTTGAGGGATTCGAGCTTAGCACCGCACGCCAACTTGTTCAAGAGCTCTTTCCATTAATCGCTGAGAACATCCAACTCGCGCAGGCCATATCAGATGCGTTGCGTGCGATGCAGCGGGTCAATTCCTATATGCCGTTAATTGCCGCCGACTTGGCGGGTGGACGGCCAGGCCCATCTCGCGAGTTGAACCGTTGGCGCTCGTGGCTGGCCACCGAAACCGGACGGGTATGGGACGCAATCCGCCGGGCGCAGTCGCTCCTTGGCACACAGTTCAATCTGAAGATTGACGACCCGGGGTCGGCTCCGTAAAGGGATTCACAAAGGGGGCCAGTCGACAGTTGCCGTGTCTGTGGCTTTATCGGCATGCCCGTTCGCGCGCGTTTTTCATCCTCCGTCGTCATCGCCAGTAGGACGCCATGCCAAGCATTGTACCGAACGCGCTCACGGTCCAGGTTCTTCGGGAGGCGTTGAAGAGAGAAGGCTACACGCTGGAACCTGAAGTTCCTATCGGACGCCCGGGTGCGGATATCGTCTGTCGTCGGGGTGACGAACAAATCGAAGTAGAGGTGCTTGGGTTCAAGTCAAATCAGCCCCTTCGAACGCGAGATCTTCATCATGGGTTTTTCCAAGCGATAGCCTGGATTGGATCAGGGTCTCGCCGCGTCGCGATTGCGCTGCCCGCCCGGTTTGGTGATGGGCTACCAACTCGGGCGCGGAACCTTGGAACGGCCTGGGAAAAGCTCGGCCTTGCGTTTCCGGAACTCGAGATTTGGCTTGTGGATACGGCCAAAGGGTCCTACCATACAACAAAATGGAACGAGTGGGCTAGGCCAATCCCATCATCCGCTTGAAGTGGGTCGCGGCGGCCGCCAGCGTTTTCTTTGCCGCTCCGCCAATATGGACCGACCTTTAGAAGACGCGTCAGTGAGCATGACCACTTTCACCCACCCCCCACGCGCCTACAAAGCGTCCGCCTCCTGTTAGACTAGTCCCGCACGAGGTTCCGCATGGGACAATCGACCCCCACAACGACGATGGCCCTCGACACGTTCGTCGACCGCTACGCCGCCTTCCGAGCCGAGCTGGACCCACTCGAACAGCAGTGGTTCGACGAGCTCGTCTGCCGCGCGCGGCGCCACTCGCACGCGATCAACCGGCGACCCCACCTGGACTTCGAACGCCCCGTCCTCCTCGCGATGCTCCTGGAAGGGCTGCGGGAGCTCGACTCGACGCGGAAGGAACTCGACGAGACACGGATGAAACTCACGGAGGCCTGGAATGTCCTCACCGAAGCCGGCCTGGTTGTTCGACGCGTATCCCCACCCTCGACTGAGCAGCTTGGTCGTATGGGTCAAACACGGCTCGAGGGTGTACAAACGCTACGTGCCGTACCGTCCTGATTTCTGCCTCCGGGCCGACGCGGAATCCCTGGATGCGGCCGAACGGTACTTGCAGGAGGACGACGCGGTCGACACGGTCTGGCGTGACCGCACGAAGCTCTGGCTCCAGAGCGAGCCCGAGGAGGTCCTGCGCGTGCGTCCCAGGCGCCTGCAAGACCTGCACGCGGTCGCCACGCGCCTGCGCCGGCGCACGCACACGAAGGGCTTCCTCTTCTTCGACGTCGACCACCAGGCCGAGAGCCGCTGGATGCATTCGAAGGGCATCTTCTCCATGTGCCGCCTCCACGTGGGACCCGATGGCCCCGAGTGGCGCCTTGCGGACGGCGAGGACCGTTGGACGCTCGACTACCCCAACCCGGACCTGCGCACGGTCTGGTTGGAGGCCCGCGCGCGCCAGCAAGGACATGCGCCCGCGTGGTCGGACCCGCTCGAGAGCATCCGCCTGGGCGACGAGGAGATCACCTGCGACGAGCCCGGCCATCCGGCTTCCGAGCGGGCGACCCTCCTCGAGTTCGGCCGACGCCTGCGCAACCTCGACCCGGACGTGGTCCTCACCCGCCACGGCGACCGTTGGGACATCCCCTACCTCCTCAGGCGCATCCAGAGCCGGGACCTCTCCCACCTCGTCCACCTGGGCCGCGAAGCCGACGCGCACCCGGACCAGCCCGACCAGCAGGCCAAGAGCATCCACACGTACGGCCGTTGGCTCTTCAAGACCCACGCGTACTACCTGCGCGGCCGCTGGCACATCGACCTCGCCAAGAAGACGCTCGACTCGGAGGACGACCGCAAGGACCTGCACGGCATCCTCTACCTCGCGCGCACGAGCAACCGACGCGCCCAGGACGTCAACCGCAACGGCGCGGGTTACGCCTTGCAACAGATGCAGATCGACTACGCGACGGACCTCGGCGTCGCGCTCCCGTGGAAGCGCAACCTCGCCGAGGACTGGAAGGACGCGGCCATGCTGTGCACGGTGGACCGCGGCAGCCAGATCGTCAACCCCCGACCCGGCCTCTACGAGAACGTGGCCGCCTGCGACTACAGCGGCTACTACCCCAGCCTCGTCGTCGCGCACAACCTCTCGAGCGACTCGCTCAACTGTTCGTGCTGCCCCGACGTGGAACCCATCCCCGAACTCGGCTACCACACGTGCGAGAAGCGGCAAGGGCACCAGGCGACGATCCTCTACCGCCTCGCTCCCCACCGCCGCTACGTGAAGGCCATCCTGCGCCGCGCGAGCGTCTTCCAGGACGTCGACGAGGACCTCTTGTCCAAGGCGAAGGCCATCAAGAGCGAGCAGAAGGCCCTCGGCGTCGTCTGCTTCGGCTACTTCCGTTACCGCAACGCGCGCTTCGGCTGCGCCGAGGTCCACCAGGCCATCCAATGCTACGGCCGCGCGGGCATGACCCAGGCGCGGGGGATCGCGCGCCGCGAGGGCTTCGACATGATCCACGCCATGACGGATTGCACCTTCCTCCAGAAGCCCGGCCTCACGCGCCAAGAGGTGCGGCGCCTTGCGCGCACGATCTCGTTCGAGGTGGGCGTCCCCATGGACCTCGAAGGCATCTACAAGTGGCTTGTCCTCCTGCCCTCGAAGACGCACTCGACGTCGAGCGAGGTGGGCGTGCCCAACCGCTACTACGGCCTCTTCGAGGACGGGCGCCTCAAGGTGCGCGGCATCGAGGTCCAACGCCACAGCACGCCCGGGTGGGTCTTCGACGCCCAACAAGGCATGCTGGACGCCTTCTCGAAGGCGAACGACGCCGAGGAGTTCCGCAAGCGCATCCCCGAGGCGTTGGAGGCCGTCGAGGCCGCCGCCAAGAAACTGCGCGAACGCGACGTCCCCCTGGACGACCTGGGCATCATGGTGCAGACGCGCATGAGCGTCGAGGACTACCGCGCCCAGACGAACTCCAAGAATGCCCTGCGACGGTTGCGCGACGCAGGCACCGAGCGCAAGCCCGGCGAGTACATCCAATACGTCGTCACGCGCCAAGGTGGGCCGCGAGAGGCCCGCGCGGCGCCCGTCGAACTCCTGGGCGCCAAGTCCACGTGGTTCGGCGAGGCACGCGTGCCCTACCACGTGGACGCCTACCTGCGCCTCTTGGCGCGCTCCGTCGAGACGATGCTCTCACCCTTCGGCTACACCGAAGAACGCGTCTTCCAATGGTTGCGCGGCCGTTCGTCTGCGCCGTTGCCGCCCCAACTGCGACGGATCGACCCGGTCCGCAAGCCGCGAAGGGCTTAAGGTCGGACGGAGCGTGGGCGACAGGCCAACCATGATTCTCGTGCGCGTCGCCGTAGGCGTTCTGGGTCTCTGGGTCTCCATCTTCGGCTTGGCCCTGATGTTCCAAACCTGGGCCTTTGGCCTCATGGTGGTCCTCTTGGGCGCCGGGCTCGCCCTCGCGGCCGTCAAAGGCGCTCGCCCTCGACCGTCTAGTGTTTCTTGAGCTGCGTCCACGTCACGGGCGGCCCCGTGGCCTCCAGCTTGGAGGCCTCGTCGAACTTCGCCTTGCCGACGTCGGCCGCGAGTGGGTACGCGACGAGTTCGTCGTTGGGCGGAGGCGTGAGGCACTCCCATAATTCCTTCGTCGAGTGTTCTTCGGGCTTCAACCAGACGTCGATGCGGTCATCCGAGAGTTGGCCGATCATGCGGTCGTGGAACCGCTTCACGAAGTCGTTGGGTTCGATGGTGACGAGGGCGAACGCGCGCTTCGAACGATCCTCCCAGTAGGCGCCCACCAACGCCGGAACGGCCATCGCGGCGCCGTCCGCGCGCTCGATGCGGTACGGGCACTTCTCGTCGCCCTCGCCCAACCATTCGAGGATGTAGCTCACGGGCGCGACGCCGTGGTCCTTGCCGAACATCCGCGACCACATCTTGCCCGTCTCCAGATTGTCGGCGCGCGCGTTGAACGTGGAGAACTTCCTCGAGAAACCGAACACGTGCCGTTCGACGATGGGCTTGCCCTCTTCGATCCGCAGGACCGGCAATCCCGTATGGGGCCGGACGTACGGACGGTCCGCGTCGACGAACTCGACCTTGTACCCTCTCAGGGCGTCGCGCTTGTCGATGTCGGGGCCCCGAAGACCGATGACGCCTGCCACGGCGAACGAATCATGAAGCTCTATTGAAGCATGGCGGCCGCGAAAGACCGGCTACCAGGAATTCTTTCCCTCAGCGGTCCCACGCCCGCACATCCATGCGCAGACCGCGGCGAGAATTCCTGACCAAACCCGAAGTCGACTTCCGCCTCGCATTGGCCGCAGCCCTGATTCTTGCCAGCCAGCTCTCCTTAAGCGGCTGGACCCTTCTCGTCGCACCCCGTCGAATGTTCTGGATCTGGCAGGCATCCGCCCTCGTCGTTGCGGCTCTTGGCGTTTACTCCACAATGCTTATGGAGCGCCGTAGGCCTTGACGAGGCGGCCATGAATCGTCAAGCCCGCCCTCACTACTCCGCGATGTGGTACTGGCGGCGATTCCCCATCGAAGCGAAGCTCCTGTGCGTGTTCGTCGTAGCCAACACGGCCTTGTCTATTCTGGCGTTCACTCTTCACTGGGTCTAGGTTATTCTATAGCTTGGGCCTCGCTCTCTGGGAACGATGGCGGGCCTCATCGGAATCTCGAGCAACGAGATGGAGATCCGCGACGCGCTCCAAGTCGGAAAATGGGAATTCGAGGGCGCCTGGACCCCGCGCCCGGTCGTGCGCCTCACGAACGCCTTGCCCGTTGCCGTGCGGCGGGACGCGGAACTCGTCGCGATCCGCGCCCGGTGGGGCATCCCCATGGGGCCCACGCGCGTCGTCGGCAACGCCCGCGACGACCGCATCCTGGAAAGCCCCATGTGGTCGCGCCTGCTCGGCAAGGGACGCTGCCTCATGGTCGCCACCGATGTCTTCGAGATGCTGCGCGAGCCGACGAAGCAGGCCTACACGTTCCGGCGCGTCGACGGCAAACCCACCGTCATGCCCGGACTGTGGCAGGAACACAACATCAAGGGCGAGAAGCGCACGTGCTGCGCCATCGTCACGACGGAGCCCAACGAGTTCTTCTCCAAGTACCACGACCGGCAGGTCTGCAGCCTTGGCCGGGACGAGCTGTGGCCGTGGATGACCGAGACGGATCCGCAGCGCGCCGTGAAACTCCTGCATGCCCCCGAGGAGGACGAGTGGGAGGCCGTGCCCGTCTTCGACCGCGTCTTCGCGCATGACCGGCGCGACTCGGAAGGCCTCAAGACGACGGGGCCGCCCGTGCGGTGGGCCGACCCCCGTCACGGTTAAGGCACGCGCGCCGCCTTCGGCCCCGTGGCCGGCCTCATCGGACTCACGGCATCCGACATCGACATCCAGGACGCCCTCGGCATCGGCCGCTGGGAATACGAGGGCGAGTGGATCCCGCACCCGGTCGTCCGCCTCTCGACGACGCTCCCGGTGGGCGTGAACAAGGGCTCCGAGCGCGCGATCGTGCGTGCCCGTTGGGGCTTCGACGTCGGCCCCGGGCGGCCCGTGGGCAACGCCCGCGACGACCGCCTCCTGGAGAGCCGGATGTGGTCGAGCATGCTCGCCAAGTCGCCCTGCCTCTTCCTCACGACGGGCATCTACGAGATGATCAAGGAGCCCACGAAGACGAGCTATTGGTTCCGGCGGGCCGACAAGCGACCCATCGTGATGCCCGGCCTGTGCAGCGAACGCGGCATGGGCGGCGAGCGGCGCCTGTGCGCCGCCATCGTCACCACGAAGCCGAACGCGTTCTTCGGGCAGTTTCACGACCGCCAGGTGTGCGTCCTCGACCGCGACGAGATGGACGAATGGATGACGACGAAGGATCCGCAAAAGGCCCTGGGTCTCCTTCACCCGCCCGCCAACGACGAATGGGAGGCCGTGCCCGTCGACGACCGGATCTTCAAGCACGGCCGCGTCGAGACCGAGCACCTCGTCGAAACGGGTCCCGCGCAGCGGTGGTCGGCCCGCTAACCCCGCCATTCCACGTCGGGGCGCGTGGCCAAAACCCCAGGGATTCTCGTCGGGAGGGTAACACGGACGGCGCCGCGCGTGCCACGGTACCGGACCGGCCAGAATCCTCCATTACTCGTCCCTGGTTCATTCTAGCATGCCGAGCGGGTCGCATAGCCAGGCACAACAGTCCATGACCACGTCGACCCAGCCCTTGCGCGTCCTCATCGTGGACGACGAGGCCGACACTGTGGACTCCATCCGGGACCTGCTTCAAAGCCAGGTGGACGGGGTTGAGGTCGTCACGGCCAACTCCGGCGCCGAGGCCCTGGAATCCTTGCCCAAGCAACGCGTCGACCTCATCGTCTCGGACTATCGCATGCCCGGAATGAACGGCCTGGACTTCCTGGTGCGCGCACGCGCGGTGGCGCCCAAGGCCCGCCGTGCCCTCATGACGGCCTACCCGGACGTCAACGTGGCGATTTCCGCCGTCAACGACGCGGCCGTGACGGCGCTCTTCCTCAAACCCCTGCAACCGCAGGCGCTTGTCACGCTCGCCAGCGAGACCCAATCGAGGCGCAAGGCGGCAGGCGAACGGGCGCGGGCGATCGCCCGCGAGCTGGACGACCTTGCACGGCGTGGCCTGCCCAAGAAGGGCGTGTGGGCGGCCGACCCGGCACGCGACGAGCGGCGCCCGCCGCGTCCCCCGACCCACTCTTCCTAGTTCGCGCCCAGGCGCACCCGCGATCCAGAGCTCGAATCCCATGAGGCGAACCGACGACCCAGCGCATGCCAGGCCCCGACGGGCGGCGGGGGCGCGATCCCCGCGATCGGACGTGTCCGCAGCCACGGCTCCCATCGCTCTCGTCATGGCCATCGGGGTCTTCGCCGCCGCGTTCTCGATCCTCATCGTGACGGCCGTGCAATTCTCGCACGAGGCCGCGCCCGCCTCGTACGCCGAGGTGTCCGCCGCAGGCACTGTCCTCGCGCAACGCGTCTTCGACCCCGGCGTCGGATGGTACTCGGCCCCGCCGTGCCTCTCCAACGGGAGCGTGGACGCGTCGGTCTTCACCCCCGACGGCGTGGGGCGCGTGGACGGCGAGGGTCGACCGCTGGGCCGCCTCGGCCTGGCCGATGAGGATTGCAGCCACGCGTTCGAGTACGGGTCGGCCAACCTCAGCCTCGACAAGTTCGCCAACCTCTACCTCGCGCAGCGGCCGCGCGACGCGGACAACGGCCACGTCGACTACGAGGAGGCCCGCGCGAGCCTGGGACTCACGCAGGCCCGCATCGACTTCCATCTGCGCTCGTGGCCGGTCTTCGCCTCCACCGAGGAAGGGATGCGCGCCCGGGCCAAGGAGCCTCACCTTCGCGTACTCTACTTGGCCGATTTTGAGAGCCTGAGCCTGAGCCAGGGCGACAAGAACCGCCTCGTGCAGCATTCCAAGGGCCTCGTGGACGGGCCGGACTCCGTCCTCGTGTGGGTCCGCGTGACGAACAACGGCACGACGCCGACGGTCTTCGCCATCGACCTGACCATTCCCCTCTCCAAGTCCGCCATCGATTTGACGCGCCACACGAACCTGCTGGACCCGGGCGCGTCCCAGAACGTCACGTGGACGCTGCGCAAGAGCAAGGACTGGGTCTGGCGCGAACCCGCCGCGTCCTCAATCCAGTATGAGATCAGCGACCGGCGCGGTGGGCTCGGCGACGGGACGATCGGCTTCGCGACGGTGTCCATGACGTATGCGACCAATCGGCCGAACGTCTTCGTGTCGGCCGACCAGCCCACGTTCCAACTCAAGGACTCTTCCTCCAAGACGCGCGTCCGGTACCACGCCTACGACGGGACGGGAAAGGACGCCACGTTCACGGATTGGACGTACCGGCTCGAGAAGACCTCCGGGGCGGTGGTCGGGACGTTCGTGCTGGCCAACGGAGCCAAGGGCGACCGCGAGGTCCTCGTGTCCGAGGCCGGCGCTTACCGGGCGCGTCTCTTCAACGACGCCCTCTCGACGACGTGGGGCGAGGATGCCGTGAACGTCGTGACGGGCGAGCCGGCCGCGTTCAGCCCCATCCCTCCCAGCACGTTGGTGCCCAGCGAGGCGGCGCTCGAGGAAGTCCGTTTCCTGGGAGCCATCCTCGACCAGTTTTCCCCCCACGTGTACGCGCCCGCGTACGCGTCGCAGGCCCTCTCGTACGAGGCGGGGGGAGACGTCGTGCCCGACGACAAGAGCGCCCTCAAGGAGGACCTGACGGGCCTCCTGACGGACGACCAAGGACGGCCGAGCACGGCACGCTACACGACGCTCGTCGTCGGCAGCAGCGTCGACCAGCAGGCGCTCAACCCCGCCACCGTCAAGGACATGATCCGCGACTGGGAGAACGCAGGCGGCACGCTCATCGTCCTGGGCAGCCTCGAACAACGCGCGAACTGGTTGGAGCCCATCTTCAAGACCCGCCTGGAATCCGCCGGAGGCCCCATCAGCGTGCCGGACGTGGCTCACCCCGTGCTGAACGCGCCCAATGCGTTGGACTACGAGGCGTACGTCTCCGACTCGAGCTGGCAGTACAACGGAGACGAACAGGACGGCTTCACCCACGTCGTCCAGGCGGGCGACGGGGACGCGTTGGCGCTCTCGAACCCCGGCGCCTTCGGGGAGGGCAAGGTCCTCCTGACGGGGTGGCGGCCCAGCTCCCTCACGCCCGACCAGGCCACCACGTGCCCGGACCCGCTGGACCCGGACATAGCGTGTCAAGGCCTCTTCCTCCTCGCGAACCTGCTCGCCCAGAGCTACCGGGAGCTCTTCCTGGACTACGGGCCGCCGGCGCCCACGAACGCGGCCATCAGTTCCACACTACGGATCGCCAGCGTGTGGCACCCGCAACTAGGCGAGCACCTTCCCGTCATGGTCCAGGTCCTTGCCTTTGGCGGCGCTTGACGCGCGGCGCCCTCACCCGGCCCCGAAACCTTAAGAGCATCGCCCCAGTGCTGACGCCTTCCGAACGTCAGCACGGGCCTGTAGGCTAGCTTGGATAGACTGCCGGGCTTCGAACCCGGTGGCAGGGGTTCGAATCCCCTCAGGCCCGTACCCATCCTAGTCGACGGGGCGCGTGCGTTCGACTTCGAGCGCCCGCTTCGCGTTGCGGAAGGCCAGTTCGACCTCGCCCAGGACCCGCTCGGCGCCGTCGAGTTCGCGATTGCGCCCCATGGATTCCAGCTTGAGGCAGAGCTGCGCGAGCGTCATGGCCCCGAATTGCGCGCTCGAGCTTTTCAGTGCGTGCGCGGCCCGTTCCAGGGCGCGCGGGTCGGAGGTGACGACGGCGCCGCGAAGTTCGGCGATGCGTTGCGGCGCGTCGTCGAGGAAGCTCTTGAGGAGGTCGGCCACGGCGCGTTGGCCGCCCATTTCGATCCGCAGGCGGTGGAGCACGCGCGTGTCCACGGCGGAGCCGGGCGCAGGCTTGGGGGGCGGTCGTTCGGGCGCGGCGGGGATCTCAATCCGTGTCGGCCCCGGCGCTGGCGGAGCCGCCTCGGCGTCCGGCCGCTTCTTGCGCTTGCCGGCCTTGACGGGCTTGGCCGTGGCGACGATGGGAGGTTCTTCCGCGCGCGCCGCCGGCGCCGGCAGGAGGCCCAGCGTTTGCGCCGCGCGCGAGAGGGCGGCGGACAATTGTTCGCGCTCCACAGGTTTGGCCAAATAGTCGTCCATTCCGGCGGCGAGGCACGTCTCGCGGTCGCTCTCCATCGCGTGGGCCGTGATCGCGATGAGGTAGGGTCGTTCCTCGCGGGGCTTGCGCTCGATGAGGGTGCGCGCCATCGTGAGGCCGTCCATGACCGGCATCTGGACGTCGACGAGGGCGACATCGTAGCGTTTGCGTTCGATGGCTTCGAGGGCCTGCTCGCCGTTCTCGACGACGTCCGCGCGGTGGCCGAGTGTTTCGAGCAGGCGCAGGGCGACCTTCTGGTTGACGGGGTTGTCCTCTGCGAGGAGGATCCGCAGGAGGCTGGGCCCGATGGGGGCGGGCGTCTTGGCTGCGGGTCGGATCTCGGCGCGCCCGACGAGGGCCTCCCGGTCGAGGAGGCCGCCCAAGGCGTTGTAGAGGACGGATTGGCGGGCGGGCTTCGTGAGGACGGCGTCGAAGAGCGGCGGGTTCGTCTCTTCGGGTCGCCGGCCGACGGAGGTCAAGAGGAGGATGGGCACGTGGGCGCGGTGGGAGATGCGGCGCACCTCGCGCGCGAGGTGGGCTCCGTCCATCTTGGGCATCTGATAGTCCAGGATGAGGGCGTCCACGGCCTCCTTGCTGCGCAGGATCTCGAGGGCCGCGTCGGCGCCGGAGGCTTCGCGCGGTTCCAGTCCCCAGCCCTGGGCCTGCAGTGTGAGGATGCGGCGGTTCGTCGCGTTGTCGTCGACGATGAGGACGCGGCGGCCGGCCAGGCGGACGTTGGCGCCGCGTGGCTTTCGGGGTTCCGGGACGGGGATGGCCTCGATGGGCACGGTCACGAGGAACGTCGTGCCGCGCCCCGGCCGGCTTTCGAGCGTGATGCGGCCGCCCATGAGGTCCACGAGCCGCTTGGAGATGGCGAGGCCGAGTCCAGTGCCGCCGTGGGCGCGCGTCGAGGAGGCATCGACCTGCGTGAACGACTCGAAGAGGCGGTCCTGTTGGTCCTCGGGGATGCCGATGCCCGTGTCCTTGACCCAGAACTGAAGGTCGTACCGGTCGCCGCCTTTGGGGCGCGCGGCGACGGAGAGGAGGACCTCGCCGCGGTCGGTGAACTTGACGGCGTTCGAGAGGAGGTTGAGGAGAATCTGGCGCAGGCGTTGGGCGTCGCCGGAGAACGCGAGGGGCGTCTTGGGGTCGATCTCGTACGCGACCTCGAGACCCTTGGACTGGGCGGCCTCGGCGACCTGTTCGGCCGAGTCTTCGACGAGCTTGCGGATCTCGAAGGGTGCGTCGCGCAGCTCCATCTTGCCGGACTCGATCTTGGAGAAGTCGAGGATGTCGTTGATGATGGCCAGGAGGTGGGTCCCGCTCGTCCGGATCGTTTCGGCGTACTCCTTCTGCTGCGTGTCGAGTCGCGTCGCAAAGAGCAGGTCCGTCATGCCGATGACGGCGTTCATGGGGGTCCGGATCTCGTGGCTCATGTTGGCCACGAACTCGGCCTTGAGCCGCGCGGCCGACTCGGCGGCGTCCCGGGCCTCCGCCATGACGTGCTCGGCCTCGCGGCGGGCCGTGATATCGCTCATCGAGCCCACCATGCGCGCCGGGCGGGACTCGGGGTCGCGCACGAGCAGACCCCGCGTCAGCATCCAACGGTATTCGCCGTTCTTGTGCCGCATGCGGGATTCGAACTCGTAGAGGTCGTGGCGCCCTTCGGAGATCTCCTTGAGCAGGACGCCCACGCGGGCCTGGTCGTCGGGGTGCACGCGCGAGGCCCATTCCGAGAACGTGTCGGGGAACTCGGCCTCTCCGTAGCCGAGCATCTCCTTCCATCGGGGCGAGAGGTAGAGTTGGTTCGTGCGGAAGTGCCAGTCCCAGATGCCGTCGTTCGTGCCCTTGACCGCAAGGCGGAAACGCTCCTCGCTCTCGGCCAAGGCGCGCGTCTTCTCCGCGACGCGCTCTTCGAGGTCGCGCGTGGCCGAGACGAGGCTGCCCGCCAATTCGTTGAAGGCGGCGGCCACCTCCGTGCCCGGGCCGGTGCCGGGCACGTCGGCGCGGACGCCTTTGTCCCCGCGGCGGATGCGGCGCGCGGCCTCGACGAGGCCTTGCATCGAGCGCGACGTGTCGTACGCAGCGATGAGGACGCCCGCGGCGGAGGCGAAGGCCACAAGGAGCGCCCCCAGGACCATGCCGCCCAGCGCGGCCGACACGGTTGCCCCGGTGGCCTGCAGCGCGATGAACGACGCGAGCGCGCTCAAGGCGACGAGCAGCGCGATGAGGCCGACGACCGTTCGCGAGGCGAAACGCATGGAGGCGCGGAGGCAAAGGCCCCGGAGAGCGATTAAGGGTTTCCCATGCGGCCGCGGCCCCGCGGCGCTCGCGCTCTTTTACGAATTGTTCTTATCCGAGCTTCGACCACAACGATTATGGGGTTGGGCCCATAGTGGTCTCCCGAGTGGCGAACGGCAACCGTTCCACGGACGGCCCAGCGGCAGCCGCAGCCGGGCGGACCCAGATCGTCCTCGTCGTCGACGACGAGCGCGACATCCTCGATTCTCTCAAGGAGCTCTTCGACGGCTCCCTCAAGGGCGTGCGCGTCCTCACGGCCCTCTCCGGTCCCATCGCGCTCGACCTCCTGCGCAAGGAACCGGTGGACCTCATCGTCTCCGACTATCGCATGCCGCAGATGAACGGGCTCGATTTCCTCAAGCGCACCCGCGAGGTCGCGCCGGGCATCCCCCGCATCCTCATCACGGCCTTCCCGGACCTCGACTTGGCGATCCGCGCCATCAACGAGGCGAGCATCGAGAACTTCTTCACGAAACCCTTCGACCCCGCGAAGGTCGTCGAGATCGTCAAGAACGTGTTGGCCGAGCGGCGGGCGAAGGAGATGCGCGACCAATCGTTCGCGCGCTCGCTCGACGAGCTGCGCCGCAAGACGAAGCCTTAGGTGCGCGGGCCGTTGGCCTTCTCCGGCCCGTTGACCACCGAGCGTACGCCCAGCTTGCGTTGGACCCATCGCGGCGGGTCGTAGGCCCAAAGGATGAGGAGCGCGGCGGCGGCGCCGATGAAGCGGCTCGCGAGTTGCCACGTGTCGGACGTGCTGATGCGTGCGAAACTGGCGAGGAGGGACGTCGAGAACCAGACCGTGATGGTGCCCGCCACGAGCGCGATGCGGTACTTCTGGGAGCGGTCCCGGACGCGGAAGTAGAGGGAGAAGTAGGCGATGGCGCCGATGAGGACCGGCAGCAGGGTCATGAGCAGCAGGATGACGTAGGCGGGGCCGCGGGTCGTGGCGTGTTCGTAGGAGAGTTGGGCCCCCCAACGCGTGCTGCTGAGGCCGTTCGGACCGCTGTACGTCACCCACGCGACGAGGTAGATGTAGTAGATGGTGTAGAAGACGACGATGGGGACGAGGACGCTGCGTTTTCCCGTAAAGAGGAACGCCAGGTAGTAGAGCAGGCCGGCGAGCGCGACGCAGAGAGTGATGAGGGCGACGTGGGTGACGGTCACGGCCGCGGCCAGGTCGAGGCGTCCGGAGATGACCATGAGGACGTTGACGCTCCCGACGATGGTGATGGCCGCCAAGCCGTACCACCAGACGCTGAACATCTGCGCCGCCAGCTTGGACTCGGGCGAGACCTGGCGTTTGGCAAGACGACTGCCCACGAAGGTGTAGATCGAGGCGACGACGATCGAGAACAGGATGCTGAGGATCTGCGTGCTGCGGATGTCCAGGGCTTCGGTTCCCATCAGATAAGCTCCCGTACGCGGCGGGCCAACGCCTCTCGGGCCGTCGGACGGTCGGTCCCCTTGACGGTCACCGGGGGCAGCGGCCGCGCGGCCTTCGAGGCCGCCAATTCGAAGGCGAAGACGGAGCCCTGGCGCGGACCGGGGCTTTCGACCCAGATGCGTCCTCCGTGGAGTTCGACGATGCCACGGCTGATGTAGAGGCCCAGGCCGGTGCCCGGGGTGCTGACCTGCATGGTGTCGTGGACTTGGCTGAAGGGTTTGAAGAGCCGCGAGATCTGCTCGTCCGTCAGCCCGGCGCCCGTGTCGCGCACGCGGACGAAGACGCGGTCCCCGGCCTTGCCCGTCTCGACGCGCAGGTGGCCGCCCTCGGGCGTGTACTTGACCGCGTTCGAGAGCAGGTTGAACATGACCTGGGTGAGGCGGTTGGCGTCGGCCTCCACCACGAGCGTGCTGCCGAGTTCGTACTCGAGGCTCAGGCCGGCCTGCCGCGCGGGTTCCTGGAAGGACTCGATGGCCTCCTTGACGAGGGCGTTGAGGTCGACGGGCCGCATGTTCAGTTGCAGACGACCGGCCTGAAGGCGGGCTCCGTCGAGCACGTCTTGCACGAGTTGGCTCAAGCGGTCCACGTTGCGGTCGAGGATCTGAAGCGACCGGTGTTGTTCGGCCGAGAGTTCGCCCCCGCGCACGGTCTTGAGCACGTGCAGCTGAAGCTTGATGGGGGTGAGCGGCGTCCGCAGTTCGTGGGCGGCCGTGTTGATGAAGTTGGATCGGAACTCGTCGCGCTCCTTGAGCTGCTGGATCTCGCGTTGGTGGACGTCCGCCTCGCGGCGCGCCTGTTCCGTGCGCGAGCGCTGGATGGCGGCGGCCATGATGTTGGAGACGGCCTGGACGAACGTGACCTCGTCGCGGCTGAAGCTGCGCGGCCGCTTGTCGGCCACGCCGAAGACGCCGTAGGGTCCCTTCTCGCCCGGGATCACGACGGCTACGCTGCATCGCGCTCCCATCTCCGCGAGGACGGACGTGGGCATGAGGCGTTTGTCGACATGGTAGTCCGCGACGACGACGGGGTCGACCCGGTGGAGGGCGCTGCCTGCGACGGTGTCGGTCGCGGACGGCACCGTCACGTGGCCGATGGAGCCTGCCGGCCAGCCGGAGGCTGCCCGCACCACGAAGTCCTTGCCGCCTTCGCGCAATTGGAGGACGTGCGCCAAGGGGACGGCGAGGGCGTTCGTGACGGCACGCACGCCGCCGTTGAGTAGGTCGTCGAGTTCTCCGGCGCGCAAGGCCTCGCGGCTGAGGTTGGCGAGCGTCTCGTTGAACCGCGCGCGTTCCGCAAGGGCGTCCGATCCGACGCGCGTCTCCGTGATGTCACGGAACACGACGACGGCCGCGACGACCTTGTTCCCGACCTTGACGGGAGCGGCGTGGTTGGAGAACCAGCGCTGTTGGCCCTGCGAGTTGGTCCCCGTGACCTCGTAGATGACCTTGTCGCCGCGTTCGAAGACTTCCGCGAGGCGTTCGCGCGCGAGTTGGGACTCGCCTGCGGGAAGCCGCTCGTAGATCGAGTGTCCGAGGTAGTACTCGCGAGGGTGTTCGCCGGTGCCGCGGCTGAGGTCGAGGATCTTGCCGGAGCGGTCGATGAGGGCGATCCAGTCGCCCGCGTGTTCCAACATCGTCCGCGCCGTGTCGGCGTCGAAGTCCGGCGATTTGGGATTGAGGGGCGGCGTGGAAGCTAGGACGAGGCTCCATGCGTCTGTAAAGCAGGAGACATGCACCATTCGCGGCCGCCGCGTTAGGACGGGGTCCGGCACCGGAGGCCAGGATTTGGCTTACCCATAGCCGATCCGCATTAGCCGAACCGTCTCCGCCCGAGGGGGAATGGACCGGTCCCCATTCAAATAGGTGGGGGTCGATGACAAACCGGAAGCCCTTACCGAGACGGCCACCCAAGGGGCCTCGGGGCCCCGCGCCGCCCTTGACGCCATTAAGGCTAGGTGCGAACCCGGCCGCCATCGGCCATGTTCACATCTTTAAAGTGGGCACACGGGTTCAGGCGGCCATGCCGGCGAACCCGAGCGCCCGAACGCGGCGATGCCCATCATGACGCATTCTCCCGAATTACGAGGTTTTATGCAAGCAGGACCGAATCCGGTCGGTAAGGATTCTCCACGATGCTTGAGCCGCCGCGAGGTCAGCCCAGCGTGAACGAAAAGCAGCGACTGTTGCAGGCCAGCGTGGACAATCTCGTCTCGCGTCGGGGCATCCTGGGCGCCGTGCTCGTTCGGCGCGACGGCATCAGCATCCTCCATCGCGGCAAGCAGCAACTCAACCCCGAGACGTTCGGCGCCATGTGCGCGGTCGCCGTCGGAGCGGCCGAGACGGCCTTCTCGGAACTGGGACCCCCGGAGACGCCGGAGATCCGCGCGGAGACGGGCCAGCACCGAATCCTCATCACGGGCGCCACGGACGAAGTGATCCTCGTGGTCATCGGCGAACGCTCCGTGGACTGGGGCGACCTGTCACGCGGACTGGGCGAGGCGACCCAGGGCATCGGCCGGATCCTTGCGGGTTGACGCATGTCCGCGACGGCTGGAGCCCTTGGCATCCCCCAGTTGGATGCGGCGCTGGCTCCCATGCCCGCGCGCTCGACCATCCTCGTCGCCAATGACCCGGGCGTGGAGGCCGACACGTTCCTCTACCAAGCGGCCTACCGCCAGTTGGAGCGCGGACGAACCGTCGTCTACGCGGTCTTCAACCGGCCGCCATCGTCCGTGGCCCGTGCGATGCGCGAGTACGGCTTCGACACGACGCCCTACGCAAGGCAGTTCCTGCTCTTGGACGGCTATTCGGCTCTCCTGGGCACGCGCGACCCGGGCGCCGCGTACCGATTGGACAACCCGACGAGCATCGACGATTTCGGCCTCCTGCTCGAGACCGTATCGCGCGAACACCGCGACGCCGCGCTCATCGTCGACCCCCTGTCGAACCTCGTCGACGTCCTCTCCGTCCCCGAGTTCGTCCGGAAGTTCCCGCTCCTGCGCCAGACGCTCAACCACTTCGAGCTCACGGTGGCCCTTTTCACCCAGTGGCCTTACGCGGACGACGTGAGCAAGGTGTTCAGCGACTTCGACGTCGTCATCGCCCTCCGAGGCGTGGAGGACCGCGTCCTCTTCGGCCAATACTTCGCGCTCCAACGTGCCAACTGGAAGCCCGGACTGTCGACGAAGCCCCAACTCTACAAGACCCACAAGCCCGGGGGCGTCCACGTCTACGTGCCGAAGATCGTCGTCACGGGCGCGTACACGGCTGGAAAGACGACGTTCATCCACGCCGTCTCGGACACGGCCAAGAGCGCCAACTTCGAAGGAAGCACGGTCGCCCTCGATCACGGACAGGTCCGGATCGACGGCCTCTCGGTCGACCTCTTCGGCACGCCGGGACAGGAACGCTTCGACCCCATCCTCAGCACGATCGCCGGCCAGGCCCTCGGCATGATCCTCATGGTCGACTCGACGGCGCCGGAAACGTTCGACCGCGCACGCGACATGCTCAACAAGATCTACCGGGAAGGGCTGCCAGCCATCGTCTGCGCCAACAAGCAGGACCTGCCCAACGCGCTCTCGCCGTCGGACGTCCACGCCCGTCTGCGACCGCCGCCCGGCGTCCAGGTCGTGGGTTGCCGGGCCAACGACCGCGCCTCGAGCCAGGAGGTCCTTCGACGCCTCTTGGAACAGGTGCTCAAGACGGGGGTGTCCGCCTGAACCACCCGACGGGCGTCAAGGTGCTGGACCAGATGCTCGATGGAGGCGTGCCCGACCACGCGACCGCACTCATCTATGGCCCGCCGTTCGTCGGCAAGGAGGTCCTGGCCCGCCAATTCATCCTCACCGGCCTGCGCAAAGGCATCCCCGCGATCCTCGTGCTCACGAACGCCACCGCGCCGGAGACGCACGAACGATTGCGGCAGATGGATCCGAAGTTCGACGAGCACGTGCGCGCCGGACTCGTCCGCTTCGTCGACGCGTACAGCCCCACGATCGGCGCCAGCGTCCAACACCCGGGCACGGAGCAGGTCGACGGGCTCCTCAACTTCAACGCCGTCACGGCGGCCGTCAACAACGCGCAGCGCGTGCTGTTGCGCCATCACCCCGGGCACCACCTGCTGTTCGAGTCCGTCTCAACTCTCGTGGCCTACACGAACGCGCAGACGGCGTTCCGCTTCCTGCAGGTCCTCGTGGGGCGATCGCGCGCGGCCGGCGCGACGAGCATCCTCTTGCTCGAGCGGGGCATGCACAGCGAGGAAGAGGTGCAGACGATCAAACACCTCTCGTCGGGCGTCATCGAGTTGAAGTCGGAGGCGACCCGCCTCCTGTTGCGCGTCGAAGGCCTGGGCGTCGACGGCACCGCGTACCCGTGGATGGAGTACCGCTTCTCGGAGAAGAGCGTCGAGGTCACGGGCTCCCTCACGGCGGGACGCATCCGCTAGGGGCGCCCACCCCGTGGGTGGCCGCCGCGGCAAGGTTTCTAACGGCGCAGCCTTTGGCGACGGCCGTGTGCGTCCTGAGCGACCGCGACATCCGCGAGCGGATCGAACGAAGCGAACTCGGCATCGATCCCTACGTCGAGAAACACCTGACGCCCAACGGGTACGATCTCACGGTGAAGGAGGTCGTCATGCGACCCTCGACGACGCCGCAACGTGAGGGGACCGTGACCATCGCGCCCGGCGCGTCGTTCCTGGTCTCGACGCGCGAGTTCGTGAAGATGCCCGCGGACGTCTCCGGCCAATTGTGGATCCGCTCCAGCTATGCGCGCCGCGGCCTCCTCTTCGCCTTCGGCAAGGTCGAGGCGGGCTTCCACGGCGAACTCACCGTGGGCGGCATCAACTCGAGTCCCGAGCCGGTGGCGTTGCCCATCGGCGACCGGTTCTGCCAGATCGCCTTCGAGCGCCTCCACACCGTGCCCGAGCGCCTCTACGTCGAGCGCTCCGGCACCTACCAGGGCCAACGCGGCGTGACGCTGGCCCGCTAGGCCCGCGCCGCGACGAGCCGGTCCGGCGTGAACAACCCGAGGTTCACGACCTCGAAATCGCCGGTCACGTACATCATGTGGCCCTCGGGCAGGCGTTCGACGCGGGTGAGGTTCACGTGGACCTTCTTACCGACGGGGAAGAAGTAGCTCTTGTTGAACGAGAGGAAACCGTTCTGCGGCTCGCCGACGAGGTCGACGGTCAGGTCGTCCCGCAGGTCACCTTGGAACGCGGCGCGGCCCGAGAAGCCTGCGATCGCCGTCTGGGTCGCGCAGCGTGAGCCGATGTACTGATCGGAGAACGTGTCGGCGTGGTACTCGACGGCGACGACGATCTCAAGTCCCTGGCGCTCGACCGCGTGGACGCTCGGGTCGTAATGGAGCGTGCCCGAGTTGCCGTCGTACGACACGTCGCCGCGCTCCGTGCATTCGCGTCCCTCGACCGGGTGTCCCTTCACGACCTTCGCGTGCTCGGCGCCGCTGACCCAGATGACGTAGAAGAGGTCGGCGGTGCGGTTCTCGGGGGGGACGCCGGAGTCGAGGACGAACGTGAGCGTGCGGTCCTTGTACGACTCCTTGGAGGTGGGGGGTTGGCCGAGGCAGGCGGAGAGGGCGCAGGCGACGATGACGGTGACCCAGATGGCCCTCAAGACGCACCCGGCTTGACGAGGGCGGGCCCCGGTTAAAGGCATTATGGAGGCGGCCTAGGAGAGGCGGTGGCCCTTGAGGATCCGCGACTCGGCGGCGACGAGTTGCTTGTGCACGGCGGCCTTGGACACGCCCAGTGCGTGGGCGATCTCTTGCAGCGTGCATCGACGCGGTTCGTCGTAGTAGCCGAACTCGATGGCGACCCTCAGTACCTCGCGTTGGCGTTCCGTCACGCGCTCGGCCGGGGGCAGGAGGGCCGTAACGGGGTCCCACTCGCCGGAGTGGATGAGCTGGAACTCCTCCGGGTTGGCCGCTGCCGTGATGCGGCGCAGCAGTTCGCTGAAGCTGCGGCTTTCTGCGGGGGGCGTCGCGTAGACGCGGACGTGGATGAAGCCGTCGTGGACGAGCAGCGGAGCGAAGAACACGTCGGGCCCCAGGAGGTGCGTCGCGAGTTCGACGGGATCCTGTCCCCGGTAGGCCGGTAGCAGGTAGTTGGAGACCTCGACGCTGACGAGGTTGGGGCGTCGGTTGACGACGTGGTAGACTCCGTAGCGTTTTCCGAACTCGTCCTTGAGGAAGTGGTCGGCCTCCGTCCCCGACGCGTGGATCGTGAAGAGCGCGCCTTCGGCCTTCTGCCGGGCCCCACTGCGAAGGAGTTGGATGAGGATCCACCGCTGGGGCTGGTGCTGCGTCCAGCGGCAGAGCAGGTTCGTGGCGCTGGACGTCTTGAAGACGTATTCGCGCACGATGCCGCGAACGCGAACCCTACAAAAACATTGACCTGTCTACCATAGGGTGGACCTGTCGGCTTGGCAGCCGGGCGGGACCGAGTCCCAGATGCAGTCGCCCCCCTCGCGTTCGTACACGACCGTGTGGCCGGAACGGATGTGGTAGAGGACGAAGGCTCCGTCGGGGACGAGGCCGCAGCTCGTGGCGTCCAGCGCAGAGGTGTGCCGCAGGTGGAGGAAGCGCGTCTCGACCACGACGAACCCACCCGTGAGGGTGCAATCCTTCTCGACGACGTCCGCCTCGACGGCGCGGTCGCCCGTGTAGAAAACGATCCCCCACAGGACGCCCAGGCCGAGGAGCGCGAGGACGCCGATGGTCAGCCAGCGAACCAACCGCATGCGGTTCCATCATGCGACGCCGCGGGAGCCACAAAGACGTTGCCGGGAAGCTATATAACGCGCGGGGCGGCTAAGATGAGGGTGGGAGGTCGTCCGTTGAAGGAGGATTCTTTGGTACGCGAATTCATGAGCGACAAGCTCGTCACGGTTGCACCGGAGGCGACGGTCGCAGAGGCGTTGGCCCTCATGCAGGACCACGCCATCCACGAACTGCCCGTGATGAGCGGTCCGACCCTCAAGGGTTGGATCTCGTACCGCTCGATCGTGCGTCACGGCGGCGCCACGCCGCAGACCAAGATTAGCGCCGTGATGGAGCAACCGCCCCGCCTTCAGAAGGACCTCACACTCGTCGACGCAGCGGACCTCATGATCCGCAACAACGTCCGCGCCGCGCCCGTCATCGACGGCAAAGGGAAGGTCGTCGGGGTCCTTTCACGCACGGATGTCATGCGCGCCGTCGTCGACCTGCCGCAATTGGCCGCGCTGCCCGTCACGAACATCATGAACACGGAACTCGAGACCGTCGAGGAATCCGAAGCCCTCGACAAGGCGGTCAGCCGCCTGCGCGACCTGCAGATCGGCCAACTCCTCGTCCTCGACCGCAACGGCCGACTCAGCGGATGCGTCGCCCTCGAGGACCTCATCACGGCCTTCGCCCAAGAACACTCACCCGCCGCCTCCAACCACGGACGCGGAGGTTCCTTCCACGGCACCGGTCACCGCCGGAACGCCGAGGTCGAACTGCGCGGCTTCGTCCGCGATGCGCCGACCGTCGGACCGGACGCCAAGCTCGCGGATGTCGTCAAGCTCATGCAGAAGCGCCGGTCGAACTTCGTCGTCGTCGAGGACGACGGCTTCGCCGTGGGCGTCGTCTCGCGCAGCAACGTCATCGAACGCATGGCCCGCTTGAAACCGCCCGAGGGCGTCCTGTGCCAGGTCATCGGCTTGGGCGACCACGCGGACGGCGGCCAGTTGGACGCCATCTACGAGATGGCCCAGCACGCGTTGCAAAAAATCGCGAACGAGGTCAAGGTCGAGTTCCTCAACCTCCACTACAAGGTCTACAAGGTCAAGGCGGAGGGCAGCGAGAAGTTCAGCCTGAGCCTCCACCTGTCCACCGAGGGCAAGTTCTTCGTCCAGAAGGCCGACGCGTGGGACCCGATCGATGCCACGAAGCAGGCCCTCGACGGCCTCGAAGGCCGCGTGCTCAACCTGAAAGAGATGCGCCTGGAGCGCCGCAAGGGTCCGCCGCGCCGCCGCGCGGCCTTCTATACGGCGGCGAAACCGGAATAACGCCACGGTTACCCTCACGACAATCCGCGTACCCGTTTCCGCGTGAGTCAAACGCGTTTTGCGCCGCTAGGGAAGCGTTCAATTAGCGTGTTTGAGATTCGCACGAGAACGCTTTTTGTGGGTGGGCCGGAATCGTCCGGTTCATGGACCGCCTACGTGTCGTCATCATTCTAGGCTCGGTCTTGGCGGTCTCGATGCCTTTCGTCACTCCTGTGGGTGCCCAAGAGCTGCTGCCGGGAGCGTGCCACGTCATTGACCCGAACATCGCGCAGGCCCGTGGCCACGCCGTCCCGCTCAGGATCGACACGACCACACCGGCCCTCCATCAGGAACCCAATCGCGCAAAGAGCAACGTGACCGGACCGGGAATGAAGTCTGACAGCAAGGGGACCACCCTCATCAACGGCTCCCTCGCCCGAGTGACCCTCATCACGGCCGGGTCGCAGAGCAACGTCACGGACGACCTCGACGCCGGACAGACGAGCGTCACGGAGGTCGCGTACGTGAACATCCTGGACGGACTCGTCGTGGCGGACGTGCTGCGCGCGCAGGCCAACGCCCGCGCGACGGACTCGTACGCCGACGAGAACGGCAATGGTACGGCGGACGTCAATGTCGTCGTCGCCGGCCACAAGTACGAGCACGTGGCGGCCAATACGAGGATTCCCTTGCCTGCCCTCTTCGGCGAAGGCAGCGCCGTCTGGCTCTACGAGCGCATCGACAACGGCTCCTTCCCCGACCACGACCACCCGTACTTCCGCACGAACATCACGACGCGCATGATCCACGTGAAGGTCGTCGACGCGGCGCCCCTCGTGGCGGGCAACCAGTCGGCCGACATCGTCGTCGCGGAGGCCTTCGCGCACGCCCAGTCCCCGGTCGCCTACTGCGGCGGCCTCCAGGGCGTCAACGCGAGCGCCTACGTGGCCCGCCTCAAGGCGGACGCCTACTCGACGCACAGCATCAAGGTGGGCGCCACGAAGATCGCACACACGGGCGGCTCCTCCTCCGAAACGTATTCCGACATCGACGCCCCGGCCGGCGGCATCCGTCTCCTCGTCGGGACGGCGTACAGCAGCGCCTTCGGCGTCGTTGAACTGGACGTGAAGAGCAACTCGGACGCGTCGTCACAACTCGTGGACGTGTGCGTCCAGCGCCAGGACAATGGTGAGTGTTACGTCCGCGGCGCGGCGATCCACGCCGAGTCGCACTCGCGGGCCTTCCCGGACCTCAATGACACGGGTGACGTGGACACGTTGAGTTGGGGCAGCGCCTACATCGCCAACATCACGGTCGACGGGGTCGACGTGTGCAAGGCGTTGGGCCTTGATTCCAAGCAGGTCGCGGATGGACAGTTCGGCTGCAAGCCGCCCAAGAACTCGGTCATCCACATCGGCGACTTCACCATCTACGCGAACGAGCGGCTGCGCGACTTCGATCCCGAGGGCCATACGGAGTACACCGTGCACGCCCTGCGCGTCGTGCACAAGACGCTCGGCAGCGTGACGTTGGGCCAAGCGTACAGTGAAGCCGACTACGGAGCCCAGGACGACTAGTGAGGGCGCTCTCCTTCGAGGGCCCCGGGACCCGTCACCCTGAAGAGGCGGGTCGGCGCTACTGATCGGGCAGCGACGCGAGCTCGAAGTCGAGCCGATAGGCCCAGTCGCCGACCACGGTGAGACCGGCCACTTCGACGACGAGCGCGCATAGGGCTCCCGAGCCTCGCACGGTCACCGTGGGCCCCGTCCAAGTGGCCAGGCCGGCGGAGGCGAGCGGCGAGTCCGTCGTCTGCACCGTCACGCTCACCGTGTCCCCCACCGCCGGGTCCTCGAGTTCGAATGTGAGAGTCCAGAACCAGAGGAGGTCGCAGCCGGGGTTCCAGATCGTGTGCAGGTCGACCTCGCCGGCCGAGATCGTGTCGTCCTTCCATGGATCGGCGGCGCCCGGTGTCGCCAAGAGGGCAAGGGCGAGGAGGGACGGGATGAGGGCGCGCATGGGGCGGGCGCAGGCGGGCCGGCGGCCAAATAGCTTGGGACGCCGCGACCGCTGGTGGTTCAGGTTCCCCAGAAGCGGTCCGTCTTGCGCTTGATGAGGGCGACCTTATCGAGCGCGTCCCGCTCGTCCGAGGTCAGCTTGGGCATGGCGAAGAGCGTGCGCGCCTCCATGCCGGTGAGGTCGACGTAGAACATCTCGCCTTCCTTGATCTGGCGCCCGACGGTCGCGCCGTCGATGGCGACGGCGACCTCTTGGCCCTGGGTCGCGACCGTGACGGGTTTGCTCTCGACCTGGATGGACTTGATGGGGCCCACGATGCGCCCGTCGTCCTTGAGCAGGTGTTGGCCGGGTTTGAGTTGGCCGGCGATGACGCGCATGCCGACGACGGCGGGGTTGCTCTGGCGGAACGTGTAGCCTTCGAGGTAGCGGACCATGCCGGGGTGGTTGATCTCGAGGCGTTCGGCCTTGTCCTTCTCGCGCTCGGCCTCCGCGCGCCACTCGGCGTGCGCGTCCAGGAGGTGGTAGATGACGTTGCTCGTGAGGATCTTGAGCTTGCGGTCGTTGGCCTCCTTCTGCCCGTCCGGGAGGATGGGCACGTTGAAGGCGAGGATGACGCGGTCGGTGGGCTCGTCCAGGAGGGCGACCTCGAGGACCTCGCGCCGGGAGACGGGGCCGATGCCGGCGTTGCGGATGGCCACGCTCTTCGACTTGAGTTCGGTCGCGAGGGCCTCCAGGCTGCCCATCGTGTCGGCCTTGATGAGGACGCCCGAGTCGTCGAGGGGGATCTTGATCTCGGATTCTTCGCGGATCTCGTCGAGGATCTCGCCATCGGGTCGGCCCCGCAGGACGCGCAGGGGCGAACCGGGCATGACGTCCTCCACGTTGGGCGCGATGATCTTGACGCCCGCGGCCGCGTGGACCTCGTTCACCTTCGTGAAGGGCTCCCGGGGGTCGCGGATCTCGTCCATGGGCTTGGGGCGCAGGAGGGCGCGGATTTGCGTCGTGATGGGGCCCGTGCGGCCGCCGAAGGCGATGCGCTCGTTCGCCCGGACCTGTCCGCCGTAGACGATGGCGTCGACGGTGAGGCCGAGGCCGCGTTCCTCCTTGACCTCGAGGACGGTGCCGACGCCGGGGCCGTCCTCGGTCGTCTCCAGCCGGCCTTCGAGGAAGCGTTGCGCGAGGCCGATGAGGACGAGGAGGAGGTCGGGCACGCCTTCGCCGGTCTTGGCCGAGACCGGGATGAGGGCGATGTTCTTCGTGAAGTCGCTGATGCGGTCGTAGCGGTCGGCGGGTAGGCCCGCCTGGCCGACCTGGCCGATGAGGTGGTAGAGCCGGGTCTCGACGTCGCCCTGGACGCTCTCGGTCTGTTTCTTGAGGTTGACGATGAAGGGGCCGGGGGCGCTCTGGTAGCCCATGAGGAGGTCGACCTTGTTGGCGACGATGACGAAGGGCGTCTTCGAGCGGCGCAGGATCTTGATCGATTCCGTCGTCTGGGGCTGGATGCCCTGCATGATGTCGATGACGAGGATGGCGATGTCCGCGAGGGCGCCGCCGCGGGCGCGCAAGGCGTTGAAGCTCGCGTGGCCCGGCGTGTCGATGAAGAGGAGGCCGGGGACCCCGAAGGTGCGGCTCTTGCCCAGCGGCCCCAGCATCTTCATGAGGGCCTCGAGGGGCACCTCGGTGGCGCCGATGTGCTGCGTGATCGCGCCCGCCTCGCGCTTGGCGACGCTGCCGCCGCGGATGCGGTCGAGGAGGCTCGTCTTGCCGTGGTCGACGTGGCCGAGGACGCTCACGATGGGTTGTCGCAGGTAGCGCTTGGGACCCGGGTCCGCGGGCGCCGTCTCCTGCGCCGCGGGTTCGGTCGTCTCCTCATCGGCAGGCAATGCGGCCGCGAGCAGGCCGGGGGCGCGCCTTAAGCCTTGCGTCGTCGCAGGGCGAAGCCGACGAGGGCGACGGCCAGGAGCCAGAGTTCGAAGCCGGGGGTTCCGTGCTTGTCCACGGCCAGCTTGGAGAGGGCCTCGTCGTCGGCCTTGAAGGCCTGTGAGTCGTCGTGGAGGTCGATGCCGCTCGTGATAATCGCGTTCAGGAGGAGCGTCACGGGCTTGCCGGAGGCATCGGTGGCGTTGAGGCGGATGTCAGCGCGTTCAGCTTCGCGCGCGTCCGGGGGCGCGTGGGCGAGGACGCCGAGCGTGAGGGCGTCGCCGGGCTTCATGTTGTAGTCGGAACCGGGCAGGACCTCGACGGTCCAACCGGCGGGCGCGACGACCGCGTCGAGGTGGACGCGCGCCTCTTCGACCCCTTGGTGGAGGAGGCTCACGTTGAACAGGCGGCCCTCGCCCGGGTTCACGAATTCTTCGCGACCGTCCTCGTCCACGGGCGTCAACTGGAACGGGTTCGAGAGGGCGTCCGGACGCAGGGACTCGGGCAACGGCGCGATCGGGAGGCGGATGAGGGAGTCCTTGGGCAGGATCTCGAGGCCGCCCAGGGCCCAGTTGGGGTAGCCCGTCGTCGTGGCTTCGTACGTGACGTCGATGCGCAGACCGAGTTGGGTGCCGCGTGGGACATAGTCGGTCTGGAGCATGGTCGGAAGCGCGAGCTTGACGCTCGTCGGGGAGGTGCCGACGTTGACGGTCTGGCCGCCTTGGGCCATGGTGTCCTCGAAGTCGGAACCGGCCCACGAGAGTTCGGCCTTGAGCCGAAGGCCTTCGGCCGGTGTTTGGGACCGCAGGACGAGTTCGATCTCGGTCGGCTTCGTCCGGTCGAACGCGATGGGGGCCGAGAGGCCGCGCTGCATGGGGAGGAAGAAGTATTGTTGGGCCGAGACGACGGAGGCGGGGTAGGCGTAGCCTTGGATGGCGGCGTCCGCGTCGCCCTCGGGATCCTCGGCGTCGGGGCTGACGAAGCCGGTCCGGCAGATGAAGAGGAAGTTCGGCACGTCGCACAGGGGTTGCGGGACGAAGCCGTTGGCCGGTCGGGCGAAGAAGTGGAGCGTGTTCTGCTCGGGCGTGAGCGCCGCGCCGGGGGAGAGGAGCGCCGAGGCCACGCCGACCTCGTCGGCGTGGCCGAGGCTCTTCGAGCGGACGACGAGTCGCACGCCATCGGCTGCGGAGGCGCCGGGTTGGACGTTGAGGGCGAAGGTGAAGTTGCGGGTGGATTGGGCCGGGATCGCCATGGAAGGGGGGCCGTAGACGGCGTAGCGTCCCACCTTGTCCGCGGGGCCCTCCACCGCGTAGGAGAACTGGAGGAGGCGCTTCGCGTCGCCCTTGTTCACGACGACGAGCGGAAGGCTCTGGTTGAAACCGGATTGGACGGAGAGGCTGGGGTACGCGTCGTGCAGTTGGAGGGCGACGACGGTGTTCCCCATGGCCCGCTTGAAGACGTACGGGGGCGCGAAGTCCGTGTTGGGCGCCACGTCGCGGACGCTGCTGAAGAGCGGGACGAGCGAACCGTAGGCGCTGACGCGAATCTTGGTGAGCGACGAGCCCTGGTCGATGGACTTGGGCAGCGACGGGGGTGCGTAGTCCGGGTCCCAGCCTTCGCCCACGAGGGCCCCCTTGGGGACCCAGATGCGGTAGCCGTTTTCGACCTGTTCGACCGCGAGATCTTGGCCGAAGCAGCTTTCGTTGTCGCAGGCGCTCAGGTATCCGCCCGCGAAGGGCGAGGGGACGAAGGAGCTCTCTGCGTCGGCGACGAACTCGCCGGAGTTGTGCACGCCCAGGTAGTAGCGGGCCTCGGATCCGGCGACCTGGAATTGGACGTTGAAATTGACGTAGTTCGCTCCGAGGTTCGTGGGCTTCGGGGCGGCAAGATGCCCGACGTGGATGGTGAGGGCGAAGCCGGACTCGTCTTCCTCGTCGATCGTGATCGAGCGAAGGTCGACGTGGGCCGTCGTCGGGATGGGGGCGCTGGGGAGGCCGCCGATGAGGGAGGGTCCGGCATCGCCTGCCGGGTCCTCCAGGACCCACGCGTCCGGGCTCGCCGTGGCGTGGGGGGCCACGAAGGGCATGAGGAGCGCGAGGACGAGGAGCGGGCGGAGCGACATGAGGCTTGAGCCAGCCGCAGGGCTACTTAAGCACTCTGGTAAATATGCCTACTTCACCCCTACTTTCGGCGCCTCAGGCACGTCACCAGGACGATACCCAGGGCGACGAGGACGGCCTCGAAGCCGGGCGTGTTGCGGCCGGGCTCGCGCACGAGCTTCTCCGAACTGTCGGCGTCCTCGTGGTAGAACGCGGACTCGTCGGCGATCTCGATGCCCGTCGTGACGATGGCGACGAGGCGGAGCTGGCTGCGGACGTTGGGGTCGTTGGCGCTCGTGGCGTTGACGAGGATGTGGAGTTGGTCGCCTTCCTTGGCGCCTTCGGGCGCGTGGACGAGGAGGGCGAACTTGGCGCCGTCGCCGGAGGCCAGGTGGAAGCGGCTTCCCGGGAAGAGTTCGACGCGCCACTCGGGGCTGTCGTAGAGGACCTCGAGTTGGGCGTCGTCGGCCTCGATGCCCTCGTTGACGACGGTGACGTTGAAGATCTTCGCCTTGCCGGGGTTGAGGAATTCCTGGGTCTCGTGGGTCTCGGTGGAGAGCGTGATGAGGGCGGGCCCGGCCGTGAGGGTGGAGTTGGCGCGGCGCGGGTCGGGGACGAGGGGCAGCGTCATCTGGCTGTCCTTGGGCACGAAGGCGAGGCCGGCGGCGGGCGAGGCGGCGCCGGGGCCGGTCGTGGCGGCGCGGATGGTGATGAAGGCGTTGAGGGTGCCGTCCGTGGGTTCGATGCGTGCGGCGTCCGCCATGGGCAGCGCCGTGAACGTGATGGCGCCCCCGTCCTTGATGGTGGCGGGTTGGGAGGCGCTCGCGATCTCGCGGCCGCCGGCGGAGAGCTCGAACGTGAGGGTCGCGGGGAACTCGACGCTCGTCTTGAAGACGAGCTTGGCCTCGAGGGGCTTCGAGGGGTCGAGGACGAGGGCGTTCGCGATGGGCGTGTCGAGGTCGAAGCCGAGCGCGTACGTGAACGAGCTGCCGCTGAAGCCGTAGAAGCCGAGCTTCGTGCTCGCGTCGCTCACGGCGGTCTCGTCCTGTTGGAGCGTGTTCATCCAGTGGCGCTCCGTTTCGCCGCACAGGAACGCGGTGCAGATGACAGAGTTGAACGTGCCTTGGCCGCCGTCGGGGGCCGCGTGGAAGTAGAGGGTCTTGCGTTCCGGCGCGGGCGGCACGCTGGCCACGAGTTGCAGGCGCAGGGCCGCCAGTTCGTCGGCGATGCCGAGGCTGACGCCGCGCACGATGGCGACCGCCGAGTCGCGGTGTTGGGTCTTCGTCGAGGCGTTGACGATGAGGTTGACGACGCGGGAGTCCTGGCCGGGCACGCGCAGGGCGGGCGCGATCTGAAGCGACCACTTGCCCTTGTCGGCGCCGGCGCCGAGTTCGGCGCTGAGGTTGACGAGCCGCTTGGCGTCGTTGAGGTTCTCCAACCGCAGGGGGACCAGGGTGGAGATGCCGGGCGTGACGCTCACGAGGTTCGGGGGGGGCAGGGGCTCGCCGAAGGGGTCGTTGAATTCGGGTTGGTCGGTCTCGTTCGAGAGGCCTCGGTCGATGCTGAGGCGGATGCGGCTGTTGGCGGCGTCCGTGGCGAAGACGAAGCTGGCGGCGTAGCCGTCGTCGGGCAGCCGGTCGGAGAAGAACGTGGGGAAGCTGTGGCTGGCCAGGACGGCGATGTCGGAGAGCCGGCTTCCCTTGGTGATGACGGGCATCATGAAGGGGGCGGACCCGTCGGAGTTGGCGCGGCCCATGAGGGCGTCCTTCGTGATGTAGGCGTCGAAGCGGTTCTTGTCGTAGTCGATGGTGGCCGTGATCGGTTGGCCGAAGCAGTCGCCGAAGAAGAAGCCCTGCTCTTCGTCGCGCACTTGGTGGATGCAGAGGGTGGCGAACGTCTCGTGGACGCCCGTCGCCGTGTCGGTGGCGCCCGGCAGCGGCGGGTACCACGCGAGGGTGTAGGCCACCTTGGTGCCTTCGAGCTTGGCTTCGATCTGGTAGCTCGTCGAGCGGGTGAGGTCTCCGTTGGTGGGGTCGGCCTTGAAGCTCACGACGTCGAAGTAGAGGTGGAGGCCCAGTTCGTCCTCGTCCGTGATGCCGAACTCCTTGAGGTCGTACGGCGCCGTGAGGGGCGTCGAGGGGACGCCCGCGGCCGGGGGGAGGCCGAAGGGCGTCGGGTCGCCCTCGGCGTCCTTCTGCGGCGCGTAGCCCGCTTCAGGGCTCGCGTGCGCGACGGGCAGGATGCCCGCGATGAGGACGAGGGCCAGGAGGGTGTTGGTCAAGCGGTTCGTCATGTTCACATCGCCTCGTCGGTGCCTTCGGCCACGAGCACGAGGTGCACGTCGCCCTTGAAGTCGGAGGCCGCGTCGTGGCCCGCCAGGTGGGGCGCGACGCCCCAGGTCCAGTCGGACTTGGCCGCGTAGGGGTCGTCCGCCTCGTTGGAGAGGACGGGGATGTCGTAGGAGGCGAAGCCGGGGCCGGCCAGCGTGGCCTTGGGGGTCTTGACCTCGGGCCCGGACGCGTCGGTGTATTGCAGGACGAGCTCGTGGGCGGCCGTCGATTCCGCGCTGGAGGCCGAGCCGGTGTAGTTGTAGTAGAGTCGGGCGTGGACGACGGTCGTCTCCCAGGGGATGATCGTGGGCGGGTCCACGCGCCAGCCCATGAGGGGTTCGCCTTGGGGCTGGACGGTGCCGAGCTGGTCTTGGGAGAGGAGGAGGGCGTCGAGCGACTTCTGGATCTCGCCCGCGGGGCGCAGGTTGCCCTCGAGGAAGTTGTACGGGTGCGGGGGGTCGATGGACTTCTGGCCGCCGTTGAGGGCCGTGATCATGACGCTGGCCTCGCCGCGGGCGGCGTAGACCTTCTGGGCGGCGGTCGCCGTCGTCGGGTCGTAGGCTTCGAGGGCGAAGCGCCATCGGGAGAGGCGCATCTGGTGGGGCATGTCCGCCATGCCCTTGGAGAGGGGGATGTAGACCTCGGCGCCGTTCTGGACGTTCTCGACGGCGGTGAAGTGCGCCGAGTTGGCGGGCTTGTAGAGGAAGGTGAGGCCGGGGATCTCGTTCTTGGTCTGGTCCGCGACCCACGAGACCTTCACGACGAGGGCCTTCGTGCCCTGGAAGACGACGTCGGCCTTCATGGGGTTGTCCGCGTCGTCGCCGTCCGAGCGGGGGTCGAACTCTTGGTAGCCGGAGACGAGGGCGCCCTCGCGGTAGTATGTCTCGCGCTGGAGGTCGCTGCCGAGCGTGAGTTTGCCCTCAAAGATCAGGATGCTGGCGCGGTCGCCCCACAGGTCGTGGGGGTGGTACTTGGGCACGCGGGCGGGGTCCGTCGTCTCGACGGTCGGGACGGCGCTCGTGGAGGGAGCCACGACGCGCGTGGCGTCGTCGACGTCGGACGTGTGGCCCTTGGCCGCGCACCCGGAAAGGAGCAGCAGCAACGTGACCCACACCGGGTTCCACCGCATGCAACCCGTTCGAGCGGACCCGACCCTATTTAACCAGTGTGGTAAACTTCTCGGGCAGTAGAGGACGCGTTTCCTCGAAGGCAGTTATATGGGGCCTCGGGGCCATCCTGGGAGCCATGGAAGTCGTCGGCCTTTGTGCGGCCTGCCACCGCCCGGGACGGCTCATGGGATGCCCGGTCTGCGGCCAACAGGTCCACCCCGAATGCTTGACGGGCGGCCTGCACGCCCACGGGGGAACGCACTCGCACGGCGGCGAGCCGCCGCACCGCCACGCGCCCGACCACGAGCGGCCGAAGATGTGAAAGCGAAACGCGAATAGGGAACCCGCGGTTCGGTTGCGCCATGGCCCTCGTAGACCAAATGCCCCACTGGTTCCTCGTCCTCGTCATCATCATCGTGGTCGTCTTCATCATCAAGAGCCTCATCAAGTTCGCCATCATCATCGGCGCCATCGGACTCGTGATCTACCTCGTGTGGTTCCTCAAGGTCTTTGACCGGATTCGTGGCGCGTTCGTGCCTGGCCTAGTCTAGCGCGGCACGCGCCTCTTGAAGAGGGCGAAGAATTCTATCATGACGCGGTCGAGGACGGCGGGCCGCAAGTGACCGACCGATTTCCGGATCATGCCTTGGTCCAAGCTGGCGATCTTGTCGACTTTGATTCGGCTGTCTGCAACCAGCCGGCCCCGGGAGAGGTCTCTTGAGGTCACGAGGACCGAACGGTCCGCGTTCGAGAGGTTCGACGTGATGCCGCAGACGATCACGTCTTGCGAATGGCGATTGTAATCCGTCGACGAAAGGACCAACGTGGGCCTCAGCTTCGCACTGGAGAGGTCCGAGAACGGAAACGGGACGAGGACGATCTCGCCGGGCTCAGGCTTCATTCCAGATTTCATCCGCTTCGTTGTCCCAAAGGCGCCCAAAGGCGGATCGGGCCAGCGCCTCGAAGCCCGACAGGTCGTCCAGAACCTCCCGACCCACGCGCGCCGCGGGAAGGAGGATGACCTTCTCTCCTTCCTGGACGAGCACGAATTCGGTGCCTTTAGAGGCCCGAAGGGCCCTCAGCACATCCGCCGGAAGACTGAGCTGGCCCTTGCTCGACAGCTTGACGGTCTTCACAAGCATAGGCGGGTATGGAATTCCTTACTCCAAGTAGTTTTGGTAAGGAAAACGGCTTACTCATCTTCGACCCACTTGATGTCCAGCTCGGGCCGGGGCTTGGAGCGCGTGCGGGCCTTCTGGAGCTCCTTCTCGCTCAGGCACGTGCGGCACAGGCCGAACATGACCCATTGGTCGGCGGCGCAGACGCCGCGGCCGCACTGGTGGCACGTGGACGAGGCGGCGCGTTCGCCGCAGACGGCGCAGGGGCCCGCGATGGGGGCAGGTGGTTGCGGAGGCGAGACGTCGACGCCTTTCTCGTCGGCCTCTTCCATCCACTCTTGCAGGCTGTCGCGGGTCGCTTCCTCGGCCTCGCGTTTGGGACGCAGGAGGCCGTCGCGCAGGAGGTCGATGCGCGTCACCAGGGCACCTCCTTGAACTTGAGCTTGTAGCCGATGATGTTCACGAGCAGATGCAGGAGCGGCGTCGCGAGGAGGAGCACGACGAGGATGGGCCATCGGGACCCCAGGAACTCGGCCGCGAACCAATCGCCGGCCGTCACGCCCGCGAGTTGGAGCAGGAGGCTCGCCCAGGCCAGGAAGAGGAGGCCGCCGACGACGAAATCGAGCTGGTCGAAGGGCACCCAGGGCGCGCCGCCGCTGCGTCCGGTCCGCCGCTTGAAGAAGGACTTGACGGCGTCGCCCACGACGGCCCCGAGTCCGAGTGCCAACCCGAGGACGATCGGGCCGAGGGCGCCGGCCTCCGCGTACGCGAAGTCGCTCTGCCACGTCGGATCCCAGCGCAGCCAGACGACCTGCAGGAGCGCGATCACCGCGCCCAGCGTCCCGCCCGCGACGACGCCCCTCCAGGTCTTGCCGGGGCCGAGGATCCGTCGGCCGTCCTTCCAGTGGCGGCCGCCATCGATGGGCGACTTCCACTTGGGCAGGACCTTCATCGCGAAGACGGGCGCCATGTTGCCGAAGTAGGCGGGCAGGAAGAGCCACAGCGCCGACCCCACGAGGAGGTGGAAGGCCATTCTCCCGCTCCCAGGGTCTTCCGCTACCTAGCCCTTTCGGACCGCACTCAACGGTGGGATTAATGTCGGCGGTCGGCTGAGGTTCGCGCGTGACGACGACGGTCTCCGGCGGCGACGTCGGCCGTTTCGCGTACTGCCCTCTCAATTGGAAGCGGTCGCTCGAAGGGGACAAGGGCACGGGCGGCAAGGAGGGCGTCAAGCGCCATTCCGAGGTCGGCGAACGCGTCGACGCCCTGGAACTCTACCAGCGCAACGCCCGACAGTCGCTCAGCATCGCCTTCGTCCTCGCGCTCCTGGCCACGTCGGCCGCGGCGCTCGGGGTCGAGCTCTTCGTGCTGCGCGACCACACGCCGGCTTGGTGGGTCCTCGTCTTCTTGAGCGTCGTCTGGGTCGCGGCGAGCCTCTACCTCGTCGTGTTCCACCTCTACTACCGGCGCCGGGCGGGCATCGTCGTGCGCGAGACGCGAATCGAGCCGGGCGAGGTCCGGTTCGCCGACACGACCCAGCACAGCGAGATGCTCTCGAGCCACCTCCTTCCGTTGCGCGGGCGCCCCGACTACGTCGTCGAGCGGGAAGGCGTCTCGATCCCCGTCGAGCTCAAGACCGGCAAGACGCCGCCCTTCCCCTACGACTCGCACACGCTCCAGCTGGCCGCGTACTGCCACCTCGTCCAGGAACGCTACGGGAAACGGCCGCCGTACGGAATCCTCGCCTATCCCGAACGGACCTTCGAGATCCCCTATTCCGAGAAACTCGAGGACCGCCTCGTGCGCACGCTCCTGCGGATGGAGCTCGCGCAGCGCACGGGGGAGGCCCACCGGGACCATGACAGCCCGAAACGTTGCATGAGTTGCTCCCGGCGGGAGGGGTGCCCCGAGCGCCTGGCTTAAAAGGCAATTAAGCCGATTACGCTTGTAAAGGCCCTAAAGCCTTGAGGCCTACTACTTAGCCTTTTACCGCTCGGTGCTGCGCTCTTTAGTCTTTTTACGAAAGCCCATATGGGCGAATCGAATCACCCAGACTGCCCCACATCGGGGCAGGAAAAGTTGTAATGAAGGCAAACCGAAAGTTTGTACAGGCGGACGACGCCGTCTCGCCTGTGATCGCCGTCATCCTGATGGTGGCGATCACGGTCGTCTTGGCGGCCACAGTGTTCGTCCTTGTGAGCGACATCGGCAGCAACACCAGCAAGAACGCCCCGGCCATCAGCTGGTCGGAGAGCGAGTCGGACGACAATTGGAAGATCTCGCAGGCGCCCAACTCCGTCAAGTGGACGGACTTCGAGATCAAGGCCAGTGATGCGGCAGCCGGTTACCTCTTCGGCGCGGCCATTACCGCTGCGGCCGACTGTGGCGGTGCCGGCGGTTGTGACATCGGCGGCGCCGACACGTACGAAGCCGTGAGCGGTGCGACCGGCAACCTCGAAGGAGGCCAGAGCCTCTACTTCTGTGGTTCGGCGGACACAACCTTCACGCTGCGCCACGTGCCGACGAACTCGGTCGCGAACGACTTCTCGTTCGCTTCGCTCACGGCCTGCCCGTAGGCGAATAGATCGAGCCACAAACGGGCCCCTTCCGGGCCCTTCTCTTCCCCCCTTCTTTTCTACACTCGACACCTTTTGACAGCTTTATCTAACCGCTCGCTGGTTCGCCGCCCGGTCCCGCCATGAAAGTCGCCCTCCTCGCAGCCCTCATTCTCGTCCTCGCTCCGATGGCAATCGCCGGCAACGATTGGCCACAATTCCGCTACAACGAAACCCACCAAGGACTCGTGCCCTCCAGCCAGAACGCGGAGTTCGGGCCCTTCAAACAGAACTGGTGGATCAACATCACGGTGCCCGGCCCGCCCGGCTCACCATCGGTGCGCGAGAACATCGTCTACTACGGAGACGTCAACGGCCACATCTGGGCCCTGGACGCCGAGAGCGGCGGCCTCATCTGGGACAACACGACCAGCTCCGACCCCATCATCGGGGCGCCCGCCGTTGGCCAGGACTTCGTCTACGTGGTCAACAAGGGCGGGGACATGTACTCGTTCAACCGCAAGACCGGTCAGGCGCAGGCTGGATATCCGGTCGGCGTGGGGCAAACGGACGGCTCCATCATGTTCCACGAGACGGAGGATCTGCTTTACATTGGAAGCGACGACGGCACCATGAACTCCTACAGCGCCCAGGGCAAGTACCAGAAGTGGACGTTCTCGGTCGGCGGCGACCCCGCGGATTTCTTCAACACCACCTGCGCAAGCGGGTTCGGCATCAAAGGAAGCGCCGTCGTCTACGAATCGGTCGTAATGTTCGGTTCGACCAACAAGTGCTTCTTCGGCGTGAGCAAGACGGCCATCGGAGAGGTCTCGCCGGAGAACGGCCTCCTTTGGGTGGCCAAGGCGAAGGACTCGATCCGTTCGACGCCCATCATCGACATCGATGGCAAGAAGGTCATTTTCGGCGACCAAAGTGGCTACGTATACTCGGTCCCGATCGACTCCGTTGGAGAGGTCACGGTCACGGAGCTCTACAAGGAGCCCGTCGTGAGCGGCCTCTCCTCAGAGATCGTGGCAGGGCCCGCTATCGCGGATGGAAAACTCATCATCGCCGCCCGCAACGGGTTCGTACGGGCACTGCCCGTGTCGGGTGGAACCGAGATCTGGCACCAGGATCTTCACGGCCAGGTGTCCTCATCGCCCGCGGTCGCCAACGGCCACGTGCTCGTCGGCAGCTTCGACCGGAACATGTACATGCTCAAGCTGTCGGACGGAAGCATCGAAGAGAAGCGCCTCGCGCTCGGTGAGATCGAGACGTCGCCCGCCATCTCCGGCACGCAGGGCTTCTGGGCGTCGAAGGACGGAAGCCTGTACTCCTTCGGCGGCGTGAAACCGTCCCGCGCGGACCTCGCCGTCACTGGCCTAGCGGTCCCCGACGCCGTCGCTGGAAAGGCTGCCACGGTCCGGGCGACCATCAAGAACGTCGGCGTGCTTCCATCCGAGGCCACGCAGGCGAAGCTCTACGTGGGCGCCAAGACGATCGCTGAGACCGAGGTCAAGGCCCTTCAACCCGGCGATTCGGTGTCGTACTCCGGCAGCTTCACGCCTGAAAAGAAAGGCAAGGTGGAGGTGCGGCTTTTCGTCGACCCGGCGCGTACGGTTCGAGAATCGGACGAATCGAACAACGACGTCACGATCACCGCAACCGTTTCAAGCACGCCGACCTCCGACACGGGCGCATCAGGGAGTTCCAGCAAGGAGGGCGGCGTCCCCGGTTTCGAGGCGTTCGCGCTCCTGGCCGCCTTGGGCGTCGCGTTGATGGCCTACGCCCGTCGCGGCGCAAAACGTTAAGCCCTCCCGGCTTTCGCCGAAGCCTCGTGCCCTCGCCGCACACGCTGCCCTACCAGTTCGAGCTGGCCAAGCAGGCCATCCACGAGGCGGACCACCTGCACAAGGCCAAGTATTGGGCCTCCTGCATCGCGTGGAGCTACCAGACGGTCCTGCACGCCGCGGCCGGGCTCCTCTACGTGCGCAACCTCAAACCCCTCACCGAGCGCGAGGTCCGCATCGCCTTCCTGAGCGCGTACATCTCCACCGGCGCGTCGCAGGCGCGCTTCGACGAGATGTTCCGCCGCGTGGAGAAGCTGCGCCAGGCCGCCGAGTTCGACCACGACCACGAGGCGACCGAACGGGAGGCCACGGAGGCGCGCGACATCGCCCACGCGTTCTGGAGCGAGGCGCAGCGCCTTGCGGACAACCTCCCCGGCGAACGAAAAGAAGTCCCTAAATAACTCGGGGCCCGGTCACAAGGCGTGGCCTTCGAGACGCCCGACCCGCAGATCCTGCTCGAGTTCGGGCTCACGCTCGGCCTCGGCGGCCTCATCGGCATCGAGCGCGAACGCCACCGCCGCGAACGGCTCATGCTCGCCGGCGTGCGCACCTACCCCCTCGTCTCGTTGAGCGGCCTCATCGCCGCCTACCTCTACACGTACACGGGCCAACCCATCATCCTGAGCGTCGGCGCCGTCATCGTGGGCGCCTTCGCCGTCCTCATGTATTGGGTGCGCCAGAGCCAGGGCACCTTCGGCCTCACGAGCCCCATCGCGCTCTTCTCGACGTACTTCGTCGGCGTCCTCGTCGGCAGCGGCCGCCACTGGGAGGCGATCCTCACCGGCATCGCCATCGCGCTCCTCCTCTTCACCAAGGAACGACTGCACCGCCTGGCCGAGGTCCTCTCGCCCCAGGAGATGGAGGGCGCCCTCTACTTCCTCGTCCTCGCCTTCATCCTCTACCCCATCACGCCCAACGAACCCGTCGACCCGTGGGACCTGCTCAACCTGCGCAAGTCGCTCCTCATCGTGCTCCTCGTCAGTTCGATCAGTTTCGTGAGCTTCCTCGCCGTGCGCCGCTGGGGCGACCGGTTCGGCCTTCCCTTCAGCGGTTTCCTCGGAGGCCTCGTCAACAGCGAGGCGACGACGGCCAGCCTTGCACGGATGTACGCCCACCGCAAGGCGCTCCAACGCAGCGCTTACGTGGGCATCCTCCTCGCGGTAGGCACCATGTTCCTGCGGAACGTCTTCATCGCCGCCATCGCCGAACCCACGTTCCAACTGGCGCGGACGATGGCCGTCGCGGTCCTCGTGCCCTCCCTCGTCTACCTCGTCTGGGCATTCCTGGCTATCCGGGAACAGGCGCAGCTCCTCACGACGCGGCTCGAACTGGCTTCGCCTTTCGCGTTCCGCCCCGCGATCATCTTCGCCTTCTGGTTCACGCTCGTCAGCATCATCACGGGCGTCCTCGTGCGCTCGCTGGGCGACAAGGGCCTCTACGCGGCGGCTCTCGGCGGCCTCGTCAGCGCGGGCGCCGTCACGGCCTCGATGGGCGCCCTCGTCGCCTCCGGCCACGCGAGCCTCGGGCCGGCGGCCGACGTGGCCGTCATCGCGAGCCTCATCAGCGCCGCCAACAAGCCCTTCATCGCGCGCTGGTCCGCATCCTCCCACCTCATGTGGCGCATCCTCGTCCCGACCGTCGTCGCGCTCGCGTGCGGCGTGTTCCTCCTGTGGGCCTTCTAGCCTGGCTACCGTAATCCAGAAATAGTACTGTTAACAACTGTTAATTCGTGCAGATCGAGGCGGTCGTCAAGCGAATCGGCGGAAGCGTGTTCTTGCGGCTACCGTCCGACGTCGCCCGGTCGCTTGAGCTCGAGGAGGGGCAGACGCTCAAGGTCGAGGTCAAGCGCCCGATGACGGGCGCCGAGGTCGCGCGTTTTTTCCGTGATTACACGCCCCCGAACAACTGGAAGCCAAACCCCAACTGGACCTTCGACCGACGCGAACTCTGGGGCGATGAGGACTGAGCCGCCCGGCCGTCGTGGATACGAGCATCTGGGTCGCGTCGTTACGGGACGAAGAGCGGGCCGACCACGCGTGGAAACGGATCGCGAATCGGCCGGTGCATGTATCGACCGTGGTCTTGGCGGAACTACGGAGCCTGGAGGTCCAAGGCCGCGCCCCCGCGGATGCGGTCGCACAAGTGTTGGCCATGGCCCGTGCACATCCCGTGGACGAGGCCATCGCCGCGTCCGCCGGAGAGGTCCACGGACGGCTGAGGAAGCGAGGTCGGTCGCGTGCCAGCCTGGCGGACGCGATCTCGCTTCAAACCGCGCGCAACCTTGGCGGAACGTACATCACATTCGACCAGGACCTGGAAGGCGAACCGGACGTCGAAGTCCTCTGATTCCGCGCCCGGCGGTTAATAAATCACTTGTCCTTTGGCCATTTGTCCGCGGCGTCGTAGGAAAAAGTACATACGTCGCGGTGGACGACATAAGGGATTCCCGTTCCACATGGTTCATTCGACTTCCCCCGCCGGAGGGTCCGCCCTCTTGGCCGTCAAACGCGACATCGAGTCCATGAAGACCCGAGGCGCCGGCGAAATCGGCCGACAGGCCGCCCTCGCGCTGGCCAAGGCCGCCGACTCGTACCAGGGCGACTCCGTGCGCGGCCTGCAGGACTTCCTCGTCGAGGCGGCACGGCTCCTATCGTCCGCGCGGCCCACCGCGGTCACGTTGCGCAACGGCCTCAACGCGATCCTCTCCAGCGTCGATGGGGCCCAAGGCGTCGAGGAGGCCCGCTCGCGCGTACGCCGCGCCGCGGACGAGTACTCGAACCGCGTCGCCGCCGCGAAGGCCGAGATCGCCCGCCTCGCGCTGCCGCTCTTCAAGAAGAACGACGTGGTGCTGACCCACTGCCACTCGACGGCGGCCGGAGGCGCCATCGCCCACGCGGCGAAGACGCTCCCCGGCATCCGGGTCTTCAGCACGGAGACCCGGCCCTTCCGCCAGGGCCTCATCCAGGCGCCCGCCTTGGCCAAGGAAGGCGTGGACGTGACCCTCATCGTCGACTCGGCCGTGAGCCTCATCCTGGAGACGGAGAAGGTCACGAAGGTCGTCGTCGGCGCCGACACGATCGACGGCGAGGGCGGCCTCTACAACAAGATCGGCACGCGCCAGGTCGCGCTGCTCGCGAAACACTTCCACATCCCCTTCTACGTCTGCGCGGAGCGCGAGAAGTTCAGCCCCTACGCCCTCGACGGCGAGACCGTCCAGATCGAGGAACGCGCCGTCACCGAGATCGCGGACCCCCTCGAGGTGCCCGGCGTGCGCATCCGCAACCCCGTCTTCGACCGCACGGGCCCCGAACTCATCACGGGCATCGTGACCGACAAGGGCATCCTCAAACCCGCGGACGTGGGCGCCTTCATACGGCGCGAGTTTGCCAACGTCAAGAAATGGATCTGAATCTCCACTGGTGAATGAATGAAATTGAAAGTACGCATCCACGACTTCGACATGGGAGGCCACGAGGTCTTCCTCAACGCCGACGACGCCAAGGGCTACGGCCTGCAGGCGCTCGACCGCGTCCACCTCCTCAACAACGGCTCCAGCGAGGGCCCCAATGCCATCGTCAAGGTGGCCTCGCGCTTCATCCCGAAGGGCGAGGCGGGCCTCGCGAAGGACTTCGGCTCCCGCTTCGGCTTCAACGAAGGCAGCCTCGTCACCATCGTCCCCGCGCCCCGGCCGCGCAGCGTCGAGTACATCCGAAAGAAGCTCGACGGCAAGACCCTCAAGAACGAGGAGATGCGGGCGATCATCAGCGACATCGCCAAGGGCAACCTCACCGACATCGAGCTCACGGCCTACGCGACGGCGACGTACGTCCACGACATGACCATCGACGAGATCGTCGCCTGCATCGAGGCCATGGTCGACACCGGCGAGACGATCACGTTCTCCAAGAAGCCCGTCCTCGACGTCCACTCGATCGGCGGCGTGCCCGGCAACAAGTACGCGCCCATCGCCGTCTCCATCGTGGCCGCGCACGGCCTCACGATCCCCAAGACGTCCAGCCGCGCCATCTCGTCCGCGTGCGGCACCGCCGACTTCATGGAGGTCGTCTCGCCCGTCGAGTTCAGCGCGCGCGACATCAAGCGCATCGCCGAATCCACCGGCGGCACCCTCTGCTGGGGCGGCGGCGTGAACCTCGCGCCCGCCGACGACGCCATCATCCGGGTCGAGTACCCCCTCTCCATCGACCCGCACGCGCAGCTCATCGCGAGCGTCCTGGCCAAGAAGAAGGCCGTGGGCGCCACCCACGTCGTCATCGAGATTCCCACGGGCGACCAGGCGAAGGTCGAGGGCGAGGACAAGGCGCGCCAGCTCGCCCGCAACTTCATCCAGGTGGGCGAGCGCATCGGCCTCAAGGTCCAGTGCGCCATCACGTACGGCGGCCAACCCATCGGGCGCGCCATCGGGCCCACGCTCGAGATCCGCGAGGCCCTCACGGTCCTCGAAGGCTCCGACAGCCCCTCCAGCCTCATCGAGAAGGCGTGCAGCCTCGCCGGCATCCTGCTCGAACTGGGCGGCGCCGCGACGAAGGGCGAGGGCTACGTGGTCGCGCGGAAGACGCTCAAGGACGGTTCGGCGCTCAAGAAGTTCCATGACATCATCGGATTGCAGGGCGGCGACGCGAGCATCTCCAGCTCCATGCTGGAACCCGGCAAGTACCGCGCGGACATCCTGAGCCCGACGCACGGCTACGTCGAGTCCATCCACAACAAGAAGCTCGTGCAGATCGCGCGCGCCTCCGGTTCGCCCCGCGACAAGGGAGCAGGCCTGTACCTGCACCACAAGAAGGGTCGCCGCGTCGAGGAAGGCGAACCGCTCTACACGATCTACGCCGAGCACGAGCACCGCCTGCAGCAGGCCGTCGCGCTCGCCAACTCGCTGAGGCCCTTCCAGATCGAGGGCATGATCATCGAGGAGATCGTCGAGTAAGGGCGGTCGAAAACGTTAGGCGCGGGGGAGCGGATTTGCACCCCTGAGCAGCGAGCTACCGCTTTGCCGGATGCTCAGTCCGGCGCCCTATGAGGCTAGGCGACCCCCGCGGGGCCGGACCATAGCGGCCCCACCCCGACGCGGGCCGCAGGCTTCTTCCCTTGTTTGGTAGCCAGACGTTCCCGCTCAGAGCGGCGCGTCCATGTGCCGGTCCTTCGGCGTGTCCGGAGGGACCGGTTCGACGTGAACGACGGGCTCCCAATCCGCGTGCAAGCCGTGCAACGCTTTCTGGACGCGGGCCGCGATCTCGTGGCCTTCGCGCAGCGTGAGGTTGTCCGCGACCTGGATGCGAAGGCTCAGGCGCTTGCGTCGCCCGTAGAAGTGGACCTCGATGTCGCGGCACCCCAGGACGCCTTTCTGGTTGCACGTGACGAGGTGGATCTGTTTGAGGAGCTCGGGGTCGCCGCCGCGGCCCAGGAGGTCGTTGCTGGCCTCGCGGAAGATCCGGATGGAGACGACGACGAGCACGAGCGCGATGACGAGGGCAAAGATCGGGTCGAGCGTCTGTTGGCCGTAGCGGCGCGCGATGAGGGCGCCCGCGGCCAAGAGGCCGGAGAAGACGTCCGTGATGTAGTGCCAGGCGCTCACGTGCAGGAGCGGGCTCTTCGTGTACTTCGCAAGGTTGCGCGAGAGCAGGCTGATGGCGGCCTTGCCCACGACGCTGCTCAACGCGACGCCGACGGCGAGCCACGAGAAGCCTCCGCCGTACTCGTCCGAGATGAGTCGGCGCCCGGCCTCGGCGCCGAACTCGAGGCCGACGAGGACGAGGATGGCGGCCACGGTGAGGCTCGCGATGCCCTCGGCGCGTTGGTGGCCGTACGGGTGCTCGGGGTCCGGGGCGCGCAGGCTGACGTGGAGGGCGGCGAGGCCCACGATGTCGAGGAGGATGTCGCCGAGCGTGTCGAGGGAGTCGGCGATGAGCGCGAGGCTCCCGACGTAGAGGCCGAAGCCGAGCTTGGCGCCGAAAAGGACCGCGTTGACAGCGACGGTGACGGTCAGGGCCATGACGCCGAGCCGCAGCGCGACCTCGGGGTCCTTGGCGTTCTTCCAGCCAGGCACGAAGGCGCGTGCGAGGGCGCGCGTCAGGGGTCCGCGCAACCGCTGCGTCTGCGCCATCCCGGGAGGCATCGGCCTCCCTCGTTAAGAGGATTCGACTTACGCCTGGGTCTCGTGGGGCGTGGGTCGCCCACGCGTGACGTGGATGAGCCCGCGCACGTACCACGCGCCGAGGGCCGCGAGGTAGACGAGGTAGGCGGTCGCCTCCAGGACGGTGGGCGTGTCGCGGTAGCCGAAGACGGCCTTGAGGATGAGTCCCGCGTGGGAGCCGTCGTCGAGGACGCCCGACGTGTCCCAGGCGATGGGGCCTTCGGGCAGGATGCCGGTCTCGCCGAACTCGTGGATCGAGGTCGAGAGGAGCCCGGCGGCGAAGAAGATGAGGAGGATGCCGCTCACGGCGAAGAAGCGGCGCAGGTTGAGGCGGACGATGCCGGCGAACAGGAGCCAGGCGAGGATGCCGCTCACGGCGATGCCGAGGAGGACGGAGAAGCCGAGCGTGAGCGCGGGCGTGGACGTGACGCGGGCGCCGACGATGAGGACCGTCTCGATGCCCTCGCGCAGGACGGCGACGAAGGCGAGGGCGAAGAGGACGCTCGTGCGGCCCGTCTCGAGCGCGGTGTGGGTGCGCTTCCTGAGGTCGTCGACGAGGCCGAGCGTGTGCCGGTACATCCAGATGACCATGTAGGTGAGGATCGCGACGGCGACGACGGAGGCGACGCCTTCAACGTATTCGCCGAAGCGGGTGCTCTCGTAGAGTTCGTACATGGTCGCCTGCACGAGGACGCCGACGAGGATGGAGGCGCCGAGCGCCGAGAGGGCGCCCCAGAGGATGGGGCGGCGGGCCTGGGGGCTTCCGAGCTTGACGACGAGGCCGGTCAGGATGCTGAGGATGAGGAAGGCTTCGAGGCTTTCGCGAAGGGTCACGAGGAAGGTGGCGGGTTCGAGGCTGACCAAGGGATGCACCACGCTGGCGGCGGACCTTCCCAAAGTTTCGGGGTTCCTAAACTTTTCCCGAGCCAAGGTTTGGCATGGAACGTTCCACGCGAAACCGGGGGGTCTAGCGGAAAAAGATACAGGGTTCGATTCGGGGCCGTTTCAGGCCTGTTTCTCGCGTTTGAGCAGCTCGCGATAGAACCATTCCTCCAGTTCGGGAGGCATGACGTGCTCCATGCGGCAGCCCCATTCCTCCGCCTTCGCCGCATCCATCCCTACGACTTCCTGGAGGAACCGCTGGGCCAGGTTGTGCTTCTTGAGGACGCTGAGGGCGCGGAAGTAGCCGGCCTCGGTGAGGCGGACGCCCTTGTAGGCCGAATGCGTGATGAACCCCATCTTCTCGAGCTTCGTGAGCATCTCCGTAACGCTCGAGGGCGCCACGTCGAGGCTCTTGGCGATCTCGCCCGTCTTGGCCTCACCCGAACGCTTGCAGATGCGCAGGATCTGCTCGAGGTAGTTCTCGATGTTCTCCGACGTGTGGATGGCGTCCAAGGGCTCAATCCGTGCGTACGCGGCCCTTCATAATAAACCCGAACAGCGAAACCGCGCCCGTCAAAGCGACCAGGCCGAGGTTTAACCCCGTGAACAGAAACGCTTTATACGACTCTACGGAGATGAAACTTTGGTAGGACGCGGAGCGCAGTGACGGTGGAAAGACTACGACCGTAGCCTTCCCATTCTAGCATATCCCTCCTCCAGTGATGCCCCACATCACGACTAGAGTCCGTCCGCCTGCGCTCCCTTCTACCGTTTTCCCTGTCGATTCGGGACAAAACGGCCCAGGGCCCGCCTTCGTTGTCGGCTTTTGGGGAATTGTTAAGTAGGCTAGTGCACAATAATCGACGTTGGGTACGTTTCCATGTGGGCCGCCTTGATGGAACACTTCCAGCGGTATCCCGCCCAGGAAAAGATTGTCCGGCTCCTCATCCGCAACGGCTTCCGCATCCACGAAGGCAAGATCTACTGCGGCGACGTCGAGCTCTCCGACAGCGCGGTCGGCCGCGCCGCCGGCGTCGACCGTCGCATCGTGAGCGCCACGGCGCAAACGATCGAGCGCAACCCCGAACTCGCGAAGATCTTCACGCACTTCCAACCCACGCTGCACCTCAAGGAGGTCGCGCCCAACCTGGGCTGGGGCGTCATCGAGATCGTCCCGGACAACGCGAGCCGACCCGGCATCCTCGCCGGTGTCTCCAACGTCATCTCGCAGGAGAACATCTCCATCCGCCAAGCGGTCGTCGACGACCCGTACTTCTCCGAGGAGCCCAAGCTCTTCATCGTCACCGAGAAGGCCGTGCCCTCGACGCTCATCCCGACCATCCAGCGCGTGCCGGGCGTCAAGTCGGTCACGATCTTTTGAGCCGGCGCGAATTTAGGCACTACAGACGCGCGTCTTCAAATCGTCGACCCCGGCTGGCCGGCCCGTGGCCCGCGGACCCGACTCGCTCCAGAACGCGCTCCTGGCCCGCGCCGTGGACAAACGCGTACGGTTCGACCACTTCATGGAGACCGTCCTCTACCACCCCACCCTTGGCTACTTCTCGAAAGAGGCGGATCGCGCCGGCCGCTCAGGCGATTTTCTCACGAGCCCCGAGGTGGCGCCCCTCTTCGGCGAATGCGTCGCCTCCTGGATCGAATCCGTCTGGACGCAGGTCGGGCGGCCGACAGCGTTCCACGTCGTCGAAGTCGGTGCGGGCCGCGGCACGCTCGCGAGGTCCGTCACCGAGGCCACCAGGCCGCCGCTCGCCGAGGCGTTGCGCCTCCACCTCGTCGAACGCGGCAAGGCGCCCCGCGCGGCCGCCGCCCAGGGGTTCCAGGGCGACGATCGGGTTCGCGTGTACGAAAACGTCGACGACCTGCCCCAGAGGCTCGGGGCCGGCGCGTTCGTCTCCAACGAACTCTTCGACAACCTGCCGGTGCGGCGCATCATGCGGGCCGATGGCTGGAAGGAGATCGTCGTGCGCCTCAGCGGCCAGAAGGTGCGCGAGGAACTCGTCACGGCGTCCGACGACCTCGTCGAGGCCGCCCAGGCGAGCGGACTGGAACTCTCTGAAGGACAGTCGGCCGAATTCTGCCCCGGCGCCGCGCCTCTGCTCGAGTCCATCCTCCGACGCTTCGAGCGCGGCGGCCTCCTCATCTTCGACTACGGGGGCGAAGCCCACGAAGTCAGCGGCGAGGCCGCCCCCAATGGGACGCTCGCGGCACACCGCGGCCACACGGCGCATCCCGACCTCTATTCGAGCCTGGGCGACCAGGACATCACGGCCCACGTGAACTTCACGCCGCTGCGGGCGGCCGCCGAACGCCTCGGGTACCGCCCGAGCCACCTCGTCTCCCAGACCCGGTTCCTCCTCGAGCGCGGCCTGCCCGAACGCCTCGTCCAGCGCGTCGAAGCGGAGCCCGACCCGTTCGAAAAACTGCGGCTGTCGCAGTTCGCCAAGCAACTCTACCACCCCGAAGCCATGGGCGAGTCGTTCCGGGCCCTGTACGCCACCAAGGCGCAGTGAACCCGTACTAGCCACAACTCGGTAAAGGAAATCTAATAAGCGAATCAACTCTTTGCCGAAGCTCGGTGTCCACGTGGCGTTCGAGCTTCAGGTAGTAAACAACACTCCCCTCACCGGGGAATCCGATGCCCGGCTCGTCGCGCGAACCTTCCTCACCCAGATCGGATACCTCTCACCCAACTCCGACGGCGAGATTCCCTTCCGCCTCTTCTACGACGCCTTCCTCCTCAACCCCGAGAAGCCCTGGCACGTGGAGGAACTCGAGCAGTTCCTGCAGACCTCGCGACCCACCGTCTACCGCCACCTGAACAAGCTCAAGGGCTTCGACGTCCTCGAAGAGGTCAACCTCGAGGACCCCATCACGTCCCAGACCCGCAAGGCCTACCGGCTGCGCTACGGGAACCTCGCCAAGGCGTGGAACTTTGTCGAGGCGCACCTCAAGGTCGCCATCGACAACTACGCGAAGACGGTCGAGCACCTGAGCGGGCTCTCGCAGCGGGAACGGATCCGCCCCGAGCAGACGGCCTCCGTCGTCCGCACGGTCTAGCGCCCCTCAGCACGCGTTCTTCAGGTTCGGAGCGTCCTCTTGGATGGCAGCGATGAGCTTGGGCACCCACGAGCCCATGCTCTCGTCGCCGGCCATGATGACGATGACGTTGCCGTCGCGCAGGAGCGCGCCCGCCTCCGGGTGTTGGCAGACCTGGTTCTCGGATTGGGACTTGAGTTCGTCGATGACCTTCTGCGCCTTCGCCTCGTCGGACCAGAAGCCCGCGGCGCTGATGAGGCCGCCATCGGGCCCCTCCGAGGAGGAGGACGACGTGCTCTCGATCATCTCCGCCCACGCGCTCTGGGGCTTGAAGTCACGGAACTCTTCGCCAAGGGCTCCCATGAAGTTCGCGGGGATCTCCGCCGGGTTGTTCTGGATGGGCCAGTCGGGCGGCACCTCCGAGAGCTTGAGCCCGGCGGGCAACTCGTCCGCCTCGAGCATGTAGGCGTCCGGGTACGTGGCGGACTTCGACGAGCAACCGGCCAGGAGTCCCAGGACGACGAGGCCGGCCACGAGGGCGCGCGGGTGCATACCCGGATTGACGTGGGACCGCCGTATAAGCATGCTCATGGCGGTGTTGAATTCCACGGTCAGGGCTCTTCTTTGGGGGGTTCGGCGACGTCGTTTCCGCGCCACGCGTGCTCCGTCTGGAACGTGTTGTGCAGGAGACTCCAGTGGGTGGTCGCGGCCAACTGGGAGGCGTAGACGCCGTACGTGCCGGAGTCGATGCGGTTGCCGGCGATGGTCACGTTCGCCGTCTGGAGGCCGACGAGTTCGATGCCGGTCAGGTCGACGTGGGCCCGCAGGGGGTCGGCGGCGGCGGAGTCGGCCGGCGCGTCGCGTTCGTCGACGAAGCGGACGTGGTTGTCCAGGACGCGCAGTTCGAGGCCTTGTCCGTTGTTGAGGTTCATGCCCTCGACGGCCCGGGCGCCCGCGAAGAGGGGTCCAGGCGGCGCGTGGAGGACGGTGATCTCGTTGCCGATGAAGCGCAGGACGCCGAGGCTCGGCACGACGTGCTTCTCGTCCTTGGCGTTGAAGACGTCCATCTGGAAGCCGCCGCCCACGAGGCGGTTGTGGGCGAACGTGAGGTCCTGGAAGTGGATGTGCGGGTCGTTGAGGCTCTCGTTCTTCTCACTGTTGGCGGTGCGGTCGTCGCCTGCGTGGTTGCGGTCCGTGTAGCGCAGGGCGTAGCCGTCCGGGACCTGGATCTCGTTGTCGTGGAAGGCGAGGCTCGAGTAGCGGATGCTGTGGTGCGTCTCCAGGCCGAGCGTCTCCATCTCGTGCTCGTCCGTGTACGCGTGCTCGTGGCCGGCCATGCGTTCGGCGTCGAGCGTCGCGTTCGAGTGGTCGTGGACGGGGCAGGTGAAGCAGTCGCCGTGGTTGTGGCCGTGGAGCTTGACGAGGACGCTGCCGACGAACTTGTTGTCGTGGATGTCGGCCGTGTGGAACCCGTCGAGGTTGAAGACGACGCCCGCGGGCACGGCGAAGACGCCTGCGTCGCCGATGGCGTCCTGGACGCCGTTGGCGGGTCGGGGTCCGACCTCGTTGTTGCGGAATTCGCCGACGAAGTGGCGGATCTGGCCGACGACGGCGAAGGCGTCGTCGTGGAAGAGGCCGCCCGTGTTGGGGCCCGTCCGCTTGACGTTCTCGTTGATGCGAAGGTCCGTCGCGTAGACGTGGTGGACGTAGACGTCCTCGCCGATGTAGTTGAGGCGCAGCGTGCCCTTGACGTAGCCGTCGCGCAGGACGATCGCTCGGTCCGTGCTCTCGATCGAGAGGTCGCGGTCGACGTAGAAGCGTTCGAGGACGTACGGGTCGTCCTTCGTGCCCGCGCCATGGAGGTAGCCTTCGGCGCGCAGTTTCGAAAGGCCTTCGTTGCCCTTGACGCGCACCGACTCGTACCGGTCACGGAAGTCCTTGGCCTCCGACTCGCTGGGCCGGTGGCCCGTCTCGAGCGGGAACGGCGGCGCGTGCGCGAGGTCGGGCGCGGATCCCGGGTCGAAACCCATGGGGACCCGGAACGAGTGGGCGGCGTGCGAGTGGCCCTCCGCGTGGCCCGCATCGCCGTGGTCGTGCACGTGATCGTGGGCCTCCGCCTCGGATGCGGCCCCGCCGGGTTCGGCGGGTCCGACGCATCCCGAGAAGGGCAAGAGACCGATGGCCAGCAGCCAGAGAGGGCCTCGACTACGCATGCGTAGGAGCCCGCGCCGAGGCCATATAAGGCGACTGATGGCCGGATTGAATCGTCAGGGGGTCGGGAAGCATCGGACGGCGCGGCCGTCGGCTTCCAGGCGCAGGCGGCCGCGGCGGGCCAGCCAGAGCGCGTGGTGGCGCAGCGTCCGTTCGGGAACGCGCAGCCGCTGGGCGAGGTCGACCTGGCGCAGTCCGGGCTCGCGCCGGACGGTCTCGAGCAGGCGCAGGGGCAATCCCGTGGCCTCCGGCGCGACGGGGCGTCCCGTTCCTCCCGGGTACAGGAAGGCCTTGCCTTGGACCTGGACGCGGCGCAGGAGGCGTCGAAGATGGAGCACGCGCACGTGGTGGTCGAAGGCTCCGCGCCCTATCGCGAGCTGGGCGCGGGCCTCCTCGGCGCCCACGCCGGGCTTCGCTTGGACGAGGGCCAGGAGTTCGGCCCGTCGCGGATGCTGGGCGACGCGGTCTTCGTCCAGTCGAGAGAAGAGGAGGACGCCGCAGGCGGCCACGGTCCTTCGCAGGCCGGGTGTCGCGGCGACGCCGAGGGCGCCCAGCCCGATGGCGAGGCCCAGGACGTAGCGTGGGGGCGACCAACCGCGGGAGGTCGCGGCCAAGGGCACGGAAGAGGGCTCGCCCTTTCCAGGCGTGGGGTCCGAAGCCGGCGGGGCGTCGCCGTGGAGCGCGGAGAAACCCTGCGGGACGCCCGGGCCGCCATGGAAGAACGTGACGGCGAGACGGAACTCGGAATCGCTCACGACGCTTCCCGGGGTCGAGCGGGGCGCGCCCACGGCGAGCGCGAGCGTCCCCGACGCATCGCGTACGTCGGCTCGCACGGAGTCGACGACGAACCGACCGGGCGAGGTCCCTTCCCAGGCCGTCGTGTTTGCCTCGTCGAGGGCCTCTTGGATCTCGATCCGGAGGGAGGTCGGCGCGGCGGTGCTGGCGCGAACCCACTCGATCTCGAGAAGGACGCCGGAGAGGTCGGGGTCGAACGCGAAGTCGAACCGATCATGGTTGCCTTGCGCGAGCTCGCCGCAGCGGCTGTCGGAGACGAGGCCGCCCGCGCTCGCGGCGCAGGCGATGAAGCCCCGCTCGTCGTGGGTCTTGTGATAGGCGGGGCCGGCCGCGTCCGAGGCCGCGATGGGCAGCACGGCGACGAGGGCGAGCGTCGCGACCCAGAACCGCATTGCACGGACGGCCATGTGTCTCCTCTTATCGTTTGTGGACGCAAGAAGGGAGGAGAGGCCCGGCGTCCTCGGGCGCCGGGGTCCAGCGGCCTACGGGAAGGCCGAGTAGTCGGCCGGCGCGTCCATGTCGACGAAGACGGTGAAGGCCAACTCGAACGTCTGCTGGAGGACGAGGGCGGGTTGGTGCGAGGCGCCCACGCGGACGGTGGCCGACCCCGGGGCCGTCGTGGCGCCCTGCTCGGCGGGGACCTCGACCCGCAGGATGCTGGGTCCCTCCGCGTACGCCCAGCCGCCGCCGTCGAGCGTCGAAGGCGTCGTGAGAGCCAACTGGCGCGCGCCCACGGCGCTGTTCACGGTCCAGCGCAGTTCGACGACGGCTTCGCGGGAGCCCGCGGGTACGTCGAAGGTGAAGGTCCTGCGGTCGGGGAACAGAAGGCCGGGGCAGGGGTTCGGCGCGGGAACGCCGCCGATGGCACAGCTGATGATGCCTCGTTGCATCGTCGTCACGAAGTAACCGGAACCGCCCTGCGCCGCTCCCGCCTGCGCGAAGGCGAGGACGCCGAGGACGAGTCCGAGCATGGTCAAGGTGGCCGCGCGTGTTTGGGGATGTGCGTGCATTGGGGGCACCGCTCCGGACGGTGCGCCCTGCATTGATGAGGAGATTGGGCGCCGGTTGCCGAATTATTTGAGAGTTACGATTCGGACCCGCCGGAGGGGCGCGCCCACGTTCTAATACGGTGCCTCGTCATGTCGCCGCCCGAAATGAAGAAGGTGGAGTGGTACGACGAGTTCGTCGATTCGAGCGTCCGACCCGGCCCGAACGACGTCGTCGCCCTGTTCAGCTTCGAGTGCGACCGCGGCATCTCCGTCAAGGAGGCCTTGGGCCGCATCGCGAGCGAGTCCAGCGTCGGCACGTGGACGACGCTCGCGAAGTTGCCCAAACGCATCCCCCAGATGAAGGCCATCGCCTACAAGTGGACGCCCAAGACGGCCATGGTGACGTACCCGGCCGAACTGTGGGAGCCCGGCAACATGCCCCAACTTCTCTCCGGCGTGGCAGGCAACATCTTCGGCATGAAGGCCGTCAAGTGGCTGCGTCTTCTCGACATCCGACTGCCCGCCTGGTACCTCAAGGGTTTCCGCGGGCCCCTCGACGGCATCCCGGGTCTTCGCAAGCGCCTCGGGATCCCTGAGCGGCCGCTCACGGCCACGGTCCCCAAGCCGAAACTCGGCTGGAGCGCGGAGGAACACGCCGACCTCGGGTTCGAGGCGTGGATGGGCGGCATGGACCTCATCAAGGACGACGAGAACCTCACGGACCAGAACTTCAACAAGTTCGAAAAGCGCGTCTCCCTCCTCACGAAACGCCGCGAGAAGGCCGAGAAAGCCACGGGCGAGGTCAAGTCGGCCCTCATCAACGTCACGGCCGAGACGAAGGAGGCGACGCGGCGGGCCCGACTCCTGAGCGACAACGGGTGGGAGTACGCCATGGTCGACGTCGTCACGACCGGCTGGGGCGCCCTGCAGACGCTGCGGGACGAGTTCCAGGACATGAACCTCGCCATCCACGCGCACCGCGCCATGCACGCCATGTTCACGAAGAACGAGAAGCATGGCATGGCGATGCCGTGCCTGGCGAAGCTCCTGAGGTGCGTGGGCGTCGACCAGCTTCACGCGGGCACCGTCGTCGGCAAGCTCGTCTCGCCCCAGCACGAGGTCCTGGCGAGCGCGGACACCCTCCGACTGGCCAAGGTCAAGGCCCGCGCGGGCCTCCTGGACCAGGACTGGGGCACGATGCGCGGCGCCTTCCCGGTCGCCTCGGGCGGCCTCCATGTCGGCATCGTCCCCGACGTCATGCGGATCTTCGGCAACGACCAGGCCATCCAGCTGGGCGGCGGCGTCCACGGCCACCCCGACGGCACGCGCGCCGGCGCCAAGGCCCTGCTCGACGTCATCTGGGGCACGATGGACAAGCACCCCCTGCGCGAGATCGGCGAGCGCAGCCCCGCGGTGCGCCGCGCTCTCGACAAGTGGGGCACGTCCCACCCGCGCTAGGCCGCCGGAACGGTGCCCCGCGCTCGCGCCGGACGCGGCCGCGCGCCCACGTGGGCGTGCGTTCCGCGAGTGCGGCCGCGCCTTGAGGCGCGGGCGTCCCGGACGCGGAGCGAGGCGCCCGAAACGCGCCCGCTCCGTCGTTCGCAGCTCGTCCCATACGCCTAATACGCTCACCGGTGCGAGCCAGCGCTTCGGTGATTGGGGTTGTCCTTCTCGTACGCTAGGAACGCCTACACGGGCATCCGCAGCCTGGGTCGGCAACGGGCATGAAGCACGCATACGCGCAGCGGGCGGCCACGCGACGGCCGTCCCTGCGCCCCCTCGTCGGGTTGGGCTTCCTCGGCTACGGCCTCCTCGTGCTCGTCAAGGTCCTGCCACACGATTCCGTGCTGGCCGGCCTCGCGGCCCTCGTCGTCGGTTGGATCCTCCTTCGGCCCGGACTCCCGACCCTGCGCACGCCGCGCGCCCTCCTCGTCTCCATCTTGGGCGCCATCGCCGTCGTGGGCGTCCTCGGCTACAATTGGGCGACAGATTCGGACCTGGGCATCCCCGAATGGGGCATCCTCGCGTACGGGTTGGCGCTCGTGGGCAGCGCGGCCTTCCTCGACCGGCGCGTCGCGAAGACGACCGTCGGCGCCCTCGTGGGATGGTCGTTCCCCCTCGTCCTGGCCCCGCTCGCGCTCTTCGCCTTGAACGGCGCCCTCTCGAGCGAGTCCACCGGTGCGGCGGCCTCGCCCATCGTCGGGGCCCTCATCGTCCTGCCCACCGCGTTCGCGCTGCGCCTCTTTGGCACGCCCATCGAACTCGTCGACAACAACCTCGTCCTCGAGACGAGCCACGGCAGCCTCACGCTCGGCGTCGGCCTCGTCTGCGCCGGGCTCTACCCCATCGTCCTCTTCGGGGGCCTCGTCGGCGTCTACGCGTGGGAACACCGCCTCTCCCGACGAAGCACGGCGGCCTGCGTCGGCTTCGGCCTCCTCGGCTTGTGGATCCTCAACCTCTTGCGGCTCGTCCTCTTGGCCCGCATCGGGCAGTCCCAAGGACCCGCCGCGCTGCAGGAGGCCCACGCCAACCTCGGGTGGATCCTCTTCGGCCTCTACATGGCGGTCTTCTGGGCCGTCGTGTTCCGCATCCAACGCCCCGCTCGAAGGGCGAAGCGTGCGCGCGCCGCGCGAGTCGCGCGACCGACCCGGGACCCCGGAGCCGGCGCAAGCATGAGATAGCCGGAAGCCTTCGCGGCCGCCATGCGCGACCTCGTGGCCGCGGTCTGGCAGTTCGAAGCGCGACCCGGAGACGTGGAGGCCAACCTGGCCTCCTTCGACAAGGCCCTCACGGCCGCCGGCGACGTCGACCTCTTCGTCGCGCCCGAAATGTTCCCCACGGGTTGGTACGTCGAAGACGCCACGTGGGCGACGGAGGCAGGAAGCGACCTCGAACGCCGCATCGGCGCTGCCGCCCGGGACCACGCGACGTGGGTGGCCACCTCGCTTCACCGGCGTGAGGGCAAGGCCCGGCGCAACACGTTCACGCTCTGGGACGACCGGGGCCGCGTGGTTCGGCGCCAGGACAAGATCCACTTGTGGGCCGAGGAGGCCGAGCACCTCGAGCCGGGCGACGACGTCGCCACGACGGGCGCCCCGTTCGCCCGCCTGGGCGGCATGGTATGCTACGACGTCGAGTTCCCCGAGGTGTCGCGCGCCCTCGCCCTCCAAGGCGCCGAAGTCCTGGCCTTGCCGGCCGCGTTCTTCACGCATCAGACGTGGGATCTCATGACGCGCACGCGCGCACTCGAGAACGGGTGCTTCCTCGTCGCGGCGAACTCCGTCGGAGGCGTCGGCCCGAAGCCTCAGTGCGGCGATGCCCGCATCGTCGACCCGTCCGGCACCCTCCTCGCGCAGACGAAGGGCAAGAAGTCCGTCGTCGCCGTCGCCACGCTCGAGGCTTCACGGCTGACGAGCGCACGCGAGTGGGCGCCGTACCTCAAGCAGCGGCGACGGGCCTTCGCCTGACGGTTCGTAGCGCCCCCGTTCGCCCATTTGGGCGCTACACGCCTACGCGACCGACTGGAGGAAACGCTCGTGGATGCGCGTGTCGTCCGTGAGTTCGGGATGGAACGCGAGCGCGAGCAGGCGTCCCTGCTCGGCGGCCACGATCTTGTCTCCCATGCGCGCAAGCTCGCGCGCGCGGCCCCAGACGCGCGTGATCGCGGGCGCGCGGATGAAGACGGCGTGGACGGGCTTCGGGAAGCCCGTGATCTTGAGGTCGGTCTCGAACGATTCGCGTTGGCGTCCGAAGGCGTTTCGGTCGACGGCGATGTCCATGGCGCCGATGAGTTCCGTCTGCGTCTTCGAGACCTGGTTGTCCCCTTCCCTCGCCAGGAGGATCGCTCCGGCGCAGGTCCCGAGGACGGGGAAATCCTCGCGTTCGATGCGTCGGCGCAGCACGGGCATGGCGCCGTACTGGACGAGGAGCTTGCTGATCGTCGTCGATTCGCCGCCGGGAAGGATGGCGGCGTCGATCGTCTTCGCGTCCTTCTCGGTGCGCAACGGCACCACCTGGCCCTCGAGGCCGACGCGTCCGAGGGCGCGCTCCGTGACCAGGATGTGCTCGTGGAAGTCGCCTTGGGCGGTGGCGACGCCTATCTTGAGAATGCTCACTTCTGGTCGATTCAAACGGAAGGCTTAATGATTTGTCCCGCCTGGCGACGTGTTGGAACGGATGCCCGGTCCCAGGCAGGGCTCCCGCCGGCGACGCCGCTTCTTCCGGCGGCACCCGATGGGTCTGCCCACGGTGTTTCTTGTCGCGCTCTTGGCAGCCGGAGGATTCTGGTGGACCGTCCACGCGCCGGACCGGACGGGAAACATGGCGGCACGACCGAGCGCCGCCATCGAGCGCGGCTGCTTCCTGGACGTCGACGTGTGCGGCGCGCCCCACGACACGCTCGAACTCCTGTCCCAGGCCCCGGCGGGCGCCGTGACGCGGTGCACGCAGGACGGCCCCGGCGGCTTCGTGGACGCGTGGGTCGACGACGCGGGTCGTCGCGGCATCCACTGGCAGGTCCCGTTCGCCCGCGATTCCTTCTACGCGCTCGCGAGTCCGTGGGTGGCCCTCTGGCAGGGCCCGGCGTCGCCGTCGTCGGACGTGCGGGGCGCCCAGGCCGCCGACGGTTGGGCGCTGCTGCCCTCCGGTTGGGACGGTTCGGACCTCACGGTCTGGACGGGCCTCACGGGACTCGATGGCGACCTGAAGGAAGGCCTCACGTCGTTGCACGTGCAGCCCTTCGGGGCCAAGGGCGACGGCACCGTGCGGTTGGCCGCGTACATCAACGGCGACGAGATCGTCCTCGAGGTCCCCTCGAGCGGCCAATACGAGCTCTTGCGCGAGAGCGAGCAGCTTCGGTTCAGCGAGACGACGACGGGCCCCATGGCCTGCAGCGTGGCCTGATTCACCCACCCCTTCGAAAGCCTCTTGAGTAGGGGGGTCGCTGGTTCGCATAGGGTGCACCCATTTCGGCCGTTTACGAGCGGGAATTCAGGGGAATCGTCGGCGCGGACACGAAGGTCTTGGACGCCGTCACAGGATCCTTGCCGGCCCACGAGCGCGCGGCGTACCTCTCCTCCCGGGACCGGCCCTTCCTGGTCGTGCGGGCCGCGGGCAGCCTCGGCGCCGACCTCGTGGCCCTGCGGCACGACCTGAGCTTCCTCGTCGAGGTCAAGTCGAGCAAGCAGGCCCACATCCACTTCAGCGATTCGTTGAGGTTGCGCGAACAGGTGGCGGAGATCCGCGCCCAATGCGAACGCAGCGGCGTCCTGCCCATCTACGCGTTCCGGCGCAAGGGCGTTCGCGGCGGCGATCCGTGGCGCCTCTTCACGCTGCCCGGCATGCGCCTCTATGGCCCCGTGGCGGACCTGGCGGCGGCGTTGCCTCAGATCGAGAAGACGGCCAAGGGCAACGACGTGCTGCACTGGGAGAACGGCATGCCGCTTGCGTCCTTCTTGGAGCGCGTGATGCCGAAGACGGTCACTGTACCGGTAGCTTCGACTGCGCCCGTGCGGCCTTGAGCGCCTGCGAGGTCGCCCACTTCGCGCGGGCCTCCAGCGGCAGGCGCCCGTGGACCTCGAGGTGGCGCTCGAGGAAGGCGATCGTGCGTTCGTCGTGCGAATAACCGGACCCGAGCGGAAGGCCGATCGTGGGTTCGAGGCGTTCGGCGATCGACCGGACGACTTGGTCGCGGCGCACCTTGGCGATGATGGAAGCCGCCGAGACGAGGGGATACTTGGCGTCCGCGCGGTGCTCGCTCACGACGCGCGGAGGCGGCTCGCGCAGGAGGCGAGCGAGGAAGGCGTTGCCGAACCGGCGGGGGTTCGTGTCGCAGGCGTCGAGGTAGTACGTCTCGGCCTCGACGCGTCGCGCGAGCTCTGCGAAGCAGTCGACTTCCACGACGTTGAGGGATTGCCGTCCCATCCGCGCGTCGAGTTCGGGGGCGCTGAGCTCCACGACCTCGACGCGGTCCGCCACGTCCCGGATGCGCGCGTCCAACTCGGTGCGTCGCGCGGGCGTGAGGAGTTTCGAGTCGCGGACCTCGAGGCGCCGCAGTTTCTCGGTGTCGCCGGCGACGAGGCCGACGACGAGAGGACCCACGACGGGGCCGCGTCCCGCCTCGTCGATCCCGGCCTCCATGTTGGGCGCGATGGAGACCCGCGGCCTATCTAGGTTTCGACCGAGTGGCTCGATGCGCGCAGACCGCGCGGGCGGTCCACGCGCAGCGAGGTGTGCGCCTGCGCGAGCGGCGGCAACGACGGGCGGCCGTAGAAAACCCTGATAACCGGCGCGCAAATCAGGGCACGTCATGGTGGTCGACCCGCTCGGACTGACGGTGTTCCTCATCGGGGTCGCTCTCCTCGTCATCGAACTGGCCCAACCCGGGTACTACGTGGGCGTCGCGGGCACGACGGGCATCATCGTCGGCCTCATCCAGATGGCGCGCCCCGACCTCATCTTCAACAACAATTGGGGCCCCTTCATCGTCACGGGCATCGCCATCGTCGCCCTCCTCATCAGCATCGAGTTCTACCGACGCTTCGCGCCCGCCGTGAAGCCGCCGGAGACGCTCTCGAGCGACGCCCTCATCGGGCGCAACGGCACCGTCGTGCGGGCCGTCGAACCCAACACGCTGCGCGGCAAGGTCAAGGTGGGCGGCATCGTCTGGAGCGCGACCGGCGACGAACGCGTCGAGGAAGGCTCCGAGATCGTCGTCACGCGTGTCGACGGCGTCCACCTCGTCGTCCAGGCGAACGCGCCCGCGTCCCAAACGAACCCTGAGGTCTGAACATGGTCGATCCCGTACTCGTGACCGTCTCCATCATCCTGCTCTTCGTCATCCTGCTCATCGGTGTCAGCGGCATCCGGATCATCCAACCGTACGAGCAGGGCCTGCTTGTCGTCCTGGGCCGCTACCGGCGCCGGCTCAACCCCGGCTTCAACATGGTCGTCCCGCTCGTCTCCCAGGTCGTCCGCCTGGACCTTCGTACCCAGGTCCTCGACGTGCCGCGCCAGGAGGTCATCACGCGCGACAACTCGCCGACGACGGTGGACGCCGTCATCTACATCCGCATCATCGACCCCGAGAAGGCCTACTTCCAGGTCGCGAACTTCCGCCACGCGACCATCGCCCTCGCCCAGACGACGCTGCGCAGCGTCATCGGCGACATGGAACTCGACGAGGTCCTCTACAACCGCGACCGCATCAACGCGCGGTTGCGCGACATCCTCGACGAGGCCACGGACAACTGGGGCGTACGCGTGGAGGCCGTCGAGATCCGCGAGGTCGACCCCGTGGGCCCCGTCAAGGCCGCCATGGAGGAGCAGACCTCCGCCGAGCGGCAACGCCGCGCCGCCATCCTGCGCGCGGACGGCGAGAAGCGCTCCAAGATCCTCGTGGCTGAGGGCGACAAGCGCAGCCGCATCCTCCAGGCCGAAGGCGTGCGCCAGGCGCAGATCGTCGAGGCCGAGGGGCAACGCCTGGCGCGTATCCTCGTGGCGCAAGGCGAAGCGCAGTCGTTGCGCGTCCTCAGCCTGGGCGCGGCCACGTTGGACCAGAAGGCCCTCACGGTGCTCGGTTTCGACGCCCTCAAGGACCTTGGCAAGGGACCCGCGACCAAGTTCGTCCTGCCGTTCGAGGTCAGCCGCCTCGGCCAGGCCGCCGCGAAGTACTTCGGCGCCGCCATGGACGGCAAGGAGACGAAGCCGAGCGACGTCAAGGAACTCGAACGCGTCATCGGCACGAGCGAGCACGTCCTCGGGCCCATCCCGTCGCCCCGGGAGTTGCGCGCCGAACTCGAGGCCATCGAGAAGGCGGCGGCCAAGGAGACGTCGGAGGCGGAGGAGATCGCTCACATCGCCAAGACGAAGGCGGAGCTTCCACCGGTCCCGAAGAAGACGAAGAAGGACGAATAGGCGCCTGCCCTGCGTCCCGGTGGCGGTCGGGAAATTCCCAACGACCGTCGAGCCTATTTAACCAGGTTGAACCCTAGACGCGTAGGTAGGTTACGATGACGACCCCCCACTCGACCGTCGCCCGCTCCGGTTTCGTCCTGTTCCTGCTCTTCGGCCTCAGCCTGGGCGGGTTCGTGTTCCCGCTCGCGCGCGCCCAAGGCCTCGAGGTCTACGAGATCGAGGGCCTCGTCCAGGACGAGAAGGGCGCCGCGCTCCCGGGCGCCTTCGTCTACTTGGACCGCCAGGCCGACGGCTACGCGGACAACGTCACCACGGACGCGTCCGGCAAGTACCACTTCACCATGGTTTCGGAGGGCTCCCACGTCGTGAGCGCCTGGCACAAGTGTTGCCAATGGGGCAGCGCCAACGTCACGGTGGGCGGCACGACGATCAAGGGGACCCCGCCCCCGATCACCCTCGCGCCCCGCGAGACGCCGCAGAGCGGCGACGTCGTCCAATTCTCCGGGATCGTGAAGAGCACGAAGGACGGCCACGCCGTCTCCGACGTGCTCGTCGAGGTCACCTCGTACTGGCAAGGGGACGGTTCGTGCTCGAGCGAAGCGTGCGCGCCCTCGGGCGGCGCCCAGTACCTCACGACGAGCACGGGACCGGACGGCCGCTTCCAACTCGAGGTCAACCGCGGAACCGCCTACGTGCGTGCGAGCTTCGATGGCTACGACGCCACCTCCGGCAACCTCGAAGTCTCCAACGACCGCGACGTCTCCATCCCGCTACGCCCGGCCGAGGACCGCTCGGCCCGCCTGCACGGCATCCTCAAGAACATCGACGGGGAACCCGTCGCGGGCTGGGTCTACGCGAGCCCGGACTATTCCTCGTGCCCGCCCGAGGCGGACTGCGTGATGCCCGCGTCCACGCGCCCCGCCGACGGCGACGGCGAGTGGTACTTCGAATCGCGCGACGCCCAATACGGCAGCGCCCAAGCCGGCAAGGATGGCGCGTGGGAGATGCGCATCTCGGCCGGCCGCCTGCGCGTCTCGGGCCAGGCCGAGGACTACCTCGAGGCGTTCAAGGTCCTGGACCTCGCCTCCGGCGACGACGTGGAGGTCGACCTCGCGCTCGAACCCATCCCGCCCGACTCGGTCGTCGTGAAGGGCCGCGTCGTGGACCGCTCGACGGGCAAGCCCATCGAGGGCGCCCAGGTCGGCCTCGAGAACCAGAAGTGGGGCACGTGGGCGAGCGCCCAGACGGACGCGGACGGGCGGTACGAGGTCAAGACGAAGCCAGGCTTCACGATCGCGACCGCGCGCGTGGATGCGTACATCGTGTGCATGGCCGCCGCCTCGGACGGCGCCGAGGGCAAGAGCATCGCGGCGCCCTGCGACGCGGGGCCGCGCTCGGACGAGTACCTGCCCGCGGCGGTCTCGTTCGTCGCAGAGGAGAACGGCGAGGTCGTCCAGGACTTCAAGCTCCTGCCCCGGCCCGCGGCCAAGAGCGAGTTCAAGGGCTACGTCCTCAACGAGTCGAGCGGCAAGGCGATCCCCAACGCGACGGTCACGTTCTACAATGAGATCACGCGCGACTGGGGCAGCGCCATGACCGACGCGGACGGCTCGTACAAGATCAGCGTCCACGCGGGCTACTACTCGATCCGCGTCTGGGCGCCCCACTACTACGACGGCGTCCTCAACGCCGAGATCGCCGAGAAGCAGAGCCAACGACTCGACTTCAAGCTCGCCCCCGGCGAGAAGCGCTACGGGTACTGGGCGTACGGCGGCTACCAAGTGAAGGCCGCTATGGCCGAAGGCGGCGCCGATGCAAGCGGCGCGCCCACGCAGCAGGGACTCGACGCGGCGCCCGTGCCGACGGAGGGCCAGAAGGTCTACGAGGGCTCGGGCGGCGGCCTGGGTCCGTACCACGAGGCCCAAGGCGGCAAGTCGCCGTCGGTCGGCCTGTTCGTGGCCCTCGCGGCCGTCTTCGCGGCCTTCGCGTGGCGGCGCCGGGACTAGGTCTCCTGCCGACCAGGCGGCCAACGTCGAATCTATGTCCGAGGGGCTTCCCACCCCCCTATGAAGGCCCTACTCCCCCTCGTCGGGTTCTGCTGACTCCGGCCCCTCTTCATACACGAGGCGACCACAAGCTTCCATTAGCGGGGGACCGTCTGCAGCGATGGGTGGACGAATGTTCCCACGTGTAGTTGCATTGACGGCCTTGTTGACGATGAGCGTGTTCGCGGTCCAACCGGCCCCCGTGGCCGCCGTGACCTGTCCGCCCGGCAACGGCCACGTCTGGTTCCTCGGCGTCGCCTACGACTCGGAGCAACGAGAGGACTTCATCCTCGACATCGACAACTTCGAGTTCTTCCTCGCGAAGCTGCGCACGACGTACTGCATCCCCGACTCGCAGGCCAAGATCCTCGCGATGGAGAACAACTTCCAGCACAACGGCAAGACCTACGGCGCCGCCACCGAGTTGGCCGTGAAGCAGGAGCTCGCCTCGATGGGGACGGCCGCGAGCGCCTTCTCGGACTCGATCTTCTTCTTCTTCCTGAGCAGCCACGGCACGGTGTACCCCTCGGCGTTCACGAGCAACGCCGCCATCCAGGGCCCCCAGTCGTGCGCGGGAGGCATCCGCGCGGTGGGCTCCCTCTCCGTGCTCAAGCCTGGCAGCGGCCAGGACGGCGACCTCCACGACTGCGAGCTGGGGGCGGCGTTGAACACGAACTTCAACGCCAACGTCCGGATGTTCGTGGCCCTCGACTGCAGCTTCTGCGGCGGCTTCAGCGACAGCACGACGCAGGTCAGCGGGACGGTCCCCGACAACAGCCTGCCCGTCTCGAGCGGGATCCCCAAGGCCGGCCGCATCGTCATCACGGGGTGCGCCCAGACGACGGAGTGCTTCGGCGGAAGCGATGGCGCCGTCTCCTACGGCCACATGAAGCGCACGATCAACCTGGGCCTCGCCTACTGTGACGGCTTCTCCGTGCCGGGCTTCCCGACGTTCCAGGGAATCGATGTGCCGGTCAAGAACAACCTGCTCAACGCGGCCGACGGCAAGTGCACGGCGAGCGAGTGGTTCTTCGGGGCCGTCCAATCCTCGTACGCCACGCTGGACCTCATCGGCATCCAGCAGCAGTTCCGGATCAAGTACGGCTTCGCGACGCTGGCCGAGGATCTCCAGATCTTCTAGGCCGCGCCCTGGGCGCGCTAGAAAAGCTGGGCCGGCACTGGCAGGGCGAGGAGCGACGGGCGCGCCCGACCCTCAGCGCGAGCCTGGAACGGAGGCCATCCTCCGCACGCCCTGCCGGTTGAACCGGCGCCCACCCGTGGAAAGCCCGGCTCGCGCCGCTCCTATCCGTTTGGGATAAGCATTATTCGACGGCGCGAAGTCCGTTCCGAGGCCCTGGGCCCTAGGGGCCGAATGGGAGGTAGCGGTGGTTGGAAATCCGACGGCCTGCGTCGGCCCCGCCGGTGTTTCGCCTGATTCTGCGCCCTGCGGACAACACTCCAGCCGATCGACGACGGGCCGCGGCCGGCCAGCGCGTTACCAGATGGACTAGAAAACCGGACCGGTCGACTCGGGCTATTTCAGGGCATCGGCCGCATCGAAGCCGACTAGTCGTTTTCGCCAAAGGTCTAAGAGCCCACGCGTCCGAGGATCACCGGGTAGGTGACTGTGGGCTGGCCACGGATGTCGGCCGTCGTGTTCGTCGCCTGGACGGCGCTCGTGGAGGCGGTGAGCCATGAGCCCTGACCCCGCCCGCAACGCTCCAGGCCCGGAACCGGGGGGCGGAAAACGACCCCCGTACTCGATCCTCCTGGTCGACGATGAAACGGACACACTCGTGTCCCTGGCCGAACTGCTCGAGCGCAGCCTCCCCTTCGTCCGCGTCTACGCGACCTCCACCGGCAAGGAGGCCCTCGCGGTCCTGGCCGAAGCGGACGTCGACCTCGTCATGGTCGACTACCGCATGGCCAAGATGGACGGCCTCGAGTTCCTTCGTCGGGCCAAGCGTTTGGCCCCCGGCGCCGACCGCGTGATGATGACGGCGTTCCCCGACGTGAACGTCGCCATCCAGGCGATCAACGACAGCGAGGTGCGGCGGTACTTCATCAAGCCCATCGAGCCCTCCGAACTGCTCCAGACGGTGCGGGCGTTGAGGAACGACCACGCCCGGCGACGCGCCGCTTCGTAGGGCGAATCCGCCGACCTCGCCCCTCGCAAGGTATAGGTTCATTCTGAGGGCCCGTAGCACCGCAAGAGCTAAATGGGGAGACCTCACGCCCACGTCGTTTCGGAGCACTGGGCGCGTGGGCTGGGCGATGACTGGATTTCGAGTGGCGCGCGGGTCGAGTCCGCGACGCCCGGCGATGCTGGGCCTTGCCCTATTGTTGCTTGGGTCCGGCTGCCTTTCATCGGCCCACCTCGTGGAACTCGATGGCGCCTCGACCGACGGCCCCACGCTTTCGTCCGGCGCGCAGCTCGTACGCGGTGACGAGCCGCTATTCTGGAACGGCACCATCGACGAGGGGCCGGTCCACAAGAGCGTCGTTCTCAATGTCCCGCGCGAGTATTCTGCGGGTCACAGATTTGCCCTCGAGGCCTCCATCAAATGGTCGGACGATTACCAAGGCTGGCTCGGCGTCGAAATCCGTGATGCTCTTGGAAACGTCCTGGTTTCGGCGCGTCCAATCTACTACGCGGCTGTCGCAATCCTAGAGAATCCATCGCCCCGTGCGTACGAAATCGTCGTCTTCGGCGTGCAGGGGACTGCGTATGAGGGAACGGTCTTCGACGGCGTCGTGCAGATTGAACCACGCGACCCGCCCTCCGGACCCGTGCGCGACCTCCTGCCGGACCTCGTGAGTCTGCCCGCCAGCGATTTGCAATTTGCCTCCTCAGGGTTCGGCGATACGAAGGGCTGCCACGCGGACGAATACGTGGAACGAGGCGCCGAACGCTGCTTGCGGTTCACGACGAGCGTCGCCAACCTCGGCCAGGGCCCGCTGGAGGCCCGCCTTTCGCTCACGGACGGGCTGTTGAGCGCGACCGGTGAAGGCCGTTGGATTCAGCGCGTCGCGCGCAGCGACGGCACCACCGTGGAAAAAGAAGTCGGACCTGCCCGGTTCCACCCGATGCATGAGCACTTCCATTACGAACGCTTCGCGGACTATACCGTCTACTCCTATGACGTGGCGGCCGGGAGGCGGGCAGACCCGGTCGGCCAAGGCACCAAGTCCGGGTTTTGTTTCCTCGACATGAACCTCTTCGAGTTGGGCCGCATCGGTACGGTGCCCCCTCGATTCAATGGACGGGAATGCGCCGACCCCACGTACAATCCCCAATTGGAGTGGTACATGGGCATCAGTCCCGGCTGGTATGACGAATACGATTGGAGCCTCGCGGATCAGTTCGTGGAGATGACGGGCGTCGGCGACGGTACGTACGAACTCGTCGTCGCCGCCAACCCGGCCGGTTCGCTCCTGGAATCCGACACGTCCAACAACGAGTCAAGTGTCCTGTTCCGCCTCGTTGGAGATGCCATCGAGGTCTTGCCAAAGGCCCAAACGGATGGCTAGGACCGCGAGAAGAGCCGCGCGGCCAACCACGTCGTGAGCAACGCGAAGAGGATCAACGCGCCAATGTCGAGGGCGAGCGTGTTCTCCGTGCCGACGGCGCCGAACATGGCCCACCGCAGGGCGTCGACGCCGTAGTGGACGGGGTTCACGTGGATCACGACCTGCAGGGCGCGCGGCAGGTTCGTCAAGGGGTAGATGGCGCCGCTCAGGAAGAAGAGCGGCATGACGAGGAAGTTCGCGACGAGCATGAACACCTCGTGGCTCTCGAGGCGCGCGGCGATGGCGACGCCGAGGTTGACGATGCCAAGTCCAAGCAGCCCGAGGGCGACGACGGCGAGGAGGAATCCTCCCGCGAACCCGAAGGGTCCCATGAGGGGCACGCGGAAGACGACGACGGCCAGCACGAGCATCGTGAGGCCTTGCACGAGGGAGGCCGTCATGCCGCCGAGGCCCTTGCCGACGACGAAGCTCACGCGGCTCACGGGCGCGACGAGGATCTCCTTGAGGAAGCCGAACTGGCGGTCGAAGAGGATCGCCATCCCCGTGAAGATGCCCGTGAAGAGCATGCCCATGGCGACGATCCCTGGCGCCGTCCAGTCGAGGTACGTGCCGTGGAAGCCGGGGAAGGGGAGTTGGACGCGCAGGCCGCGTTGCATGCCGTAGCCGAACATGGCCATCCAGATGAGCGGCGTGAGGAAGCTGCCCACGACGCGGGCGGGTTTGCGGATGAAGCGCAGCCACTCGCGGTGCCAGACGGTGAAGCTGTCGTTGACGAAGGCGTTCATCGGCGTCGGTGCCCCCGCATGTAGAAGCGCATGCGGTCCGCGTTGTCCATGCCCTCGTCGCGGATCTCGCGGCCGGTGTGCTTGATGAAGACGTCGTTCAGCGTCGTCTGCTGGAGGCGGACGCTCTCGACCTTGGCGCCTTGCGTGCGCACCGCGTCGAGGATCTTCGGGATGGCGGCGCCGCCCTCGTGGACCTCGAGTTGGAGGCCCGAGGCGACGACCTTGACGCTGCGCACGTCGGGGACGCCTTCGAGGATGGGCACGAGTTCGCGCGTCTGGCCGTTGAGGTTGAGGTAGACGACGTCGCCGCCGATCTGCGCCTTCAACTCGGTGGGCGTGCCCTGGGCGACGAAGCGGCCCTTGTCGATGATGGCGATGCGGTGGCAGAGTTGGTCCGCCTCGTCCATGTAGTGCGTCGTGAGGACGATGGTGACGCGCTCCTCGGCGTTCAGGCGCCGGATGTAGTCCCAGATGTGCACACGCGTCTGGGGGTCGAGGCCCAAGGTCGGTTCGTCGAGGAAGAGGATCTCCGGCTTGTGGAGGAGGCCGCGGGCGAGTTCGAGCCGCCGCCGCATGCCGCCCGAGTAGGCCTTGACGCGCTCGTGCTGGCGGTCGGCGAGTTCGACGATCTGCAGGAGCTCGTCGATGCGCGCCGCGCGTTCGCCGCGTGGGACCTTGTAGAGCCGCGCGTGGAACATCATGTTCTCGCGGCCGGTGAGTTCCTCGTCGAGGCTCGGGTCCTGGAAGACGACGCCGATTCGCTTCCGGACCTCCGCCGGTTGGTCCTTCACGCTGAAGCCGGCGACCTCGGCGGTGCCGCTCGTGGCGGGCAGCATCGTGGAGAGGACGCCGATGAGGGTCGACTTGCCGGCGCCGTTGGGCCCGAGGAGGCCGAAGAACTCGCCCTTCTGGACCTCAAGGTCGACGCCGTCGAGCGCCTTGAGTTCCCCGTACGTCTTGACGAGCTTCGACGTGCGGATGGCGGCCACGGATCGGCCGACACGGAAGGGCCGCTTTAAGGTTTCGTGGAGGCGCGTCGGCGGGCGGGCGTGTCGCGGCCAAACCTTAAGGGCCACGCCCGACTTTGCCCGGCGGCTTTGAAGGTCTATACCCGGGGCGGAGACAAGGGCGACACGGCGCTCTTCGACGGATCACGCGTGCCCAAGTCGGACGCGCGCGTCGACGCGTACGGCACCGTGGACGAGTTGAACAGCCTCCTGAGCCTCGCGCGCGTGGCCGCGCCTGAGCGCGTGAAGCCGTTGCTCGAGCGCGTGCAGAACGAGCTCTTCACGGTCGGCGCGGACCTCGCGACGCCCACGACGTCGAAGAAGACGCAACGCGTCGAGGCGCGCCACGTCGAGGCCCTCGAGAAGGACACGGACGGCCTCTTCGGCGAGGTGGGCAACCCCGCGGGTTTCGTCCTTCCCGGCGAGACGGAGGCGGGCGCCCGGCTCCACGTCGCGCGCACCGTCGCGCGCCGCGCGGAACGCGTGGCCGTCCAACTTCACCAGAAGACCCCCATCAACCCGGAGGCGCTGCGGTACCTCAACCGCCTCTCGAGCCTCCTCTACGCCGCCGCCGTCTGGAGCGACAAGGTCGCCGCCGGCAAGACGCTTCGCAACCCCCTGTACAAGTGATCCCCCATGCGACAACTCATCGTGATGCGCGTGCACGTGGCGCCCGGCCGTGAGGCCGAGTTCGAGGCCTTCGTCGCCGAACGCGCCGGAAAACACCAAGAGGCCTCCGGCTTCGACCGCATGTACCTCCTGCGCGAATCGGGAGAGGCGTTCTACCGCATCGTCACGTGGTGGCACGACCACCCCGGGCCCGAATCGTTCGTGCGCAAGGAGACGTACGCCTTGAGCGAGAACCCGGCGCACCCGGGCATCATCGTCGGGCCCGTGCCCTTCGAGGTCCTGGAGATCGTGCACCAGTTCGAGCCCTTGAAGGCGATCGTCCCCGCCCGCAACTCTTAAGCGCATTGCCGCGTGCGGGGCGACGTGCACGTCGGCGTCGACTTCGACGACGTCCTCTACCCGTACCACAAGTTCCTCAAGGCACGCTTGCACCGCAAGTTCGGCATCGACCTCTCCACGCGCCGCGTGACGACGTTCTACTACGACCTCTTGCCCGAGTTCGTCTCGAAGAACATCTCCCGGGACCAGGTGTGGGCCGAGGTGCGCGACACGTGGAGCGAGGTCGAGACCCACGCGAAGGCGCCCCTCCTCGACCCGGACGCCGCCACCGTCCTCCAGCTGCTGAAGCGCAAACACAAGATCACGATCGTGACGGCGCGCCACGACGACGCCCTGGGACTCATCAAGGACTTCCTCAAGCGCCACGGCATCCAACCGCATGACATCTGGGTCGGCCGGCACGAGAAGGTCGGCTTCGACGTCCTCGTCGACGATTTTCCGGCGCACGCCGTCGAGAACGCGCAGGCCGGCGGCCACAGCCTCCTCTACACGATCGACGAGAACAGCACGTTCGACGAGACGCGCCACCCGCGCGTGCGCCGCGTCGCGACCTGGACGGAGGTGCGCGAGGCCGTCCAGGGATTGGAGGCCTCTCGCTAGTGCCGCGCGAGCCGATCGAGGCCAAGAAGCGCCGCACGGCCGAGATCCTCGACCGGCTGCGACGGCGCTACCCCGAGGCCGAGATCAGCCTCGAGTTCGAGAACGACGTCCAACTCCTCGTGGCCGTCATGTTGAGCGCGCAATGCACCGACGCCATGGTCAACAAGGTCACGCGGACGCTCTTCCGGAAGTACCGGACGGTCGAGGACTTCGCGGACGCGGACCCCCGGGTCTTCGAACGCGAGATCCGCTCGACGGGCTTCTTCCGCGCGAAGACGCGCAACGTCCTCGCCATGGCCCAGGCGGTACGGGACCATCATGGGGGCCGCGTGCCCCGGACGATGGAGGACCTCGTCGCCCTGCCCGGGGTCGGCCGCAAGACGGCGAACGTGGTCCTGTGGAACGCGTTCGGGCAGAACGTGGGCATCGCCGTGGACACCCACGTCGCCCGCATCAGCCGACTCCTGCGGTTGACCCGCCACGGCGACCCGGCCAAGATCGAGGGGGACCTTCTGCGGCTCGTGCCGGCCGAGGCCCGGGGGGAGTTCACTCACCTCTTCATCGACCATGGGCGGGAGGTCTGCATCGCCAACCGGCCCCGGTGCGAGCGTTGCCCGGTCAACTCGCTCTGCCCGTCCGCCCGGCGGCCGCCGGCGCCTGAGCTCGGCGGGGCGTAGCGTAGCTGGTTGACTCGCAATTCCCTCCCGCCGATTCCACGGAAGGTTGACACGTTATCGGCAGAACTGACCGTTGACATATTCCTCGGTTACTTAGTCATGTCAAAGGGCCCTAGTGCCCGAATCGTTCCGGTTTATCTAGGAAGCCAAACATCAAATCGTATAGACTCCTGGCTCGGGGTGACGCTAGGCTGAGGTGTGTATTGTGTCCGTGCCCACCCGGTCGTCCAAACCCCACGAGCCAGGCAAGGATGGGGTGCGAACCGTGAAAGTCCTCTTGATCGACGACGACGAAGACTACACCGCGTTCATCAAACGCCTCCTGGCCCGCCACGGCAACGTGGCCACGCCCGACATCGTCCACGACGAACAGGCTGCCTTGAAGGCCCTGCAGTCCCGGGAATACGACGTCGTCGTGAGCGACTACGAACTCCACCCCGGCAACGGCCTGCGCATCCTCGAGCAGGTGCGCAAGATCCGCCCGAAGGCCCAACGCATCCTGCTCACGAGCGCTCCGGAAAAGGCCCTCAAGCACCTGCCCAATGGCGATTCCCTGGCCCACGGCGTCTGGGACAAGCGGTGGGAGATGGCCATGCTCAAGGATCGCCTCGCGACGCTCCTTTCGGCCGTCGCATAGGGGCCGTTCAGCCCCAAGGGGCTTCCACCCTCCTGGGCGCCTTTAATTACCCTTGGAAGGGAGGTTTTATCCACTATGGGGGGAGCCAGCGCCTTCGACGCCCTAGGCGGGGACCGCCCCGTCCGCGTGCTCCTTGTCGACGATGACGAGGACTACGCGCGCTACCTTCGAAGGCTCCTTGGAAAGCTTCACCCGGTCCAGCTCGACATCGTCCACGACCTCAACACGGCGCGGCACGCGCTCGAGACGGGCCGGTACGCCCTCGTCATCAGCGACTACGACCTCAAACCCGGGACCGGACTCCAACTCTTGTCCCACGCGCGCGACCGGCAGGACCGCGGTCTGCGGATCCTCATCTCCGGCAACACGAGCCAGGTGCCCATCGAGGCGAGCGACGCGGCCCACTACGTGTGGGACAAGTCGTGGGAGATCGAGCTCCTCAAGGGCTTCGCGGAGGCGGCCCTGCGGACCGCTTCGAGGATTCCCACCGGCGAGATGGTCCGCAAGCCGGAACTCGAGCAGTGAACGGCCGCAACTTCCGTTACCAGATTCACTCGACCCCCCGTTTGCTTGATGACCCGCGGCGCGCCCTCACGGCGTGTTGAGACGAAAACGGGGCCGGAAATTGCCACCAGGTCTGGTGTGGCTCGTCGCACTTTCGTCCGTGGTCGAAGCGGCCATCCAGACGACAATCGCGGCACGACACGGTTTGAGAGAAGATGCCGCGTGGTGGCTTCTCGCGACCCTGCTACTGTTCGTTCTCGCTCCAGTGGTCGAAAGGCATAAATGGTTAGGGGGACCCTAAATGACGAAGCACATGTGGCTCTTCGAAGGCGACGGCGTCGTGATCTTCATGCGGTTGACCGCGTTGGTCATCGTCGTCGCTGCGACGGCATTCTACTTCGCGACCTTCTACCTTTGAAAGCCGGATGCCAGGCCCGTTTGCCGCAGTTAGGCTTTCACCGCAAGTTCCTTGAGCGCCGCAAGGACCTCGTCCGCGTGGCCCTCGGGCTTCACCTTCGGCCAGACCTTCGCGACCTTGCCGTCGGGGCCGATGAGGAACGTGGCGCGTTGCATGCCCATGTACGTGCGGCCGTACATGTTCTTCTCGACCCACGTGCCGTAGGCGTCGCTGACCTTGCCCTCCGTGTCGACGAGGAGGGGGAAGTTGAGGCGGTACTTCGCCTTGAACCGTTCGTGGCTCTTGGCGTCCTGGCGGGAGACGCCAAGGACGACGGCGCCCAGGCGTTGCAGGTCCTTGTTGGCGTCGCGGAAGCCGCAGGCCTCCTTCGTGCAACCGGGCGTGTCGTCGGTGGGGTAGAAGTAGAGGACGACGGGCTTGCCTTTGAGGTCGGCGAGCCGCCACGCCTGGCCGGATTCGTCCTTGGCGTTGAACGCGGGGGCCTTGTCGCCTTCGGCGGGGAGCGTCATGGGGTCTGGCTCGCGACCGCGAGGTGGCGTTAAAGGGATTGCGACCGTGCGAAGGCGTTTGAAGCGGCGTCGCCTTGCGTCAAGGGCCCCGGCCGTGCCCTCAGCCCGCCGAGCCGCCGGACCTCAGGTCTGGATCCAACGCCGATGAGTCGGGACGCTGCGGCCGGGGTGCAGTCTCCTCCCGGGACGCCCATGCGCCGGCAAGGATGGCCGGGCGCGTTTCCGTCCCATACACGCGCAAGCGGAAGCTATAGGCTCCCCGTCCCGCTGCGAATGCGGCCCGGTACGTGACGTTCGCCTACCCATCCTTCGCCCTCAACGTCTTCGTCGGCGTCCTCCTGTGGCTCTTTGCCGCCACGCTCCTGTCGACGGCGCCCCGCAACCGGTCGGCGCTGTGGCTCGGCGGCGACCTGGCCCTCGTCGGGATCAATTTCCTCGCGATCGGGCTCGCGTTCGTCGGCCACCCGCGCGAGTGGGCCCAGGTCGCCTACGTGGCGAGTTCCATGGAAGGCTTCTTCCTCCTGGGTTTCGTCCTTACGTACCCGTACGAGCGCCTCAACCGCGTCGCGCGCGCGGGTCTCGTCGCCGCCGCGGTCTTGGGCGCCATCTCCATCGTCTGGATCATCGAGCGGCCCCAGGACGTCATCTTCTTCTTCGCCGGAAGCGGGCCACGCGAACCCGGCCGCCTCTTCGTGCTGGGCTGGCAGGGCATCCTCGTGCCCATCGCCTGGATCGTGACCCTGTTCGCCGTGGCCAACGCGCCAACACCTACGCTGCGCACGCGCGCAGGCTGGGCCGCGTTCGCCTTCGGCGTCGCCCTCGTGACGCGGTGGCCCTTGTATCCCGGCGACTTCAACCTCGTCCCATCCATCTATCTGGGCGGCGACCTCAACCGGGTCAGTCTGACCATCGCGGACACGGTCCAAGGCCTCGTCATCCTCGCGTTCCTGCTCGTCGTCGCATTGTACGCACTCAGGTACGCGCCCCGCGAGGGTCGTCGAAGGGCGCGCGGGCTCGCGGTTCGGGTAGGGGCCGTCGCCGCGATGCTCATGGCCGTGACGCTCGCACTCCAACTGTGGAGCCTGCGTGGGGGCATCGACCTCTTGAAATCGTTGCCCTACGCGGTGCGGTGGGTCGTCTTTGCGCCCCTCTTGCTCAACGGCATCCTGCGCTACGAAATCGTGGCCTTCCAGGGCCTTCTCATGCGGTGGACGCCACGATTGACCGGCATCGTGGCCGGTTGGGCGACGGCGCTCTTCGTCGGGGCCCACTACCACGACCTGGGTCGGCTCGACGCCTCGTCGGCCTTGACGGCGCTGGGGATCGGCGCGCTCGCCGGGATCGTGGCGGCCGCGGCCTTGCGGATCGTCCTTCGGCGCCGCGGGGTGGATGTCTCGGAGCCCGGCGCCGAACGCCGGCTCGAACTCTACCAGGCGGCGCTCGAGGCGGCCTACGCGGCCGGCGAGGTGACGCCCGAGCGACGGGCGCGCCTGGAGCGGCGCCGGCGCGCCTTCGGCGTCACGGCGGAGGAGGCCCGGGCCCTGGAGCACGCCGTGTCGCGCCGGCTGCCCCGCGAACGCAAGCCCCTGACGCCAGGCACCGAGCCCGTGCCCGGCCTGCTCGTCGATCGCCCGCTGGGTTCGGGCAGCGAGGGCAGCGCGTTCCTCGCACGACGCTATCCCGGCGGCGAGGCCGTCGTCGTGAAGGAGTTGGACTCGCAGGACCCGCAGGCCACGCGCGGCCTCGTGCGGTCCTGGGAGGGCCTGCGTACCTTCATCCATGCCGGCATCCCGCGCGTGCTCGACGTCCACGTCATCCAGGGACGGCCCCTCGTCGTCCTCGAATACGTGGCGGGTTCGACGCTGCGCGGGCCGCTCGCGCCCAACGAGGTCCATGACGTGATCGACGGCGCCCTGGACGCCCTGGCGGCGCTGCATGAGCGCGGGCTCGTGCACCGCGACCTCAAACCCGAGCACGTCATCGTGGACGAAGCCGGCGGCGTCCACCTCATCGACCTCGGCCTCGTCGCGCCTTCCCATCGGCAATTGGAGGCGGGCGGCACCATCGCGGGTCTCGCGGACCTGGAGACGCAGGGCCTCGTGGGCACGCTCGCGTACGTGCCGCCCGAGGTCGCGCGCGGAGAGCCCGCGACGCCACGGTCCGACCTCTACGCCATCGGCCTCGTCGCGTACGAACTCCTTGTGGGAAAAGCCGCCATCGACCTGCGCGGCCAGATGCTCCTCTCGTCGTTGGAGACGCTTCGCGACCCCCGGATAGACTTGGGTCGCGTACCGAAGGCCTGGCAGGCGTTCCTGCGCGTCGCCTTCGCCCTCGACCCGGCCAAGCGCTACGAGTCCGCCGCGCGCATGCGCGCCGCGCTGCCCGCGAAGACGAAGGAACGCGGGGCCCGGCGAGGCGGCGAGGCGGCCGGTCGCGCCTCGCCCGCCTAGCGCGGGGTTGGGGGTTTGGGGGAGGAGTGAAGGTGTGTTCACGCGGGAGCCGCGTGGGCGCTCAGGTAGGCGAGGCGGCGGGGCGCTACTTCTGGCTTGGCAACGCGGGCGTTGCCGGATTCAGGCTTGGAAGACGAGGAGGCTGCGCCCGACGAGGATCACGTCGCCCGCGCGCAGCGGGCGAACCTCGTTGGGCTTGAGGCGCACCCAGTTGACCCACGTGCCGTTCTGGCTGCCGGGCTCGTCCCGAAGGGTGTAGGCGTCCCTTGTGCGCTCGATGACGGCGTTCTCGCCCGAGAGGTAGGGGTCGTAGTCGAGCCGGATCTCGCACGTGGGCGCGCGGCCGATCGTCCAACGCGCGCCGGCCTCGCCGGCGAGCCCGAAACCCGTGCCGTCGTCGCGCCCGTAGGCGAGGACGAGGCGGGGCAGGTCCGGGAGCGTGGTGCGCGCGGCGCTGGCTCCGACGAGGGTCGCGTCCTTGGGGACGTCCGTGATGGGGCGCAAGCGGGTGAGGCTGCGCATGGCGTCGACGAGGGCGAAGACGCGTTCGTGGCTGAGCACGTAGCGTTCCACGCGCCCCGAACCCTCGGGCGCGCGTCGCACGAGCCCCAGGTCCATGAGTTGTTCGAGGTGGCGGGCGACGCCTTGGCGCGACATGGGACGCGCGGGGCTCTCGCCCGCGCGCGACAGGCTCGGCGTGACCCGGATCTCGTGGAGTGCGCGGGGCGTCCGGAGCGAGCGCAGGATCTCGAGGCGCGTCTCTGACGAGAGCGCCTCGAGGTGGCGGGCCAGCGTCCCGAGCTCCTCCGACGGTTGCACGTCCTCGTCAAGGGACCCGGGCGTGAAATACCCTGCCCCGAGGCGCCTCAGCAGCCCGTCGATGTTCCCACCGGCCAGGGTCGCGCGCAGTCATTGTTGGATTCCCAGCTTTCCCCGGCCGGGTTGTACGCCTTCGCGTAGTACCGGTAGGTGCTGGTCTGGGTGAGCCCGCTGTCCGTGTAGCTGGTCGTCCCGCTGCCGAGGCTCGCGCGCAGGGAGTAGCCGCCGCTGTCGACGCTGCGGTAGAGGCGGTACCCGCTGAGGCCGCCTCCCAGGTCGTTGGGTGGCGACCACGTCACGCGGATCGTGTTCAGGCTCGACCCGGGGGCCGCGTCCAGCCATTGGGGCGCCGAGGGCGCGTAGTAGGTCGTGGCCCAGTCGTAGAGGCTGAGCGGGCCGTCCCCGATGGAGTTCCAGGCGAGGACCTTGTAGTAGTACGTGGCTCCGTTGCCAAGGCCCGTGTCCGTCCAAGAGGTCTCGTAGGACCACAGGTCGTCCCGGACTTCGTAGTAGGGTCCCCCGCTGGAGGAGGACCGGTACACGCGGTACCAATAGAAGGGCGAGCCGCCGGTGTTGGTGGGGGCCAGCCACGAGACGGTGATCTCTCCGGCGTTGGTGCCCGTCCTCGCGTCGACGTTGCGCGGCACGCCCGGGACGCTCCAGCTCGAGGCGCACGTGGCCGCGCTCAGGGAGCTTTCTCCCATGGAGTTGTAGGCGGAGACCTTGTAGCATCGTTGCGTGGCGTCCTCCAGCCAGAAGTCGACGAGCGAGTTCACGTTTCCCGGCCCGACGAGGATGGAGAACGTGCCCGTGCTCGTCGGCGACGACCACACCTTGTAGCCCGCGGGAGCCGACCCGCCGGAGGGCGGCGCCCAGTTGAGCGCGATCTGGTGCCTGCTGTTGGCCGACGAGGCGACCACGTTCAGGGGCGTGGTGGGCGGCAGCTGCGGCCCGAGGCCGGGGACGATGGTGACCTCGGCCCAGTAGGTCGTCGTGCCGAGGAGCATGTTGGTCTGCGTCGCGTCCTCGGAGAGGTCGACGCGGCCCGCGGCGTAGTGGCGGTTGCCCTCGCCGTCGCCTCCCACGTGGATGCCGATGAAGTTGTCCAGTTGGCCCGAGTGCGAACCGTTCGTGCATCCCTGGTTCACGATGGCTTCGGCGTCGGTGGGCGCCACGCCGATGTAGAGGTCCCACCAGCTGCCGTCGCCCGTGCCGGCGGGGCGGTTGAACTTGAACTTCGCCTTCGTGATGCTCGAGGGGATGGTGCCGGCGACGTTGATGCTCTCGTAGTTCGAGGGACAGCCGTAGTTGGTGTTGCCGACGGCCTCGATGTTGCCGGAGCCGGGCTGGAGCGCGTTGTGGGCGCTGCCCGTCGAACTCTCGAGGATGCTCGGGGCAGACGCGAAGCTGTAGGTCGTCTGCGACCCGTCGGCGCGGTTGATCGTGAGGTCGTCGATGACGACCTTGCCCGTGGCGGGGTCCGGGTCGTTCCAGCCCGCGGTGGCGACGCTGAACCGGTAGTAGTTGAGCGCAGGCGGGGTCGCGGTGTAGGAGCGCAGGACGTTGACGCCGCCCGAGTCGAAGATCTTCACCGTGGCCGAGGCCGCGTTGCTAGGGGGCGTGACGAACTGGATGTAGCGGTTGAGCGTGCTGCCGATGTTCCAGTTGTTGGCGAGGTACGTCCCCGCCGCCGGGTTCGCGTTGAAGTAGTCGTCCTTGTTGCAGTCCCAGGTTTCGGAGGAGCAGACGGTCGAGCTGAGGCGGTCGCCGTAGAAGCTGAGGTCGTCGTAGCACATGACGTCCAAGCCGTCGTAGCAGTGCCACCCGTTGTCGGGGTTCAAGCCGTAGGGGTCCGTAGAGTGGGGCGCGTTGCGGTGGACGCCGCCCATGTTGTGTGTGAGCTCGTGGAGGAAGGTGTGGGCGGACATGTCGCCGAAGCTCACGGCGAAGAAGGGAATGAGGGCGTTGCCGTTGTTCTTGTTGTTCACGGAACGGGACTCGTCTTGGTCGATGTTCCCTTGGCCTCCGGCGCAATCCGGGCATTGGTCGTCGTAGTAGACCCAGTACTTGACCTTGACATCGTTGTAGGCGCCGCTCGGGTCGTTGCGAAGGTCGTTCGTGATGGTGCTGAAGTCCGCGGACGTGGCGGGGGTGGGCAGCGCGACGCTCGCGACGTCGATGACGCCGTTCGTGCACTTGACCTTGAGGTCGCCGGTCGTTCCGCCGCCGGTGAGGACGGCCGCGTCGTTCACGATGGCGTTCGCCTGTTGGACGATGTTGCGGATGGAGTCGACGCGCAGGGTGTAAAGGTTGGGCAGGTCGGAGGGCCGCGCGTAGACCACGCGGATGTAGTAGTTGCCGGCGGTGCTGGGGGCGCACACGGGGGCGCGCGTGGCGCCGCTGCCGGATCCTCCTGGTCCGCCCGATTCCGGCCCGATGAAGGGATCTTGCGCCTCGTGGACGAAGCCGAGGGAGCGCGACCAGTCGGGCGAGTAGACCTCGAGGAGACCATTCCCGCGGGAGCACACGTTGCCCGTTCCGTGCTTGTTCCGGGCGTCGGGGCACGGGCGGTGGGGCTCTGCCGTAGCCAGGATGGGCACGAACGAGGCGAACAGGAGTGCGGTCAGGAGCGTGCAGGCCAGCGCGGCGCGTGCGGTCATACTGGCGTCGAGAACCAGGGACTACTTATGGCGAGGCAACACCGATGTTGCGCCCGCATCACCCGAGGCTCCCGCTCGGCGTCCATCCTTGCCTAGGGCGTGGCGGGCGGCAGGATGAGGAGGCCGACGGCCTGTCCGCTCTGGCCGGGCATGGGGTCGACGACGTTCGAATAGTTGCCCTTCCACACGTACGTGCCCGCATGGTTGAGGGAGAGGGCGTGCTCGATGCGTCGTCCGCCGCTCGTGGCGGGCGCCGCGGGCGCGAGTTCCTTGCCCTCGCAGAGGCCGCCCTCGCCGTCGCGCAGTTCGCTCGCGGCCTGCGGGGAGCCGGCGTCGGAGAGCGCGTAGACGGAGAGCTCGGCAAAGAGGTAGCCGGCCCGGGGCGCTTCGAAGCCGAGGCTGAAGCTGCCGGCGCGGTTGGGGGAGCCGGATTCCTCGATGTGGGGCCGAACGGTCTGCATCGTGTACGAATTGGGGGCACCTTCGATGTTTCGGTGGTTGTCGTCGAAGGGGTCCCGCGTGGCGCCGTTGAGGTAGACGTCGATCCAGCCCTCGGTGGCCTGGGCGATGATGACGTAGTCGCCGGCCGGCACCGTCTGGCCGTGTGAGGAGGAGGGGACGTGGACGGGCGACCAGGCGGTCGTGCCCGGCGCCGTCAACGGGGCACAGTTGCCCGAGGAGGGGGACGGCGTGAGGGGTCGCATGAGGAGCCAGTGGCTCTGGGCGGTCTCGTTGGCCGAACGCGTGCCCGTCGCGTTGGCGTGGCCCGTCGACCAGCCGAAACCGGTGAGGGTGAAGGCCGTGCCCGAGCGCAGGTGGTACTCGCGGACGCCGTCGCCTGAAAGGCGCCAGACCTGTGGGCCCGAAACGAGTGCCGCGTCCCAGTCGTGGTCGGCTGTCGGCGGGATAGACGTGGACGGTTCGTCCCGTTCGGGCGTCTGGGCCTGCAGGCAGCCCGAGAGGGAGGCCGCTGAGAGGAGGATCAGGAGAGCGGCGCGGCTGGACACGGGGGCGCCAGGGGGACCACGGGCGTATAAGGCTTGGCAGCCGGGAGACTGCGCAGGGTGTCCCTCTACGCCTCGATGGCGCCGTCCCTGGCACGCAACCGGGCCCGCATAGGCGACGAACCCCTAGGCCCCTTTTTCAAGGGGTTTTACAGGAACGCGAACAACCTGGCCAGCGACGGGCTCGGAGGCGTCGTCGTTCGTTTCGACGGTCGCCACATTTCGCTCGATCGACATCGCGGCGTTGTGGATATCATCAATTCCGCTCACGATGAATCTCGCCGCTTTGGTGAACTTGTTTTCCAGAGTCTCTTCGATCGATTTGGTTTGCAGGCGGATGCCGTGCATCGCACTCACGACCGCGTCAAGGTCGACGCGGTCGAATTGATTCTGGCTGCGGAGAACATTAACCACCACCAGAATGAGACTATACGGGACCACCTGGACGTGCATCTCGGCGGCCTCGCGCCTCGCCTTGGAGTCCAAGAACGAGTAAAGGCTGTCCGGAATGGCCTGTATGGCGAGCGGCAACGTGCCCTTTTCCGGCTGGATGTATTCCGCTACCGCTACTGATTGGTTGAGAACCGCCGTTCGAACCCTGGTACCGAGCTTTCTCAACTCTTGCGCCAGTTGACGGCGCTCGGCGTCGTCCTCGACGCGCTGGACTCGATGAGACAATTCGGCGTACTCGCGGATGTGCAGCATGCCGCTCGTCTTGCTATCGATGGGAAGAAGTCGACCGTTCGGCATCCTGGCAATGAAATCCACGCGACGCCCATTCAGTTCCACTTGCTCGTCCCAAAGGTCGTGAGGAAGAGGTTCGAATTGCGCGCGGACCGCGTCTTCACCCATCTTCCCGCGGCCGTGCGTCGAGAGGAAGAGCTCCTGGAGTTCCTTGACCCCCCTTTCGACGGTCCGGAGTTTCTCGAGTTTCTCTTGAAGGACCGCGACCTGTTTGTGCACCTCGGGAGTGGTCTTGGTCGCTTCCTGCAACTTCGTGAGCGTTTCGCGGACCAACTTCTCCTCGACCTGTCGCTTCTGATCAGCTTCCCGCAGGAAATTCTGGAGGTCGACGGCCGTTTTTTGGATCAACGGGAGACGTTGATCGGCTTGTTCCTTCAGGGGTTGCAATGTTTGGAGCCATGGTTGGAGCGCCGCCACGACTTCGTCTCCCACCTTGGAGGAACTGGCTGGCTTTCTGCGCGCTGTGAAGGCCAGAGCGATCACTAGCACGCTCGCAAGGATCGCGAGGGCGATTTCGAGCGCGGTCATGGGGCCTAGTCGGCTTGAGGTCTCCAACCTCTATGTAAAGGGCCCGAATGGAGCCTACAGCCACCGCGTTTCTTTACGGCGGCAGCCGTGAAGTCGCTCGGTCAAGATTCTCGCCCGGTCGGTAACACGCGCGAATGGAGACGGGAGACGATCACGTGTGTCTTGCTTTCGGCGCAATCCTCGATGGCGCCGCCCCGCGCCGGTTGGAGCGCGTCAATGGCGCTGTTGGTAGGTGAGGACGAGGCCGGCGGCGTGCGCGCCTGAGAACGGCGTCAGATCGTTGCCGGTGAAGCTGCCCGTCCACGTGTACTCGCCGGGGGCCGTCGCGACGGCGTGGGCCGACAAGGGTCCGTAGGTCATGGTGGCGGTCGGACTCTTGTCCTTCTCGGCGGTCGCGCACGCCGTGTCATCCGCGGCGGCGATGCGGGTCGAGGCGCGCGCGTCGCCGGGGCCGGCCCAGAGGTTCGTGTCGAAGAGCGTGAGGACGACGGCCGGGCCGGTGACCTTGAGGGTCTCGGAGAACTCCGCGTGGTTCGTGGATTCCTTCATGGTTGGCTCGTAGGCGGTCGCGTCGTACGGCGCCGCCTGGCTCTCGACCTTCTCGGTCGCCCGGCGGCTGGACGCGTCGTTGAAGCGCACGTCGACGCGGCCGTCGCCGGTGCCGACGAGGAGGACGTAGTCGCCCGCCGCGAGGTCGGGCCAGAAGACGTTGCCGGCCTCGACCTGGGAGGTCCAGAACCGGAAGTCGGGCGCCGGTTCGCAGGTCGGGTTGGCGGTCTGCGTGCCGTTTGCCTTGGGGTGCAGCCAGAGCCAGAAGCCTTGGGTCTTGTAGGCTTCGCTGATGGGCTGGGAAGGGGCGTCGTTGTGGTAGGCGACGTTGGTCACGCTGAACGTCTTGTTCGAGTGAAGGTTGAGTTCGCGGATGCCGGGGCCGGTGACGTTCCAGGCCTCCGGGCCGTCGACCAGGAGAGGCTTCGGCCCGAAGACGGGCTGCGTGTAGTTGCCCCATGCGGGCTCGGCCGCGCCGTCGCCGTTGACCGGGTCGGTGGAGGCGCCGGAGTCCTTGGACCCCGAGGGCGCGAGGCAAGCGGAGGCAGCGACGAGAGGGAAGGCGAGGAGAAGGGCTGGCGCGAGGCGCACGGCCTCGGGAGGGTCGAAGGGCGCTTATGACGCTTGTGGCGGGTTGTGGTGCGTCAGGGGCCGGGCCGAAGGCTACTCTTCGATCGCTGCATCCGCTGCGCGCAGGTGCTCGCGGAAGGAGTAGGAGGGCTTCTTGGCGCGTTTGGCGAGGTAGTCGGCGAAGCGGAACTGCTTGCGCAGGTTGGTCCCTTCGCGCACGCGCTCGGCTTGGGCTCGTTCCTTCGCCATGATCGAGCGGGCGAATTCGAGGGCTTCGTCGCGGCGCTTGGGTCCGACGAAGACGGCGCCGTCGTCGTCCGCGACGATGTAATCGTCCGTGGTGATCCGGTGGGGGCCGAAGCGGGCGACGGTGAGCGCGTCCTTTGCGCGCGGCCTGGGCGCGAGCGGGCCTTGGGGGTAGCGTCCGTAGGAGAAGACGGGGAGGCCGATGCGTCCGAGTTCCTCCGTGTCGCGGTGGCGGCCCCAGACGAGGCAGCCCGCGAGGCGCGCGTCCTGGACCTCGAGGGCCGTGAGGTCGCCGATGCAGCCCTCGTCGTCACGGCCGCCGTTGTCGATGACGAGGACGTCACCTGGCCTGCTACGTTCGAGGGCTTCGAGGAAGGCGTCGACGCTGCCCGCGTGGCGTGCGGGAAGGCATGGACCGGCGATCCGCGTTCCGGGAATCACGGACGACAACCCAGGTGGGGCGATGCGGACGGGAAGCTTGAGGCGGACGAGGGCGTCGGCGACGGGGGCGGTCGCGAGCGGCGGGGCGTCCATAGCGGGGCGATGGAGGACGAACATTTGGGTTCTGTGCCGTCATGTGGCTGGCTCGGCCGGTGCTTTAGCTATGGAAAGCCTGTCAATCCCGGAGTTCGTATCGTCCTCGGCCAAGCGACTCGAGAATCCCCTTGTCGCGAAGGAGCTGAACCTGCTGGCGAATCTTTTCGACAATGTGGCGGTTGTTCGGATGGAGCTTTCGGAGTTCGGATTCCAGGGCGTAAACCTCTGACAAGTGAAAGCTGGGCTTCTCGAGTTCGCGTACGACTCGAAGAATGTCGCCGAGCCAACCGCGGGCTTCGGCGCCTTTTTCGCGCATGAAGACGAAGCGCGACCAGTCCCTTCGAACATTTACGGGCGTTCGGGGGAAGCCGTTCTCAATTAGGGCGACGCGTCCGTCCTGGGGAATATCGCCGAGAAGAATGTTGGAGCCTACCCACCCGTGTCGACGCGCCGTGGGTCCGAGCGGCTTTCGTTTTTGGATCACGGAGGTCGTGATGAAGTGGCCTGGGACCACGAAGCCGGAAGTGACGCGCCACAGATTGGAACTGTAACCCACAAAAACGTAGTTGGGAACCGTGCCAGCTTCGATGGCGTCGATCTTCGCTTGATAGGCGGAATTCGTTACGACCCTTCCGAAGTTGCCCTGCTTCGATTTGACTTGATAGCGTGCGGCACATTCAGGGCAGGAAAAGTCGACGACCTTCGTCCCAGTTCGAAGCGGCTCAAGCGCTCCGCTCGGGCATTGGAGACAGAAAAGTTCGCGGGCGGCCCACGCTTCGGACACGATTCTCGCAATTTGAGATGGACTCCTGTACGCGGCCGCAAGATGGTGGGGTAACGAGAGGTCCACAGGGCGCGAGCCCTGCGGCGCGATCTAAACGTTGCGATTGTTCAACCCACTTTCACCCATCCCTATGATCCTCTTGAATGCCGGCGGACAAAGATCAGGTCGATGCGTTCCGACCAACCCTCGATTCGCAAACTTGTTGAAGATTCGGTTTCGAAGGCGGCCAAACATCTTCGGGCCATCTACGCCTTCGTTCTGCGGTTCCGGACAAACCTGGCACGAGAGACGATCCGGGCTCGCGTTTACGAAGCCGTCGCCGACGGCCATCTGCGGAGAATCGCGGAAGGCGTCTACTTGGCCAAGCGCGGCCCTGCGTCGCTGCTCCTGGTCGAGGGCGACGCACGCGACGTTCTGAAGAAATGGGAATCGAATTCCATAGACTTGATTCTGACCGACCCGCCGTACGATCTCGGGACGAGAAAACACGCGCTGACGGGCACAACTCGACCGCACCGTGGTCGCGGCAGAAGTTACGAACAATGGGATCTGGACGCTGAGACACTACAAGAAATGTTTCGCGTCCTTCGAAAGGACAGGGAATGGAATACCCTGAACGAGCGGCGTCGCGAATCAGGGGACTATCCGCGCGGCGGAGGGGCGCTGCTGCTCTTCTCTCCGCCAATTGCACGCTCAACCTGGCCCCATATTCGGTCGCTGATCGAACTCGCCGAGCGACTAGGATTCGTATTCTACGGCACGATTACTTGGGATCAAGTCGACAAGGGCATGGGATATGATTGCGGCCGAAATCAAAAGAATGAGATCTTGTTCTTTACTGCAGCAAACAGAAATGGTTTATTGTGGGACTTGGGGCTATCAAACGTAATTCGATTCCAGCGCATCAGGCGTCGTGCTGGAGAACACGAAGCCCAAAAGCCGACAGCCCTGTTCCTTCGGATTATTGCCGCGTTGACGAAACCGGGGGATGTCTTGGCGGACTTTTTTGTTGGCCGAGGAAGATGGGTCTTGGCTACGGTTGAGAGCGGCCGCCATGTTATCGCGGTCGAGCGGGACGGGGAATGGATAAAGAGGATTCGCAATGATTTCGTTCATGAATCGCTGGACGTGCGATGAGGCGGACGCGACCGCTCGTCTTATTCACACACGTTTGCTTCGAATACTTACGGTCAGCAGAGCTCCGATTTCAAGCGACGCATCTGCAACCACGTGGTCAGGAACCTCGATGATGTGGCGGTTGCCGGCGCGACGTAGGCGGGCCGAGAAGATGATCATGGGACCAAGCGTAGCCCTTAGGCCCATAGATTCATTGGTAGCCCGTTTTGTTAGGACCGCGACCCAATGGGTACCACATTTTCGGGTCCAAGCACCTGGATTCGACGTTCTTTGAACGACGCCTTGATGTCATTGCCGCGAATTGCTCGGAGCTCCATGATCGAGTCGGGCGAGGAAAACCTGGCGAAGTCTTGCTCCGAAAGCCCTGCGTACTTCTCGATTTGACGCTTGAGCCACCCGTCCCGAATCTGGTCCAGGCGATTATCCGACTTCGTGATGTTTGGCTTGCTCGGCAGGAGGCACAAATTGGAGAGATGGTTCTCAAGTCGACGTATTTCCGGCCGCGCGACGGAAAGCAGGGTCGCCCGGGGAATTATGTGATCGACATCCACGGCGATGTCGGGTCCCGTTGGGCCGTCGGTTTCTGACAAGACGTAATGATAGAGGAGCAGTAACTTTGAGTTCTTGTCCACGCCATCGAGGTAAGGCACACCGTGGATGACCCCGTGGTCAATAGCGTCGTCAATGAGCTTATTCCACTCCTCTTGCGGGATTGGGACGAAAACCTCAGGACTGGCCTGGGTGGCTGCCAAATTGGCTGCAATGCGAGAATCGCCGGAACCCCTCCATTGCCGAGTGAGGTACTCGTAGATGCAGCGATCTAGCAATATGACCGCGTTTCTTTGGAAGGAGCGGTAGGCAGATGATGATGGATTGCGAGGCTTGCCCTTCCTTTTCCAATCGGCGCTCATGACTAGGAGAAAATTTAGCGCGACCGCATCGCTTGTAGCCTCAATTAGGGGGACCCTCCATGAATCCCAAAACTTGAAAACGGTATTGTCATGGAGAAGACGTCCCATTCCATTAATCGTCTCATCAATTTCCCTTCCACCCCATCCGATTCCATCCTCCAAAGCTAAACGAGCCAGATCATTCTTCGAAATGCGACCAAGATAGTAGCCGCTCATTAGTTTGAAACCGAGCGTAATCTTCTTTTCCAGGGCTTTGGCATCCACATTACCACTTCCCCAAGATGGATGGGACCTCAATCCGATCCAAGAGGGTCGCGGCGACATCCCAGCGCACAGTTTCCGAGGCCGTTACGCCAATGGATTCGTAGAGAGAATTCTTTGCTCGAACGATCTCCAAGTCGGGCGTTTCGACAATCTTGTTCCATGACGGGCGGGCGGAGAGGATTTCTGCTGCCGTGAGCCGAGTGCCGGCAGTGTTGATGATCTCGAAGATTTTCTTCTCATCGTTAGTGGTGCACTCGCGAATCTCGAGATACCCAATCTTGGCCTCTTGCATCCTCTTGTCCAAGGAATCGAGCATACTCAACATGCGCTGGATCGCCGGCCATTTGCGTTCCACGGAATCTTCGAGCCTTGCCTCCTGTACTTTGAGGGTGGTGCCGGTCGTAAGCCAGCCGATGAAGTCGTCGAGCGTGGGCGGAAAGTCTTTCCCTTCGATCTCGGCGAATTTTTTCTTTGACTCAATCCACGCCATGAGCCTTTCCGCGGACACAATATCTCGATCCGCGGAGTCAGGCTGAACATAGACCAAGCCGTCGAGTTCCGTACGGAAGTCAAATGCTTTCGTGAAACCGCTCCCGGTCTTGCGCTTGGGATGGACCGCGAGTAGGAGTTCAAGAAGTTCGCTCAATCCTGAATGTTCTTCCTCGCTGCCCGCAGGCGTGGCTTCGTGTGCGGGCGTCACGGCATCATTGGCTTCGCTAGTTGGACCCTCTTCATCGTCGGCGCCAAGCGGCATCACTTCCGGTTGAATTACCTCGGCCCCAGGCGGCTCCTCTTCACCGAAGTACTCGTCAACATACTGCCAGAACTCTGTCGTAACCTCGTGACGGTCCATTCTACCGTTGAGGCCAAGAGCATCTCTTGCCCAGTCATAGATGCTTTCAGGATTCATCATCGTCATCAGGGCGTGACGCCTTTGGCGTCCGTCAAGCAGAGTCTTCGAAATCCGTTGGGGCCGGCCCTCGGGCAATTGATCAACCCGTATTACGATGACGCCGAGGGGATAGTCTCTGAAAAGGCTCAAACAGAGCCGAAAATTCTTCGACGGATCCCACGACAACTTGCGCTGAAATCGTGGAAGTCGAATTGTGCGGTCATTGATGAACGTCTTAATTGATTCCGGTCGAAGCTCGTAAACCATTGCTCGCGACCACCTAACGATCGGAGAACGATGGTTGAGATCTAGATCTTTGGACGAAGATCTTTAAAGCTAGCTTACAGGAGCCTCATTCGAAAGCACTCAGCTGAACACATTCCGCCCAACCATCAACACCATCGTCAACGCCACGAGGCCCATCGTGACGTGCCCCATCCGCGTGAGCGTCTTGCCCATCGCGGCCATCTCTTTCGCCTGCTCGGGCGTCGGCCCCCCGGGTCCGACCTGCTTGCCGACGGCCGCCATCCGCTTCTGCAATGGGAGCCCCCACGCCAAGCCCAGGACGAGCACGACGACCCCGAGGATGCCGCCGATCGTCACGAGGGAGACGGACGTCGTGGCGAAGGGCGCGTGGTGGTAGCCGCGTTGCCAGTAGAGCACGAGGCCCGCGAGGACCGTGAGTTGGCTCGCGGGGCCCATGACCTTGGCGAAGCCGCCGCGTTTCATCACGGCGGCCATGAAGGCCTTCCCGGCCTCGCCGGCGGCGGCGACGCTCGGGCCCACGATGAGGATGCCCAGGAGGCCGCCCCCGAACCAAAGGGCGGCGGCCAGGACGTGGATGAGGCGCACGAGTTCGACCCAGTCGAATGCCATCGGGACCGCGAATCCCGCAGGGCGTTAACTAGGCCTAGGTGGACGCGAGGAGACCTCCTCGGCCGATGCGACTCGGTCGTCGCGCCGTCGAAAGAGGGACGCCTCGGTCCTCAGCACGCGAGGGCCGCGCCCACTGGGTACGGCCGCGCGCACACCATCGCCGAGGCAGGCCCCTCCGAGAGGAGGTTCGTGGCCGTCACGTAGTAGCGGTACGTCTTCGTGAGGTCGAGGTTGCTGTCCGTCAACTGGCGTCCCGAGGGCCCGAACGTGGCGCGCTGCTGGAAGCCCGTGCCGTCGTCGCGGTAGACCGTGTAGGACCAGATCTCGTTGCCGCCGTCGCTCGCGGCCGTCCACTGGAGGCGGATCTGTTGGAGGCCGGGCCCGCTCGTGGCCGTGACGCCGCCGGGCGCGCCGGGGCCCGTCCACGTCGTGGCGGAGGCGGTCCCGCTCTGCGGGCTGTCGCCGGCGGGGTTGACGGCGCTCACGCGGTAGTAGCGCGTGGCCCCGTCGGCCAGGCCCGCGTGCGTGTACGACGTCGAGCCGGGCGAGGCCAAGAGCGAGTAGGGTCCGCCCGCGCTCGTGGCGACGTAGAGCTTGTACCCCGTGAGGGCGAGCCCGCCGTTGTTCGCGGGCGGCTGCCACGTGACGGTGAGTTCGCCGCGTTGCGGACCCGCCGTCACGGCGGGCGTCGCAGGCGCCGAGGGCGGCGTGGCCGTGGTGCCGCTGGCGGAGGCCGTGAGGGGTCCTTCGCCGGCGGCGTTGAGGGTCGCGACCTTGTAGTATCGGGTCGCGCCGTTGCCGAGGCCGGAATCGGTGTAGCTCGTGCCGGTGCCGCTCGTGGTCGCGATCGCCGTGAAGGGGCCGGCGGCGGAGGTCGAGCGGTAGACGCGGTAGCCCGTGGGGCCGTCGTCGTGGGCGGGCGGGATCCATTCGAGGCTCAGTTGGCCGCCTGCGGGCCCGGCGAAGACCTGGAGGTTGCGGGGGGCGGGCGACAGGAGCGGGTGGAAGCGCATGATGCCGCTCGAGGTGCCGCCGAAGATGAGCGCGGAGCTTCCGTCCCAGACCGCGACCGGGCGCAGGGGCTGCCACGGGAGCCGGGCCTCGCGCAGGGTCAGCGTCGACGCGGAGGGGTCGAAGCGCAGGATCTCGTCCACGCGGGTCCCCGTGGCCGTGGTGCCGCCGATGATCTCTCCGACGCCGTCGTGCCAGACGGCCGTCGTGCAGCAGTAGGCCGCCGGAAGGTGCGTCGAGAGCGTCGTGGCCGTGTTGGTCGCGGGGTGGTAGCGCACGATGTCGTCGAGGTAGCCGTACCCGTTGCCGCCAAAGACGTACGCGTACGTGCCGTCCCAGGCGGCGCTCATGTCGGCGCGCGGCGCGGGAAGGATCGCGCTCATCGTCGTGAGCGTGTCCGTGGCCGGGTCGTAGCGGAGGATGCTCGAGAGGCGGTTGGGGCCGACGCCGCCGCCGAAGACGTAGGCGTACTGGCCGGTCCAGACGGCGGCCGTGCCGAAACTCGCCTGGGGCAGGCGCGCGTTCATGACGGTGAGCGTGTCCGTCGAGGGGTTGTAGCGTAGGATCTGGTCGTAGTGGACGCTCGAGTCGGTGCCGCCGAAGAGGAAGGCGTACTGGCCCGTCCAGACGGCGCTCACGAGGTCGCGGGGCGTGGGCAGGCGGGCGTTCATCGTCGTGACGGTGTCCGTCGCGGGGTTGTAGCGGTAGATCTTGTCGAGCTGGGTCTGGCCGGTCCAACCGCCGAAGAGGAACGCGTACTGGCCGGTCCAGACGGCCCCCGAGTCGCCCCAGGAGGTCGGCATGGTGCCGTTGAGGAAGTAGGCGACGTCGGCGAGGGCGGGCGCGGCAAGCAGGGCGAGGGCGGCAAGGGCGAGCACGGGGGTTTTGGTTTGCATGGGGAGTCCTCTAGGCGGGCACGGCCTGCCCGAGCGCGGGCAGCACGACGAAGTTGTGGGCGACGAGCTCCCCGTCGACGCGGATGAGGAACTCGAGGGTCAGGGAGGCTTGGGTCGCGGACGTCGTGAACCAGCCCGGGTTGGCGGGGTCGACGGGGATGGCGGCCCCGCAGGAGCCCCCGACCGTGAATAGGCACGTCTGTTCGCGGGGGTCGGAGCGGGCGACCAGGCGCACGTCGACGTCGGCGGTCTGGCCTTCGGTCTTCACGAGTTCGAGGTGGACGGGCGTCTGCACGAGGCCGAGCGAGTTCACGCCCACCGTGGGCAGGGGCATGCCGGCGACGGTGAGGCTCACGTCGTAGAGGTTGGGGTTCGCCGGGTTGGGGCGCCCGTCGACGACGAGGACCGGCACGTCGAGGGCGGGGATGGGCACACTCTGCTCGAGCGCGAGGAGCTCCCGGTCCGACCAGCCCGACGGCTTCGCCTCGAGCGGTCGGAAGGGCCAGGGGTTCGGCGATTCGCGGACGCTCGCCGCAAGCGGGCCCTCGCCCACCGCGTTGACGGCCGAGACGCGGTAGTAGTAGACGATGAGAGGCGAGAGGCCTTCGTCGACGTAGCCGCCCGTGGCGTCGGCCACGAACGTCTCGTTGCCGGGTTCGAGGCCACGGTAGACGCGGTAGTGGGATGGAACGTTGCCGCCCGAATCGGCGGGAGGCTGCCACGTGAGTTGGATGGAGCCGATGGAGGGCCCCGGCGCCGCGTCGAGGTTCATCGGCGCGCCCGGCAGGCGGAACGTGGTGCCGCTCGTCACCGCCGTGGTGGGTCCGGCGCCGGCGGCCGTCACGGCCTGGACGCGGTAGTAGCGCGTGGCGCCGTCGGCGAAGGTCCCGTCCGTGTAGGTGAGGACGGGGCCGATCTCTTCGAGGAGGGTGGTGGAGCCGCTTGTGTCGCCGGCGTAGACGCGGTAGTTCGTGATGGGGAGGCCGCCCGGATCAGCGGGGGCGGACCACGTGAGGGTGAGTTCGCCGCGCCCGGGGCCGCCCGTGACGGCGAAGCCCAGGGGCGCGCTGGGCGTGGTGGCCGCGCGAGCGGAGACCTCGGATGTCCGCAGGCCCTCGCCGAACGCGTTCTTGGCCGCGACGCGGTAGTAGTACGTCTGGCCCGCCGCGGCCGTCGCGTCCGTGTAGGACGTGACGTTGCCGACCTCGGCGAGGAAACTCGTCGCGCCGGAGGCCGTGCCGCGGTGGATGCGGTAGTTCGTGACCGCGTCGTCGTGGTCGGGCGGCGTCCACGTGAGCCGCACCTGGCCGAAGCCGGGGCCCGAGGCGGCCTGCAGGCTCGCCGGGGCCGCGGGCTGGTACGGGTTGAATCGGATGACGGAGCCGAACGTGGAGGCCAGAAGGTACGCGTCGGTGCCGCTCCAGAAGGCGCCCGCGCGGAACGTGTGCGCCTTGGCGTTCATCGTCGCCACGGTGTTCGTGGCGGGATCGAAACGGAAGGTGATGTCGGAGGTCGCGCCCCAGCCGCCCATGATGACGACGTGGGTGCCGGTCCAGACGGCGGACGTCATGCCGCGGGACTCGGGCAGCTTCGTGGAGAGGACCGTGAGGGTGCCCGTGGCGGGGTCGAAGCGTTGGATGTCGTCGCGGCGGGTGCCGAACTGGTCCTGGCCGCCCGGCAGGTACACGTACGTGCCGGTGTAGACGGCCGGGAACTCGCTGCGCGCTGCGGCGAGCGTCGCCGAGAGGGTCGTGAGCGTGTCGGTCGACGGCGTGTAGCGGAGGATCTGGTTGGAGCCTCCGTTGTCCGTGTAGCCGCCGAAGAGGTAGATCGAGGAGCCGACGGTGACGGCGGCCACGTGGTCCGCGGGCGCCGGCAATCGCGCCGTCATCGCGATGAGCGTGTCGGCGCCGGGGTTGTAGCGAAGGATCGTGTCGGTGCGTGAGGTGCCGTCGTGGCCGCCGAAGACGTAGGCGTATGGGCTCACCCAGGCGGCCGCGACGCCGTCGCGCGCGACGGGAAGTTGGCGGCCCATGAGGGTGACGGTGTCGGTCGCGGGGTCGTACTTGACGATCTGGGCGTTGCGGTTCCAACCGTTCCAGCCGCCGAAGGCGTACGCAAATTGGCCGGTCCACGCGACGCCGGGATCCATCTGCTGGTCCGGCAGCCAGTTGCCGTAATACACGTAGTCGGCCCGCGCAAGGGGCAGAAAGGGGCCGGAGGCGAGCAGGATCGCGAGGCTGGCGATGGGGAGGAACGTGGCGGCGTGGCGCATGCGTCGAGGGGCTCCACCCGCGGCGACTCCCGCCGCGTATAAGTCCGTAGGCAACACGCGCGTTGCCGAGCCTCAGCAGACACAAGGAGGGCCGCGCGGCCCGTCCCATCGCCGCGGACCGGGGCTTCGCCGTTACGCGAAGATGAGCCAGAAGGCGGTCGCGAACACGAGGGGCACGAGCACGATGAGGCCTCGGCCCATCCAATCCGAAAAGCGGTCCTCTTCCATCGAGTGCATCCCGAACCTCAACCGTCCCGCGACGTCCTTAACGCTTTCGACTTGGCGTGCGACCGAAAACGTGCGTCGGTGGGAGCCGCGGACCAGATGGGATCAATGAAAGGCAAGCCAGAGCGAGATCACGGAAACGACGACAACGAACGCAAAGGCGCCACGGCGCATCCAATCCGCAACCGGGTCTTCTTCGATGTCGATGTAAGGCATCCTTTGTCATCCTCCTCTTCTGCGGCCCATCAGGCAAGGATGCGCCACAGCGTGACCACGAACATGATCACGATGGCAGCCAAATGGACGTTCCGCATCCGATCCGCGACGGGGTCCTCTTCGAAGACGACCATACGACTCATCCCCTGCTGTTCCGCCTTCTCGTCCTTGGCCTGGCTAGAAGTAGAGTATCCAGGCGCCGACGGCGAACACGACCAAAATGATCCCTAGAAGGATATTACGCATCCAGTCCGCCACGGGGTCTTCTTCAAAGACGGGCATGGGACTCACTTCAACCGCCCGGCCAGACTGATAGTATTTCTGGACCGAGATTCACCCTCTGGTTCGCGAAAGCCCGATTACCGCGACGCCTGTCCAGTCCAAGGCTCCCACCCTCGGTCATGGCCGACCTTCGCGAACTGAGCCGGGACACGCTCGTCTGGCTTGTCGGTTCCGTAGCGGCTGCGCAGACGTTCTCCCGAGTGGTCGAAGGTTTTCTCGACCGGCGATACGACCACGTGGCGCTGTACTTCGTCACGACGGCGGTCGTCGTCATCTTATCCGTCAGCATCGAAACGATTAAGAGATTCCTGGAGGCATCAGACCGGTGACGATGTGGCCATTCGTCGGCGAACCCGAAACGATTCTTCTTCGCGTCGCCACGATCGCGATGGGGCTCGGTGCGCTCGTGCTTTTTGTCGTCGCCTCGGCAACTTGGTAATGGAGGCATCGAGGCGATGACGATGTGGCCGTTCGTGGGCGAGCCCGAAGTCATCATTCTGCGCGTCGGAACCCTCGCAATGGGCCTGGGCGCCCTGGTAATCCTCATCATCGCGCTGGTCACGCCATAGGCCGACGCGCCTAGCGGACCATCTTCAACCGCTCGCGCTCGAAGTGCTTGGGTCCCCACTTGACGGAGCAACCGAAGGCCTTCGTCTCGGGCGTCCGCACGGTCTTCCCCGCAAGAAGATCGTCCAGCGCCGCGCGCAGCTCGCTCGCGTTGCCCTTCTTCGCGTCGTCCTTGTACGGGTCCGCCCGGCCCTGGTAGCGCAGGCGCCGCTCGCCGTCGAAGACGAAGAGGTGGGGCGTGCAGACGGCGCCGTACGCCTCGGCGACCTCCTGCGACTCGTCGAAGACGTACGGGAACGCGTAGCCCTTGGCCTTGGCGCGCCGGACCATCTCGGGGAAGGAATCGTCGGGGTACTCGTTGACGTCGTTGGAATTGATCGCGAGGAAGCCGACGCCCTTCGATGCGTAGTCCTTCGCGACCTGGTTGAGGCGGTCCTCGAAGGCCTGCGCGTAGGGGCAGTGGTTGCAGTGCCAGAAGACCGTGAGGAGTTTCTTGTCGCGGAACGAGTCGAGGCCGTACGCCTTGCCGTCGACGCCCTTGAGGCCCTTGAAGTCGGGCGCGCGGTCCCCCAGGCGCATCCGGTACGTGGTGGCTTCCATCTTGAGGCGAAGGCGCGACAAAGCCTATCACTTTGATGGCGGGCCGCGGAATCGGCGGCGATTTTGTCCTTGGCTTATAAACGAGGCGCTGAAACCGCGGAATGCTCACAGGTCGAGGACATCGTAGTGCCTAAGTTGGCGAATTTAGGCACTACATCGTCGCCCTGGAGCCGCGCGAATCCTCTTGGAGCAACGCTTCGAGCTTCGCGCCGATTCCGAGCTTCTCGGCTAGGACCCGCAGCAGCGCCTTGTCCAGGTCCGGCCCGAGCCTCGCGAGGATGGACCGCGCGTCCTGCACGTCCCGTTCGCTGCCGTAGAGGAGCTTGTAGGCAATGGTGTGCTCGGCGCTTGCCACCCTCAACTGCCCGCCTTCGAACGGAACCGTCTGGGCGGCCTCAACCTGGTCTCGTTCGTCCGAAGACCGGGCGGGCTTGAGATCGACATGGTAGGCCGAGCGCGTGTCGAAGATGGTCGCGTGGCCGCCGCGCCCCATCACGTCCTTGAGGTCCTCCACGGCGACTCGGAGCCCCTCGTTCTCGAGAGCGTTCGCGAAGGATTCGAGCCGCACGCCGTCGAGTCTCGCGAGGGCGTCCACGTCGGTCGTTGCGCGCGGCTGCCCCCAGGCCATCACGGCAAAACCGCCCACGAGCGCGTACCGGACGCTCGCCTTCTGGCAGGCGCGGTCGAACGCCAGCGCCGTCTCCTTAATGCTTCGCACGACGCGCCCGCTCCGACAACTCGCGACCGAACGCGGTGAGATCCGAGCCCATCTCGATGCCTTGCTGGGGCGTCAATCCGCGCAGCCGCTGGGCCTCTGCCACCTTCTTGCGGCGTCGCGTCTCGGAGTCCACGGACAAACTAGGTCGGCCGCCCTTCTTAATCACTTCGAGGGGAAGCCTGAGCTGGTATTCGGCTCCGTCGTGCCCAGTTTGGCGAATTTAGGCACTACAACGGGCTCGCCTCGTCCTGGGCGAGCGATTCCGGAACCTACGGGCAGACGACGACGCCTTGCTCGACGTAGATGCACGGGACGACGGGCAAGGGCAGGCAGTCTCGGATGTCGCCGGTCTCGCACAGCGGTCGGCAGTTGTTCTCGGGCGTGCCGGCGCAGGGCCCGTCGCGGGCGGTCGCGGTCGTGGCCGCGGTCGAGAGGCCGATCAACAGGGCGCCTGCCAGGAGGAGGACCTTCGCTTGCATCGGCGACGAAAGGCTGGTCTCCATGGAAAAGGCTTCGCCCCGCTTTCAGGGCCCAAGCCGTCTGCCACGATTCCTGAATCTAGGCACTGCGTGGGCCTTCACGAATCCTGACGCGCCCCGATGCAAGCAACTCGTCCCATCGCCGCCCTGCAATCGTGCCTCGTTCGACCAGCGACCTTGCGCGTTCACGAGACGTCTGTGGCCCATCGCGCAGATGCGAAACCGCGGCCTGGACCATCGGGTGCTCCCTGAGTAGGATCTCGGTGACGTCGGCAGGCGAGACCGACCATCTTCGCCCAATGAGGTCGAGAGCGTCTCGAAGTTCGGCCGAGAGGCGACGCTGCCGTCCCATCCCAATCAGCCCTCCACGTCCACAACGATTCGGTCTTCGCCTTCCGGGTGGACGAAGACTTCGCTCCCTGGCCTGAGGTGCAGATACTTCGCCAATTCGGAGGGGATGCGAATCACAAGCGAATTGCCGGACTTGGCCACTTTCGCCTTCTTCCCGAGGCCCCAGATGCCGGCCGCCCGGGCCCGCTTCTCGATTTCGCCCATGGCGTTCTCGTCCAGGAACGTCTCCCCGCACTGCGGGCAGGCTTCGCCTTCGAACGTGCCGAGGCTTACGCCGAACATCCTCTCCTCGATGCGCTTGCTCTGAAGCGTTCCTTTTCCGCACGATGGGCACTTGGTCATGGACTCACCATCTCGGTTTCACTGTGATGACGAACACGACGTCCTCTTCCCGTCGGTAAACGACGTCGAAGTATCGATAGGAAGCCACGATGCGGTCATCTTGGCGGCGTTTGCTCCCCTGCAGAACGGCCGCCCGGACCTCGGATGCGGAGATGCCACGTTCGACCATCCGGCGACGTGCGTGCTCACTGAAGAGGAGTCGCACGGACGATTATGCTGCCACGTATATATGTGTATTACGCGGATTACACTGCGCCATGGCGGCCCCATTCTTTCACCGCGACGTCCCGTTTTCCGAGGCATTTCTCCGCTGGCCTCATCCGGATTTCGGCCCCCCTAACTTTCCCGCAAACCTATAAATTTGAGGCTGACCTAACAACGAATCCCCGACGGGAACGGGTGGCGCCGGAGCGAGTCTTCTAGTGCCAACCGGGCCCCCGAAGGGTATAAAGGCAACGGGTCGTCGCCCACCCGGCGGCGCCCCAATCCACCCATGACGACCAAGACGATCCAGGAATTCGCCGACAAGGAGTACGAGTACGGCTTCGTCACGCAGTTCGAGGCCGACGAGGCGCCCGTCGGGCTCAACGAAGACGTCATCCGACTCATCAGCCAGAAGAAAGGCGAGCCCGCGTGGATGCTCGAGTGGCGCCTCAAGGCCTACCGCCACTGGCTCACGCTCAAGGAACCCACTTGGGCCAACGTCCACCATGCGCCCATCGACTACCAGGCGATCAAGTACTATTCCGCCCCCAAGCCGAAGAAGACGCTCGGCTCGATGGACGAGGTCGACCCCGAGATCCGCAAGACGTTCGAGCGCCTTGGCGTCCCCATCGAGGAGCAGAAGGTCCTCGCGGGCGTCGCCGTCGACGCCGTCATCGACTCGGTCTCGGTCGCCACCACGTTCAAGAAGCAACTCGCGGAGAAGGGCATCATCTTCTGCTCCATGACGGAGGCCATCCGCGAACACCCCGACCTCGTCAAGAAGTGGATCGGCTCGGTCGTCCCCTACACGGACAACTACTTCGCAAGCCTCAACTCCGCCGTCTTCACCGACGGAAGCTTCTGCTACATCCCCAAGGGCGTGCGGTGCCCCGTCGAACTCTCCACCTACTTCCGCATCAACGCCGCCCAGACGGGCCAGTTCGAGCGCACCCTCATCGTCGCCGACGAGTCCTCGTACGTGAGCTACCTCGAGGGCTGCACCGCGCCCATGCGCGCCGAGAACCAGCTCCACGCGGCCGTCGTCGAGATCGTCGCGCTGGACGACGCCCAGGTCAAGTACAGCACCATCCAGAACTGGTACCCCGGCGACAAGGAAGGCGTCGGCGGCATCTACAACTTCGTCACGAAGCGCGGCAAGTGCCTCGGCAAGAACAGCAAGATCAGCTGGACCCAGGTGGAGACCGGCTCCGCGATCACGTGGAAGTACCCCAGCTGCATCCTCCAAGGCGACAACTCGGTCGGCGAGTTCTACTCGGTGGCCTTCGTCAAGAACCACCAACAGGCCGACACGGGCACGAAGATGATCCACATCGGCAAGAACACGAAGTCCACCATCGTCGCCAAGGGCATCTCGGCCGGCTTCGGCAACAACACGTACCGCGGCCAGGTCAAGGTCATGCCGAGCGCGCAAGGCGCCCGCAACTACAGCCAATGCGATTCCCTTCTTCTCGGGGACAAGTGCGGCGCGCATACGTTCCCCTACATCGAGATCAAGAACCCCACGGCCCAGATGGAACACGAGGCCACGACGTCCAAGATCTCGGAAGACCAACTCTTCTACCTGCAGGCCCGCGGCCTCAGCCAAGAAGACGCGATCAACATGATCGTGAACGGCTTCTGCAAGGACGTCTTCGGCGAACTCCCCATGGAGTTCGCCATCGAGGCCCAGAAACTCCTCGGCGTCACGCTCGAAGGCGCGGTGGGCTAGCGACCATGACCCCGCTCCTTGACGTCAAGAACCTCCACGCTCGCGTCGGCGGCACCGAGATCCTGCGCGGCCTCGACCTCGTCGTCAAACCCGGCGAGGTCCACGCGATCATGGGCCCCAACGGCAGCGGCAAGTCCACCCTCGCGCACGTCCTGGCCGGCCGCGAGAACTACGAGGTCACCCAAGGCAGCGCCCGCTTCGACGGCAAGGACCTCCTCGCCATGGCCCCCGAGGAGCGCGCCCGCGAGGGCGTCTTCCTCGCCTTCCAGTACCCCGTCGAGGTCCCCGGCGTCGGCAACCTCCAGTTCCTGCGCGCGAGCCTCAACGCCATCCGCAAGCACCGCGGCGAGAAGGAACTCGACATCAAGTCCTTCCTGCAACTCGTCAAGGAACGCATGGCGCTCCTCAAACTCGACGAGTCGCTGCTCAAGCGCAACCTCAACGAGGGCTTCTCGGGCGGCGAGAAGAAACGCAACGAGATCTTCCAGATGGCCGTCCTCGAACCCAAGCTCGCCATCCTCGACGAGACCGACTCCGGCCTCGACATCGACGCCCTGCGAACGGTCGCTGATGGCGTGAACGCCCTGCGGCGTCCCGAACGCGCCATGGTCCTCGTCACCCACTACCAACGCCTCCTCAACTACATCGTCCCCGACTACGTGCACGTCCTCTCGCGCGGCCGCATCGTCAAGAGCGGCGGCAAGGAGCTCGCGCTGCGACTCGAAGAGGAGGGCTACGGCGAACTCGTGGAGGAGGCCGCGAAGCCCGCCGCCACGCGACCATGACCGAGAAGACCGTCGGCGTCCAACGGCTCGACCCCAAGCGCAACGGGTACGGCACCGACTTCGCCGCCTTCGAGAAGACCGCCACGGCGCCCGCGTGGGTCCACGAACTGCGCCGACGCGGCTTCGAGCGCTTCACCCAGGTCGGCTTCCCCAACGTCCACCAGGAAGAATGGAAGTACACGGACGTCAGCGCGATCGCCTCCCAGTCCTACCACCTCGCCCCGCCGGCGCGCGTCACGCGCGCCCAAGTCGACGCCCTCGTGAAGACCTTCGGGCCCCGGATCGTCTTCGTCAACGGCCGCCACGCCGCCGAACTCTCCGACGCGCACATCCTGCCCAAGGGCGTCGAACTCGCGAGCCTGGACGCCGCCTTCAAGCGCGACCCTGCAGCCCTCGAGTCTCACCTCGGCCAGCTCGCCCAAGTCGATTCCAACCCCTTCACGGCCCTCAACACGGCCTTCCTCGCCGACGGCGCCCTCCTGCGCGTCGCGCCACACACCGTCCTCAAGGAGCCCCTCCAGATCGTCTTCGTCACCGTGGCCACCGCCGACCCGACCGCGAACCACCCGCGCACCCTCATCCTCGCCGGCGAGGCCAGCGAGTTCGCCCTCGTCGAGACGTACGCCACCCTCGGCCACGGGCCCACCCTCACGAACGCCGTCACCGAACTCATCGCGGGCCCCTCCGCCCACGTCGAACACTACAAGCTCCAACTCCAGGCCGACAACGCCCACCACGTGGCCACCCTCGAGGTCCGGGAGGGACGCGACGCCCACGTGACCGACCACGCGTACGACCTCGGAGGCCGCCTCGTGCGCAACGACGTCAACGTCCGCTTCGCCGCCCCCGGCGCCGAGACGACCCTCAACGGCCTCTACCTCCTCAAGGGCGACCAGCACGTGGACAACCACACGAGCATCGACCACGCCGTCCCGCAATGCGCGAGCCGCGAGTTCTACAAGGGCATCCTGGACGGGCGCAGCCGCGGCGTCTTCTACGGCAAGGTCTTCATCCGCAAGGACGCCCAGAAGAGCAACGCGGCCCAGACGAACAAGAACCTCATCCTCAGCGAGGGCGCCCTCGTCGACTCGACGCCCGCCCTCGAGATCAACGCGGACGACGTCAAGGCCAGCCACGGCAGCACCATCGGCCAACTCGACCGCGACGCCCTCTTCTACCTGCGTTCCCGCGGCATCGGCGCCGATACGGCCAAAAGCCTCCTCACGTATGCCTTCGCGCGCGACGTCGTCGACCGCGTCCGCCACGAGGGCCTCAAGGCCCACCTCGACGCGCTGCTCCTCGCACGCTTACCCTACGGCGACAAGGTCCGGGAGGTCCTGCATGAAATCCAAACCTAACGCACGCTCGAACGGCCACCGCGGCCTCGACGTCGAACGCGTCCGCAAGGACTTCCCCATCCTCAACCGCAAGATCCACGGCAACAAGAGCCTCGTCTACTTCGACAACGCCGCGACGACGCAGCGCCCGGTCCAGGTCATCGAGACCCTCGACAACTTCTACCGCGAGCACAACGCGAACGTCCACCGCGGCCTCCACGTCCTCTCGATGGAGGCCAGCGAAATGTACGAGAAGGCCCACGAGAAGGTCGCGGACTTCATCGGCGCCGCCGGCATGGAAGAGGTCATCTTCACCCAAGGCACCACCGACTCCCTCAACCTCGTCGCCTACGCGTACGCCCTGCACAACCTGGAGAAGGGTGACGAGGTCGTCGCCACCGTCATGGAGCACCACTCCAACTTCGTCCCTTGGCAGCAGATGTGCAAGCTCAAAGGCGCCAAGTTCAAGCAGATCCAGATCACGGCCGACGGCCACCTCGACATGGAATCGGCCAAGCGCATGGTCACACCCAAGACGAAACTCGTGACCGTCACCGCCATGAGCAACGTCCTCGGCACCATCAACCCCGTCAGGGAGATCGGCGAGATCGCCCACGACCGCGGCGCCCTCTACCTCGTCGACGGCGCCCAATCGGTGCCCCACATGAAGACGGACGTCCAGAAGATGGACGCGGACCTCCTCGCCTTCAGCGGCCACAAGATGCTGGGCCCCACCGGCATCGGCGTCCTCTGGGGCAAGAAGGAGATCCTCGAAGCCATGCACCCCTACCGCTACGGCGGCGAGATGATCAAGCGCGTCACGTTCGAGGAGACCAAGTTCAACGACCTTCCATGGAAGTTCGAGGCGGGCACCCCCATCATCGCGCCCGGCATCGGACTCGGCGCCGCCGTCGACTACCTCGAGGCCCTCGGCATGGACGCCATCCGTGAACACGAGGTCGAACTCACCCGGTACGCCATGAAGCGCCTCGCGGAGAACCCCGACGTCCAACTCTACGGGCCCACCAGGGCCGAAGAACGCGGCGGCGTCCTCGCCTTCACCTACGGCGACATCCACGCCCACGACGTGGCGGACCTCCTCGACCGCGAAGGCGTCGCCGTGCGCGCCGGCCACCACTGCGCCCAGCCCCTTGCCATCCTCCTCGACGTCATGTCGACGGCGCGCGCGAGCTTCTACATCTACAACACGCAGAAGGAAGTCGACGTCTTCGCCCACGCGCTCGAGAAGATCAAGCGCGTCTTCCACAAGCCCGCCAAGACCGAGGTGCGCGCACGGTGAGCCTCAAGGACGACCTCGACGAACTCGGTGCCGACCTCTACCGCGAACTCCTCATCGACCACTACAAGAACCCCCGCAACGCGGGCGCCCTCGAACCCAACGACTTCCACCACGACGGCGACAACCCCACGTGCGGCGACATGGTCGAGGTCTACGCGCGCGTGCGCGACGGCAAGATCCAGGACATCCGCTTCAAGGGCAAGGGCTGCGCCATCAGCCAAGCCTCCGCCTCCATCCTCTACGACGACATCAAGGGCAAACCCCTCGACGACCTGCTCCACCTGAACGTCGAGAACGTGCAGGAACTCCTCGGGATCACGCTGCGCCCGGCGCGCGTCAAGTGCGCGACGCTCCCCCTCGTCGTCCTCAAGGAAGGCATCAAGGAGTACCGGTCCCGCGGGGAGGCCAAGAAGCCGCTGCCGGGCTTCGGACGCAAGGAGCGCTCCCCATGATGGCCAAGCCCGCCGACGAAGTCTACTCCGACGAACTCCTCACGCACGCCAAAGCCACGAAGAACCGGGGCCGCATCCCCAACGCACCCATCCATGGCGAGGGCGACAACCCCGTCTGCGGCGACCACCTCGAAGCGTGGGCGACGCTCGACGCCAAGGGGCGCATCGAACGCGCCACGTACGACGGCCAGGGCTGCGCGATCAGCCTCGCCGCGGCCGCGCTCTTCTTCGACGACGTCAAGGGCAAGACGCTCGCGGAGGTCCAGGGCGCCGACCGCGAACGCATCTTCGAACTCCTCGGCGTCCGGCTCTCGACGAGCCGCGTCAAGTGCGGCACCCTCGGCCTCAGCATCCTCAAGGACGGCATCCGGGCCTACGAGGAGCGGGCCCAGTGAAGGCCAAGACCGTCGACGTCCCGCTCATCCCGCTCAACGCCGTCCTCTTCCCGACGACGCGCCTGCCCATCCGCATCTTCGAAGAACGCTACAAGCGCCTCTACGCGGACAAGCTCAAGGGCGGAGGCACGTTCGGCATCGTCCTCATCAAGGAAGGCGTCGAGGCCGGCGGGGACCTCGCCACGCCCTTCGACGTCGGGACGCTCGCCGAAGTCGAGACCGTCGACCAGCACGGCGACGACCTCTTCCTCCTGTGCCGCGGCACCCAACGCTTCCGCATCCACGAACTCAAGACCGACGCGCCCTACCTCGTGGGCCGCGTCGAACTCCTGGAGGAGAACAAGCGCGCGACGGCGGCGGAGTCCGCGGCGGCCGCCGAGCTGCAGAAGCGTTTCGCGGACTACCTCGAACGGTTCCGCGCCTTCGCGCGGGCCATGGGCGGCGAACTGCGCGCCCCGGAGCCAGCCCAGGACGCCACCCCGCACGAACGCGTCTTCGGCATCGCCCTCACGCTGCCGTTGAACCTGGAGCAGAAGCAGGCGCTCCTCGAGACGCACGACTTCGGCGAGTTCATCGTCCGCCTCTCGCAACTCCTCGAACGCGAGGCCGAGTTCCTGCGCCCCGCCCTCGACGACCCGAGCGTCGCCTAGAGTTGGTTGGCGACCTCGCGCTCGCGCCGCAGGAGCCACCTGGACATGGCCACGTAGGCGATGAACGACGTCATCATGAGCACCACCGAGTACGCGGAGGCGAGTTCCAGGGAGCCCGCCTCGGCCTCCTCGTACACCTTGATCGGGGCCGTCTTCAAGGCGGCCGAGACGACGACGATGGTGGCGCCGAACTCGGCGATGCTGCGCGAGAGCACGAGGACGCCCCCCGCGACGAGGTTCGGGCGCAGTTGCGGCAGCGTGATCGTCCGGAAGACCGTCCAACGGCCCGCGCCGAGGCTGCGCCCCGCGCTCTCGAGGAGCGGGTCGAGCTTCATGAGGCCCGCCGTCATGGAACGCACCATGTACGGGAACGTCTCGAGGGTGTGGGCGAAGACGACGATCCACAGCGTCCACTGCAGGAGGAACGGGTTGCCGAAGAGGAAGTCCGCGATGGGGATGATTGGACCGTACGGGCCGTAGAAGGCCAGGAGCGCGAGACCGACGACGACGCTGGGCAGGGCGATCGTGATGTTGCTCATCGCGTCCAACAATCGGGCGCCGAAGATCTTGTCCCGCACGGTCGAGAAGGCGATGAGGGACCCGAAGAAGAGCTGGATGAAGACGACGATGACGGCGATCTCGATGCTGCGTACGAGTGGCGCGTAGAGCGCGGGCTCCGAGAAGAGGCGGGCGTACCAGTGGAACGTGAGGTTGTGCTGGCCCGTGAAGAGGTTGGGGATGAGGCTGATGGCGACGATCGTGAGCAGCGGCCCCAGGACGAAGAGGGCGAAGAGGAACCAGACGAAGACGGAGAGCACGCTACGGCTGGTGACTTGGACGAAGCGGTCGACCTTCGGGCCCTCAATTGTAGCCACTCTTCACCTCGTACCGCGGCACCGCCTTGTCGAGCTGGTTCCAGTTCGTCCAGTCGAAGTGGACGACCTGGACGTCCTGGGCCGCGGGGAACGCCGCGTCCACGTCCGACTCGTTGCCCATGACGGAGCGGAAGAAGAACTTCTTCAGGTTCGCCTGGGTCGCGTTCGTGAACAGGAAGTCGATGAACCGCTTGGCCTCCGTCTCGTGGGCGCCCTCGACGAGTCCGGCCGTCACGAGGACGGGCGTTGTCGCGTTGCGGCCCGAGAAGTTGGGCGGCCCGGCGACGACCTTCGCGCCCTGCTTCTGGAACTGGCGCGTGACCGCGTCGTAGCCGAGCGTCACGTCGAAGCTTCCGTCGATGACGCCGCCGATGCTCGTGCGCGCGTTCACGGGTTGCACGACCGTGCGCGAGAGCGCCCATTTGCCGGCCTCGACGTCCACGAGTTCGAAGAGGAGCACGTTGTAGAGGCCGTTGTTGCTCAGGCGCGGGTGCGGCAGGCCGAAGCGCAGTTTCGCCGAGCCGAGGTCCGGTGCGGCGTCCAGTCTCGGGTTGTACACCTCGACGACGGGCGTCCAGGCGAAGGCGACCCACGCGAGGCCCTCGCCCGCGGGCGGGCCCCGGAACGTCTCGTTGAGCGTCACGTTGAGGACGACCGGGCGGAAGTAGCCGTCCTCGTAGCCGCGCTGCACGTAGAGTGGCGATGCATGGAGGAAGAGGTCGGCCTCGGGGTCGTTGCCCGACATCCGAAGGCGGTTGTACTGTTCGCCGGCGGCCGTGTACACGGGTTCGACGCGCAGGCCGCCCGAGGCCCGGTAGCGCGGGATGAGGTCCTTCTCCAGGAGGTCCCGCAGGGCGGGCGTCGTGTAGATGATGAGGGTCTGCGCGGCGATGCGGTTCAGGTCGACCGCCGAGACGACCGCGAGCCCCGCGACGGCGACGACGACGAGCGCGCTGTCAACGGTTCTCACGGGGCCACACCTCGATGCGTTGCGTCTCGGTCGCGGTCCCTTTCTTGATCATGACCTGGACGATGTCGCCCTCTTGCACGCCGGGCGTCGCGATCGGGATGCGGCTGCCGTCCTGGATCTTCACGTAGAGGCCGCCCTTGGGGTCCCTCTTGACCTCGGCCTTCTCGAAGAGGGCCATCTTGACGAAGTCCTGGATGAAGGGATGCTTGTGGGCCATGACGTGCTCGGGGTCGCCGCTCACGACGACCTTCCCGTCGTTGAGCACGAGGACGTGGCGCGAGAAGAGGAACGCCTCCTCCTGGTCGTGCGTGATGAGGAGCGTCGTGAGCTTGAAGTGGCTGATGATGGCGCGGACCTCCTGCAGGACCTTCGCCCGCGTCGTGGCGTCGAGGGCCGTGAACGCCTCGTCCAAGAGGAGGATGTTCGGCTGAACGGCCAAGGCGCGCGAGAGGGCGACGCGTTGCTTCTCGCCGCCCGAAAGGCGGTCGGGGAACATGTGTTCCTTGCCCGACATGTGCGTCAGTTCCAGGAGTTCGTGGACGCGCGTGGCCACCTCTTCGGCGGGTCGGTGACGCACGCGCAGGCCGTACGCGATGTTCTCCTCCACCGTCATGTGGGGGAAGAGCGCGTAGCTCTGGTAGACGATCCCCACGCCGCGCTTCCACACCTTCACGCGCGTCACGTCCTGGCCGTCGATGCGGATGTGGCCGCGGTCCGGCGTGATCTCGCCCAGGATGCAGCGCAGGAGCGTCGTCTTGCCTCCGCCGCTGGGCCCGATGACGGAGACGATGTCGCCCGGGGCCGCCTTGAAGCTCACGCCGCGAAGGACTTCGCGGTTGCCGAACTTCTTGCGGATGTTCACGACTTCGAGGCCGGTCGACTTGCGCGAGGCCTTCGGCGGCTGCATCGAGGCCTCCACGCGTTGCATGTTTGCCAAACGGCCCGCGTAACCGCTTGCAAAAGATAAACGATGTTCCCCACGCGCGGTCGATTCGCCCAGCGCCCGCCGTTTCCGCGGCCACGGGACCGGCGCGACCGTAAACTCCAAGGGTTTCGGCCGTTGCTGGTCTCCGGATGAGCGCCCCCGCGGCCCTCCTCGAGAGCCTGGAGCGGTGGGGCGTCCTCCGGAGCGCCTCCGTAGAGGCGGCCTTGCGGCGCGTCGACGTGTACTCGACCTTCGCTCACGTGCCCGGGCGCGACGGGTTCTGTTTCGCGCCCGAGCGGTTGCCGGACGGCTCGTTCGACCTGAGTCCGCGCGTGGCCGTGCTCCTGGCCGAACTCCTCGAGGTACGGCCCGGCCTGCGCGTCGCCCTGCCGATGCCACGACCGCGCCTCCTGACCGCGTTGGTCAAGGAGCTGGGCGCGCAGGTCTACGATGGGCTCAAGGACCGCGCCGCCGACCGCACGCTCGAGATCGCCCCGGCCCGGCGCCTCGTGCCCCTGTCCAAGGACGGGTTCGCCCTCGAGGTGAGCTTCGAGCCCAACGAGGAGACGATCGTCAAGCGCGTGGGCGGCGCCGAGGGCGTCCGCATGGGCCTCGACCGCGTGGCGCTCCACCCCGGTCGAGAACCCGCGAGGCCGCTGCGCCACGTGCTCGTCGTCGAAGGGTTCTGCCGGCGGCTCCTCCTCGCCAAGCCCCAGACGCGCCAGGACGAGGCCTTCGCCGAGACCATCGCCCACTCCTGGAACCCACGGGTGCCGAAGGCCGACCCCGAGGGGCTGCGATGGGCGCAACGGTGGTTCGCCCTGGCCGTCGTCCACCAGTTCAGCGCCGACCTCGTCGACGCCGCCGGACTCTATCGCGCCTCCGTCGACGCGCAACCCACGAGCGAGGCCCACACGTTCCTCGGCTGGGTGCTCGCCATGGGCTCCGACTACGAGGGCGCCATCCAGGAATGCCGCAACGCCATCGCGACGGACCCGAGCTTCGGCAACCCCTACAACGACATCGGCGCCTACCTCCTCGAGCTCGGACGCGCCGAGGAGGCCCTCGAATGGTTCCCGAAGGCCCTCGCGGCCGCCCGCTACGATGCGCCGCACTTCGCCCACTGCAACGAAGGACGGGCTCTCTTGGCCGTCGGCCGCACGGAGGAAGCGCGCCGCGCCTTCGAACGCGCTTTGGACGCGCAGCCTGACTATGCACCCGCGCGTGAGTTCCTCTCGCGGCTTCGGACGGGCGCCTAGGCCGTCGCCGGCCGTTCCGCGGGCCGGCTCAACCACAGGAGACCCGCCACGAAGGCGACGCCCGCCGCCAACGCCAGGGCGACGACGCCCACGGTGAAGAGGCCGCCCTTGGCCAAGGCGAGCCCGGCCGCCAAGGCGCCGGCGGAGGCGACGATGGCCGTCGACGTGTCGACGATGGCGGTGACGCGCCCGCGGTGCAGGGGTCCCGCGGCGTCCGCGGCGACGGCGCTCGCGCCGATGAAGGCGAAACTCCACCCGACGCCGACGAGGAACAACGAGGCGAACAAGGGGCCCGTGCCGAGGACGGCGACGGCGCCCGTGCCGGCCAAGAGAAGCAGGGCGCTCATCCCCAGGACGAAGCCGCGCCCGCGCCGGTCGGCAAGCCAACCCACGAGGGGCGAGAACGCGAACATGCCCAGCAGGTGCGCGGTCATCGTCGCGCCGATGAGGTTCGCCGAGTGGCCCGCGTGCTCGAGCGAGGCGCCCGCCACGGACATGACGCACGCCATCGCGCCCTGCGCGAGGCTCAAGGCCGCCGCGGCGAGGATGACGAGCGTCCAGTCGACGCGCCGCGTACCGCCCGTCGCCCCGGGTCGGGCTTCGCGCGCGTGGATCACCATGCCGACCTCGCGGGGGTCGGGTCGGATCCGGGACACGACGAGCGCCGAGGCGAGGCTGAGGATGGGCACCATGGCCCACGCGATGAGGTAGTAGGGTTGGCCCCACCGGGGTCCAAGCCAGTTCGCGAGCGCGACGAGGGGCGTGCCCAGGACGGCGCCGACGCTCGCGCCGAAGACGACGATGGAGAGCCCCCGCGCCCGTTGCGCCGCCGGATAGAGGTCCGCCGCCGCCAACCGCGTGAGGTAGGTGGCGCCCGCGCCGAAGGAGGCGATCGCGAGGCCGACGAGGAAGAGGTCGAGTCGTTGTTGCAGGATGGCGTACGACCCCACGACGAAGCCCGACGCCGCGACGACGTGGCCGACGACGAGGACGGGCACGCGGCCCACGCGATCCATCAAGTGTCCGCTCGGGTAGGCCGCGAGGGCCGAGCCAAGGTTCACGATGACGAACGGGAGTCCGGCCAGGCGCAGGTCGCCGCTCAGGTGGACGACGATGACGCTGCCGAGGGCGCCCGAGATCTGGACGCCGGCCCAACTGATGGCGAGCGACGCCGTCAACCGGCGCGCGATGGGGCCGACATCCATCGGCGCCCTCACGACGGGGCCGCGCTAAGAACCCTTGCAAAGGAAGGGAGCGTCACGTGCGCGATGCGTGCGCTTGGGCGGGCGGGACGGGCCGCTCGTCGGGGCCGGCGGCGAGGATGGAGAGCATCGCGCGCGCGAACGCCTTCGGCGACTCGATGGGAGGAACGTGGCCCGTCTTGGCCAACCAGTGGACGCGCGTCGAGGGCACGGCTTCGACGATGCGGTCGACCGTGTCCGCGGGGAACAAGCGGTCCGCGCGGCCCCAGATCACGCTCACGGGGACCTTGAGACGCTTGAGGTCCTCGTTGACGAAGTCCTCGGGTTCCAGCTTCTCCATGAACTTGTGCACGTTGGCCGTGCGCATGTGCGCGGCGCTCTCGCGCCAGAAGGGGCGGTAGTAGGCGGGGATGCGGTACCAGATGCGGCCCCACAACGCCTCGACCTCTTCGCGCGTCGTGGGCGTGAGGAGGGCGCGCAGTTCCCGGATGCCTTCGTAGTAGATGCCGGCGGAGTTGATGAGGACGAGTTGTTCGACGTGCTCGGGCCGCGCGAGGGCGACCTTGACGCTGATCCAACCGCCCATGGACTGGCCTGCGAGGACGACGGGTCGGGGGAAGTGGGGGCTCTCAAGGAACTCGATGAGGCTCGCCGTGTGGTCGCGCAGCGTCTGGAACTCGAGTTCGCCGGGAAGGGGTGACTTGCCGAAGCCGGGCAGATCGAGGGCGATGACCCGGTGGCGGCGCGCGAGCGGTTTGTAGACGCGGATCCAGTTGAGGTTCGACGAGCCCAGGCCGTGCACGAGCAGGAGCGTCTTCTCTGCGTCGGGCGGCCCGCCTTCGAGGAACGAGATGCGGCGGCCGTCCCTGCATTCGAACACGCGGCGGCGGATGCCTTGCAGTCGGAGGCGGGCCTCGAGGAGGCCGAGGAAGAATTGGAGCGCCATGGCTAGCGCTTCTTCGCCACGGCGCCGCGGATCGTGGCCGCGATCTGCGTACCGCTCAGTCCGTATTTTTCGTAGAGGTCGGTCGGGCTTCCGGACTCGGCGTAACGGTCGTGCAAACCGACCCGCACCATCCGGGTCGGCGCCTCCTCGCTCAACGCCTCGGCGACGGCGCCCGCGAGGCCGCCCGTCGTGAGGTGGTCCTCGGCGGTGACGACGAGGCCCGTCTTGCGTGCGCTCTGGATGACGAGTTCGCGGTCGATGGGCTTGACGCTGGCGGCGTTGAGCACCTCCACGCTCACGTTCTCCTTCGCGAGGATGTCCGCGGCCTTGAGGGCCTCCGAGACGAGGGCGCCGCACGCGGCCACCGTCACGTCGCGGCCCTCGCGCAGGACCTGACCCTTTCCCCACGCGAACTTGTACGAGTCCTCGAAGAGGATCGGCACCTTCTGGCGGGTGAGGCGTAGGTAGGCCGGCCCCTCGCGTTCGACCATCGCGTGGACGGCCTTCTCCGCCTCCACGGCGTCCGCGGCGACGCAGACCGCGAAGTTGGGCAGGAGCCGGTAGAGTCCGATGTCTTCGATGGCCTGGGCGCTCGTGCCGTCCTCGCCCGTCATGAGGCCGCCGTGGCTTCCCACGATCTTCACGTTCTGGTTGGGGCGCGCGACGGCGTTCCGTACCTGTTCGAAGGCGCGCTCCATGAAGATGGCGAAGGTGGAGCAGAAGGGGATCTTGCCCGTCGAGGCCATGCCGGCGGCGGTCACGATCATGTCCTGTTCGGCGATGCCCATGTTGAAGAAGCGGTCCGGGTGTTCGCGGCCGAACCAGAGGCTCCTCGTCGACTCGCTCAGGTCCGCATCGAGGGCGACGATGTTCGCATTCGCCTTGCCCGCGTGGTAGAGGCCGCGCCCGTAGCCGTCGCGCGTCGGGAACGCCTTGCCTTTCTCGAAGGTGGGGATGGCGCTCACGGCCAAGCCTCCCCGAGTTCGGCCATGGCCCGCTTCATCTCGTCATCCGTGAGCGAGCGGCCGTGGTAGTCCTTGTTGTTCTCCGTGAAGCTCACGCCCTTGCCCTTCACCGTGTGGGCGACGATGACGGTGGGTTTGCCCTTCGTGCGTGCGGCCTCGTCGAAGGCGGAGCGGAGCTGCGCGACGTCGTGGCCGTCGACCTCGATGGCGTGCCAGCCGAAGCTGCGCCACCGGTCCGCCAAGGGGTCGAGCCGCTTGATCTCGTTCGTGAAGCCCTCGATCTGGATCTTGTTGTAGTCGACGATGGCGCACACGTTGTCGAGTCCGCGGTGGCCGGCCGTCATGGCGGACTCCCACACGTTGCCTTCCTGGCATTCGCCGTCGCCGAGCAGGACGTAGACGCGCCAGTCGCGCCGCTCCAGCTTGCCGACCATGGCGACGCCGTTGCCGAAGCCGAGGCCCATGCCGAGGCTCCCCGCGCTCATCTCGACGCCGGGGACCTTCGCGTCTGCGTGGCCCTGCAGGAGCCGCCCGATCTTGCGGAAGCCGTCGAGCTCGCTCGCGGGGAAGAAGCCGCGTTGCGCGAGGGCGCTGTAGAGGCCGGGGCAGCAGTGGCCCTTGGAGAGGACGAAGCGGTCGCGCTTGGCGTCCTTGGGGTTCTTGGGGTCGACGCGCAGGACGCCGCCGAAGTAGAGGACGGCCAGGAGTTCGGCCTCGCTCATCGAGCCGCCCGGGTGTCCGGAGCCGGCGCGGTGGGTCATGCGCAACGAATCGACGCGGATGCGGTGCGCCACGCGGCCGAGGTCCGCCGGGTCGCTTTGGGGAGCTAGCGCCGCCAAGGCCATCGTCGCTCGGATGAAGGCCTCGATTTGTAAAGGTGATGGCGCCGCGACGAAAGCGACTTACGCGCGCCGCCGCGCGAACGCGACCAAGGCCAGCGAGGCGCCGACGAGGACGAGCGTCGGGTCGAAGCCCGGGATGTGGAAGCCCTTGCCCGTCTCGCGCTTGAAGTCCTTCGTCGGTTCCGAGCCGCCCGCGGCGGGCTTGAACCGGACGATGTCGGACAGGCGCACGGAATTGTCGGCGTTGGCGTCCTCGACCTCGCCGCCGAAGACGTAGGCGGCCTCGCCCGCCCACGCGGCCGACGTGCGGAAGCGCGCCGAAGGCAGTTTGGCCGTCAAGAGCGAGACGGCGTTGTTGACGGGGTTGAAGCGGACGATGGTATCGAGTTCGGCGGGGTAGTCCTCGCCGCCGAAGAGGTACACGTACGTCCCGTCGTAGGCGGCGCTCAGGCCGTAGTTGGGCTTGGGCAGGTATGTCGGGAGCTCCGTCAGGCGTTGCGTGGCGGGGTCGAACTTGAGGATCCAGTCGCGCGGCGACCCCTTGTCGGCCTGTTGGCCGCCGAAGAGGAAGAGGTTGTTGTTGGCCCACGCGGCGGCCATCGCCTCCGTCCCGGTGGACAGCGACGCGACCTCCTTGCCGGTCTCGGAGGCGGGGTCGAATTTCCAGATGACGCGGACGCGGTAGTCGTGGTTGCCGCCGCCCGCGAAGTAGATCGCGTCGCCGGAGGCCGCCGCGGCCGTGTAGTAGAGCCCGGTCGGAAGCGTCGCGTCGAGTTGGGTGAGTTTGTCCGCGCCGGGGTCGTACCGGAGGATGCTGTTGCAGTAGGTGTAGGAGCCCGACCCGGACAGGCAGCCGAAGCCGCCGAAGAGGTAGATCTGGCCCCCGAAGGCGGCCGCGGCCATGCCGTGTCGGGGCGGATCCATGCGGGCGCCCATGACGGTCGTCGTCTCCGTGACCGGGTCGAACCGCACGATGTCGTCCTGGCGCTCCATCCTCGGCACGGCCGCGTTGCGTTGGATGTAGCCGCCGAAGACGTAGACGTGGTGGCCGTCGTAAGCGGCGGCGGGCGCCTCGACGGGGTCGGGAAGCCGGGCCGGGATGAGTTGGACGGAGTCGGAGGTCTGCGCGCCGACGAGCGGCAGGGCCAGGAGGGCGATGAACAGGACGGCGGGGCGCATTCTCTCGCCGCGCCCAAGTCGGGGCCTCATATGAACTTGGTGGATGCCCGGTCGCTAGGCGGGCAGGCGCCACGTGAGGCTTCGCCCGCGTCGCTCGGCGAAGACGAGGCCCGCGCGGCGCAGGCGGTCCAGGTGGTCCCAGACGCTCTGGGGCCGGTGTCCGTTGCGCTGGGCGAGGTCGTTCAGCGTGAGCCCGGGTTCGGCGCGCAGGGCATCGAGGAGCGCCCGCCGGGCGGGCGCGAGGGCGACGGGGGATTCGAAGCGGGGCCCGGCGGGGTAGTAGTGGGTCGTGCGGCCTTCGCGCGCGCGGCGGACGAGTCCGTGGGCCTCGAGCTGGCGCAGGTGGTGTTGGGCGGCACCGTGCGCGAGTCCGAGCAGGCGCGCGAGTCGCCCGAAGCTCACGCCGGGGTCGGCTCGGATGGCCTCGTGGAGCCGCGACCGGCGTTCGTTCTCGAGGACGTCCTCGCGGTTGAAGCGCGAGAAGAGCGCGACGAAGAGGCCCGCCTCGCGCAGGGCGGCCAATCCGAAGGCGGCCAACGCCACCGTCCACGTGGCTTGAAGGAGCCAACCGGGCATCTCGGCGGGTACGTCGCCCGCGAGGGGTTGCAAGGCGGGCGCGGCGGCGAGGCGGGGCGCGAACTGGCCCGCGTCGAAGAGGCTGGGTCCGACGCCGGGTTGTGGCGTGAGGCCGAGCAGCGCGAGGGTCTGTTGGGAGGCGGCGACGAGGAGCGCGAGGCCGTCGTGCGAGGCCGGTTGGGGATCCGCGACGGGCTCGTTGCGTTGGACGAGGGAACCCTGATAGTGGGCGGTGGGGACGGCACTGGAGGCAATCGCGTCGGCCCCCGTGAGCGTGGTCTCCTCGGAGTCTTGCATGCGAAGCGCGACGGAGGACCATGCGGCGTCGCGGTCCGTGTCGGCCATGGCACGATAGAGGAGGACCGGTTCGTCCGAGCGGGCGATACCGTAGACGGCAACTGACTCAGCCGAGGACAGGGTCGCGACGCCCGACGCCATGGTGAACGTGACGGCCTCGTCCGCCGCGTCGACCGGGACGGAATCGCCAAGCAAGTCGGGGGAATTGCTCACCTTCGAAAGCGGGAGCTCCTGGAGGGCCGCCGTTTGGGCCTGCGGCGCGGCCAAGGGTGCCTGCGGGGCCCGAGGAACGGGTGGGACGGCCAGGGGGGCCGCCAGCGTGGCGCCCAAGATGCCGACGAGGGCGAGCGCGCAAACGACTTGGGCGACCTTCACGCAGCCTTCACATCCGCCGGGGGCCCATTTTGACCTTTCTGGTCGGGTCGACTGATGGTCAGGCCCCATACCCGTTGGCGACGGCCCCCCTTATGAGGCTTCGCGGGTCGTTGGGCCGGCGGCCACCCTAGGGGGGACACGGCCGGTCCCCCACGACGCGGGCCTCCGCGTGGACCTCGCGGGTCTCGTCGGGCTCGAGGGTGAGCTGCCAGTCCAGCGCGTCGCCGGTCTGCCCGGGCGTGGGGTTGGACCAGACGAGGCGCGACTGGTACTGGAGGGTCAGGTGGAGGCGGAGGCCGACACGCTCGCTCTTGCGGTTCGTGACGGAGACGTCGTAGCGCTCCGAGTGGGTGCCCGTGCACGTGTTCGTGACCTGGCCCTTGAGGTCGAGGGCGTCGCCGGAGACGACGGTGGCCTCCTCGCTGCGGGGCAGGTACGCCAGGCGGTCTTGGCCGATGAAGCGGGCGTCCTTGTAGAAGCCGAGGGTGCCCGGGGGCAAGGGTTCCGATTGGGGGTTCTTGAAGGTCCACTCGTGGCGGAACGAGACGCTGCCGCCGTAGGAGTACGCGTAGCCGACGATCTCGTGCCGGAGGTCGACGTGGCCGTCGAAGAGCGTCAACCGGACGTCACGGGCGACGGGCAGGTCGATGGGGCGGCCCAAGGCGTACTCGTGGTACTCGTCGAGGGACCCGGGCGTCCATTGGTTTTCGGTGCTAGCCGTGTCGGAGGCGCCGGACATGAGTTCGAGCCGGAAACTGTCCGTGTCGGCCACGACGAAGCGGGGCGAGCCGGAGACGAGCTTGAGCCGGTCGACGTGGAGGCCGGGCGAGCCCGTGATGACGGCCCACGTGTGCAGGTCCGCGTTGACGACGTCGAGGTCGTGGACGGCGTGCCAGGTGAGGCCGCGCAGGATGAAGCTGACCCGCACCTCGTAGGCGCCGTCGGCGGCGTCCGTCCGGATGTGCACCTGGAGCGTGCCGGGCGCGGGCGCGGCGGCCTCGAGGACCTCGATGGAACGGATGGCCTGGGGGTCGAGGTAGCGCGTGCCGTTGCCCGTGTCGAGGGCCAGGTAGGATTGGAAGCCGAGGACGCGTCCCGTGAAGGTGCCGTGGTCGGTCGTGACGCGCAGGCGGTCGCCGGGGAGGAAGGACTGGGAGGGGTCGCGCGAGGCGACCTCGCTGATGCGGATGCCGTCGATGCGCAGCGTGTCGACGAGCGTGCTCGCGGGCAGGTCCAGGGTCGCCTCGCCATCGACGACGTTGAGCGTCGTGGAGCGGAAGACCTGGCAGAAGCCGTTGGCGTAGACGAGGAGTTCGTCCACGGCGATCTCCGTGGGGGGCGCGGGTTCGTGCGGCGTGGTCGCGGTGGCGCTGAAGGCGGCGAGGAAGGCGAGGGCGGCGACGCAGAGGAGCCAGGGGGCGGGCGAGATGGGCTTGGCCATGGTCGGCCGTGCGCGGCCGAGGCTCAAGAGGAAGTTGGTCGGTTCGGCTGAGGCTCGCCCGAGAGGGGCCTCACTTCTCCCAGGTCGGGCAGCCAGAGGCGGCCGGGTTCGAGGCCGTGGGCCTCGAAGAACATGCGGATGCGCAGCGGGGGCTCGTCCATGGCCTCGTCGGAGAGGCGGAACGTGCCCCAGTGGATGGGCAGGAATTGGCGGGCGCGCACGTCGAGGAAGGCCTGCCCGGCCTCTTCGGGGTTCACGTGGAAGGGTCGCATGAACCAGCGCGGCTCGTAGGCGCCGATGGGCAGGCACGCGAGGTCGATCTTGCGGAACCGGTCGCCGATGGCTTGGAACCCGTCGAAGTAGCCCGTGTCGCCGGCGTGGTAGACCGTGTGTTGCTTGCCCTCGAGGACCCACGAGCCGTAGAGGGACTTGTCGCGGTCCCACGGCGTGCGGCCGCTGAAGTGCTTCGAGGGCACGAACGTGACCTTGAGGCCCGCGAGGTCCCGCGTCTGCCACCACTCGAACTCTTCGACGTTGCGGAAGCGGCGCTTCGTGAACCAGGCCTTGTCGCCGCGGGGGACGCAGATCGTGGCGGACCTGCGCAGGCGCTTGAGGGTGGGCGCGTCCATGTGGTCGTAGTGGTTGTGGCTCAACGTCACGAGCTCGGGCCGCGGCACATCGTCCCACTTGGGCGCCACCGGCGAGAGCCGCTTGAGGAACCAGACGAGGCGGCTCGACCAGACGGGGTCATGCAGGACCGTGTGGCCGTCCAAGCGGGAGATGACGGTGGCGTGTCCGCCCCAGGCCGCCACATCCGTGCCGTCCGCGAGGCCGACGCCGGCGCGGGGCGAGACCTGCGGGAGCTTCTCGCCCCGTTTCTCGTGCTCCTTGATGAGGCGCTTGCGTTCGCGGCGCCACTTGAGGAACGAGCGGAAGTCGCCGCCCGCCGGTACTTCCGTAGGGATCTCGCCGCGAGGGCCCGACGCGTCCCGCACGGTTGCGCGGATGCGGCGACGGGTCTTGAAGGTGAAGTATGAGACGTTAGCCGGAGGGGGGCGTGGGTGCGTTCGGGTTCGCGGGATCCCCGGCGGGGCGGGCGCGTCCCATGCGTCGGGCGACGGACACTAGCCGCTGCCTCCCTTCGCGCCGGGCTCCAGCATCTTCCACGGGTCGAGCAACGTGTCGATCTCCTTCTCCGAAAGGAGCTTCTTCGCGAGGAGGACCTGCTTGAGGGTCTGGTTCTTCGCCATCGCCTCCTTGGCGACCTCGGCCGCCTTGAGGTAGCCGATCTTCGGCGTGAGGGCCGTGACGAGCATGAGGCTGCGGTCGAGGTACATGCGGCAGATCTCCTCGTTGACCTTGAGGCCGGCGACGGCGCGTTCGCGGAAGGCCTCCATCGCGTTCGTGAGGATGTGGATGGACTGCAGGAGGTTGTAGCCGATGACGGGCATCATGACGTTGAGCTCGAGTTGGGCCGAGCGCACGGCGTGGTGGATGGTCGCGTCGTGGCCGAAGGCCTGCTCGCAGACCATGTTCATCATCTCGGCGAGGACGGGGTTGACCTTGCCGGGCATGATGCTCGAGCCCGGTTGGACGGCGGGGAGTTCGATCTCGTAGAAGCCCGTGCGGGGGCCCGAGGCGAGGAGGCGGAAGTCGTCGGCGACCTTGTTGAGGGCGGTCGCAAGCGAGCGCAGGGCGCTGGAGGCCTCGAGGGCGGCCTCGACGTTCTGCTGGCCGGCGAACTTGTTGGGCGTGACGTGGAAGTCGAGGTCCGTGAAGCGTGCGATGTCGGCGACGGCGTGCTCGTCGTAGCCGGGGGGCGCGTTGATCCCGGTGCCCACGGCGGTGCCGCCCAACGGGAGGAAGCTCAACGCGTCGCTGGCGGCGGCCAGGCGCCGGTCGGCCTCGCGCAGGAAGTGCGCGTAGGCGGAGAACTCTTGTCCGAGCGTGATGGGCGTCGCGTCCTGCAGGTGGGTGCGGCCTGCCTTGATGACCTTGGCCAAGGCCTTCGACTTCTTCTCGAGTTCCTTGACGAGGCGGGCAAGGGCGGGGCGCAGGTCGGCCTCGATGGCCTCGCGCGCGCTCAGGAGGATGGCCGTCGGGATCGTGTCGTTCGTGGATTGGCTGCGGTTGACGTCGTCGTTGGGCGAGAGCTTGTCGTAGGCGCCCTTGGGGTGGCCCAGGAGCTCGAGGGCACGGTTCGCGATGACCTCGTTGGCGTTCATGTTCTGGGACGTGCCGGCGCCGGCCTGGTAAACGTCGACGACGAACTCGGCGTCCCACATGCCGTGCGCGACCTCGTGGGCGGCCTTCTGGATGGCCTCGGCCTTCGCCTTGTCCAGGACGCCGCATTGCAGGTTCGCGTGCGCGGCGGCGGCCTTGATGATGCCTTGGGCGCGGATGAACCGGCGCGGCAGGCGCAGGCCGCTGATGGGGAAGTTCTCGACGGCGCGCATCGTCTGGATGCCATAGTACCGGTCGCTCGGGACCTCCATCGTGCCGAGGGAATCCTTCTCGGTGCGCGTCTTCTTCGTCGAGACCGTGGCGGCGGCCTTGGCGGGCATCGGCTGGCGATTCGGCCCTGTTCTTAAGGGATTTGCCTTGAGATTGGAGGATGTTGGAGAAAGGTGTAGTGCCGAATTTCGCGAATTTAGGCACTACAATCTGCGAGGGCGACAAGACTTATACGCGGCGTGGCGGGTCGGACCCGCATGTTCGGCTTCCGGGCATGGACGGCGCTGCTTCTCGTGGCCACGGCCTTCGCGGGGTGCGCCGGACAGGTCGCGCCGCCCGCGGACGACCACAAGATTCCCGGACTGCCGGACGCGTACTCGGACGAGTATCCGCGCCTGCGCTGCCTCGATGGCACGACGATGAACATCTTCCGCGAGCTCCTCGACCGAGCGTCGAAGGGCTGCAACCACGAGATGACGCCCCAGAACCTCGGCAACGAGGTCACCATCGCCGTCAATCCGACGAATCCGCTCAACGTCGTCGGCGGCGCCAAGGACTACACGCAACCCGCCGCCGGTCAGTGCGTGTGGGACGGCATCTACACGACGGTGGATGGCGGCCTGACGTGGAAGAACCAACAACTGCCCGGAAGCAATTGGAACCGCCTCGCGGGCAAGACGAATGAACCCACGACGGCCCTGAGCAAGCACTGGTGCGCGACGGACCCTGTCGTCGCGTTCGGTCCGCACGGCGAGGCGTACTACGCCGCGATGGGCTACCAGTGCGACCCCGTCTCCGCGAGCCCGACGGGCGCCGGTACGGTCCCGCAGGGCGGCTTGAACGATTGGGCGTTCAACTGCGTCCAGATGTACGTCCTCAAGTCGACCGACGGCGGCCTCACGTGGCCCACCGTCACGGCCCTGGACCCGCCCGGTTCGTTCCCGGCCACCTTCCACGATCGCCCCTGGTTGGCCGTCGACCCCGAGTCCGGCACGGTCTACATCGGCTGGATCACGGCCCTCGACGAGAACTGGTTCTACCATTCACCCGACGGCATCACCTGGACGGGCCCCATCATCGTCAGCAAGCAGTCCACCCCCGCCGGCGACGTGCCGGGCGGCGGAGGCCAGGGGACCATGATCGCGCCCGGTCCCGACGGGATGGTCGTGACCACGTGGAACTGCGGCGACAACACGCAGGTCGTCATCTCCCACGACCATGGCCAGACGTGGGACCTGCCCATCAGCGCCCCCACGAAGTGCAACGACAAGGCGCTCTATCCCGGCGGGCGCCCCCGCGTGCCCGACGCGGCCTTCCCCGCCGTCGACTATTCGGATGGCCCCTACAAGGGCCGCATCTACATCGCCTCGCGCACGGACGCCTTCGGCCACGCCGACATCGGCTTCCTGCGTAGCCGCGATGGCGGCAAGACGTGGGACGCACTCCAGAAGCTCAACGACGACACGGACGCGCAGGCTGGACAATTCTTCGCCGCGATCGGCGTCAACCCCAACGGCGTCATCGACGTCGTCTGGTACGACCAACGCAACGACCCCGCCCACCACTCGTTCGACCTCTACTACACGTACAGCCTCGACGGCGGCGACACGTGGGCGCCCAATTCGCGCGTGACGGAGGTCATGACGGCACCGGAGTACAGCCATCACCAGAACGGGATGGTCTTCATCGGCGACTACATCGACATCGACTCTAGCGTCGATTACGCGCACCCCGTCTGGTTGGACACGCGCAACGGCGTGAGCGACGTCTACACGGCGTGGATCGAGCGCCCCGCGGATCCCATCGGCGCCGCCTCGTGAGCGAGGCGCCGAAGCTTCTTGTAGCGACCCCGGATTCCGCGGCCCGTGTTGGACGCGCTGCAGGCCCGCAACGGCGGAGGCGGCACCCTCTTCGGCAGCTTCGGCTGGCTGGGGATCCTCATCCTCGTCCTCGACATCCTCACGATCGTCTTCGTCGTCCAGAGCCGCAAACGCTTCCTCGTGAAGGTCGTCTGGATCGTCGTCATCCTCGCCCTGCCCATCCTCGGACTCCTCCTCTACTTCCTCCTCGGCCGCGAGAAAGGGTGAGTCGACCGGCTTAAACGTCCGGCGCGTTTCGCCCGCCGATGCCGAGCCCCGGCCTGCCACGGACGAAGATCGTGGCCACCATCGGCCCCGCCTGCGACGGCGCCCCCATCCTCGACCAGATGGTGGCCGCCGGCCTGAGCGTCGCCCGCATCAACCTCGCGCACGGCACCCGCGACGACCACCGGCGCTACGTCGCCGCCGTCCGCGCCGCCGCCCAACGCGCCAAGCGCGCGGTCGCCATCATGGTCGACCTCGCGGGACCCAAGATCCGCATCGGCGAACTCCAGGGCGGCAAGGTCACGCTCGATCCCGGCCAACGCTTGCGCCTCACGACGGAGCGCGTCATGGGCGACCGCAGCCGCATCTCCGTCACGGAGGCGAGCCTGCCCCGCGACGTGCGCGCGGGCGACCCCATCTTTCTCGCCGACGGCACGCTCGAACTCCTCGTGCGAGGCGTCCGGGGCACGGAGATCGAGTGCGAGGTCATCACGGGCGGCCCCCTCCTGCCCGCCAAGGGCGTGAACCTTCCCCGCACCCGCCTGCGCCTTCCGGCCCTCACCGCCAAGGACCGGCGCGACCTCACCCACGTCCTCAAGTTGGGCGTCGACGCCATCGCCCTCAGCTTCGTCCGCAACGTCGCCGACATCGAACGCGTGCGCAAGCTCCTGGGGCGCCGGCGGATCCCCGTCATCGCGAAGATCGAGAAACGGGAGGCGATCGAGGCCCTCGACCCCATCCTGGACGCGGCGGACGGCGCCATGGTCGCCCGCGGCGACCTGGCCGTCGAGACGAGCCTCGAGGAACTGCCCCTCCTGCAGAAGTCCATCATCCGCCACGCCAACGACGCGGGCAAGCCCGTCATCACGGCGACCCAGATGCTCCTCAGCATGGTCGAGCAGGAGCGTCCCACGCGCGCCGAGGCGGCCGACATCGCCAACGCCATCCTGGACGGGACGGACGCCGTCATGCTGAGCGAGGAGACGGCCCGTGGGCGGCACCCTGCGAAGGCCGTCGAGACGATGGCGCGGATCGCCCTGCACGCGGAGGCGGGGATCGAACCGGAGAGGTTCCGGCGCCGGACGGAGCGCCACGCGTGGATCGCGAGCGCCGTGAGCGAGGCCGCCGTCGAGGTGGCGCGACAGGTGGGCGCGAAGGCCATCGTGACGCCCACGTACGCCGGCGCCACGCCGCGATTCGTCGCCCGGTTGCGGCCCCGCATGCCCGTCGTGGCCCTCTCGGAGGACGCCGCGGCCATCCAGTTCCTCTGCTTCAGCTGGGGGGTCCAACCCGTCCACCATCGACGCCTGGGCTCCTTCGATGCCACCCTCAAGGCGGCCGGCGACCAGTTGCGCCGCCTGGGCCTGGCGCGCGCCGGCGACCGGTACGTGGTGACCGCGAGCTACCCGCGGCAGAACACGTCGAACCTCATGTCCGTGCAGATTCTCGGGCCCAAATAGCCCGAAAACGAGGGCCTCCGAGGCCCTGTTTCGCGACTAATAAGGCTTCTGCGCCTTGCCTATATTTCCGGAGAGCCCGAGGGATGGTTCCTCGGATGTGGGTGTGATGCGTGCACCATTTGCCCTCAGTGGTCTCGTTGTGATGATCGTCGCCTCCCTCGCCGGCCCCGTCGGCGCGGAGGACAATACCGACGCCGCCGTCGAAGCCCCGGATTCCTCCGACCCGGCCACAGGCGACGCATCCGCCGGCAATGACAGCGAGTGCGCCGACCTTAAGGCCCAGATCCAAGAGAAGATCGAAGCGTACGTCCAAGAGCAGAAAGCCGCGTACGCGTCCCTCGCCGAACAGCAGGCGGCCGACCACGAGGCCTTCCACGAGGCCAACCATTCCGACGCCGACCACAAGGCGTTCCACGAAGGCCAAGAACAGACGACCCTGGCCTACCACCAGGAACAGGCCGCCGCCGTGCAACAATGGACCGCCGACGCGTGGCAGGCCTACCGCGAACACTGCGACGCGACCTCGGGCGGCGAGAAGAACGCCCCCTCGGGCGTGCCGGAAGAGTGCCGCGCCAAGTGGGCCGAATACCAATCCTTGATGGAAGAGATGCGCCGCAAGTGGGAAACGCGCCACCGCCAGTTCCAGGCCGAGTTCGACGCGGCCCGCGCCGACTACCGCGACGGCAACCACACGGACAGCGAGTGGAAGGCCTTCGACGAGAAGTGGTCCTCGCGCGCCCGCGCCCTACGCGCCGAGATGGAGACCGACATGAAGGCCGTCGCGGAGAAGCCCGGCATGGGCGACTGCCGCTCGGCCTACGCCCACGACGGGGAACCCGTCCCCGCCTACCGCGAGAAGCAGGGCGAGCTCAAGATGGACGAGGGCGCCCGCCAGATCATGGAACGCTGCCAGTCCCGCATGAAGCAACTCATGCAGGAGGGCGCGACGTACCGCCGCGACGCCGACTATCAGGTCTACCGCGACGGCTCCAACGACCCCTACCCCTCCGAACCCAAGCCGGACTACCCCGCCGACGGCAGCGAGCCCCGCCCCGCCATGGGCGACGCGACCCGGCCCTCCGGCGACTCCGGACGCATGCAGGAACGCATGAAGGACCTGCGCGCCCAATGCGAGGCCGAGATGAAGGCCTACATGAAGCAGAAGCACGACGAGAAGCAGGGCGACTTCGGCAGCTTCGTCATGCACGAGGAGGACGGCCAGATCCTCGTCGAGGGCCGCTTCCTCTCCCTCGTCGGCCTGCCCGAGCGCCAGATGATGACGGAGATCGCCCTCGACGGCAAGGTCCTCATCGACGCCCTCTACGCCAACGGCTTCCTCGCCGAGTTCCGCCCCGAACAGAACCCCGAAGGCAGCACCATCGCCGTCTTCGACGAGGCGGGCAACCAGATCCTCAGCGTCCACGACAACCCGCGCGCCGTCATCAAGATGGCCACGAGCGACGCGATCGCGCAGATCACGCTCGACCTCAACGACGACCTCGCCATGACCGAGGACGACGAGGGCCTGCGCTTCGAATACGGCGAGTGGAAGGGCGCCGTCCTCGTCCACAAGGGCGAGTACGAACTCGCGGACGGCAACGTCCTCACCCTCACCGGCAAGGCGACGTTCCTCGTCACGAACGGCGCCCACGAACGCCTCGGCGACGCGTACGACGACGCCATCCTCCACAAGAAGGTCGGCGCCGAAGTGAGCGTCTCCAAGGACGGCGACGCCGACACCGCCGACCTGGGCGAGATGGAGGTCACGGACACGAAGCTCGAGGGCACGAAGCTCACGGCCCTCATCGACTCCGCGGACGGCGAAGGCAAGACCGTCGTCTTCAAGGTCGAATCCGGCCTCTTCGAGTGCACGGGCCTCAGCGTCAACGTCTACGCCGTCAACGAGGACGGCAGCGAGTCCACGCTCGAGATCCGCGAAGCCAGCAGCCTCGAGGACGTCCTCGACCCCACCGACGACGGCCCGGACGGCTTCGAGTACTGGTGCGTCTCCGACAAGGACGGCCAACAGATCCTCGTGAGCTTCGCGCACTTCAGCCAGAAGCGCATCGAGATCCAGTCGGCCCTGGGCAACGCGCTCGTTCCCGGCTTCGAGGCCTCCCTCCTCGCCGCCGCGGCCGGCGTCGGGCTCCTGCTCGTTGGCGTGCGCCGCCGAAAGGCCTAGACGCCGCCACCCGGGTCGGCCCCGCCGGCCCGGGTTCTCTCTCCCTTTTTTCAAGAACCGTTATCACGAGCTTCCTCCTGCGGCGCCCAGATGGCGCGCATCTTCTTCCTCGCCTTCAACAGCGCCGACCCGACGCCGCTCATCAAGAAGCTTCGCAACCTGGGTCACCGCCTCATCGTCGCCGAGCCACGCTACCCGGAGTTCGACCAGATCCTGCGCCAACAGGCCCAACCGCCGGACGTCGTCGTCTGCGACGCGTCGAAGTTCCCGAGCCAGGCGCGCGAGACCTGCAACTACCTGCGCGGCCTCAAGGCGACACGCGCGGTCCCGTTCATCCTCTACAACGTGAAACCCGAGGACGAGGAGAAGACCCGCGCCCGCGTCGCCGGCGCCGTCCTGCTGCGGGACGACGACATCCTGCCCGCGATCGACGCCGCCCTCGCGGCGCGCCCCGGAACGTCCAACTTCCCGAACGCTTAAGAGACGACCCCGCGTCCTGCGGGGGAAGACCATGGGACGATTCGCGAATTCCTGGAGCACCGTCAAGGCCAGTTGGGAGGTCCTCAAGAAGGACAAGGAGCTCATGCTCTTCCCGATCTTCTCCGGCATCGCCTCGCTCATCGTCATCGTGAGCTTCGTCGCGCCGACGTGGTTCAGCGGCCTCATGGATCGGGCCATGAACGACGACCCCAACGCGCAGGGCGCCGTCACGCTCCTCTACTTCGTCATGTACCTCGTGCTCGCCTTCGTCACGATCTACTTCAACAGCGCCCTCATCTTCGGCGCGACGGAACGCCTCGCGGGCGGCGACCCGACCATCGCCTCGTCGCTGCGGGGCGCCAACCAGCGGCTCGGGAAGATCTTCGTCTGGGCCCTCTTCGCCGGCACCGTGAGCCTTCTCATCCACCTCCTCGAGCGCGCGACGCGCGGCCGAAACCAGTTCATCGCCCACCTCGTCGTGCAACTCGTGGGCGCGGCGTGGGCGCTCGCGACGTACTTCGCCATCCCCATCGTCCTCTTCGAGGACCACGGCGTCGGCGCGAGCCTCAAGCGCAGCGCCCAACTCTTCCGTCAGACGTGGGGCGAGAGCGCCGTCGGCCAGTACGGCATCGGCTTCGTCTTCGGCCTCATCTCGTTCCTCGTCATCCTGGCGACCCTGGCCCTCCTCTACGTCGCGGCTCCCCTCGGGGCCGTCGCCATCGCCGCCATCCTGGTCGTGGGCCTCGTCGCCTTCGCGCTCGTGACCATCACGGGCCTGGCGCTCGGAGCCATCTACAAGGCCGCGCTCTACCGCTATGCGACCAAGGGGACGGAACCGGTCTATTTCCCCAAGCCGATGATCGAGAACGCGTTCTACAGCCGCGCCTAGGCCAGACGCACGACGAGGTCGCCGCTGAAGAGGTCCTCGGGTTTGACACCGAACTCGTCGTAGAGTGGCCGCGGAAGACCCACGTCGCCCAAGTAGAGCTCGCCCACGTACTTCCGGGCGCTGGCCTTCGTCACGCCCTGCTTGGGCAGGGCGAGCGCCACCGTCGCGTCGGCGACGGTCGTCGGGTCGTCCGGCGTGCCTTGGTCCGGCTGCAGACCGCTCGGGATGTCCACCGCGACGACGTCGGCCTCGTGGTCGTTGGCGGCGCGGATCATCTCGCCGGCCGTGCCCTTGACGGAATCCGTCAGGCCGTACCCGATGAGTCCGTCCAATAGGAACGCGGCCTCGGGCAGGGCCCGTTGGGCCAGGAACGGAGGCGCGTGGCCGCCGAACTTGCGGAACATCTGCAGTTCACGAAGGGTCTCGTCGCGGAACTTCGTGTGGACGTCGGTCGTCGCCGCCGAGACGGCGTAGCCGACCTGTAGGAGGGTCCGGGCCGCTGCCAAGGCGACGGCGCCGTTGAAGCCGCGGCCGACGAGGGCGACGATGGGGTCCGTGCGCTTGGGGGCGAAGCGGCGGGTGATGAGGTCCGCGACGCACCGGCCCGCGTTCTCGATCGTGACGACGAGCGGCAGGTGGTACTCGCGGACGACCCACTGGTCCAGTCGGCGCATGTCCTGGGCAGTGACCGTCGGGGGCTTCGTGGAGAGGGTCGCAATCGTCGCGTTCAGGCATCCGCCAGAAGCCGGGGTTTCGTAAGAAGGCTACCCTTGCGCGCCATGTTCCAAAAGCCTATAAGAGACGGTATAAAGGCGCCGGCCCTAAAACGGGGCCAATGACGAGCGTGCCGAAGCCCAAGCTCGCGCGCATTTCCAGGAGTCTCCTTCCCTCGCTCCTGTCCCGCATGGACCCGGACACGACGGGGTTCGCTCTCTCCATCTCTGAGGCGAGTCTCGTCCGTTGGGCGCTCAAGCGCGCCCGACCCGTCTCCTTGGACGAATTCGAACGGTGAAGCCCATGCAGACGCGCCCCGGGGTAGTCTGGACCGTCCTCCTCCTGGCCCTCGGAGCCTTTGCCGCCGCCCCTCCTGCGGGCGCCGACGAGTTCGACGGTTCGCTGCCGGACGAGGCCAGCAACCGCGCCTACGACGCGTTGACCCTGCGCAACGTCGATGGCGGCAACCTCACGAACGTCACGGTCGACCACGTCCTGCGGATCGAATCGAGCCACCGCCTCAACGTCTCGGCCGCCCACGTGCTGGGCGACCTCCAACTCGTGGGCCTCGGCAACGTGTCCTTCTCGAACCTGAGCATCGCAGGCGCCGCCTCCATCGCGGACGGCGCGGACGTCAACTTCTTCCAGGTCGGGTTCACGGGGCCGGTCCACCTCGAGGACGCCCAGCGCGTCCACTTCCTCTCCGTCACGTTCGAATCGTGCGTCCACGTCGACGAGGCCTCCCTCGGGCGCGTCTCGTTCGAAGCCACGGACCCCGAGGACCCCGTCTGCCCGCCCGAGGCCGAGCCCAGCCCGCCCCCCTCGTGCGCGGCGGCCAATTCGGCGTGCCAGACGAGCACCGCGACGAAGCCCACGACGAACGCGTACGGGGACTACGTCTACGAACTCTCCGACCAACGCTACGCCCACGACGTCGTCGTGCGCGGCGCGGACCGCGTCATCCTACGCGACAGCGACATCCTCGGCGACGTCTACGTCTCGGCGAGCGCGAACGTCCTCATCGAGAACGTCAATGTGTCCGGCAGCCTCCGGCTTGAGCACGTCGCGGGCGCGGCCGTGTGGGCTCCTCGCGTCGCCGGCGACCTGCGACTCTCGTCCGTCACGGACTTCAAGGTCTACGGCGCCTCGAGCGACAAGCCGGGCGCGGTCGGGGGCGCCCTCCTGTGCCTGCAGTGCGTCCACGGCCGCCTCGCGGACCTTCGCTCCGCCGGCCCCGTCCAGGTCAAGGAGTCCTTCGACGTCGAACAGGTCAACGTCGTGGGCGACGTACGCGTCGAGAACCTGCCCCCGGCCATCGCGCAAGAGACGGGCGAACTCCTGCTCGACGTCACCGACCAGAACCTCACGTTCACGCACAACACGGAACTCCAGGACGCGGCCCTGGGCGTCCGACTCGAGATGAACGCCATCCAGGCCCGCGCCAAGCTCGAGCTCGCCCCACCCTCCTCCCCCGGCGAGCCCCGGCTGGAACTCGAGAGCCGCTTCGAGAAGATCGTCGAGTTCGAGGACCGCAACGGCGACGGCGGCTACGACCTGAGCGACCTCGTGCTGCGCGAGTACCTCGTGGACGACCTGCGGGTCTCCCGCGTCCACCAGGAACGCCTCGGAGACGCCGACGCCGGTTGGCGCGGCCGCATCGACTACGCGCTTCCGCGCGGCGGCACGTTCAGCCTCATCTTCACGGCGATGGACGCCGACCCGGACCGCACGAAGATCGACGTCGCCTTCGACAACTACGCCTACTCCTCGAAGACGTCGCAACTCTCGCTGCAGGTGCGCCTCGCCAGCGCGAGCGCGTGGGACATCGTCCAGGACGCCCACGAAGACCGCCTCCTCTTCCACGGGCGCGGCGTCGACGGCGTCTTCAGCTGGGTCCACAACGCGACCGCCGACGGCGAGAACCACTCCATCGCCGCGCGCGTCCTCGAGGAGCACAAGAGCGTGAGCGGCGAACGCGAGGTCGTCCTCTACCTCGCCTATCCCCACGCGGCCCACATCTTCCACGACCCCAGCATCGGCCTGCAAGAGGCCTTCGGCGTCGACATCCCCGAACTGGGCAACCTCCTGGTCTACGGTTCGACCCTCGTGGCGGTCCTGGCCGTCCTATGGGCGCTCGGGCAGTCGACGCGCCGCAAGCCCTCGTAAGCCGATCCGTCCACGAACCGTTAATACCGCGCCCCGAGTTCGGCTGGGCGGATGCCCGACTGGTGGAACGTCGCCCTCAACGCCGTCGCGGCCGCCCTGACCGGGCTCGGCCTCCTCCTGAGCCTCTTGGGTCTGCGGGCGTGGCTGCGCTTCGGCGAGTCCCGCTTGGGACTCCTCTTCCTTGCCTTCCTCGGCTTCCTGGCCCAGGGCGTCCTCCTCACGTGGGGCCTCTTCGTTCGCGACCAGCCGACGGGGCGCATCGACGACCTGGTCCTGCCGGTCATCGCGTTGAGCGGAGCGAGCCTGCTCCTCGTCTACTTCGCCACGCTCGTCCGCCCGCGCCGCCGCGTCGAGGCCTAGGAGGCCAGCGTGGCCCGCGACGAACTCGACATGGAACTGGACAAGCGCCAAGCGCTCCTCGGGCTCATCCGCGAATACCCTGGCCTCCACCTCTCCGAGATCGCCCGCCGGCTCGAATGGTCGCCGATGCTCACCGAGTACCACCTGCGCATGCTCGAGAAGCACGATCTCGTCTCGAGCCTGGAGGAGGACCACTACCGCCGCTACTACGCCAAGGTCGAACACCACGGCGTGCGCGTCGACGTCATCGGAGCCGTCGACAAGAAGCTCCTGGGCCTCCTGCGCCACCCCGTCCGCCTCCACCTCATCACGTTCCTGGCCGCCCACGGGGAGGGCCGCAACCGGGACATGGCCAAGAGCCTCGGACTGAGCCGCCCCGCCACGAGCTACCAACTGGCCAAGCTCCTCAAGGCCGGCGTCGTCGCGAAGGACGAGGCGGACCGGTACCGCCTCGTCGACGCGCCGACGATCCTGCGGTTGCTGCGCGAACACAAACCGCCGGAGGACCTTGTCGAGAGTTTCCGGTCGCTGTGGGACCGGTTGTCACCAGGCGTTTGACCGGGTCTGGCAGGCGGGGCAGCCGTCGGCGCTGCGGACGAAGGCCTTAGATGCGTTCCGGGTTGCGCAGGTAGGCCGCGTGGTCGAGGGCGACCTGGCAGCTCTCGCGGACCTCGACGGCCGCGTCTTCGGCGACGGCCTTCTGCAAGAAGGGCAGGACCTCGTCGGTCCCGATGGCGCCCAAGGCCTCGGCGGCCTCGTGCCGGACCATAGGGTTGGGGTCCCCGCGCAGGGCGCGCACGAGGTGGGGGATGCTGGCTTCGCGTTGCATCTGGCCCAGGACGTAGGCGCATTCGTGGCGGAAGAGGGCGCTGCGGTCGACGACCATGACCTCGCCGAGGGCGAGGGCGGCCTCGTCGGTGTTGACGGCCCTCAGGGAGAAGATAGCGCGGAAGCGCTCGAACATGGGCCCGTGAGGGTCCAGCAGGAAGCGGCGCAGAGAGGCGACGTCGCGCTCCGCCGTGGCGGGCGCGGGGTCGACGCTGTTGAACTCGCTGACGGCCGGCCGTTGTACCGTTTTGCGCGGAATGGCGGGGATTCGACCGTTTGTTATTTAGCTTGTGGCACGCGCGGGGGCGAGGCCACGGTAACGACCGGACGGGAACGTTTATCTGCGGACCAGTTACTTGGAATGACTACCGACTCTTAGACTGGTTTGGGTCGGGGAGGCACTTCAATGGCGGAAGAAGTCGTCGCGTACGAGGAGAACACCCTGAACGAAGCGATCGGCACGGGAACCATCTACCGCGTGCTCGGTATCGTCGTCGCGGTGGGCCTCGCGCTCACGATCATCGTCGGATTCACGAACGTGGCCAGCCCCGGGTTCTTCAACGACGGTGCGGCCTTCGTCATGGGCGGGCTCGCCATCATCGTCCTCTCGGCGGGCGTCCTCGTGCTCCTCTTCTCCCTCACCGGCACCATCCGCTACATCAACCGCGAGATGCAGGACCTCACGCGCCTGCGCAAGGCCATCGAGGTCAGCTACGCCCGCCTCGCGACGTCCACGCAGAACCTCGGCAAGGAGATCGGCGAACTCCGCCAGACCCTGCCGGCGCTGCGCAAGCTCGCCGCCGAGGCCCAGAAGGCCTCGAAGAAGGCCGACACGTCCGAATAGGACGGCTCGCTCGACCCATCGACGACGCCCAGCGTGAGCCCTCTGTAGTGCCTAAGTTGGGGCTCGGGCCTGGCCGCCCGTCACCCGACGACGAGCGTGCCCCACATGCCGGCCGCTTCGTGGCCGGGCAGTTCACAGAAGAACTTGAACGTCCCGGACTTCCACGCCGTGAACGTTTCGGTCTCCGTCTCGTGCTTGAGCTCGCTCTCGACCCAGGGGTAGGGCGGGGCGTAGGCCCACCCGGTCATCTTGAAGTCGTGGGCGCGGTTGCCGCCGTCGAAGCTGTGGACCGTGATGTGGACGCGGTCCCGTGGGCCCACCGTGAGGGTGCTCTGGTTGGCGGGACCGCCGCAGACGTCCGCATCGGATTGGACGCTGACGCATCGGAAGTACATGGAGCCGTCGGGGTTCGTGCCGGCCTCGACGTAGGCCTTCACGTCCGTGCCGTTGCTCCAGCGCGCGTTGGCCATATAGACGAGATAGACGACGAAGAGGACGCCGACCGCGAGGATCGTCGTGCGCTGCCACTTCTTGAGTTTCATCCACCAAGCGGGGGCGGCCATCGCCGTCGCGACCGACGGCGGCCTATTTACGGCTTGTGAACCGTTCGAAGGCTGCGGAAGACCTCAATCGAAGAGGTCGTGCCACATCGCCGAGAACGTGTCGAGGCTGCCCGGGGTGGGTTCGAACCTCTCGAGCATCCCCTGGACGTAGTCGGGGTCGGCCAACGAGTACCACCGTTCGCGGCCGGAGCGGCGGACCGCCACGATGCCGCGCCGCACGAGCGTCGCGAGGTGGTAGGACGTGCTGGCCTTGGCCAGTCCCAGCTGGCGGGCGAGCGTGCCGTGGGTCTCTTCGGACGTCGCGAGCAACGCGACGGTGATCCGCAGCGCGGGGCCGCTGCGCATGAGGCACAGGAAGTCCACGTCCTGCTTGGACAAGCGGTCGAGGGCGTGGCGCGCGAAGTAGCGGTCGTACCCGCCTCGGCGGACGCGGCGCACGAGCTTCTCGCGTTGCATCTCGTTGAGGTGGTAGGACGCCAGGCGGTCCGAGAGGCCGAGTTGGCGCTCGACCTCCCGGACGTGGACCGCCGGGTGGGCGACGACGAAGGCCAGGATGCGTTTGCGGACGGGGACCTCGCTCATGCGTCCTCGGGCCGACGAGCGGCGTCCAGCGGGCCGCCGGCGCGGGCGCGAGATCGGCGGCGCGCGATGAGCGGCCAGGCGATGGATCCCATGGCGACGACGTCGAACAGGCTGAAGACGAGTTCCAGGAGGCCGCCCTCGGGGCCCCCACGGGCGAGCATGATGGCCTTCCACGAGGCCTTGATGGCGAAGACGCTGAAGCCGAAGACGACGAAGCCCAGGTTGCGGTTGCCCGTGCGCAGAAGGGAGCGCCACGAGCCGGCGGCGATGATGAGGGCGAGGACGGCGACGCCGGCGGTCGTGAGGGCGGAGAGGCGGACGTCGACCAACGCGGCCTCAAGGGCGGCGGGCGGTTATAGAGTTTGCATCGGCCGCCGCACATTGTTCGACAACCGAGGAAGACTCCATACTTCGAAAGTCGAGGAAACATTATGAGACGCCTTCGTGTCCGTCGGACTCGGGGAACCTCAATGAAGAACCTGCTCCCGGCGGCCTTCGTGGCCGCATGCCTGCTCGCACCCGCCGCGTTGGCCGACCACTCGGAAGACCAACAATACAACCCGGGCGCCGTACCGATCGACATCGCCGGAATCGACCTCGGCGGCTCCTTCTTCAAGTTCGGCGACACGGAGAACACCGCCGACGTCTCCATCCAGGACGCCAGCGGCCTCCCCGTCACGATCATCGCCTGCCAGAACCTCAACAACAACGCCGAGTGCGAAGAGCGCGACGGCGACCTCGCCGTCGTCGGTTGCGGCTTCCTGACGATCGAAGGCCTCGACCCGACCCTCATCGACGAGACGCCCGGCCACGAGGGCGGGGACCCCAGCGCCCAACTCATCGTCAAGCCCGACTTCTTCGGCAACTTCTTCGAGGAAGGCGGCTGCGGAACCGTCGGCGTCCCGACCTCGGGCAGCCTCCACGTCGACTTCTACACGACCTAGGCAGCCATCCCACGCGGGCCCGACCCGGGCCCGTCTCTCCTCCCCTTCCTCTTCCCCCACATTGCCTTCGGTGGTCATCGTGCGCGTCCTTGTCTGCACACTCGCCCTCTTGGCGCTCTTCGGCGCCGGCTGTGCGTCCCCGCCGCACACGCTCGATGACTCACCCCACAGTTCGCTCGACGCCACGTTCGTTCCCGGCGGCAACGCGACCATCCAAGGGCGCGTGCTCAACGAGAACGGCGCGTGGCTCTCGGGGGCCGCCATGGCGCTCTTGGGCACGTCGCTCCACACGACCTCGGATGCCAAGGGCGCCTTCCTCTTCTCCGCCCTCGCCGCCCAGACGTACACGCTTCGGGCCGACCTCGACGGGTACGAGAGCCTCGAGGACCAGGTGGAGGTGTCGGAGGGCCAGGCCACGCTCGTCACCATCACCCTCCTCGCGCTCGACGGACGCGGCCTCGGCTTCCGTGAGCACTTGCACGACTACTGGGGCGACCTGAAGGAGCTGACGCTCGTCGACGACGCCTTCACGCAACGCTCGAGCCTCCTAACCGGCGGCTCGCAGACGCCCTACGCCTGCATCGGCACGACGCTCGGGATCAACCCCCAGAACGACGTCCAAGGCTGCTACACGGTCCCCGTCCACCTGCCGGACGGCACCATCGTCCCGCCGGGCACGACGAGCCTTCGGGTCACCGTCGCGTGGGACGTCACCGACTACCTGCACAGCGTGACGCTTCGGTATTCGCCCGCCAACACGACGTCGCCCAAGGCCTTCACGTTCGCGCCCGGCCAGACGAGGGAGATTGCCGTCGTCGGACCCATGGCGGACAACGGCCACGCCCGATGGACCGGCTGGACGTTCACCATCTTCCAGGTGCCCACGTACGGCGACGCCCTGGTCCTTTCGACGGACCTCGTCAACAAGCGCCTGATCGGCGACTACCACGTCAAGATCGTCGCCGTCAAGGGCGTCGTATACCCCGAGGCGGGCCACCCACGCTACTGGGCCGACAGCGACCACCTGGTCCTCGCGGAGGGCCTGCGCCTCAACATCACCGGACCGCCCACGCCGAGGCCCCGCGACCCGGGCGCGACCGCGTGCGGCGGTTCCTCCACGTGCTTCACGCTGCCCAAGGACAAGGTCGTGCCCCAAGGCACCACGCGGCTCGACGTGACCCTCGAGTACGACTACACGAACCCCGCCCTCGCCCCGCTCTTCACCGAGAAGGCCCTCGCGTTCCGCACGGGAGAACACAGCCCCGCCTCCGCCACGCTCGCGGACCTGCGCGTCGAGGAGGGCGAACGGTCCGCGGGCAAGGTCGTCTACCACCTCAAGGTCTCGGACCTCGAACCCGACGGCTTCTACGCCGCGAAATCGACGTGGATGTTCCTCGTGGGCAAGAAGGGCCACGAACGGGACGACTCCTATGTGCCGGACTGCGTCGAGATCGCGTGCGGCCAGGACCGGTTCGTGCTGCGGGTCGAGGCCATCAACGAGAACTGGTCCGCCGACAAGGCCGACGGGCGCATCTAGGCCTTCTTGCGGGGCCGCACCTCGACGCGCCCCCAATGCACGTCCAATCGGCCCTCAACGAGGAGCTTGAGCGCCGAGGAGAGGACGTTGGCCTCCAAGCGTCGCCCTTGGCGCGTGACGTCCGAGAGGCTCGCACCGGGCGAGACCTCGAAGGCGCGCTGCGTGATGATGGGGCCCTCGTCGAGGTTCATGGTGACGAAGTGGGCCGTGACGCCATGCACGCGAACTCCATGGCGATGCGCCTGCTTGTACGCGTAGGCTCCCGGGAAGCTTGGGAGGAGCGAGGGGTGGATGTTCACGATCCGGCTGGGGTAGCGCCAGACGAAGTTGGGGCTGAGGATCTTCATGTACCGCGCGAGCACGACGTAGTCGATCTCGCGCTTGTCGAACTCGGCCAGGAGCGCCGCCTCGTGGGCCGCCTTGTCCCGATCGTCGGCGTGGAAGAAGGGGAGCCCCAAGGCTTCGACGTGTTCGCCGAGGGTGGTCTTGTTCGAGGCGACGATGGCGACCTCGGCCGCGATGCGGCCCTTGGTGCAGTCCGCCACGACCCGGTCCAGGCAGTGGGCCTCGGACGAGACGAGGATGGCCAGCCGCGGCTTGCGCACGCCGCCGCCGTGCGGGCGGAAGAGGATCGTCATGTCGAGTCGCTTGCCCAAGCGTTCCAGGCCGCGACGGACGCGGTCCTCCGCGAGCTTGCGGCTCGGCCACGAGATCTCCATCTGCATCGTGAAGAGGCCGTGCGTCACTTGCTGGTCGAGTTCCTCGATGTTGCCGCCCTGGCGGTAGAGGAAGGTGGCGATCTTGGCGATGACGCCGGACTTGTCCTGGCCGATGACGTTGAGGGTGGCGGTGGAGCGGGCCGGGGCAGGCACGGGGGGCCGATGGTTGCGCGGCCTTGATAGGGGCTTCGGAACCGCCTCGGCGGATGGAGCGGACGCGCGACGGACCGAGCCGGCGCCGTCGACGTCCTGGCAGTTGCGTTGCGCGCTAGAACGTGGGCACGGTGCCGCGGGGCAGGAAGAGATCCTCGGCGGCCAGGTCGGGCACGCGGTACTTGCCGAGGCCGCTCACGAGCATGCGAAGTTCGAGGTCGAGGACGTCGAAGAACTTGCCCAGGCCGTGATCCTCGTCCGCGTCGTGCGCGGCCAGGGCGGCGCGCCCCAACCCGACGGCGCGCGCGCCCAGGCACAGCGCCTTGACGATGCGTGCGCCCTCGTGGAAGCCGCCCGAGACGTGGAGGCAGTGCTTGGCGTCGGGGCGTCCGAGGAGGAAAAGGCATTCGAGGAGCGGCAGGCCCATGTGGTCGAGGAAGGCGGAGGGCGCGAGGCCGGTGCCGCCCTCGGCGCCGTCCACGGTGACGGCGTCCGCGCCGGCGTCCCAGCACGTGGCCGCGGCGGCGTCGACGTCGCGCGTGGGAGGCAGCTTGATCCAGATGCGGGCGCGGGGGTAGTTGTTGCGCATGAGGCGCACCTGGTTGCGCAGGATCTCCTCCGTGTAGGTCCCCGGCGCGGAGTGGCGCATGCGGTGGCTGTGGCCGATGTCGTGTTCTTGCACGAGGAACTTGGTCTTGAGGCGTTTGGCGTCCGCCGCGCCCACGAGCGTGAGGCCGCCGAGACCCGGCTTGGCGCCTTGGCCGCACTTGAGTTCGAAGCCGAGGCGGCCCGTGGCGAGTAGGGGTTCGAAGTCGGGGTCGCTGTAGACGTGGTTCCAGAGTTCGGAGTCGGCGTCCTCGACGCTCTGTTGGATGACGAGGCCGCCGAGTTTTTCGGGCAGCGCCTTGAGGTAGGCCTTGGCGCGTTCCTTGAAGCTCGGGTGGTCCGCTTGGGTGCGCTTCTCGTAGCCGCGCACGGTGGAGATGTTCTCGCCCAGGACGAGGGGGATGCCGCGTTGGGCCGCCGTCGTCGCGAGCGCGAAGCCTCCGTGGCTTGCGGCGCTTGTCCCTCCCATGGCGGAGAGGTAGAAGGGCACGGGGCTCGCGAAGCCGCCGACCTTCGTGGAGAGGTCGACGTCGGAGAAGTAGGGTTCACGGCCGAGTTCGAGCATGCGCTCGAACCGCTTGGGCGTGAAGAGCGGCGGCGCGAGCGCGATCTGGTCCCAGGAGAGTCCGGAGCGCGCGGCGCGCTCGGTGCGTTGGCCGAACGTGCGGTGGCCGTACTCGGAGACGTCGCGAAGCGGGAAGAGCGCGAGGAGCCCGTCCTTGGCGCGCCGTCGCGATTCGGCTTCCCACGGTTCGAGGCCGGCCGCGTCTACGGGCATGGGAATCCCGGCACCTTGGGCCACGGTCGCGCCTTCCACACGGCGTCCAGGCCGGTGAGGAAGCGGGTGAGGCGTTCGACCCCGATGCCGAAGCCGGAGCTGGGCGGGATGCCCTGCTTGAGCATGTCGACGTACCAGCCGTACTTGGCGGGGTTCTCGCCCGTCTCGCGCATGCGCGCGATGATGCGCTCGTATTGGTATTCGCGCTCGGCGCCGCTCACGACCTCTCCGAAGCCCTCGGGCAGGATGAGGTCGAAGTCCTTGAGGATCCCCGGGCGCTTGGGGTCCTCCTGGTCGTAGAAGCCGCGCGAGCCCTTCGGGTAGTCCTTGATGAAGAACGCCGTGTCGCTCTGCGCCGAAAGGAACTCCTCCTCGGGCCAGCGGATCTCGGCGCGCGGGTCCTGCTCGCGCCCGGCGGCGTGCAGTCGCTCGACGCACTGGGCGTGGGTCAGGCGTGGGAAAGGTTGCCTGAGCGGTTTGAGGATGCGGCCTTGTTCCTGGAGCTGGGCCCCGAACTCCTTCGCGACCGCGTTCGTCGCCGCCACGGTGATCCGTTCGGCGACGTCCATCGCGTCGTCGTAGGTGGCCCGGGCCATCTCGAGGTCGATCTGGTAGAACTCCGCCAGGTGGCGGCCGGTCGTCGCCGTCTCGGGCGGCTCCATGCGCAGGTTGGGCGCGTTGAAGAAGATCTTGTCGAAGGCGTTGAGGGCGAGCTGCTTGTAGAGGATGCCCGAACTCATCACGCGGTACTCGCGTCCGTAGTAGTCGATGACGCCCTGCTTGGCGCCGCGGATGCCGGGGTCGGTGACGGGGCCCACGATGGGTGCGAGGAACTCGACGAAGCCCATGTGCGTGAGCTCCGCGCGGATGGCGTCGCACGCGCGGTGCTGGATCCGTAGGGCCAACTTCGTCTCGGGCTTGCGCAGGTGGAGGGCGGGTTGCGACCATTCCGGGCGCATGCCCTCTCCGGCCATCGCTCAGACACTGTTCGACCTCCGACTTAATCGTTCCGACATTTCCCGCGTCGTTTCGACGGCAGAATTATCGCCCCATGCGCCCATTGCCGTCACAATGACGACGGAGTTGGACGAGTTGGACCGGCAGGTCCTGGCCTCCCTGCGGCGCGACGGCCGCGCCGGCGCCGCGGACATCGCCCGGGAACTCCAACAGCCCCGAACCACCATCGCCGAGCGGATCCGGCGCCTCGAGGAACGCAAGGTCATCCTCGGCTACACCGCGCGCGTCAACAACGCGGAACTCGGCGAGGGCGTCGTCTCCTTCGTCATGGCGAGCTTCACGCCTGCCAGTGGCACGAGCCAGAAGGAGGTCGCCAAGCGCATCGCTCGCCTGCATGGCGTCGAGGAGGTCTTCGTCATCTCGGGCGAGTGGGACATCCTCGCGAAGGTGCGCGGCGCGAGCATCGAGTCCATCGGCGAACTCGTCCTCGAGAAGATCCGCACGACGCCCGGCGTGGCACGGACCCTCACAATGGCGAGCTTCGCGGCCATCCGCGAAAGCGAGGGCTAAGGCTCGACTTCGAGGTCGTCGAAGTCGGCGACCATGTCCGCGCGCACGAAGAGGCCCACGCGGCCGGACTTGGACGCATCGGGCTGCAGGTCGTACGAGATGACCTTCACGGCGTCTTGGAACGCCTCGACGTGGCCGCCGCGGGACTCGACGCGCATCGTCACCCATTGACCCAGGTCCGGGTGGGTGTAGTTGCCGCCGACGCTCCCCTCCGACTGCTTCTGCCGGTTGCCGTCGACCATCGTGAAGAGGTGCCAGTCGTTCTCGCGGATGCTGTAGCGGACGATCTCATAGTTCTTCTCGTCCACGTAGTGCAGCACGAGCCCGGCGCCCGCGTCGCCCGAGACCATCTTGAACTTGAGGAAGATCTCCACGTCCGTGTAGGAGCCTTGGGAGGCCACGAGGCTGCTCACGCCGGGTTCGGCGCCGTCGCCCGCGCCGCGCATGACCCTCGGGTGTGCTGTGTCCGTGAGGTTCGTGTGGGCGCCCCACGTCCCGCGGTCGACGCCCCAACCCATGGGTCGATCGCCCTCGTTCAACGTGTCGAAGTTCTCCTCGAACTCGTGGCCCGCGGGTCCCGGCGACGTCGAGGTCTTGGGCGGGGGCGCCTGCGCGCAACCGGCGAACGCGGCGACGGTCAGGAGGCATCCGGCGAGGACGAGGGTGAAACGCATGGCGCGAGCCAGCGTTCCCCGATTTTTGAACTTTCGCACCTCTTCGATGCGATTCCTATTTCAGCGCACGCCCATTCCATGCCGTCATGCGCCCCTGGCTCCTGCTCCTGGCCGCCCTGTCGCTCTCCGGTTGTTCGGGCGGCGGCTCCGTGAAGGAGATCGCCATCCACATCGGGTGGAACGACGATGGCGCCAGCCAATACATGCGGCCGTCGAGCGTCACCGTCGACCACAACGACAAGGTCCGTTTCGTCGTCACGAACGACGACGACCCGAACAAGGACTACAACGGCGACAAGCCCGGACGCGACAACTTCCACGACGTGGCGCTCCTCGACTACGACGGCAACGGCGACGGCACGAAGGAAGACATCGAGCACGAGGTGCCCGCCGGCGAGACGGTCTCCACCCAGCTCGGCGGCCACGACTACTTCGTCGCGTCGACCAAGGGCACGTTCCGGATCATCTGCGAGGTCCGCACCACGCCGACCCACGAACAACTGGGCATGGCCGCCTCGTTCATCGTGCGTTGAGACTAGGACCTCGGCACGGTGAAGTAGAAGGTCGCGCCGCTGCCGACGCGCCCCTCGGCCCAGACGCGCCCGCCGTGGCGTTGGATGATGCGGTGCACAGTCGCGAGGCCGATGCCCGAGCCCTCGAACTCGCTGGCGCGGTGGAGGCGTTGGAACGGGACGAACAGCTTGTTCGCGTACGACATGTCGAAGCCGGCGCCATTGTCGCGCACGAAGTACACGGTCTCGCCCTCACGGCCTTCGGCCCCGAACTCGATGCGGGGCTGGGTTTGGCCCTTCGTGAACTTCCACGCGTTGCCCACGAGGTTCTCGAGGGCCACGCGCAGGAGGGCCGCGTCGCCCTGGACGACGTGGCCGGGCGCGACGACGAGGTCGACCTGGCGCCCGGGATCCTGCTGCTGGAGGGCCGCGGCCGTCTCGTGGACGATCGAGCCGAGGTCGACGCGGCTGCGTTGAAGGTCGGCCCGCGTGATGCGCGAGAGCTTGAGGAGGTCGTCCGTGAGTTGGGCCATGCGCTGCGTGCCGGCCCGGACGCGCTCGAGCAGGTGGCGGCCTTCGTCATCCAGGCGTTCCTTGTAGTCCTCGAGGAGCGCCTTGCTGAAGCCGTCGATGGTGCGCAACGGCGCGCGCAGGTCGTGCGAAACGGAGTAGCTGAAGGCCTCCAGTTCGCGGTTGGCCGCCGCGAGTTCCCGCGTGCGTTGCCCGACGCGCGACTCGAGTTCGGCGTTCAGGCGGCGGACCTCCAGGAGCGCCCGTCGGCGTTCGACGAAGAGGCCGATCTGCGCCGCGACGGACGAGAAGAGCTTGAGGAGGTCCTCGTCCGGCTCGCGCGCGTCCCGGGAGAAGAACTCGACGACGCCGAGGACGTCGCGCGGGCTCAGGATGGGCAAGGCGACGAGCGCGTGGAGGTTGTCGCGGCCCGCGGCGGCGCCGCGGCCGAAGGTCCGCTCGCGCGTGGCATCCCGCAGCCACACGTGGCGCCCCGTGGACCAGACGATGCCGACGACGCCGTCGCCGCGGCGGATCCGACGCGGGCGACTGGCTTCCATGAGCCCGCCCGCGGCCTCGGGCGAGGCCTGCCAGGCGGCGACGCAGGAGAGTTCCTCGTCGTGCTTCGTCCCCAACCAGAGGATGGCCGCGTTCCAGCCGAGGCGGCTGGCGGCCACGCGCAACAGTTCCGGACCGGCCTCCTCGATGGAGTCGGCCTCCGTCAAGAGGCGGCTCACCGTGTATTGGATGTCCTTGCGGGCCTCCCCGCGTCGGCGCTCCGTGACGTCGGTGGCGACGCCGACGACGCCCGACACGTGGCCCTCGGGGGACTGCACGGGCACGAGGCGCGTCTCGTAGACGCGGCCGTCGGCCTCCAACACGCCCGCGACCGTCTCGCCCTCGAGGGCGCGTTGGGCTTGGTCGACGAGCGCGGGCAGCTTGAGCGCACTGTGGGCGACCTTGCGTCCCACGACCTTCTCCGGCAGGAGCCCGAGGTGGTCCAGCCCCGTGCCCTCGGAGAGCGTGAAGCGCCCTGTCTCGTCGAGGGCGAAGAGGGCGATGGGGGCGCCCATGACGACGGTGCGCAGGCGTTGCTCGCTCTCGCGCAGGGTCCGTTCGATGCGTTTGCGCTCGATGGCGGTCGCGAGGACGTTCGCGACGGTCTGCAGGAACAGGACGTCCTGGGACGTGAACGTGCGGCGCTCGCGCGAGTGGACCCCGAGGACGCCGAAGGCCTCGGGCCCTCCCTGGATGGGGACGGTGACGCCGCTGCGGGCGCCCTTCTTGAGCAGCAGGTCGGAGGGCCGGAAGCGCGTCTCCTTCGCGAGGTCCTCGACGATGACGGGGGCCTTCGTGGCCAAGGTGTGGCCGGCTTGGGAACTGGCGCCCGACGGCGTCGCGGCGCGTCCGATCTCTTCGGGCTCCCAACCGACGCCGGCGCGCAGCGTCACCGTGTCCGCTGCGGGCCCGACCTCGAAGACGTGGGTGAGGTCCGCGCGGATCGTGTCCGCGACGATGCGGACGGCGCGTTGGACGAGTTCGGGGACGCTGCCGCCGGCCAACGCGGCGCGGCTGAGCTCGGCGGCGGCCTGCTGTTGGGCGGCGTGCATCGCCAGGCGGCGCTCGTCTTGCTTGAGCGTCGTGATGTCGCGCGAGATGCCCACGACGCCGATGGGCCGGTCCTGGGCGTCGCGGTAGGGAGCCTTCGTCACGAGAAGGACCCGATCGAGGCCTCCGGCCCGCACCTGTTCCTCGAACGTGTGTGGTTCGCCTGTCTCGTGGACGAGGCGGTCATGCTCCGCGTTGAGGGCCGCCTTGTCGCCGTCGAGGAGAGCCGCATCGTCGCGGCCGAGGATCTCCGACAGGGGCCGTCCCAAGAGGCGGACGAAGGCGGAGTTGACGAGGACGTACCGGCCCTCGAGGTCCTTGACGAAGACGAGGTCCGACGTGCCTTCGATGATGGATTGCAGGAGCGTGAGGTTCTTGCGCAGGTTGGAAAGGGTCGCGTCGCGTTCGCGCAGGGCGGACTCGGCCGCGCCCCGCGCCTCGAGGGACTCGGCGTGCAGGCGCGCGTTGTCGAGCGAGAGGGCGACGCGTCGGGCCACTTCGTGGATGAAGGCCACCTCGCGCACGTCCTGGCGTCGCGCGCTCTCGGCCTGGGCCAGCAGCAGGATGCCGAAGGTCCGGCCGCGGGCGGCGAGGGGGGCCAGGATGTAGGATCGGACGCGTGGCGGGGGCAGTCCGGCAAGGAGTCCACCGTCGTCCTGGGGTAGGCCGCGTTGGCGCAGTTGGGGTTGGCCCGTGCGCATGACCTCGAGGAGGCCGGGGATGTTCGAGGCGGGCGCCATCCGGGCGGCGTCCACGATGCTGCGCGTCGTCGCGAGGTCGGCGTGCTCCAGGGCCGCAAGACGCACGTCGCCATCATTGGCGAGGTAGACCGCGCACCAGTCGCCCAGGGTCGGCACGAGGGTCCGGGCGGCTTCGTGGAGGCGGGACTCGAAGTCGAAGGAGGCCGCGAGGCGCTCGCTCAAGCGGGCCAAGAGCTCCCATCGGCCCTTCTCGGCCTCGACGGCGGCCCGGGCGGCCTGTTCGCGCGCGAGCTCCAACCGTTGTTGTTCGGAGGCCTGTTTCTCGGAGAGGTCACGCACGAGGGCGACGAGGCGCGAGCCGTGGCCGTCCCCGATGGGTTTGGCGCAGAGTTCGACGGGCATCCGCGTCCCATCGCCTTGGAGCAGGACGGTCTCGAGGATCGCCTCGGAGGAGGTACTGGCGCCCCTCAGTCGTTCGTCGACGCGCGTGCGTTCGTCGACGGCGATGACTTCCAGGTACGAATCGAGGCCGATGACGACCTCGGGCGGTCGCGCCAGGAGCCGGCCCGCGGCCTCGTTGGCGTAGACGATTCGGCCGTCCTCGATGACGAGCACGCCCTCGCCGAGTTCGCTTTGGGCGCGAAGGAGGGTCTCCGCCAGGTCGCGTTGTTCACGCAGCGCCTCTTCGGTCCGGCGTAACTCCTCGACGAGGGTCCCCGACCCCCCGTGGGGGTTGGTCAAGGATCGGTCGCCGTGGCGCGAGCGGCCTTGGGGGCCGCCAGCCCGCGAGGGGAGCGGTCGACGTCGCGTGATGGGTCCTCCGTACGTCCCACCCGTCGGTTCCCCAACCGCCGCGCGCCCCGTAGCCGATGCCGAGCGAGACGCGTAACCAATGGTCTTCGACCGTGAAAAAAGGCTTCGTTAGCGGGCCGCCGTGTCCGCCGCGTTGACCTGGTGAAACCGCGGTCGCGGCGAGTCAAACCCGTGGTTCCGAAAGTGACGAAACGCAGCGGGGCGGATTGGGCGCGGCGGGAGTGGGGTGGGCCGGACTTGAACCGGCGACCTGCTGATCTTCAGTCAGCCGCGCTCCCAGCTGCGCCACCACCCCTTGGGGAGGCCCGGGACTCGCGGGATGTGCCCCTCCAATTTTAACCTGATGGTGCGGGTGGAACGCGCAGGCCGGCCGCGGTCGGTTCGGCCACCGGGAGGCCGGGCACGAGGTTGAGCGTGAGCCAGTATTGGCCCAGGAGCCGGACGGCGGTGGCGAACTCGTCGAAGTCCACGGGCTTGCGCACGAAGCTCGAGGCACCCAGAGCGTAGGAGCGTTGGACGTCGCCGGGCTCGTTGGACGAGGAGAAAACGACGACGGGGACGCCGCGCGTGCGCGGCTCGGCTCGCAGGCGTTCGAGGACCTGGAAGCCATCGACGCGGGGCATCTTGAGGTCGAGCAGGATCAAGGAGGGCAGCGGCCGCGCGAGGGCACCAGGTCCGAAGAGGAGGTCGAGCGCCTCGACGCCGTCGCGCGCGACGGACACCTCGGCCGGGACGTTGGCCCGGCGCAGTGCGCGGATCACGAGGGTCTCGTCGTCGGGGCTGTCCTCGACGAGGAGGAGGCCGGCCGTGTTCATGTGGTGGCCACCGGCGCGGGCAGTGTGAAGTAGACGGTGACGCCCGCCTCGACCTGGCCCTGGGCCCAGACGCGGCCGCCGTGGCGTTCGATGATGCGCTTGACGGTGGCGAGCCCGATGCCGCTGCCTTCGTATTCCTTGGCGCTGTGCAACCGGCGGAAGGGCTCGAAGAGCTGGTGCGCCAACGAGGGGTCGAAGCCGACGCCGTCGTCCTTGAGGTGGAAGACGAGTTCGTCGTCCGACATGTCCGCCCCGAACTCGATGCGCGCGGAGGGGTGCTTGCTCGTGTACTTCCACGCGTTGCCGAAGAGGTTCTCAAGGGCGATGCGCAAGAGACGCGGGTCGGCGTGCACGTACAGGCCGGGGTCGATCGTGATCGTCACGTCGCGGGTCGGCTCCTGTTTCTTGAGGTCGTCGGCGACGACGCGGGCGATCTCGCTCAGGTCGAACCGGGACGGTTGGAGCTCCTGGCGGCCCATCCGGGAGAGGTTCAGGAGGGAGTTGATGAGCTGCGTCATCTGCTGGGTCCCGTGGCGTACGCGTTCGACGAGGTGCCGCGCGTCGGGCGGCAGGTTCGCCGCGTGCTCGTCGACGAGGATCTTCGTGAACCCGTCCAGGGCGCGCAGCGGCGCACGCAGGTCATGCGAGGCGGAGTAGCTGAAGGCCTCGAGTTCGAGCTTGCTCGCCTCGAGTTGGGCCGTGCGCTCGCGCACGCGGGCCTCGAGTTCCTCGTTGAGCTGGCGGATCTCCGTCTCGCGCTGCTTGCGCCGGCTGATGTCGCGCAGGAAGGCCGTGAACGAGGGCGGGCCCCCGTTCGTGCGGATGGGCGTCACGGCGATCTCGAGCGGGAACTCGGTTCCGTCCGCGCGGATGCCGGGCATCTCAATCTCGCGGCCCAGGATGGGGGCTTCGCCGGTCGCGAGGTAGCGCGCGAGGCCTTTGAGGTAGTCGGCGCGCAGGCGTTCGGGCACGATGAGCTCGACGAGGGTGCGCCCCATGACGTCGTCGCGGCGGTGTCCGAAGACCCGTTCGGCGGCCGGGTTCCACTCGGTCACGCGGCCCGTGTGGTCCATCCCGATGACGGCGTCGATCGCGGAGCGCAGCACGAGGCGGTGGCGGAGTTCGCTCTCCGTCAATTGTTGGACGGCCCGCGTGCGCTCCGTGATGTCGCGGAAGCTCCAGACGCGTCCGGTCGTCTCGGACCCGATGCGTTGCGGGTGGCTCACGCGCTCGAAGACGCGCCCGTCCTTGAGTTCGACGACGTCGAAGCTCGTCGCATCGGGCTCCTCCCGGAGTTCTCGCACGCGTTGCAGGAACCCCTTGGGGTCCGCGACCTGCTCCTGGATCCAGTCGATGGTCTCTTGGTCGTTGCCGCGCGCCAAGAGCGTGCTGGGCATGCGCCACATCTCGACGTAGCGGCGGTTGAAGCTGTGGATGCGTCCTTCGAGGTCGACGACGAGGAGGCCGTCGGCGGTGGATTCCAGGGTGGCTTCGTGGAGGGAGAGCGCGTGCCGTAGCGCCTCCTCCGCCTTCTTCCGTTGGATGAAGGCGCCCACTTGCAGCGCGGCGTCGTGGAAGACGCCCGCGAGGCGTTCGTCGGGAGGCGCCTTGCCGCGGACGAAGAACTCGAGGACCGCGACGAGCCGGTCGCGGGCGTGGATGGGCATGGCGAAGCCCGCCGTGATGCCGAGCTCGCGCGCCGCGGGTGCGCGCGGGAAGTTCGCGTCGTTCTCGATGTCGAGGAGCCACGTGGGCTCGCCCGTCGACCACACGCGACCCGGCAGCCCGACGCCGGCGCGGAACGTCATGCCTTCGCTGATCTGCCGGAAGATGTGGAGGGCGGGGTCCGCAAGGTAGTGGGCGGGGGCGCATTCCAGCCGTTGGCCGTCCGAGGAGGGCACCCAGGCTTGGGCGATGGCGAGGTCGGCGATGGCCGCGCAGCGCTCGAGCGTGACCCGGAAGGCCTCCGCGGTCGACTCGGCGCCCGTCAACGCCACGGCCAAGTCACGCGCGAGTCGCATCGACAACTCCGCCCAGCGTTGCTCGGTGATCTCTTCGATGGCGCCTTCGAACCCGACAATCTCATTCTCGGGCGAGCGAAGGGCGCGCACGCTCTCGCGCAGGGTGATCGTGCGGCCGTCGGGTCGCTGCCAGGCAAACTCGTGGCCCTGGATGAGGTCCTCCTCCATGACCCGCCCCAGGAACGAGCGTCGAGCCTCGTCGTCTCCATCCCAGAGGTGGCGGCCCGTGGCGGCCTCCAGCGTGGCCAGGCCCAACGTGTCGAGAAGCGTCTGGTTCGCCCAGGTCAGGCCGCCGTCGGGGCGCAGCATGTAGATCCCGATGGGCAACAGGTCGAGACCCTGGGCGGGCATGAGTTCGGGTTGCGCGGCGCGCGGTGCCACCTGGGCACTGGCGGAGGAACGCGAGGAGCGTGGTCGTCGGGTCCGCGCCGTTCGCCCACGTGCCGTCGTCAACGCGTCGCCTTCGCTATTGCCAGATGCCACTTGACCCACCGTAGAGCCCCCAGCACAGCGGACCACGCTCCTAACGTTCTGCTTACCCGTCGGTTACCGCAAGCGCGGGTTCACGTTTCTCCTCCGCACGGAAAAACATGCCAGGGCCCGCCGCCCTCGCGGCGCCCACGCCCAAGAGGCGCGGCTCCGGCAACTCCAAACGTCTAAATGACCGCGACCGGCTGCACCGAGGGAGGGTCTTCATCCTCCAAGTCGAGGGCATCGGCAAACGTTTCGGCCGCCGACGGGTGCTGCGCGATGTCCGCTTCCAGTTGTCCAGAGGCGACTTCGCGCTTCTGACGGGGCCCAACGGCAGCGGGAAGACCACGCTGCTGCGGATCCTCGCCACCGTCTTGCGTCCCTCCGAAGGCCGTATCCGCTGGGACGGTCCGCAGGACCCGTCGCCCGAAGGCGTGCGCCGATCCATCGGGTTCGTCGCCCACCAACCCCTCGTCTACGACGAGTTGACCGCCTTCGAGAACCTTCGGTTCGTCGCGCAGGCCCACGGCGTGGCGGAGCCCGGGGCCGCGGCGGAGCGGTGGTTGGAGGCGTTCGGTCTTCACGCGCGGGCGCACGAACGCGTCTCGGGCTTCAGCCGAGGCATGCGCCAACGCCTCACGTTGGCCCGCGCCTTCCTCGTCGAGCCCAAGCTCCTGCTCCTCGACGAGCCCGGGACAGCCCTCGATGGCCAAGCGGCCGAACTCCTGCAGGAGCACCTGGACGCGTTCGAGGCCTCCCGGGGCGCCGTCGTATTGGCCACGCACGAGCCGCAACCCTACCAGTCCCTGGCCACGCGCCACCTTCAGATCCTGGACGGGCGCCTCGTGGAAGGAGGAGGGAGCCTGTGAGGACCTTCTCCGTTCTCCTGGCGAAGGAACTTCGAATCGAGGCCCGCAGCCGGGAGATGATCACGGGCGGCCTCCTCCTCACGCTGCTCGTCCTCGTCTTGGCCCAATTCGCTTGGCGCGACATCGCCCCCGCGCGCGACGTCGTACCCGGCGTCCTGTGGATTGCCGTCGCCTTCGCGGGAACCCTCAGCCTCTCGCGGAGCCTGCACCGCGAACGCGACCGCGGCACGTGGGAGGCCCTCGCGCTGCTGCCCGTGGACCGGGGGACCATCTTCCTCGCGAAGACGGTGGCCAACTGGTTGGTCCTCCTCGTCGTCCTCGCCTTCGCGACCCCGCTGCTCGCGCTGCTCTTCGACGTCGACCTCTGGACGCCTCTTCCGGCGCTCGCGCTGGTCTTCGCCTTGGGCGCGGCCGGGTTCAGCGCCTCGGGGACGCTCTTGGCCGCGTCCACGAGCCACGCCCGCTCCCGCGAGGTCCTCCTGCCCATCCTCCTCTTCCCGCTCCTCGTCCCCCTGCTCATGATGACGATGCAGGCGACGCAGCGCGCGTTGGCAGGCGCCGGCGTCCTCGACATCGCGGGCGAACTCGAACTCCTGCTCGCGTTCGACACAATCTTTTTAGCGATTGGGTGGCTCGCGTTCGACCACCTTCTGGGAGAGTGAGGACGTGACGCGAACGCCCGTCGACCGGGCCCTCCTCGCACTCGTCCTCGTCGGCGGTTGCCTCCTCACGTGGCTCGCCCTCGTCGAGGCGCCCGCGCCCGTGGGACGCACGGGCTTCACGGCCCCCGAGTCCTGGCGGCTCTTCTTCTTCCACGTCCCCGTGGCCCTCACGAGTTTCCTCGCCTTCGGCCTCGCCTTCTACCACTCCATCCTCTACCTCATCCGCCCGGACCCGCCGCGCGACGCGGCCGCCCACGCGGCCATCGAGGGCGGACTCGTCTTCGCCGCGATCACGCTGGCCTCCGGGATGGCGTGGGGCGAAGCCGAATGGGGCACGCCCTGGCGGTGGAACGACACGAAACTCGTCCTCGTGCTCCTCATGTTCCTCATCTACGTCGCCTACCTCGTCCTGCGTCGGGAGATCCCCGACCCCGAGCGCCGCGCACGCGTCGGCGCCGTCTACGCCATCGCCGCCTTCGCGAGCGTCCCGCTCGCGTGGTTCGCCCAACGCATCTGGCTGAGCTACCATCCGACCGTCTTCGGCGCCGAAGAGGTCGACGCGGGCGTCGTCACGCCCGGCGTGCTCCCGCTCTTCCTCCTTGGACTCGTGGTCTTCGCCACCTCGTTCCTCTACCTCTATCGGTGGCGCCGGGGACTCCTCGCGCTCTCGGACCGGATCGACGAGTTGGAGACCGCGGAGGTCGTCCCGGCATGATCCGCTGGATGCCGCTCGTCCTCTTGTTGGCGCCCATCGTCGCCGCCGCGCCCACGCAGGCGCCGGCCGACGTCCAGGTCCACGCGGGCAACCAGGCGTTGACCATCCGATGGCAGAGCGTCCCGGACGCGACGGGCTACTACGTGAGCGTCTACGCGGACGGCCACCTCATCGCGCCGGACGCGAGCGACAATTGGACCTTGGACGTGGCCGCGACGCAGACGACGTACCGCGGCGCCGTCAACGGTCGCTCGTACGCCATCGTCGTCGCGGCCCACGACGCGTCCGGGCAAGCGGGTCCGCCCAGCGCGCCGGCGGCCGCCACGCCCCGCCTGGCCCAAGACCCAACGTACCTCGCGGTCGGCCTCGTCGTCGTCTGGGCCGGACTCTGGGGCTACGTCCTCATCCTCGCCCGCATCGAACACGGCCTACGGGCCCGCCTCGAACGCCTTGCGACCGAACGACGCCGCCACGGTGACCATCCATGAAATCCACCCATTGGGCGCTCCTCGCGCTCCTGCTCTTGGCCCTACCGAACGCCCGCGCCGAATCGGCGCCCGCCTCACAGACCGAGATGATCGGCCAGGTCTCCGCGACGCGCCTGCACGTCGCGGAGCAACTCGACTGGTCTTCCGGATCCTCCGACCCGACCGTCGCGCGCTTCCAGGCGCCGCCTGCCCTCTCGAACCTGACGGTCACGCTCTGGTCCGGCGGTCGTGCGCAGCCCATCCCCGCATCGGCGGTGCAGAAGACGGGCCCGATGGCCTCCGGCCTCGACCTCTACCGGGCGGACCTGAGTTCCGGCCAGGTCGCGCAGAACGGCAGCTTCACCGTGTACGTCGAGTACGACGTGACGGGCACCAGCGTCAAACTGGCGACGACGTACGACGTCGCACGGCTCACGGTCTTCGTGAGCCACAAGGCCTCCGAGGCCGTGACGTCCGACTACTTCACGCAGTGGATCCCCATCGACTACCGCGTCGAACACGCGACCCGCAACGACGTGCCCGCCAACCAGACGTACACGTTCTCGTTCCAAGCCGCGCCCACGGCGCCCAGCCAGGACCGCACGCCCATCCTCTGGGGGGTCCTCGGGCTCGTCGCGGGCATCGTCCTCATGCTCATCGGCGTACGCATGGGCTGGGTCGCGTCCCGGCCCCAGAAGGCCAAGTTCGAGAAGGGCGGCGCCTCGGAGGCCCGCACGATGCTGGAGGCCCGTCGCCGCACGCTCCTGGCGGCCCTGAAGGAACTCGAGCACGCGCACGAGGCGAAGGAGATCCCCGACGACGCGTACGCACCCCTCAAGGAGGAGTACAAAGCGCAGGCGGTGCGCGTCATGCGGAACCTCGAGGAGAAGAAGGAGGGTTAGAGGCCCACGGGCGGCACGGCCCGCTCCGCGATCGTGGGAAGCTCGAAGTACTCGTGCGGCGCGAAGCGGAACGTGCGCGCCACGACGTTCGAGGGGACCTGTTGGACCTGGTTGTTGTAGTCCCGGACGTTCCCGTTGTAGAAGCGGCGCGCCGCCTGGATGCGGTCCTCCGTCTCCACGAGCTGCCGCTGCAATGCGAGGAAGTTCTCGCTCGCCCTCAGTTGCGGGTACGATTCGGAGACGGCCAGGAGGCGGCCCAACGCGGCGGTCAGGTCGCGTTCGGCCACGCGGCGCTCGTCCGAGTCGCCTCCGCGCGCCATGGCGGCTGAGCGCAGGTGGGCCACGCGCTCGAACAGGGCCTGTTCGTGGCGCGCGTAGCCTTTGACGGTCTCGACGAGGTTCGGGATGAGGTCGTGGCGCCGCTTGAGTTCCGTGTCCACGTTGGCCCACGATTCCCGGATGTGCAAGCGCAGCGAGACCAGTTTGTTGTATTGGACGAGGACGAACAGTCCCAGGAGGCCGAAGAGGGCAACGGGCCAGACCCAGGCGGCGACCATCGGCGGCGCTGCCACGCGCCTTCGGTCTCTTAAGCCTGCCTTTCACGGTTTGGGCGCCGTGGGGGCCTCGCCGCTTTGCCACCAGCCTTCTTTCCATTGCGCGCCGGCGGGGACGGCGGTGGGGTTGCCCGTGGTCGTCTGGCGCATGTACGCGGGTAGGTCGGCGACGAAGCCTACGATGCGGTCGAGCGCGGCCTCGACGTCCTCGACGCGGATGCGGCCGCTCGTCCACGCGGCGACCGCGCCGTCCCGCAGTTCCCAATGCTTCCACTCGGCGGCCAGGAGGTACTCCATGGCGCGCGGGTGCAGGACGGCGTAGGCGAACCGCTTGTCGTCCGACTTGACCCAGAACCGTCGGCTGAACTCGGCGGATTCGAAGTCGATGTCGTCTCCGCCGACGGCGTCCCAGAGCTTGTGGCCCCACGTCTCCGGCACGATGGTCAGGCGTGGGAAGCGCTCGCCGAGGTTGGCGATGGCGACGGCCACGTAGTGGCGCTGGCGATGCGTCTGCCCCTTCGGGCCATGGCTCTCGGTGACGTAGACGTAGTCGAAGCAACGGACGTCGACGCCTTTGTGGAAGCCCCGGAAGAGGTTCTCGGCATACCGCTGGACGCCTCGCGGCATCGCCCGGAGGCCGGCGTAACGGGAAACGACGTCCTCCATCGGCGAAGGTTCGTACGTGAGGCCCAGCCGCTCGGCGACCGCTTGGCGCGCCTGGCGCGCCGCTTCCCGCCGCCGGGCCGCTTCCTTCACGGCCCAGACGATGAGGAACACGAGGACGAGCAGGGCGCCCACGCCCACGAACACTTGCCCGAGGGACACCACGCCCTGCGCAAGGCGAACCGCTTCAAAAACGACGAGCCTCGCGCTTCAAGCGAGGCCACGGCAGAGCCGCGCTCACCCGTCGGTCACCCAACAACTTTGGGTCCCATGCGCCTCGCGGACCTCATGGCCGGTCAGATCGACGTCGTGAAGGGGCTCAAGGAACTTCGCGAGAAACAGATGCTGCAGATCGAGCGCGAGACGGCCAAGACGTGGGGAGGACGCGCGGCGGCGAGCTTCCAACTCGCGATCGAGGCGGCCAAGCTGGGCGAACGGGTGCGTCACCTCTACGAGGGCGAGAACTACCGCCAGGAGGCCCTCGAGCACGCCGCCATGACGGAGGACCTCGAATTCCTCCAGGACGTCGCGGAAGAGATCGAGGACTACCGCAAGGAAGCGCTCGAGAACATCCAAGAACTTCTCACCAAGACGGACGAGGACCTCGGGGTCCCCGCAGACGTCGAGGGCCAGCCCAATTCGCGCCGGACCCAACGCGCGGGCGGAAAACACCGCACGCCCGGCGTCACGCGGGGCGCGCGAGGCGGCCCTGCGGCGATCCGCGGCGAGCGGACGGTCCCGCGGCGGCGGTAGCCGGAGAAACCGTTAAGACGGTGCCTCCGTCTGGCCGGCGCGAGCGCACATGACCAAGGTCGGATTCGTAGGCGCGGGCAAGATCGGTTCCACGTCGGCGTACGCGACGCTCTCGATGGTCGACGTCGACGAACTCGTCCTCATCGACATTCCCCCCGCCAAGGACCTTGTCGAGGGCGAAGCCATGGACCTGGCCGCGGCGGCCCCCGCCTTCGGCCGCAACACGAAGGTCACGGGCGGCACGGAGTACGAACTCCTGCGCAACGCCGACATCGTCGTCGTGAGCGCGGGACTGCCGCGAAAGCCCGGCATGACGCGCCTCGACCTCCTTCAGAAGAACAAGGTCATCATCCAGGACGTGGCGACCAAGGTCAAGGCCGTGGCGCCCCACTGCATCTTCGTCCTCGTCTCGAACCCCGTGGACGTCCTGCTCACGCTCGCCCAGAAGGTCCTCCAATTCCCCCGCAACCGCGTCATCGGCATGTCGAGCCTCCACGACTCCGTCCGCCTGACCGGCATGCTGCGCGACGAGACCGGCGACCGCCACGCCCGCGGTCAGATCCTCGGCGAGCACGGCGACACCATGATCGCCGTCCCGTCGATGAGCATCGTCCCCAAGTCGGCGCACGTCGAGTGGGGCACCATCGAGGGCCGCGTGCGCCAACGCGCGATGGACGTCATCCAACGCAAGGGCGCCACCGTCTTCGCGCCCGCCGCATGCACGGCCCGCATGGTCCGTGCCATCGTCCGCGACACGCGCGAGGAGATCGCGAGCTGCGTCCTCGTCGAGGGCGAGTACGGCCTGCGCGACGTGAGCATCGGCCTGCCCGCGGTCCTGGGCCGCAACGGCCTCGAACGCGTCGTCGAATACCCGCTCACCGCCGAGGAGAAGAAGCGCCTTCAGACGTCGGCGGACACGATCCGCAAGAACATCCAGGAAGCGCTCACGGCTCCGGCTCCCGCCCCGGCCGCGCCGGCAGCGTGAAGGAGCGGCCGATGCTGCGCGGGTCGGCTTCGGCGGTTGCGCTCGCCCTCGTCTTGCTCGCCTCGTCCGCGTGCGTGACGCGCGAACCAAGCACCGGCCCGTCGGGGTCGCCCGCCTCCTCGAGCCCGCCGACCTCGTCGGCCGCTCCGTCATCCAGCACGGATGCGCCGAAACGGTGCCCCTCGAACGAGACCCAGGGCGCGACGGGGACGCCCGCAAGCGGGGACCCCGCGTTCGAGGAGCGAGGGAACGGCTCCTTGTCAGGATTCAAGCACGATGCGCCTACGCTCCATCTGGCGTTCGACATGCGGGAATGGTGCGACGTGTGGGCCCAGCACGAACAGGGCCGCCAGCCCAAGACGGACCCGCCCGAGGTCGACTTCCGCGCCCGGTTCGTCGTGTTCCTGGCCGACCGGCAGGCGCCTTACTCAGGTTATGCCGTCCAGGTCGACCGCGTGCGCGCGGCCTCGGGCGGCCCCAGCGTCGATGCGACGGTCTACGAACCCGGCGGCGGCTGCGCGAGCCTCCAGGTCATCACGCAGCCGTACGTGATCGTGGTCGTCGAGCACACCGCGGACGAACGCGACGCGAGGCTTGGCGAGGTCCACCGGGTCGAGCGGGCGTGCTGACGGTCCGGACCTAGAGCGGCCAGGCGACCTGCCGCTGCGCGTACACGTTCGACCAGACCTCGTTCATGGACTTCTGGAGGAGGAAGTAGGCCACGATGGTGGGGACGATGAGCAGCGCGCCGAGGATGTAGAGCAGGATGAACCAGACGGGTTGGAAGCCCTCCGGCAGGCCGCGGCCCTGGCGGTATCGTTCGAGCTTGGAGATCTCCCGGAACGCGTACGAGAGGAAGACCGCGGTCCACAGGAGCGCGAACGCGGAATAGACGAGGCGTGCGCCCGTCACGTCCGGATTCTCTGGGTCCGGTGCGGTGCCGACGGCGACGCCGACCAGGACGAGGAACACCATGACGCCGAACAGGAGGATGGCGAGCGCCGTCCAGTACCAGGCCGCCGCGTGGTTCTGCCCGTGCTCCTCGTCAAGTTCGCGGAAGGCCTTGTAGTTCCAGACGAAGAAGTACACGCCGAACGTGACGATTCCAAGGAGCAACGACATCCAGAAGCTGCGCGGCTTGCCGGCGGGTTCCCCGGGGCGAAGCGTCTGGAACTCGGGCGAGTAGGCGGGGGGCGGCGCGTACGCGACCGGTGCCGGGGCCGGGGGGGCCATGTACGGCTGGGCGGGGTACACCGTCGCGGCGGGCGTGGCTTTCGGCGAACTGGCCCGCGGCGAGGGCGCCGCCAGGGGCGCGGAGAAGCCGCAGTTGGGGCAGACGGGGGCGCCCGTCGCGGGCGCCTCGATCACGGTGCGGCACTGAGGACAACGGAGACGGACCATCGCGCGTCCCCAGGACAAGCGCGCAGTGGATTTGACTCCTTTGTTGCGCGCGCCTTATCGCGCCTTCGTCGCCGGCGCGACGGGTTTCCTCATGCGCTCGATGATGGCGGCCCCGAACCCCGAGCAGGAGACGGGCTCCACGGGTGGCTCCATGAGGCGGGCAAAGTCGTACGTGACCTTCCGGTCGAGGATGGCCTGTTCGATGCCGCGCAGGATGAGGTCGCCGGCCTCGATCCAGCCCATGTATTCGAGCATCATGACGCCGGAGAGGATGACGCTTCCCGGGTTCACCTTGTCCTGGCCGGCGTACTTGGGCGCCGTGCCGTGGGTGGCCTCGAAGACGGCGTGGCCGGTCTCGTAGTTGATGTTGCCCCCCGGCGCGATGCCGATGCCGCCCACTTGGGCGGCGAGGGCGTCACTGACGTAGTCGCCGTTGAGGTTGAGCGTCGCGACGACGTCGTACTCGTCCGGCCGAGTGAGGATCTGTTGGAGGAAGTTGTCCGCGATGCGGTCCTTGATGACGATCTTGGCCTTGGCGGCGGCCGGGTCGGGGGCGCGCGCCAACTCGTCCTCGGTGATGGTGTCCTGGGCGAATTCGGTCGAGGCGACCTCGTACCCCCACTCGCGGAAGGCGCCCTCGGTGAACTTCATGATGTTGCCCTTGTGGACGAGGGTCACGGATTTGCGGCCGTGCGTCTTGGCGTACTTGATGGCGGCGCGCACGAGCCGCGACGTCCCTTCCTTCGAGACGGGCTTGATGCCGATGCCGCTCGTGGCGGGGAAACGGATCTTCTTCACGCCCATCTCCTTCTCCAGGAATTCGAGCAGACGCTTGACCTCAGGCGTGCCGGAGGCCCACTCGATGCCGGCGTAGATGTCCTCCGAGTTCTCACGGAAGATCGTCATGTCGACGCGTTCCGGGTGCCGGACGGGGCTGGGCACGCCCTTGAAGTAGCGGACGGGCCGCAGACAGACGTAGAGGTCGAGGACCTGGCGCATGGCCACGTTGAGGCTGCGGATGCCCGTGCCAACCGGCGTCGTGAGGGGACCCTTGATCGCGACGAGGTGCTCCTTGATCGATTGGAGCGTCTCGTCGGGCAGGTGCTGGCCGGTCCGCGCCATGGCCTCCTCCCCCGCGAGGACCTTCTTCCAGACGATCTGGCGCTTGCCGGAGTAGGCGCGCTCGACGGCGGCATCGAACACGCGGACGCTTGCCTTCCAGATGTCGGGCCCCGTGCCGTCGCCCTCGATGAAGGGCAGGATCGGTCGGTCGGGGACGACGAGGCGGCCGTCCCGCATGACGATGCGTTCACCCGTGGCCATGGGGATTCGGGGCGCGAGACGGGCGACCCCCGATAACCTTTGTCCTGCCGGTACCGTCCTCAACGGGACTTGAGGCCCATCTTGCGCCGCAGCTTCGTCGCTGCGGGACGTTTGGCGATGCGCCCGCTGCCCTTGCCGGTGCGCTTGGCCCGCGTGCGGACGCCCCGCATGGCGGAGGCGTACTTGCGTTGGGCCAACTGCTTCTTCGTGAGCTTCTTCTTTTTCTTCCCAAGCCCGAACATGGACGTTCCCGTCGGGCGTATACCGCTACCGGGTCTTCAACCCGAGCTTGCGGCGCAGCTTCGTGGCGGCGGTCCGCTTCGCGATCCGTCCGCGGCCGCCGCGCGTGGTCGTGGCCCGCTTTCGGACGGTTCGCATTCGCGAGGCGTAGACCCGTTGGGCCTTCTGCTTTTTCGTGAGCTTCTTCCGCGTTCCGAAGATAGCCATGTGCGCAAGAACCCCGTGCGGGGTCTTATGCCCGACGCTAGCTACGCGCGGGCGGCGCCGCGGGTTCCGCCGCGCGTCTTCACTTCGTCGACGCGGACCTTGAGCGTGACGAGTCCCGGGATGCGGGCCTCCATCACGTCGCCGCGCTTCACGGGCCCCACGCCTTCGGGCGTCCCCGTGGCGATGACGTCGCCGCGTTCGAGCGTCATGACGGAGGAGAGGTAGCTGATCGTCTCGCCGACGGGGAACAACATGTCCTTCGTGTGGCCCCGCTGCTTGAGTTCGCCGTTGACGAAGAGTTGGAGCTCGAGGTCCTGCGGGTCGTTCACCTTCGACCGGTCGATGATGTTGCTGATGGGCGTGAACGTGTCGAAGCTCTTCGCGAGCGCCCAGGGGTCGCCGGCCTTCTTCGCGCGGTCCTGGATGTCGCGCGCCGTCATGTCGAGGACGATGCCGTACCCGAGCACGAAGTCCTTCCAGCGCGCGAGGGGGATGTCGCGGCCGGTGCGCGCCATGACGACGCCGAGTTCGACCTCGTGGTCCAAACGTTCGACCATGGTCGGCACGAGAACCGTGCCGCCGTCTGCGATGACGCTCGTGGAGGGCTTGAGGAAGAAAATCGGCTGCTTTTCGGGCGGCGCGCTGCCCATCTCTTCCGCGTGGCGGCGATAGTTGCGGCCCAGGCCGATGATCTTGCCGACGTCCAGCGTCTCGTGGTTCCACAAGCGCAGCGCGGGCACGTCCATCGCGAAGGCGCGCGACGTCCAAAAGCCGAACGGTGCAACGTGTGGGTCGAAAGTCCTTTATATGCTCGCGCCGCTCGCGCGCCCCGAATAGTGGGTCTGATGCGGCGACCGATTCTCATGACCCTTCTCGCACTGGGGGCGCTCGTCGTCCCGTGGGGGTCGGCGGTCGCCAAGCTGGACATCACGGATTCCGATGTCTTCAACGAAGAGGGCCAGGCCCTCACGCGCGTGGCCATCGGAGACCCGGTCCGGCTTCAGGCCGTCGTCAAGGACACCGCCAATGCGTCGTACAACGGCACCGTGAGCGTCGTCTTCACGATCTTTCGCGAAGGCGCCATCGAGCTCAACCGCACGGTCACGGTGAACACCTCCATCCCGGCCAACGGGCAGAGCAACGTCACGCTCTCCTGGGTGGCTGGAAAGAGCGGAACGTACTCGCTCGAGACCTACATCGAGGATGACCGCACGACCCTCTTCACGCTCACGTTCATCGTGGCGGAATCCGAGGTCGTGCGGGCCACCCTCGTCGAGCGCGTCGTCGAGTACGCCTGGTTCTACGTGGCGTTCGTTTTCGTCGTGGTGTTGTTCTTTGCAGTCGGTCGCGCGCGCCGGCCCCGCTAGGGAAACACGAAACTCATGAGTCTCAAAGCCACCTTCCTCGGCGGCGCCCAAGAAGTGGGCCGCCTCGGACTCCTCCTTGAACAGGAGGACGCACACCTGCTCTTCGACTACGGGATGAGCCCCGACAAGCCGGTCCCCTCCTACCCCAAGGAGGCGCCGCCCGTCGACCTCATCCTCCTCTCGCACGCGCACCTCGACCACTCGGGCATGCTGCCCTGGGTCGCCTCGCGCTACGAGACGAGCATCCTCGCCACGGCGCCCAGCGCCGAGGTCGCGAGCATCCTCCACAACGACTCGCTCAAGATCGCCACCCAGGAAGGGTTCCCGGCGATGTACGACAAAGCGGACATCCGCCACACCCAGAAGGTGTTCGAGCACGTGCGCCACGCCGAGTGGCGCGAGGCCGCCGGCATGGAACTCCACTTCCACTCGGCCGGCCACATCCCCGGTTCGACCATGTTCGAACTGCGGGGCGACCGCAAGATCGTCTTCACCGGCGACCTCTACACGCGCAACTCGCGCCTCCTGTGGGGCGCGCACCCGGTCAAGTGCGACCTCCTCTTCATGGAGTCCACGTACGCGGGCCGCGAACACCCCGACCGCCAGGAGACGGAGAAGCGGTTCCTCGACGCCGTCGACGACACCCTGAAGAAGGGCGGCGTCGCCGTCGTGCCCAGCTTCGCCGTGGGACGCAGCCAAGAGATGGCCCTCGTGCTGCAACAACGCGGCTACACCGTGTGGCTGGACGGCATGGCGAAGGAGATCATCCAGATCTTCCTGCGGCACCCTGAATACCTGCGCAACAAGCGGGAACTCCAGAAGGCGTACGAGAACCTCAAGGTCGTACACAGCCAGATGGGCCGCAAGCAGGCCCTCAAGGGCGACGTGATCCTCACGACGAGCGGCATGCTCGACGGGGGCCCCGTCCTCGGGTACCTGGAGCACCTGCACAAGGATCCCCGCTCCTCCATCTTCCTCTCGGGCTACCAGGTGGAAGGCTCGAACGGCCGCATGCTCCTCGACACGGGCCACATCAACATCCGCGGCCAACGCGTGAAGGTGGACTGCCGCGTCGAGAAGTTCGACTTCAGCGCCCACGCGGGCCACGAGGACCTCGTCAAGTTCGCGAAGGCCACGGGCGCCAAGGACATCGTCCTCTTCCACGGCGACCAACCCGACCAACTGCGCAAGGACCTCGGCAAGTTCGCCAACGTCCACACGCCCGCCACGGGCGAGGTCATCGAGTTCAAGGATTGACGGCGCGGTGACGCAGCCGGACGAAGGGCCCTACGAGGGCCGCGGCGACGCCGAACGCGAGGTTCGCGACGGCCATCATCCAGGCGTTGCGTGGGACGCTTGCCGTGCAATCCCCCGCCGTCCCGCATTGGACCTCAAGACTGGAGACGAGGATTCCGACGGCGATGAACAGGAAGATTGCGAGCACGATCATCGACGTCAGGAGAACCTGGACGGCGAGTCGGAGGTCGCGATCTGCTTCACTCATTCGCTTGACGCCCTCGCTCCAACCAGCTGACGGCTCCCTTCATGCCGACGAAGAGCAAGACTGCGCTTGCGCCGACGGTGAGAGAGGCCTTCCATTGTTGTCCGTCCTCGAACATCGGCGTGCACGCGGCGCCGCCCGCGCAGACCAGGAACGGGGGGTTTTGGATGAAGATGAGGGGCCAGGACGCGAGCCCGATGAGGCCGAGGCCCACCAGGAGCGTCCAAGCCGAGGGCCGAGCGAGCCACGGCGGCTGTGGCGCCATGGGCGCTCACGCCTTCATGATGCTGATCAGGAAGACGATGAGGGCGATGATGGCGCCGACGGCGCTCGCGACGACGCCCACGAGGCTCACGACGATCGCGTGCTCGTTTCCGCCCAGGTAGGTCGGGACGACGCTCACGAGCGGCCACGTGAGGGCGGCGAACAAGAGCATGGCGAGTGCGCCCAGGATGGTGAGGACGAAGCCGATGGCGCGGGACTTGCCGGCGCCGAAGTAGGCCGTGAAGAGGCCGGCGAGGAAGGTGAAGAGGCCGAAGGAGAAGAGGAGGATGCCGACGAAGACGTCCGTGTACTCCGACATGGATCCTGCGCCCTCCCTTTCGGACTAGAACTTCGTGCCGGTGAGGGTCTTCGTATCGACGACCCCGTTGATCGATCGGATCTTGTTGACGATGACGTGGCCCAGGGTGTCAAAGTCGGGCGCCTCAAGCTTGGCGATGAGGTCATACTCGCCGAAGAGGGGGTGGAGCTCGACAATCTCGGCGACCTTGAGCAGTTCGTTGTAGACGTCGTGCTCTTTTGCGGGCGCGGCGCTGATCAAAACGAAACCGACGGCCATCCTGTTCCTCCGCTAGGGCTCCCCACGAATCTCTGCGATGAAGGCCCGGTTTCGATATAAACCCGTCGTAAACCCGCGGCGTCAGTGGAGGGGCCGGCGCGTGCCGCTGGGGTCGCGCTCGTACGCGCCGAAGTCCTGGAGCGTGAAGAGGACGGGGCCATCGAGGACGGGGCCATCGCGGCAGAGGCGGAACCCGTCGACGAGGCAGGCGTCGCAGATGCCCACGGCGCACTTCATCCACCGTTCCAGGCTCGCTTGGACGGGGATGTGGCGGTCGCGGGCGAGTTCGACGACGGCCTTCATCATGCGCTCGGGGCCGCACGTGAGGACCTCGTCGAACGTCATGCGGTCCAGCAGCTGCTTGGCCAGGTCGGGCGCCCGGCCGTGGAAACCGAGGCTGCCGTCGTCGGTCGCGATGTGGACGCGCGCCCCGGCGTCCTCGTAGGCGTTGCGCAGGAGGAGGAACTCCTTCGAGCGGCCGCCGATGACGACCTCGAACTCGGCGCGCCCGCGTTGGCGCTCGACGAGGGGCACGAGGGGCGACGTGCCGGTGCCCCCCACGACGATGAGGACGCGGTGGCCACGCGTGCGGAACGGGCGACCGTAGGGGCCGCGCACGCCGATGACGTCGCCCGGCTTGTAGGCGGCGAGCACGCGCGTGCAGTCGCCCTTGGCCTCGACGAGGATGCGGAAGACGCCGTCCGGGCCGCCCCAGAGGGCCATCGGCACCTCGTCGACGCCGGGGACCCACACCATGAGGAACTGGCCGGGTTCGTAGTGGGTGATCGTCGGATCCTGGAAGGAGATCGTGACGTGACGGGACGATTCGCGGACGACGTCCAGGATGGGCACCGTCCGCACAGAATCCATTGCCCTCGCCCAAGCCGGCAAGTCATAAATACGTTCTTCGCGCGTTGCCTCGCTCGTGGACTGGGACGCACTCTACGCGCACGCCCGTCTTGAACTGGGCGCCGCGCGCGGGATGCGCCTGCGACCCAAGCCCTTCCGCGTCCTCTTCCGGCCGTTCGCGGGCATCCGCGGCACGATCTACCACCGAGGCGACCACTACGAGGTGCGCGTGAGCGACCTCTTGCGGGACGCGCCGGCCGACGTCCATACCGCCCTCGCGAAACTCCTCGTCGGCAAGATGGAACGGCGACTGCGGGCGTCGAACACGGAGAAGGCGCCGTACCTGGCCTGGTGCCGCGACCCGGCGAACCTCTCCCGCCATGAGGAGACGCGCCGCCAACGAGGACGCAAGCGCCTCGCCCCCGCGCAGGGCCGCGCCCATGACCTCGAACGCCTCTTTGACCGCATCAACGCGGACTATTTCGCCGGCGCGCTCGCGCGCCCGCGCCTGGGGTGGAGCCTCGCGACGAGCCGCAGCCTCTACGGCCACCACGACCCCGTCCACGACGCCATCGTCCTCAACCGGATGCTCGACCACCCGCGCGTGCCCGAAAACGTGGTCGCCGACATCCTCCACCACGAGATGCTGCACATCAAGCACGGCGTGACGCACGGCGCCAGCGGACGACGCGTGCTCCACTCTCGGGCATTCCGGGTGGACGAGCGGCGCTTCGCGGGCCACGACGAGGCCAAGCGATGGCTCCGGGACCTCGAGGCCCGCCGCATCCGACTGCGGCCCTTCCAGCCCCCCGCTCCAGCCTCTTCAAGCCCGCAGCCTGCCCCCACCGGGAACCTCGCGGAACGGATTCTCCAGGCCACCCTGGACGCGTGGTCGAACCGCTTGGCCCAGCGACGATGAGAGACTCCGGAGGCCCGGAAACGAATCCTCCGCAAGCGCTAAAAGCGGGCGACCCCGTCGCACCAGCGTGGCCGGATCGCTGCTCAAGCTTTGGGGTTGGCTCGCCGTCGTCCTCGGCGGACTCCTCGTACTGGCCGGAGGCGCGGCCATCCTCATCGCCGTCGACCTTGCGGCCAAGCCGGGCGCGAACGGCTCCGACGACGTGAATGGTCTGTTCGTGGGAGGCATCGTGGCCGCTTGCCTGGGCGCGGTCCTTCTCCTCGTCGGCACGGGCCTGGCCATCTGGGGCAACGCGCGCGCCCAACGATCTCTCGAAGACGCGCTGCTGCGTTCCGCCGCGCTCGAACAAGCCCAACAGTAGTCGCTCTCGATACCGAAGGTTCTCGTCCAAACCCTTAAGTCGGACCCCGGCTCCTCAGCCGGTCCCCGGATGCCGCGCCCCGAGGACGTCGCCGTTCTGAAGGAGATTGCCAGCTTGGGCGCCCTCCACGGCCTCATCGAAGTCTCCACGTCCCAACTCGCCACCATCCTCGGCTCGAGCCAACAGACGGCGTCGCGGCGCATCCTCGAGCTCGAACAGTCCGGCTACATCCGGCGCGAGATGGGCGTCCGGAAACAGCTCGTGCGCTTGACCGACGAAGGGGTGAACGTCCTCGCGCGGGAATACGCGACGTACCAGAAGCTCTTCGAGAAACCGCACCAGCTCACCGTGCACGGCACCGTCGCGAGCGGACTCGGCGAAGGCCGGTACTACATCGGCCTCGCCGGCTACGCGGAGCAGTTCAAGGCCAAGTTCGGGTTCACCCCGTACCCCGGGACGCTGAACCTCAACATCGAGGGCTCCGAGACGAACAAGCTCCGGCTCCTCAAGTCGAGCCCCGCGATCAAGATCGAGGGCTTCCAAGCGGAGGAGCGGACCTTCGGCGCCGTGGACGCGTGGCGCGGGCGCATCCGCGACCTCGACTGCGCCGTCATCCTGCCCGAGCGCACGCACCACGCGCGCACGCTCGAGATCGTCGCCGCGCAATACCTACGCGATGAACTCAAGGTGAAGGACGGGGACGGACTCGACATCGACGTACGGCTCGCGTGAGGTCCCCATGATCCACGTCCTACGCCTGGGTCACCGCCGCGCCCGCGACGCGCGCGTCACGACGCACGTGGCCCTCACGGCCCGCGCCTTCGGCGCCGAGGCCATCTCCATCGTCGAATCCGATGCCGCCCTGGAGAAGACGCTCAAGGACGTCGTCCAGCGCTTCGGCGGCCCGTTCGAGGTCCGCACGGGCGTCGCCTGGAAGCCCCTCGTGCGCTCCTGGAAGCAGAAGGGCGGCCTCGTCGTCCACCTCACGATGTACGGCGAGGCGCTCTCGGCCGTCGTCCCCCAGGTCCAGGGACGCGACCTTCTCGTGGTCGTCGGCGCGGAAAAGGTGCCCGGCGACCTCTACACGTTGGCCGATTTCAACGTCGCCGTGGGCAACCAACCGCACTCGGAGGTGGCCGCGCTCGCGCTCGTCTTGGACCGCGTGACGGGCGGCTCGTGGGAACGCCGCGAATTCGACGGTCGGCTGCGGGTCGTCCCGAACCCGAGAGGCAAGACTCTTATCGACCGAGAGAGTTCCAGCCGGGCAAAAGTCCGAGGGAAACCGGGTGGCAACTAAGACCGTCAAGACGAAGGATTGGAATCCCACGCTCAAGGATCCCATCATCCAGGAATACATCCGCGAACGGGTCGGCGAGGAGGGGCTTTCGGTCGCCCAGCTCATCGAGCAGAAGCAACCCATCCAGGGCGTCGAGATTCTCGAGACCATCCAGGACAAGCCGTCGAACGTGCGCAAGACCCTCTACAAGCTCGAGGACGCGCGCGTCGCCGAATACCAGAAGGACACGGACAAGACGGGCTGGGAGACGTTCCTGTGGCGCCTGACGCTCAACGAGGTCAAGCACCAGATCAACAAGGAACGCAAGCGTATGCTCTCCGGCATCGAGGAACAATTGCGCCTCGAGCGGGAGAATTCCTTCTACATCTGTCCCGAGAACCACGAGCGGACCGTCTTCGACAAGGCGCTCAAGATGGAGTTCAAGTGCCCCGAGTGCGGCAAGCCCATGAGTTTCATCGACAACAAGGAGCGCATCCGCGAGCTCGAGTCGGCCATCACGGACCTCGAGAAGATGGTGTTCGACTAGATGCCTGCGCCCGCGTTCGACCGGGAGGAGCAGCCCGTCATCGCGGCGGCCGTGGCATCGACCCTCCAGAAAGCCAGCCTGATCCCGCGGTCGCGATGACGAGCGCGTGGCCCACGCCGCAGGACTGCATCGACCTATTGCGACGCGTGGGCGCCAAGGACGACGTCGTCGCGCACACGACGGCCGTCGCGCGCGTCGCACTCCCCATCGCGGAACAGATCCGCGCGAACAAGCACGAGGTCGACGTCGCCCTCGTCCACTCCGGCGCGCTCTTGCACGACATCGGCCGCGCACGGACGCACAACATCGACCACGCGGGCGTCGGCGCACAAATCCTGCGGGGCATCGGCTTGCCCGAAGCGTTGTGCCTCGTCGTCGAGCGCCACACGGGCGGCGGCATCGACCCGCAGGAGGCGCGGCAACTGGGCCTACCCATCAAGGACTACACGCCGCGCACGCTCGAGGAGAAGATCATCTGCCAGGCGGACAACCTCGTCGACGGCGTGAACCGGCAAAAGGTCCATGAGGAGCTGTCCTCGCTTCGCAGCCGCGGCCTGGACCACGTGGCTGCCAAGATCCAGACCCTTCACCAAGAACTCTCTCTCCTGGCGGGCCGCGACCTCGACGAGATCAAGTGACCATGGCCGAACTCCTCAACCATCGCCACTGCAAGAACTGCGACCGCGCCGTGCCGTACGGCGAGGAACTCTGCTCGGACGAGTGCCGCACGGCGTGGGCGGCGATGCAGAAGAAACGGTCGCGCAACGTGCTCTTCTTCTACCTGGCCCTGGCCTTCATGATCGTCGTGCTCGTGCTCCAGCTCATGGGCAGGGCGCCATTCTAGACGGGGGCGGAAGCGACCCTATTCCTGGATCTCTTCCTGCAGGTCCACGACAAGCTCGGTGAGCATGTCTTCGAAGACCGCGTTCTTGTATTCGCGGCTCGTCCCGTTGACGTTCGAACGGGCCATGAACATGGTGCCGCTCTTCAGAATCTCGATGTAACAGAGAGGACCGTCTGGCACAGAGTGCTCCTCCGATGAGGACGATTTCGACCTATGAAGGGGCCCCGTATTTAGACGTTGCGCGAGCGCCGGACGTGACGCAAGGACCAGGCGGGTCGCGTCGGGCCGTCGATGGGTTCCGCGGGCGCTCAAAGAAAGTGCGAAGTAGTCCGCAGGGCATGGTCTAGGAGACGGCCGCCGTGGCACCGGGAACCGAGCTCCTACAGGACCTGGCCGTCGTGACGGGGGCCGCCGCCCTCACGGGGCTCGTCTTCCGCCGCTTCAAACTACCGGGTCTCTTCGGCTTCCTCACCGCGGGGCTCCTCATCGGCCCCCATAGTTTCGGCATCGTCAAGGGCGAGGAGAGTCTCCAGACGCTCTCCGACCTCGGCGTCGTCCTCCTGCTCTTCGGCCTGGGCCTCACGTTCAACCTGCGGCAACTGCGCCGCGTGGGCGGCGTCGCCTTCGTCGTCACCCTCACCCAGGGCCTCCTGATGCTCTGGCTCGGCTTCGAACTGGGCCGCCTCATCGGCTGGAGCACGTTCGACAACCTGTTCCTGGGCGCCATGCTCTCGATCAGCAGCACCACGATCACCCTCAAGGTGCTCACGGACCTCGGCCGCCTCCACACCGAGTCGAGCCGCATCATCTTCGGCGTCCTCGTCCTGCAGGACGTCGCCGCCGTCCTCGTCCTCGTCCTCCTCTCGGGGTACGGCCGGACGGGCGGCGTCGAACTGGCCCAGGTCGCCCGCATCGGCGCCGAGATGGTCCTCTTCCTCGTCTCGACCATCCTGCTCGGCCTCATCCTCGTCCCACGCCTCGTCGACTACGTGGGGCGCCGCTACGGCAACGAGATCCTCGTCCTCACGTCGCTCGGCCTCGCTTTCGGCATGGCCGTCCTGAGCGACCTCGCCGGCTTCCACGTGGGCCTCGGCGCTTTCCTCATGGGCGCCCTCGTGGCCGAGGCCAAGGCGCGCGAACGCGTCGAACACCAGGTGCGACCCGTCGCGGACCTCTTCGCGGCCGTCTTCTTCGTCACGATCGGCACCCTCGTCGACCCGCAACAGTTGGTCGTCTACTGGAAGCCCCTCATCGCCGTCTTCCTCCTCATCGTCGTCGGCAAGCTCGCAAGCGGCAGCATCGCCACCTTCCTCATGGGCTACGCGCCCGCCACGTCGATCGCCGTCGGCGCGGGCCTGGCCCAGGTGGGCGAGTTCAGCTTCGTCATCGCCGCCCTCGGGCAGGACATCGGCATCACGAGCGACTTCCTCGTGCCCCTCATCGTCGGCGCGAGCGCCCTCTCGTCGCTCGCGGCGAGCATCGCGATGCGGTTCACGGACCCCATCCACCGCTTCGTGGGACGCATCGCCCCCGCGTCGATGCGGACGTACGCGCGCATCTACGTCGCATGGATGGGTTCGCTGCGCGAACGGCCCGGCCTCGCGCAACGCGCGCGCCGCATCCAGGCTCGACGCGGCGCCATCCTCAGCCTCCTCCTCCTGGGTGCCGCCCTCGGGTCGGCCTGGTTCCTGCAGGCGCCCGGCAAGGGCCTCCTTGCGCGCCAAGGCCTGCGCGACCCGAGCCTCACCCTCACGTATTGGGGCCTCGTCCTCGCCGCCCTGCTGCCCCTGCTCTTCCGGTTCTTCCACACGGCGAACCGCTGGCTCGACACGTGGCAACTGCCCGAACACATGGCGCGCAAGGGCACGACGGGCTTCCGCCGCACCGTCCGCATCACGTTCTACCTCCTGGGGACGATCCTCCTGGGCCTGCCGATGTTGGCGGCGACGGCGCCCTTCCTCAACACGCCCGTCGTCGCCCTCGCGTGGGTGGGCATGGTCGCGAGCGCCGCCGTCATCCTCTGGGCGAGCATCAACCGCCTGCACGTCCGCATCGAGTCCAACGTCCAGGCCCTGCTCGACGACGAGCACCTGCCCGTCCACGCGCCCCAGATCGTGCGCGACCTCATGACGGTCGACTTCCCATGGGAGCTGCGCGTCGAGACGCTCGAACTCGATGCGTACACGTGGGCCACGGGCAAACGCCTCGGCGAGATCGAACTGCGCAGCGCCACCGGCGCGAGCCTCATCCTCATCGAACGCGGCGACCAACGCCAGGAGGCGCCCGGCCCGGACACGCTCCTCTTGCCCGGCGACCGGCTGACGCTCATCGGAAGCCGAGAACAGTTGGCCTCGGCCCACGCGGTGCTCAGCCGGCCCGCGCCCGCGGGACCCTCCCACACGGAGCTGCGCCTGGGCCGATTGTATGTCTCCGAGTCCTCCGAGCTCGATGGCGCGCGGCTCTCGGACGCCGCCCTGCCGACGCGGTCGGGGCTTCAGGTCGTGGCGATCCTGCGGGCCAACCAGGCCATCCCGAACCCGGGGGCGCACGAACGCCTGCAGCCCGGCGACGTCATCCTCGTCCTGGGCGGACAGGAACAGATTGCGGCGGCGACGTCGCTCGTGGGTCCGAAGGCGACGCCCGGAAGCGGCGGCGGCGCGACGCCCTAGTCTACGTCTACGTGGGCAGCGCCGTGTTGCAGTTGGGGCAGCGCATCATCATGCCGCCCACAGCCGTGCCGGTGACGGCCATGCCGCACTTTTTGCACTTGCGGGCGCCCGCGACGCGCATGGCGGGCCCTTCCATGATGGGCTCCGTCAGGACGGGCTTCGCCTCGGTGGGCGTCGCGATGACGCCGCCGGGCGCCGTGCGGCGCAGGTAGACGAAGAGCATGATGAGCAGCGCGATCGGAATGATGACGACGGCTGCGATGCCGACGATTTGGGGGACCGTAGCCACGAAGGAGCCTCCACCACCGAGCCGCCTAGGCGACGACGCGGCCCTCCTTGAGTTCCGCCTCGTACGCGCGGGCGCCCACGAGGGCGCCCAGGCTCACCGTGAACAGGTTGCTGTTCGAGCGACGCGTCTCCTTGATCGTGAAGGGCAGCGACTTCGTGCGGAGGATCGTGTCGTACTGTTCGACGAAGCCCTTGGGACTCGACGTGCCGCCCGTGATGACGACGGGGATGGTGAGGCCCTCGTCGACGTTGACGCGGCGCAACTCGTTCTCGACCCAGTTGGCCGAGTAACTGATGAGGTTGTCGTAGTAGATCGCGAGCGCCGCCTGGATGTTGTTGAGGCCTTCGCGCTTGTCGAGGCGGAAGTCCTTCTCCTTCTGGGCGGTGACCTTGTCCTTCGTGACGCCGGTCGCCTCGCTCACCTGCATGTCGATCCAGTCGCCGCCGCGCTGGACGCTGAAGCTCGCCAGCGGGACACCGAGGTGGGAGAGGGCGACGTTGACCATGCCCGCGCCGCAACTGATGCCCATGCCGCTGAACTCGTCCTTCTGGAGCTCCGCGTAGACGACACAGAGGGCCTCGTTGACGACCTTGGGCGTGTAGCCGAGCTTCGTGAGCACGAATTGGAGGATCTTCTGGTGGTAGAGAACGTTCTTCTTGCCGTCGACGGGCGTGCCGGGGCACGTGTAGAAGACGACCTCGCCTTCGAAGGCGGGCTTGCCCAAGAGGCGCTCGATGATGAGGCGCATCATGGGGATGGCGCTCTTTTCGTCACGCGCCAGGATGCCCTGCTTCATGGGGCGCCGCGAGTCGACGTTGAGGACGTTGGCGAACGTAAGGGCGTCCTCCCCGACGATGATGAACTGGTCGTTGATCTTCATGTGGAGGATCCCCGACTGGGAGAGCATGTGGCCCGTGACCTCGTTGGCCTCCATCTCGAGGAATAGGTTGCGCTGCTGCTTGATGATCGTCTTGCTCCCGTCAATGTAGGAGGCGACGATGTTCATCGTGCCTACGTCGAGACCCTTCGCCATGTGAACCGTCTCCCGGAAATCCGTCGCCGGAGCCGAGGCTCCGGGGTGGTTGTGTAAAACGGAGTGGTATTTACGGGTGCCGCCAAGGCCCGAGTAAAACCCAGCCAAGACTCACTTTTGGCCGGGGACGCGCGGGCGGGGACCCCTCCAGGGGCGTGGGCCCCGAATCGGGGCCCGGGCCACGCGGGGGAGCGACGTGGCCCGGGGGGAGGAGTTTCGTTCTACGCCGTCTGGCCCTTCACGTGGCCGAAGCCGAGAAGGTTCAGCGGGAACGAGATGTCGCCCTCGAAGGAGGCGCCGGGACCACAGGCGCCTTTGCTGCCGTCGAAGCGGAGGCCGCGGTAGGTGCCCTCCACGTCAATGCCGAATTGGGTCTTGGTGACGTTGACCACGTCCATCGGGCGGGCGGCCAGGGCGTAAACCGTGACCTGGCAGAAGAAGGCGACCTCGCCACATGCCGATCCGCCATAGTGGGACGTCTTCGACCAGCTCGCCAGCAGGTATTCGCCGCCGGGCGGGTCACGGATGCCGTCCACGGTCCAGTAGAAGGCTTGGTTCGTTCCGGTCGTGGTCTTGGGGCCGGGGCACTTGGCGGCCTGAGGGAGGGAGCTGTAGACCTGCGCGTAGAGTTCGTTGACGGTGGTCACGAGATCGTCCGCAGGACCCGCGGTGGCAGGTGTTCCGAGGCCTACCAGGGTCAGCACGATCAGGGCGGGCATGGCTTTCCGAATTCCGGTGTTCATGTGGGGGTTTCTCCGGAGCCGCGCGCCGCCCCATGCGAGGGGTGGGCTTGGCTCCGGCCGCGAGGGGGCACCCCGCGAGCAAAAGTCGTGCTTCGTTTCTGGTTCCGCCCCAACCCTGGGCGATGGGACCGGAACATGAAAGCCCACAATTCATTTATACCTAGGTCGGCCCGCGCCTGGAGCGTGGGTGGCCACTGGACCGCGAGGGGAACCCTCCTGGCCCTGGGCTTGGTGGTCGTTTCGTCGGCCGGCCTCCTCGCAGGCGCGGCGACCCCGTCGCCCGACCGCGCGCAGTACGTGTACCGCGGCGGATCCGTCCTCGACAACGTCCAAGAGGCCTCCTGCGACGCCACCGGCCTCCTCTTCCCGAAATTCTCGGCCGGCCGCGTTGAGATCCAGGCCCACGGCGGCACGCTTCACCTGCGCAAGACCTGGCTGAACCGCACGATCGTCGCCGGGGTCGCCTTGGACGACCCGGCAAGCGTCGCCGACCGGCCGGTCGGCTTCGCGGAGGGGCCCGTGACCATCACGTGGGCGCCGCAGGGCACCGTGACCGCCTACGCGACCGACCCTGCCCAGGGCATGGTCGCCCGCTGGTCGTCGGGGCGCCTGGATGCGGCCCAATTGGAGCTTGCGCCGAGCGGGCCCTACCCGTTCTGGCGCGCGGGGTCCGAAGCGGCGAGCCGATACGACGGCGCCTTCGTTGGACCGAGCCGCGCCGTTTCGTCCACGACCCGGACCCAGGTCGTTGGGGACGCGTCGCTCCTTCTCCACCAAGCCTCGATCGACCTGCCCGGCGGCACGCGCTACGAGCTTCCGGCGTGGCACAGTGAGACGAGGATCTCCAACGGGCCGATCGATCGCGTCTCCATCGTCTACGAGGACGCGTTCCTCGACGTGGACGACGCAACGTGGACCACGCCGCAAGGCGTCGGCCTCACCATCTGCCGCGGCCTCCAGGCGCGCACCGTGAACGGCGGCGCGACCGCGGTCGACGCGGACGGCAACGCCCTTGTGGCCGGTACGCTGCGCGATTTCGACGGCCGGGCCATCGCCTACCACGGCTCGTTCGAGCTCTCCGAGAGCACCCCGGACCCGTCCGCTTTCGCGGACGGGGCGGGCGCCGTGACGGCGACGACGACGGGCCGCTTCGATGCGTGGGGACTCGACTTCGTTCCCGTCGCGCGTGGGCCCGCGACCATGGCCTGGGCCGCCGCCGCGACCGGGGGCGGCCTGCTCGCCCTCATCCTGGCGCGCCTGTCGTGGGGCCCCGTCGTCGGCGCGTTCTACGCCCGCTTCGGACGCGACCGCGTCCTCGACCACCCGCTGCGGCGGACCCTCTTCGAACTCGTGCAGTCGAACCCCGCACTTCCGCAGTCCGTCCTCGCCGAGCGACTCGGGATCCGGGAGAAGCTCGCCGCCTACCACTTGCGCGTCCTCGAACGGACGAACCTCGTGCGGACGTGGCACGGCCGCCGCCGCGGCCGTCCCTGGCGCCTCGTCCTGCCGGGCGGGATGCCGCCCGCCGAGGCCAAGAAGCTCGTGCTGGCCTTCCATGAGGAGAACGACGCCAAGCTGCGATCGCTGCGGCGCCTGCTGGAGCCGGCCGCGTTGCCCCAGCGCGCCGTCACCGCGGCGCTCGTCGAAGAGTTCGCCATCACGGAGCGGGGCGCCCGCAAGGTCCTGCAACGCGCGGCCGAGTTGGGTCTCGTCGCGCGCGAGAAGCGAGACGAAGGGAAAGGAGAGTGGGTCCGCTGCGCCTCGTCGTGATGCTGATGGTGCTGCCGCTGGCCTTGTCGGCCTGCATGGAGCCGTCGCACCCCGCGGCGCCTACGCCGACCACGCCGGACCTCGGCGGGCCGTCGGCCGAGCCGGCTCCGCCCGTCGCGCCCGCGCAGCCGAACCTCACGCTCCCCTCGCTCGCTGGACTCCGTCTTGAAGCGTGCGACGGCGTCAGCCTGCGCCTCGACGTGCCGGAGGACCGCGTGAGCGCGTTCCTGCCTGCCGGCTTCGAAGCCGTCAAGTCCAGCGGCCTCGCCCAAGTCTTCGTGTTCGCCCAGCGCTGCCCGCGTCTCGTCCTGCCGGACTCCGTGGCCCAAGACGTCGGACTCCTGTGGACGGTCGCGCGGGTGGAACCCGTCGACCGCTCCTGGGTCGGAAGCGGCATCTCGCTCTATCCGCTCGAGGTCCTCGTCACCGACAACGGCACCGCGCGTGAGCTCGCGGCGCGGGGGCCCGCGGCGCGGGCCGGCGCCTTCGCGTCCGACGAGACGGCCCTGCCCGGAGGCGGCGCCCGGCACGAATGGGCCTTCGCGGCCGGCGAGGAGAGCGTCCGCATCTCGTTCCAGGTGCCCGTGCATTCGACCGAGGCGGCCATCGTCATCACCGACTACTACCTCTGGTCGGGCAACGGGACGCTTCGCCGCCTCGACGTCGATGAGCAGATGAGACCACACGTCCCCATGGTCGGGGCGGACGGGGCCACGCTCGAGTTCTCCGGCGACGGCACGCTCCATGGGCTCGTCGGCCTCGACCGCTTCGCCGCGGTCGCCACACCCCTTTGGGACTGGACGTGGGACCTGCCCCGCGCGCCCCTCACCTTCGCCGGACCCGAAACCCAACCGAGAGGAAACCCAACATGAAGACGTCCGTCCGCCGACACGCCCTGTGGATGATTGCCTGCCTCACGTTCGTCGCCGCCCCCGCGGCGGCGGAACCGAAGCTTCCGGACCTTACGGCGATCATCGGGCACCCGAAGCCCGCCAATACGGACTTCGATGGGTGGGCCGAGACGACCGCCCAGGAGTGCCTCAAGGGAATGGAACCCATGTCGTTCCCTTCGCCGATTCCCGGCCTCCTCAGCATCGCCGCCAGTGACGGCCTGCGGGTGCAGGCCATACCGGGCACGCCGCGAGGCGTCGAAGTCCTCTACTTCGACTACCAAGGCCAGTCGGGCGGGTACTATCACTACCAGGTCACCGGCATCACGGCCGATCCCGCGATCTGCGGCGCCCCGAGCGTCCTGCCCTGCATCCTCACCTACGCGAGCGAGGTCGCGGCCTGGGTCATCGACGTCATCACGGACCCCAACGCCCACATGCCCTCGGCGGGCCCGGACAGCGACCCGACCGTGTCGGGGCCACCGCCCGTGGAAGAGGCCATCTCCTGCGTCTAGGCGCGGCAAGGGACGGGGCTACGGCCGCTCGGCTTCGCCCGGGTCGATGCGGCCGCCCCGTTTCTTGGGCTCCGCGTCCTCGTCCTCTTCTTCCTCTTCCTCGTCCTCTTCCTCCAACTCCTCGTCTTCCTCTTCGGGGAGCATCGCCGTCGCGGGGCCGCGGGAACCGAGGAACTTGCCGCGTTCCACGGCGGCCAGGTCGAGGACCTTTCGGCGGACGAGGATGCCGGCGCCGCTGCGGACCGCCAAGGCCAGACAGTCGCTGGGCCGCGCGTCGAACTGGACCTTCTCGCGCTTGCCGCCCTTGTCCATCTCGACGTGGAGGGTGGCGAAGAACGTGTTCTGGGCCAGGTCCTCGATGACGACGTGGTCGACGATGGCGCCCAGTTCGTTGAGGACGTTCGTGAAGAGGTCGTGCGTGAGGGGTCGGCCCATCATGCGCCCTTCGAGGCTCACCTGGATGTTCATGGCCTGACCGAGGTCGACGAAGACGGGAAGGACGCGGCCGTCGAAGTCGTTCGATTCGGGCGCGAGAATCACGACGGCCTCCTGTTGGCTCACGAGGACCCGTTCGATCTTGGTCGGGACCGGGTCCTCCTTGGGTTTCACAAGGGCCATGGAGTCGTCTGGGACAGCGGCTCGGGGCGATAAAGGGTTGTGGGTTGGGCGGTCCCGCTCACTTGTGTTTGGAGAGCGCGGCGACGATGTTCTCCTTCGGGTGCGCGCCGATGAGCTGGTCAACTTTCTGCCCGTCCTTGAAGAGGATCATCGTCGGGATGCTCATGACGCCGAAGTGCATGGGCGTCTCGGGGTTCTCGTCCGTGTTCATCTTCACGAACTCGACCTTGCCGCCCATCTCGTTCGAGAGTTCTTCGAGGATGGGGTTGAGTCGCTTGCACGGGCCGCACCAAGGCGCCCAGAAGTCGACGAGGACGAGGTGCTTGGAGCGTACGAGATCGCTGAACGATTTGTCGGTGGCTTCGACCATCTTTCCGGTCATTTTCTACGAGTTCCTATTTTCGCAGTCGATTTATAGGCTTTCTCTGCGGTCGAGGAAAGCCACTGAGGAAACGCACCCTTGATTCGCTTCAGCTAATTTATCAAAAGGTTTTAGTGACTCGGGCTCATCCGCTCGGCCGCGCCGTTTATAAGTGGGGCTCCTGAAAATGCGACGTCTTCCTCTCAGCGTGTCGATTCTCTTTGCCCTCGTCGCCGTGTCATTGGGTGCCACCGCGCAGGGGCCGCCCGAGTCGCTCAAGTTCACGGTTCCGGATCATTACTTCGTCACAGGCAACAAGCTGCAGCCGGGGAATGCAACCGCCGCCGCGTGCCCGCCGACGCTCGTCAGTCCGGACACGACGGGTTTCCAAGCGTACACGATGGCGGCGCCCGTCAACGGAAGCTACCGGCAGTTCGAACCCATCAAGGTGTCCTTGACGTTCGGTCCGGGCAACCCAGCGGCGCCCTTTGCCTCCAGCGGGTTCGGCGTCGTCGTCGAACTCAAGGTCGGCAGCGCCGGAAGCCCTGTCCGCGCGTACAAGAACTTCACGGGGCCCCAATCGGCCGCGCCGACGAACCAAGAGGTCTCGCTGCCGATGCCGACGAACGCGAGCAGCGCCAAGTCGGGCGAGGGGATGACCTTCACGATCACGTTGAACGCCCTCTCCGGCGGCGCGCCGGTGTCGGGCGGACAGAACGTGGGTCTGCGTTGCGGGACGGAATCCAAGGTGGCCTCGTTCGTCATCGCCCGGGGGCCCCCCGGTGATGGTGACCTCGACGGCGACGGTCTTGCGGATTCGGAGGACTCCGACATGGACGGCGACGGCGCACTCAACGCCGCCGAGGCCCAACAGTGCAGCTACCAGGGCCAATCCATCAATTTCGCCACGACGTCGGCGGCGGTCCCGGGCGACCACGACGCCGACGGCGTGAAGGACGAAGAGGAATGCAGCAAGGGTTCCAACGCGTTGAACAACCTCAGCGTGCCGGCCCCGCCCAAGGGCCTGCCCTGGGGCCTCATCATCTTCCTCGTCATCATCGTCCTCCTCATCGCCGCGCTCGTGTTCTTCGTGACGGTCTACGGGAAGGCCGCCGCGATCACGGTCCTCAGCGCGTCCGAACTCACGGTGCCCCCGGGAACGCAAGGCAAGTTCCACCTCGAAGTCAAGAACCTGCGCAAGAAGGGCAACCCGATCAACTTCCAACTGAGCGCGCAAGGCCTGCCCGACGGGTGGGACGCGAAACTCGTGCCCGACCACGCGGTGCTCGACCCCGTGGGTGGCGCGAAGAACGTCGAACACGTGTGGCTCCACGTCGAGACGCCCCAGCACACGGATCCCGAGAGCGCCGTCGTCGCCGTGAAGGCGATCGCGCTCAACACGGCGGGCCGCAAGGACACGCTGAAACTGCCCGCCCGTGTTCGGACGATCACGTCCATCAACGTGCCGCCCAACGCGAAGGTCCCTGTCAAGCGCGGCGCGCCGGTCAAGCTCAAGTCGGAGAAGGAACTCGCGAAGGAGGCCGAACCGCAACCCGCCGCAGAGATGCCGATGGCGTCCACGCCCGTCGCGTCCGCCGGCGTCGGCGAGGCGCCCGCCAAAGGCAAGAAGGGCAAGAAGTTGAAGGCGCCCGAGGCGCCCACGCCGCCCGTGCCCGAACCCGCGCCGGCGCCCGTGGCCCCCGCGCCCGGGTCGAAGCCCGCCATCCAGGTCGGCGGCCTCACGCATTCGCCGCCCAGTTTCGCCGCAGGCCAGGACGTGAAGAGCGCCGTGACGGTGTCGAACAACGGCAACGACTCGCAGACGCTCAAGTTGAGCCTCTTCGTCAACGACGCGTTGGCGGACGCGCAGACGGTGAGCGTCAAACCCGGCAAATCGAAGGAGGTCAAGTTCAAATGGACGGCGCAGGAACGGAACAAGTTGAACATCCGCGGCGAACTCGTGGCGGCCTAGCCATGCGCGCCCTCGCCCTCGGTCTCGTCCTCCTCGCCCTGTGGGCGCCCTCGGCGGCCGCCGTCGCGTGCCCCCCTGACGTCGAGTCGAACGTGTGCGATTGGAGCGACCAGGCCGGCTTCGACCGGTTGGGCGAGAACGGCTGGATCGCGTTCTGCCTCGCCGCCCTCTTCGTCGCGATCTTCCTCGTCAACGCCCTCATCTGGCTCTTTGGACCCAAGGGCGGGCCCAAGTTCGGCGTCCAGGCGCGCGAACAGGTGCGCGAGGTCGGACCGGGCGGCAACGTCCAACTCGTCTTCGACGTCGAGAACCGCGCACGCAAGTCCGGCGTCGACCTCTGGGTCCACGTGCCACCCTTGCCCTCGGGTTGGAACGCGGCGCCCTTCGCCGCCGTCGCGTTCCCCTCGGGTTGGACGATGCCCGTCGCGCTCTCGCGCGAGGCGCCCCTGCACCTCACGAGCCTGCAACGCGGCGCGAACAAGGCGGCGGTGGCCGTCCAACTGACCGCCCCGGCGGAGGCCGCGGCCGAGGAGACCATCGACGTGCCCGTGCGCGTCGTGCCCCTCGCGATGGGTTCGCCGCGTCCGGGAAAGAGCGCGGAGGTCCGCTACTCGGTCCTCCTGTCCACGCGCCGGCCCGTGCTCCAGATCGCCAACGTCACGCACGATCCCGAACGCATCTCGGCCGGCCGGGCCGTCGCGACGCGCGCCATGGTCCAGAACACGGGCGAGGTGGAGGCGCGGGACGTGAACGTGACGTTCCTCCTTAACGACCAACAGGTCGACCAGAAGACGGTCCCCCTGGTGCCGTCGAAGGGCGAGGCCGCGGTCGAGTTCACCTGGACGCCCTCGCAGGGCGAGAACAAGATCCGCATCAGCGCGATCTAACGAGGCCAACGTGGAGGACGTACTCGAACGCGTGCGAGCGGGCACGCTCAGCGTGCGACGCGCCGCGCAACTCCTGCGGCTCGACGCCGTCCAACGCCTGGGCACCCAGTTGAAGCTCGACCTGCACCGCGCCGAACGCACGGGCATCCCCGAGGTCGTCCTGGCCGAGGGCAAGGAGCCCGAGGACGTGCGGAAGGCGGCGCTCGCCTTCCTGCGCGACCAGGGGCGCGCCATCATCAGCCGCGTGCCCGCGGGCTTCCGCATGGGACGCGTGCCCGGCGCCACCATCGAGACCCACAAGGAGGCGCGCACGATCGTGCTGCGCCGCCGCGGGACGTCCGTGCCTCGCACGGGCGGACGCGTCGCGCTCTTGACCGCGGGCGCCAGCGACCGAAGGGTGGCCGCGGAGGCCGACGTCGTCGCCCGCGAACTGGGCGTCGACGTGCGCACGGAGCGCGACATCGGCGTCGCCTCGCTCAAGCGCCTACTGGACGGCCTCGAACGGTTGGAGCCCTGGGAGCCCCATGCGTGGATCGTCCTCGCGGGCCGCGAGGGGGCCCTCGCCTCCGTCGTCGCGGGCCTCGTGGACGGGCCCGTCATCGGCGTCCCCGTCTCGACCGGCTACGGGTATCGCGGACGCGGCGAGGCCGCCTTGAGTTCGATGCTCCAGTCCTGCACGCCCCTCGTCGTCGTCAACATCGACGCAGGCTTCGTCGCCGGCGCCGTCGCGGCGCAGATCGCGAACCGCGTCGCCGCGGGCGCGGCCCGGGTTCGACGAGGACACGAAAGACCTCATTAAGCGACCTCAGGTGGTTGGACGCGTGGCGGCCTGGGGACGGATCGGGTTCGGCGCGTGGGCCTTGGCCCAGGTGGCTTTCGCCATCGCTGCGGTCCAACTCGATTTCTCCCTCTTGTCCGTGGTCGGGTTCGGCGTCGGGGCCGCCGGGTCGCTCATCGCGGCGCTCTCGTCGCTCGAGGACCGGCCCGCGCGGTGGACGACCGGCGTCGCGCTCACCCTGTTGGGGGTGCTGCCGTTCTTCGCCGAAGTCTACCTTCCGCCTTCGGGCCTCGACGGATACGCCGTCGCGTCCATCTCGTACCTGTTGGGCCTTGCCACCCTGGTCATGGCCGGGATCCTCGCGTCGCGGGACGCCCTCGGGCACGCGACGTGGGTGCGCGTCGGCGCGGGTCTGGCCGCGTTGGCGGGCGTGATCTGGCTGCCACTCGATGGCGTGGGTTCACGTTGGTTCGCTGGCAACGCATTGGAGTTCGTCGGCGCCTTGCTCGTCGCGTTGCGACCGCGCGATTGACGGGCCGGGCGGGCCTTCACGCCGGTTGGGCGCGCGAAACGGTTTTAGCGGCCCGGGGGTCTCGCCTGCGCCATGGCCATCGAAGTCCAACAGTCTGTCACGATCGCTCGCCCCCTCACGCGCGTCCAATCCTTCGTCTCCGACATCCAGAACGAGGAGAAGTACTGGAACGGCGTCAAGAGCGTACGACTCCTCTCGGGCACGGCCGGCCAACCGGGCGCGAAGTACGAACGCGTCTTCACCGCGATGGGCCGCGAACAGCGCACCACGATCGACGTCGTCGAGTCCCAACCGGAGCGCGTCGTCGTCCAGAGCGCACCCGGCCCCGTCTCCGTGCGAGGCACCATGACGTTCGCCGAAGTGCCCGAGGGCACCAAGGTCGACGTGCACCTGGACGCCAAGACGAAGGGCCTCTTCGCGACGCTCATGAAGCGCAAGATCCGGCAGAACATCGAGAACGACACGTCCGCGAGCCTGCTGCGGCTCAAGCAGGTCCTCGAGGCCGAGCAGAAGACCGAGCCCGTCCCGGCCCCCGCGCGCAGTCAGGCGAAGACCGTGCCGGACACGCGCAAGACGGCGAAGAAGTCGAAGTAGGCCGGACGAGTTGTAGTGCCTAATTTCGCGAATTTAGGCACTACATTCTATTCCATGAGCACGCGTCAGTGGATGCTTCGGGACCATCCGTCCAGGATTCAATTTCGCCGCCACAAACGCTTTCTATCTTCGCCGGGGGTCGGCGCCGCGCCCAGGGCGTGCTCGGCCACGAACGCGTTCGACCAGGACGAGAGAAAGCCTAAAGCAGGCCAAGGGGCGGGGGCCCACGAGATGCGACTCTCCACCATTCTCCTAGCCTGCTTCGTGCTCGCCGGACTGTACGTTCCATCGGCGTCGGCCAACTATTGCGAAGACCCGGAGATGCCCTCGCACGAGATCGAGTGCCAGGATGCCCACGAGGCCCAGGCGGCGAAGGCCGCCAAGCACCCGTCGAGCCGGCTCTCGGTCGAAGCGCAATGGGCGATCGGCGGCGCGACCGCCGTCGGATTGGCGGGGGCCGCCTTCGCGTTGCGCTCGCTCTGGTGGCCGCCGCTGCGCTACGCCGCGGGCGGCTTCTTCGCGCGCCTCACGCGCCGCGACGTGACCGGCCACCCGTTGCGCGCCCGGATCCTTGCCGCCGTCGGCCAGAACCCCGGCATCTCGGCCACCGAACTGGCCGGCCAGGAACGCATCAACGCGGGTACGCTCGATTACCACTTGGGCATCCTCGTGCGGGATGGCCAACTGCGGGCCACGAAGGCCGGACGCAACCGCCTCCTCTTCCTGCCGGGCGCCTCCGCGGACGTGAACGCCTTGGCGGAACTGAGCGCGCCGGGACGCGGCGACGTCGCGCGCACCATCCTGCAGGAGCCGGGGCTCCACGAGGCCGCCATCGCCGACCGGCTCCATCTCTCGCGCGCGACGATCCACCACCACCTCTCACGCCTGGAGGCCGCCGGCCTCGTGCGCGTCGAACGCGGCGTGCGCGCCCGATGCTACCCCACCGACCGCCTGCCCCAGGTCCTGGCACCCGCCCGGCCCCGACGCATCGCAGTCCTCTTCGACCCCAACGCGCCTCGAGTCCGGCCAACCGACTAACATTTCGAGGACGCATCGTTCGACCAGGACCAGAAAAATCCCTAATAGACTCCCGCCCTCTCGAACCATCCAGGTGCTTACCGTGCCGCGAAAAGAGACCAACCTTCGAATGGGGACCCTAGGGCTCGTCGTCGCCGTTTCAGTCCTCCTCGCGGGCTGCACCGGCAGTCCGAACCTACCTGCGTCCGTCACGACAAGCGACGCTGCCATGGTGCCCATCGTGAAGGACGCGGCCGGTAACGCCCTGGCCCGCTTCGGCGTGGAACGCGCCGTCTCCCAGACCATCTGGGCCAATGGCACCTTCAAGGCGGACGAGTCCTTCTTCCCGCTCCAACTCGTCCCCGTCATGGCCGGGTTGCCCCTCAAGGGCATCCACACGACCCCGATCACGGACGCCGTGCCCAAGGGCGTGCCCGTCCGCATCACGAGCGAAGTCCACGCCGACGTCACCGACGGCGACGTGGACCTCTGGCTCAACATCCCCTTCGACGAGATGTGGGCCGGGACCTGGGACACGCCCCCGGGCGGCTACTCGAAGATCGAGACGCGCATCGTCCACCTCTCCGACGACCCCCTCGGCGTCTCCGTCGGCTACGCTGAGCTCGACCACCAACCGGAATTCACCTACACGTTGCGAATCGACGTCACCTACGACCCCGAGGCCCTCGTGGACTCCGTGGGGGCCACGCTCGACGTCCCCGTCGAGGGCGCCAGGCTGCTCGTCGACGCTGCGGCCGGCGGCCCGGACGCCGCCCTCCTCGTCTGGGGGCCGGACAAGAAACTCGTGGACCGCTTCGCCCTCCAAGCGGGTGCCAACGAGATCCAACTCGCCGCGGCCGGCCAACACCTGCTGCTCCTCGCGCAAGGCTCCGGCGACGCGACCCTCGCCATCGACGGCGTCTCGGAGCCTCCGCGGCTCGGCCACGCCAAACAAGAGATCGTTGACTTCATGGGCGAGAGCCAGGGTCCCAAGGTCACGTGGTCGTTCGACGCCGACCGCGCGCCCATCCAGGTGGGGTTCTTCGCCAACTCGGGCACGGTCGCCTCCGACTTCTCGGGCCTCCTGACCTCACCCAAGGGCCGGCTCATCGAGAGCCACTTCACCGGTGGCCCGTGGGTTCGGCCCGTCATGGGCTTCGGCGCGGGCGAGTGGACCGCGATGGGAGGCAAGAACCTCGTCGCGGGCAAGTACGACTTCGAGATCTCGTTCTCGCAGAACGCCGGACCGGACCCGATCCACTACGGCCACTGGTTCGTCTTCATGAGCGCGCCCTGAGGGAAGCCACAGGGAATCACGCGGGCGGCTCGCACGCCTCCGGGCGGGCGGATTCGCCGCCCCCGCCCGTCGCCAACGCGACGATGTAGCCCGGGAACTCGGAGGCCGGGGCGGAATGGGCGTGGTCGATGATCTGGGTCTCGCCGCCCATGGACGAGACGCTGAACATGAGCTTCGCGTCCACGGCGTAGCGCGAGTGCGCCATGATCGCGTACGTCCCCGGCACGAGCTTGTCTGCGGGGATCCTCGCGCACAGGGGGCCGTGGTCGACGAAGTCGGTCTCGTAGATGGCATCGCCTTCCGGCAGCGTCACCATGAACTCGATCTGGGCGGCCGTCGCGCTCCAATCGAGCCGGATCTCCAACTCCTGCGGGACCTGGACGACCTCATAGTGGAAACTCGGGGACCACACGCCGCCCGTGGCCGCGCCCGTCTCCTGCACGTGGCTGGGAGCCTCGTCGGCCGCGCCGACCTTGAGGTAGCCGGTCCAGTTGAGGACCGTGCGGACCGGCGTCGCGGGTTGCAGGCCGTCGTCGCCTGGCGGGGCGTCGTCGGCCCCAGGAACCAGAGGCGTGGTGACGTCCCCGTCGTAGGCCTCGTCAGTCGCGCCGTCGTCGATGCAACCGGCGAAGGCGAGGAGGGCGACGCTTGCGACGAGGATGGTGATGGCGTTCATGGCATGTTCTCCGGTCGGGTTCAGATCCGTACGACGATGGTGCCCGCGACGCGGTCGCTGACGCGTTGCTTGTCGCGGTTGAAGGCCACGAGCATGACGAGCGTGTCGAGGATGAGCAGCGGCGGCGCGAGTTTGACGAGGTTGCGTAGGAAGGCCTCGCGGTACGTGAGCGGCCGACCGTCGACGCGCATCACGCGCAGCGACAGCGCGCGCTTGCCCAACGACCGGCCCTCGTGGCCTTCGAACCACGTGAAGTAGGCGAGCACGAGGGTGAAGCTGGCCGCCGCGATGGCCCCCTGGACCGCAAGGGGCATCGACGCGTCGTGGAAGCCCCAGGGTAGGACCCATTGGAAGCCCGCGTGTTCTCCCGCGTGGCCTGTCGCATCCTGGAAGAAGGGCATGAGCAGGAACGTGAGGGCGCCGTGGACGAAGCCGAGCGGGAGCGCGATGAGCACCACGTCGATGACGAACGCGGCAAGACGCCGCCAGAAGAGGACGCGTACGACGGGCTTCGAGAGCGGTTGGACGAAGGCGGCCGCGAGGCCGTCGTCGCCGCCGGCCTTCGCGAGGGCCGCCTCGATGTCCTCCCGCGCGACCTCCGTCCGCCCGGCCGCCGCGGCGTGCGCCTCGCCGGCGCCGTGGAGGTGGCTCATGAGTTCGTAGGTGATGCCCGCGCGCTCGGGGTCCCCGAGCGTGTGGCGTGCGAGGATGCGGCGGACGGTGGCGTCCAGCCACGCGCGTGCTTCGGTCGTCATCTGCATGTCGTCATTCTCCTTCCAAGAGGCGCGCGATGGCGCCCGCGTACTCCTTCCATTCTTTCACGAGGGCCGAGCGGTGTTCCCGGCCGCGCGCCGTGATGCGGTAGTACTTGCGCGGTGGGACGCCCGGCTCGACCTCGCGCCACGTGCTCGTGATGTGTCCTTCGGCCTCGAGCGCGTGCAGCGCCGGGTACACGTTTCCCTCGGCGAGCTCGAGGGCTCCCTTCGTGCGCTCGCGGATCAACGTGATGATCTCGTAGCCGTAGCGCTCGCGCTCTCCCACGACCTGGAGGATGGCGAGCCGCGTGCTTCCCTTGCGGAATTGTTGCGTCCATCGGCTCGCGTCCTCGACCAACGAGGTATACCTATGGTTCATAGGTGCATTGGTATCATATAGCTTGCGGCGCCCCCCTTTGGGGCCCCGCGGTGTTACCGCCTCGACGGAAAATGAACCCGTCCGTGGCCGTCCAAGTTCGAAACGCTCTTGGTCTGCGTCCACGCAATACGCCAACGTGCAGGCAGTGGCGGTGGAGACGGCCCAGGGGGAAGACGAGGACGAGCGGAGCCTCTACTCGATCCTCGTCGTGGACGACGAAGCGGACACGCGCGACTCCCTCAGGCAACTCCTGGAAGGCGCGTTGGAGAACGTCCGCGTCTGGACCACGCCCTCGGGCGACAAGGCCCTTCGGACGCTCGAGATGCGACGCGTGGACCTCATGCTCGTCGACTACCGCATGCCGCGCATGGACGGCCTCGAACTCTTGCGTGAGGCGCGCAAGGTCGCGCCCGGCGTCGACCGCGTCATGATGACCGCCTACGCGGACGCAAACGTCGCGATCCACGCCATCAACGAAGGCGAGGTCCGACGCTTCTTCGCCAAACCCGTCGACCCCGCGCAACTGCTCCAGACCGTCCGCGACCTGCGCAAGGAACGCGTCCAACGGGGCCAACGGTCGCAGGTCCTGGCCCGCGGCATGGAAACGCTACGACGCAAAAGCCGGCCGTAGACGCGGCTGGCCGGCGCCGGAACGATCGTCCCGGACTGTGAGGCTCGCTGACTTCGATTGTCACCCTCATGACGCCCCCTCAATGGACGGAGAACAATACGGAGTACACGACGCCCTCGTATCGGACCCAACCCCATTCTGGATCATCCCGGTCCGTTGAATGTAGGCCGTCCCACAATTGCTCGTACTCTGATTCCTGTAGTGTGATGTGGACGGCCTCGCCTGCAGCCGCGCGACGGAAAAGGTCCGGCAGATTCTCGGGAAGTGCCTCAGCCGTTTCACGGCTAAGGTCTAGGGCGGGCCGTGCCTGGTTATCTGCCTTCGCAATGTCCAGGTAGGATTCCTGATTGCGAAGGATAGAGGTCCGCACCTCGTTGAGCCAAACAGCGCCGACGCCGATGACTATCGCCGCGAGGATGATTGCGACTGTCATCCGTTGTCGGCGACGGGAACGCGACGGCGCTGCTGGATTCGGTCGGTCGGACGTCAATGCGTATGGCACTTCGGATACCCGTACTGCATGACCTTTCCAATGGTCGTTCCGGTTCGCCAGTGATAGGTACACCAGAATGGGGGCCCGTTAGCCATCAGGTTGTAGTTGCATGCGCTCTTGTGATCTCCCGGGTGCCCTTCCTCGCCCGCGAGATGTGTCGCCTCGTGGTCGGAGGACTGGCTTAGGTGGTCCGTTTCGTCGGGATCGTAGCTGTCGCAGCAATGCCAGTCCTTGGCTGCAATGACGTAAGCTGCCTCTACGTTGTACGGTGCCCCGTGACCCGACGTTTCCATATTCGAGGGCACCGAGAGTCCACCAACACCGTTACCCATATCTTCTGCAGTGAATAGGACGTACGCATTTGGAGTGGGCGTGCGTTGGACCCAATTCTTGAAGACCCCAAGTCCACCATCATTATTCGTTTCGGCAAAGTTTACTCCGGCGTTCGTGACTCCGAAAAGTTCGGTCCGAAGGCAAGTCTCTTTTTCCCACATCCAACGACCGGAGGAGTAGGCGGAGGTAATTCGGTCTGCCCAATTTGACGCATAGGTCACGTAATTGACCGCGGCGTAAGGTACGAGGCCATAGTATCGGTAACCCAGCGTCGGGCAGTCCGGCGGTGGAGCGTTAATAGCCACGTCAATGATTGAGCTGGAGGTCAGCGATTCTCCGCCCTCCTGTTCAGTCTCCGTGGAAAGCACCTCGTTCTGCAGGTAGGATCCGCCCGAACTCGCCACCGGCTGCAGGCTCCATTTACGGTCAGGCGCCTGAACAATGCCATATACGCCGTCGCCGGTGATGAGAATCGAGGCGTGACTGTCGGCGACATTTGCTGCAGTCCCTTGGAAGAACCGTCCCGTGTAAGGAACCTCGCTTACGATATTCCCGTCGCCGTCTAGCGTTGTGACCTTCTTGTAGCCGGGGGCAAAAAGCTCGAACTCCGTTACAGCTAGGTCTAGCAATCCGTCCGATGAGCCAGGATCCAAAGTAAGGTGCCCCGATTGCGCAACCTGCTCAGCCAAACCCGTTGTCGCGATGGAATACGTCCACTCCGTTAGGAGAAACGGGTCAGCTGCCGCAGTCGGACTCCCTCCAACGAGCATGATGACCCCAATCATCGAAACCCAGAAGTCTCGCTGGCGGCCTGCCGATGGAAGATTGCGGCGCATGTCATGTCACACTTGCCGCGCATTGAAGGTGATTGTGGTCGCGATGCTTACCGTTTCTGTATCGGATGGTGTTTCGAGACCGGTGCCGAATCTTGTCAACGATAGTCTGCTTCGTTCTGTTCCCGACACGATTGCAAGCGCCGTGCACCGCTCCAAGAGGGGGACCGACCGCTAGGAACGCGGAGAACCCTTCGCCGTCGCCGTGCCCAAGGGCTACGGCGTGAGGGCGATGAGGCTCTACCGCGGGCGTTGGGCCATCGAGACCCTCTTCCACGTCTGGAGCCTGGACAGGCCCAAGCCGCGGGCGAAGCGCATCTACTCGCGCGTCATCCACTTCGCCGCCCTCGCCTACCTCAAGACCCTCACCCTCCGCGCCTACGTCGAGAGGATTGTAACTTGGCCCGGAAAGAAGACGAGCACCTTCTGGCAGGTCACGACCATCGAAATCGCACGCTGGATCCTCCGCCCACCCCCCGACCCTGACACCGGCTAGAACCGAACCCTAACTCCACCGAGCATCCGCCAGGCCACCCAGCGGACGCCAGATTCCCGCACTCCGTTTTTCGCCCCCGATGACGTGGATTGCCGATACCCACCACGTCACGGTCTCATTTTCTGTCGCTCAGAAGAAGGTCGGACGCGTTCCGTTACTCCGGATAACGCGGCGTGGAAGAATAACGGAAGAGTCCAGTTCCCCCACGGCTGCTTTCCTAAACTTACCCCCACCTTCCAGAACGGAGGTTAGGGATTCCAAAATGCGACCAAATAAAACGCAGAACCCGACGCCTGCGAGTAGGCCATTCCAAAATGCTACCGGCCCGAGGGCATCACGGGCGGGCAGTGGCGCTCCACTCGCGTTTTGGAAGGGGGACCGCCGCTCCGCGCCTAGCTCGGTAAGGGTATGCCAAGGCGGTCCAGCAAGTCGCGGCTCCACTCGTCATGCGGGTCCAACGGCGCCCCCAAGCCGCCGGAACGCACGTCCGAAAGGCCGCGCCGAACCACCCCCTTGCTCAGACCCGTTTCGACATAGCCGGGCGCCTCGTGCTGCGCGTAAACGCGGTCCGTCGCTAAGCACGCTTCGTGGCCTGCATGGACGTAGGAGGCCCGACCCCCGCCGTCCACGATCCACCACACACGACAATCCCCCTCCGTCAAGCGTCGGTGACACACGCTGCACCGCAACCGGCGGCTGTTCTGCGTAAACCACCCCCGCGCGTTCGCGTCCAAGATGCTCAAGATTTCCGGATAGGGCCTGTCCGTCCCCGACCGGATGAGCCGGTGGACCGCGTAGGCGATGGGAACGAGCATGGCAACGACGACGGCCCCCGCCCAGCCCGCCGAGCGGGTGGTTTGTAAGGTCAGGCCCACGAGTTGGCCGACAAAACCGAGCATCAAGAAGAGGACGCCGGGCAGACCGAAGAAACGCGAACGCTCCCGTGCTCGCGTATCCTCCATGGTAAGGTCCTGATAGCGCTTCGGCCGGAACTCGCGTACCCGTTGGAAGTCGTTGCCAACGTATTCGCCCAACAGGAGCGTGGCACCCCACGCCTCGAAGACGAGACCCCCGACCTGCAACGCTTGAGCCCAGGCTGTGAGCGGGTCTGCCACGGGTCCCGCATGAAGCCCGCCCGCCTTAAGAGGCGGAGCCGAAGGTGCATCGCGGTTGAGGCACCCTCTTGGCAAGGCACCCTTGGTCGGCGGGGCAAGCCACCCAAGTATTGGTGCTCCACCGTGGGGGCACCCTTTGGGGTCCAACCCTCCAGGGTGCCCTCGCACCCACCAGTCCACAGGGGAACCAAGGGTGGCACCCTTACCCTTGCACCCTTACCGAGTCCCCTTGGAGGGTGCCCCAGGGTGCTCGAAAGCTGCGGCCTATTCCCAGGGCGAAGGGCGCGGGGCACCCTTCCGAGGGCAGACCGAGGGAGGCACTCATCGGGGGCACCCTTTGCTGGGAACCAGTGGGAAGAAACCTCGCGGTTGCACCCTTGGCGCGGAACCTTGCGCACAGGCGCCCTTCGGCTGGTGAGCCGGGACCTGCCCGTCCGCGGCGACCGCCCGCGACCAGCTACTTGCCTTTTCCTTCGGGCTCGTCCACGCCCAACGCCTTCCACTCGTCCAAGAGCGCCGTAGGAGGCCGCAGGCGCACGTCCACTTCGCGCCGCAACCCCGGCAGGCTGTTGACGCCGACTTGGAGGGCCGTCGCCCAGCGTTCGATGAAGAACTCCGGGTATTCCGTCGCCACTTCGACGTTCGGCGTCTTCGCGCGGAACGGGACGCGCTCCCACGCGATCCTCCCGGCCAAGGCCTGGAGAAACAATTCGAGATAGGTGAACGTCGGAGCCGCGTCGCCCACGGCTCGCCGGAAGGCCCGCGCCGTTGGCGTTTCGAGGGGCCGCGTTTCGCCGAAGGTCTCCGCCAACCACCTGGCGTCGAGCGTCCTGGCGAGGAAGTAAAGGTCTTCGAGCGCGCCCCGCGCGTCCCGCTGAGCTTCGCGTAGGACCCGTGCGTAGGTTTGCCGGTGGGCCCGCCGCTCGCCTTCGATGCGGTCTCCCCGGTATTCCCGCTTGGTCTTCTGCTTGAGCTCAGGGCCCCCCCGAATGAGGGTGCGGTCCCGTTGGGTGAGGAAGCGACCACGCACCCTTGCTTTTGAATCCTTTAACGCCCGCGCTTCGGAAGTGCCAACCTCGGCACCCTTTGAAGACTCGTTTTGCACGCCAAACGACCCCCGCGACCCACGAAAATAGTCCGCATGGCATATACTCTGTGCGATGAACGGCACCCTCGGCTGCCCGGTCTGCGGCCGGCCCTTTGCCAACCGTCGCGGCTTGGGCGGGCATGTTGCGACGTTCAACGACGACGCGCACGCTTCGCACCGGGCCGCCCGCGGCATGAGGGCGCCCAAGGATTCGATGGGCAGGCCCACGAACCCGGCGACGAGGTGGAGGCACCCCGGACCCTTTACGAGCACCCATGCGGGGTCGAAGACCACTGGCGCAACCGCGCGGCCGCTGGCTGCCGCGCCCGCGCAACGGGAGACCGCGACCGCCGACGACGTCGCGTATCTGCGGCAAGCCTCTGCCGCCCTCGCGACGAGCATCCTAGACGCGCAGGCCAACGGTCGCCCGAGGCAAGCCCCCGCCGCCAAGCACGCGGCGAATCCAGCGGCGACACCCGTGCGCCCCGCGTTCGTCGTAACCGGGCAAGGTCTCGCCGCCGAGAAGGCAGACGAGCCGACTAGGGCGCGGCCCGCCGATCCGGTCGAGGCGTCACATGTTGCGGGCGGCTCGGCTGAGCGCGTCCCACGCGCGCCGCCGCACGCACCAACGCTCTCGGTCCTCAACGAGGCTGCCCAGGCGCCGCGGCCCGCGCTACCGCCACCTCGCGCGGACGGCTCGGTTCTGACCGGCCCCTCGGCCACCACCCTTGTGAACCCGGGTTCGTCGTCGCCGCTTGAGCCCTTGAACGAGCCCAGCGGGAACCCTTCGGCCTCGGACGAGGCACCCCCACCCCCGCTACCCGTGACCGCGGCCGAAGGCTTGGCAACCTTGGCCGCGGCCCCAACCGGCTCCGCCCAGGCCCCGACGACCACCCCGGCCGCCGCCCACGAGCAGGTCTCCCTGGATGCCTTCACCGCCCTCCAAGTCGCCGCGGCCATCCTCCAACCCAAGCCCGGCGCCGCGCCGCGCCCCTGGTCCACTTGGCACCCTCTGGTGAAGGTCGGAGTCGTGGCGGCCGGAATCGCCCTCGCGTCGTGGTTGCTCAAGAAACTGGTGGCATGGTTGGAGCGACGCGCGGAGGAAGGACGACATCAACGCGGAACGACGTTGGAAGCGACGTGGAAGGTCGTCACGCCCAAGGACCATCCCGCGTCCGACGTGGACGCCCTCGTTCACTCAGGATGGCCGCGGAGCCTGTTCCCATGACGGAAGAACCCAACGCGGCGACTCCACCGGCCTCAGGCTCGGGCCACGAGCGACGCAGCACCGATGAGGCGACCGCGTACTGGCTAAGCCTATCCGTCAATGCGCGCCTGAACGCGCTCCAAATCCTCGACAAGCCGGACCCGGTTCGCGAATTGGACCCGGACCATTACGACGTGGCCGCCGTGCGTACGCCCTCGCGCCGCGTCCGCGTATATCGCCGGGGCGACGTGTGGCGGTGCCGCGTGGATCGCGACAACACCCAGGACAATCCGTGCGGCCACATCCTGGCCGCCTTGGTCCACCGCGGCGACGTCGCGCGGCCCAACACCGCCCCAAGCGTGTGGGTGAAGGGCCGTGAAGGGCGCGACCAGGCCACGGAGGCCGACGCGTGGCGCAAGGTCCCCATGCGCGCCCCCGAACTCTTGGCCCAGCTCCTACGCGAATCCTTGCCCACTCTCGCCCCCGAACCGGGCGCGGCGACGAGTCGGCTTGGGGGACGCCCGCGCAAGCCTGCCTACCCCCAAGTCTACCAAGCCGTACTGCGCGTGCTTCACCGGCAGAACCTGCACGCGGCGCGCGGCCTCATGGACGCGGGGCACCATCGCGAGCACAACCCGTACGGGGGCGTGGGCGCCGCGACGTTGAGCCGGTTCCTCTCGGACCCCGCCACGACGCTCCTCTTGGAGCAAATCCTCGCTCTGACGACGTGGCCGGTGCGCCCCTATGAGACGCTGCTGCACCCCGATGGGACGGGCTTGACTGAGCAACGCTTCTCGTCCTACTTTGACGAACGCTACGCCAAGAAGGACAACGAGCGGCGCGAACACCATTGGACGTACGCGGAAATCCTCTGGACGTACCGCTACACCATGATTGCCGCGCTCTACTCCCAACAGGGACCCTTTGGCGAGGCGCCGCTCTTGATTCCCCTCTTGGAGCGGGCGCGGCTCCTCTTGGACGTGCGGGAGTTGGGCGGGGACAAGGCGTACGACGCCAACTACATCTTCCAATACGCGCGGGCCCACGGGATCGACGCGCAGGTGAAGACGCGCCGCACGCCCAAGGGCGGGCGGCTGTCCCACCGGACGGCCGCGCGCAAACGCGCGATCGAGGCCGCCACGTTGGACCCATTCGGCTACGCGGCGAAAGCGAACCGGCGCAACAACGCCGAGACGGGGAATCACGCCTTCAAGGCGATTCTGGGCGACCAAATCTACAGCAAGAACCCGACTGCGCAGCGCAACGAAATCCTATGCATGGCGATTGCGTACAACCTCACCCGACTCGTCTACGTGGAGGAGGATCAAGGCGTTCGGGTCGAGTTTGCGGGCGGCTTGGGCAGGATTGGCCCCGGGCATTGGCTCTCGCTGGAAGTCCTACGGACACAAATGACCGTGCCAGGGCGGGCGCGGCCGGAATGGACGCAGCCACGGCGGGAACAGGGGGAGTCCTAGTGTCGGGTCTCCTAGCGTCGAATCCGGAGGCTCCACGCAGCGGCGGCGACGGCCCCGAACCCAACGATGGCGGCGAGGGTCGGCACGCCGCGCGGCCGAGGCGGGTGCAAGGCAGCATCCGGGGTCGAATGATTTGCCTCCGATTCTCCCGTCGAGGTCGTGGCGGACGCGCCCAGAGGCAGAGTCAACCGAGGGTCCCGCGAGCCAAGGCGAGGGTAGGCCGTCGAGGCATGAGGCGAGGCAGATCCCGGCCGACTCGGATTCGTGTCCGGAGATGTGGTCGGAGCCGCACTCGTCGTGTTCGTGGGCGATGGGTCCGGGGAGGCCGAAGACGATGAAGGCACGACGCCTGGAGGCCGAATCGCGCCCGGGGCGCCACCTGGCGCGGCCAGAACCAACGCGCCCAGGATTAGACCGAGGGTTCCCGCCGCAACGGTGGAACCGCGAAGGCGCCAGTCCACGAACCACCTTGGGCCGTCCGATTATTAGCCGGTATTGTACGAGCCTGCAACTCCCCTCAAACGAGGGGGCGCGGCGAATCCCCCGGAACGCTTCCCTCCACGTTCGACCCCGCCGTTCATGGAGGTTGGAAGGAGGACGATTCGACGTTCGCCCGCTCTTGGACGAGACAAGCCTTTCAGCCGAGATTTGTACCTCGGTGGCCGTTTCCAGAAAGGGCGGCAAGCGTGCGGCCGGTGGCCGCCTGGAGAAGGTGGGCCACCTCACGGGGATGCTGTCGTTCGAGCCAGGCGCGAACCTCGGCCGCGTCGGGGTCAAGCCGGAAGTAAATCGGAAACTGCGGGTCGATGGTCGCACGGCCGAACCAATGGAGACTGCGTGCCGCGTCCTCGCGGTCGCGCCACGCCTTCGCCAAGACGAAGGCGGGGGCGGCAGGATTCAAGAGAGCCGCGAAGACCGGCACGATTTCCCGCTCGGCCGTCTCCACACGGCCCTCGTCGACATGGACGAGAACCCGAAGATACCAGGCCACGTCGTCTTCAGGATCGTGCCGAAGCATCCGAGCCGTGAGCCGAAGAACCTTCGCTCGATCCCCACGCTCGTACGCGTCCTCCGCGCGCGCCTCGCGCGAGAATCCCTGGACGAAGCCCCAGAGGCGAGCATAGACGGGTTCCATCCATCGCCAAAGGTTGCGGAGCCCATTCGACAATGTTGGGCCGCGAACGATGGCGCCCACGAGGGCAAGACCCACGAGGCCGAGCCACCACTCCCACACGATAACCACTACCGCGACGAACATGGACCTTCAGAGCGGACGGCGAAGGGCGACGGCACAACCCAGTCCTACCAGGGCTGCAAGGGGTTCGGCTGCGGGGGAAGCCTCTACGCGAACGTAGCGGGAAGGCGAGCGTGGCGGCGCAGTCGATTGGTCGGGCGGGGCGGGACTCGAAGGCATGGCCTGCGACGTTGGAGGCGGCTCCGATGGTCCGGCGGACACGACCGACGAATCCCACAAACCCAAGCTCGGGAATTGCGCCCCGAAGAGGTAGTACATGTCCGAGCCGGCCCCGGCTGCAACACGCGGTTCCATGCGGATCGTCCACGTTCCCAAGGGGCCGAGGAAGTCTGCGGTTTGACAGACGTTTGCTTCGGGAAGCGTGCAATCCAGGGCGGACGTGCGGTTGTCCGGGCGCGTAACGCTCGCCTTGGCGCGGTAGGGCAGGAACGAGCCGAGGAATCCATCGGAAACAGCGAACGCCGTTTCGCGTTGCGTGTCCGCGGCCAAACCGGGGACGCGAATTTGGGTCGTGCCTTGGGCGTCCCGCTCACTCCACAAAACGAGGTCGGAGCCGGATGCGTTGCGAACCTCGAAGGTGTCCGTGGACGCAATGGCGATGATCCACGTTCGGGCTCCGGTTGCGGCCATCCGCACCCGCAACGTTCCCGAGCAGTCCGAGCAGGCGTCCGCGCCACCAAAGAGGGGCTGGCTCAGTTCGTCGGCGGCCGCGTCCACGGCGGGAGGCGTCGAAGGGGCCTCGTAGGGGCCGACGGGCCCGGCCACGACCCGCTCGCCCGAGGCGGCGGTTCGATAGATTTGGTCGGCGAAGACGGGCTCCTGAACGTCGTTGTCATGGACGAATCGGTGATTGAGTGCGAAGAGGGCCGCGGTAGGCTCGAAGTTGAGGGCGTCAATGTTGGGGTTGACCCACGCGGAGTATGCTATCTCGCGAGTGCGGCCCCATTGGGCTTCGACAACGTGCCACTTGCTCGGGGAATCGATGATGGCAACGTGGGGCCGGGTCTCGGCGGCGAACGTGAACTCGTAGTTGGTAGGTCCGGCCGCGTAGTTGAATGGGTTCTGATGAACGTCGACGAGAAGGAACCACGGTCCAGCCTTCGGGACCACGAGTTGGACGGTGCGAGCGGGAGGCACGACTCCGTAGGTGGCGCCGTCGTGCGAGCGCAAGTAGAGAGCCCCCACGGCTGCCGAGTAGGTGAGACGGACCACGGTTGCGGCCGCCGCGTCGAAACGGTAGTAGTCGCGCGCATCCACGGGCGGGGCGATTCGTCCCTGGACCTGGCCGGGTTGGATCGGAACCGCGTCGGCGGGAAGGTCGCCTGCGTCATGGCCCGAGCCCCCGTCGTTGTCCAAGGGATTGACCGCATCGGCGGCTGGGAGGGACGCTAGGATGAGCGCCATTGGAAGGAAGAGGCCCGAAAAACGGAGGTGCGGCAGGTTGGGGTGCATCTCGGTTCACCTTGGATGGGAATGGGTGGAGAGACCCCGGACAGAACAGGTCTGCCCGGGGCTTCGTGGTTTCGCCCTAAGTCGCGTCGTTCACGGTGTCGAAGACGACCGGAAGGACATGGAGCGGGTCGGCAGGGTCGTAGCATTCGACGTACGCACCCTCGATGGTGAACACGTCCATCGCTTCGACCTTCTCCAGCTTGCACCTGAGCCCGCCGGTCAGCGACGTTCCGGCCGACGAGCAGTCGCGCTGGAAGAAGTCCGCGATGCAGGCCGCCACGGTATCCTCGTCCGCGATGCCGTCGCCATCGTGGTCCCCCACGCAGACGACGCGACCGATTACCTTGTCCAAGGGGCCGCCGGATTGGAAACCAGCGTGGACGATCCACGTCGTCGGCGTACCGAGGGGTTCGCATTGCGGCGGCCCCGCGTTGAGGTTCTGGAAGAGAGACTCGCAGTCGCCATCCGAATCGAACCCCGGAAGGCAGGCGAACGCGGTCGCACTCGGTGCCGCGACGAACAGCGTTCCCGTCACGAGAGCCAAGGCGAGGGCGGCTCCAAGGTTTCGCGTCTTGCGTTGGGTGTGTTCCATCATGCTTCGTTCTCCATGCCCTCTGCCGGGTCGGCGGCAAGGAGGAAAAGCGAAAACCGTTCGGGAGAGGAACCCGACCATGAGCGCATTTCGTCCGCCGACCCGTGCGAGGGTCGAACCGAGAAGCATGGGTGCGGAGTATATTCGGAGATTGTGCGAAGGCGCAACAGAGGCCCTGATCTAGCTAGGGCGACGGGCCCCGGAGTTGCGGGTTCGTACAATAGTTTCATAAGGCTCACGACGCCCTTTCCCGAGGGTAGCCCTAATGACCCGAGCGACAACCGCTTGGGTCCTTGCCGGTGTCGTCTTGGGGGTGGCAAGCGTCGGGGCGGGGAACCCAAGCGCTGAAGACCGCGCCGCGTTCGCCTACGAACAGGGATTCGAGGCGAGCGGGAGCTTCCAAGGATCATGCGAAGTGGCCGGGTTTCGTTTGGCCGAGGGCATCCACGAAACGCTCACCTTCGCTTCTCAGGACATGCGGCTCGTCGTTGTCCGGACGTGGGAGAACATGACCGTCGTCAGGGCAGGTCCCATCCCGGCCGGTGTCGGGCGAACCGTGGAGCAGAGGCTCGAAAACGTTTCGATTCCCAGCGGTTCGTTCTCGATTGAGTGGAATCAACACGGCCACGCATTTCTCACGCGAGCCGCCTTCGGATGGAGAGGGAATCTGACGGTTGATTTGGAAGGTGCTCGGTGGACCTCGGGTCCCCCCGACGAGTTTCTTCGTGTCGGCCCCAATCAATACTTTGAATCGGCTCGTGGGGCAATGATCAAGGTACCCCCAAACCTTCCCGGCCCCGCGCGGTGGTTGCGAACAGACCAAACGACTGTCCATCTTCATGGAGATGGCTTCTTCAAGATGGACGAAGCGAACGTGACGGGGCCAAGCTTCCGTCTTGAACTTCCGCCATACTTCCAGCTCTTCAAATCCCAGGAAACCCCCATTTCGTACCATGCCTCAGCTCTGTACACCTACGCCGTTCTCGATGCGCGTGGCCTGAATCTGACGCTACCTTTTGCCTTCGGCGACTTGGGGTGCATGGGTTTGGACTGGCAGGGTTCGGGGGCCGTCACCTACCGCCTCGCGACCGGCAGCCTGAGCAGAGGAAATGAATCCAAGCCATTTGCGGGCCGGGAACTCACCGTCAATGGCAACCTTGTGGCGCGAGACATTCCAGTGCGAATCGAAGAGCCGTGGGGTCACGCCTACCGGAACCAGGCCAACACGACGGGGGCCTTTTCGGCGGTCGGGCTCGAATACGTCGAGGCGAAACTGCCCGCGGCAAGAGCCAGCCTGCCCGTTGTGGTGCAGGCGAGTGCCGTGGCCGCCTTCTTGGCCGCGTTTCTGGCCTGGAAGGGAAAGAGCCTGTGGAGTCTCTTTACGCGACTCCTCAAGGGCGACCCGTTGGAGAACCCTGTGCGGGCGCTGCTTCACAATGCGGCACGCGAACGTCCTGGGTCCATCCTGGCGGACGTGGTTCGCGAATCCGGGCAGGCGTACAGCACGGTTCGTCACCACGCGAACCGGCTGGCCCGCCTGGGCATGATTGCCCTTTACGATTTCGACCGGCAGGTCCACCTGTATCCGCCGAAGACCACGCGGCGCGAAGCCGTCCGACTCTTGGCCCATCACGAGCCCGTGGTCGCGGCCGCTGATTACTTGAACGGGGGCGCGCACTCTGAATCGGACGTGCGCGTCATGCTGAAGGCTCGTTACGGCAAGCCCCACTACTGGATCTCGCGCGTTCTCGACCGGGCCGTGCGGTGGCGGATCATTGAACGGCAAGAAACGAACCAGGGGGTTATCTTACGCGCCGTCAAGTGATGGTCGTCGGACTCCTGGTCGCGTCCATCCTTGCCGGGTGCGCCACAAAGGAAACGAGATGCGGGGAGGGAACAAGTTGCGCCTCCCAGCCAACGAATGCTCCCGTCGTGCCGACCCTGACCCTCCCCCCGCCGCGCGGCAACCTGACGCTTCCCAATGCGACGTATCCGAACTTCCAAATGACCGGCTGCGAAGACTACAGTGTCGGAACCGAACTTCCGACCGAAAGGGTCCGGCCGCTCGTTCCCGACGCCTTCGACCTGTGGGGTGCAACCAATGGAAACCCCACGACCGGAGCCCTCATCGTAATCCTATCCTGCCAACGAACGTTGGATAATTCTTCGGTCTTCGGAGCGGGAACCCTTTATGGCGTCTACATCCGTGCCACACCCAAGAACGAGTCGTGGACCGAGGAAGGGATTCCAAATTTCTACCTCATGGACATGGCGTCCGATAATGACGACCTGATTCGGGCCGCCGCGAACGTTTCATTGCACGTATCGAAGGCATCCGTCTCCGCAACGAAAATTCCAACGCCCGACGGTTCCCAGGCGGTTCATTGGACGGTGGAGGCGGGCCCTTGGAGCGCGATGCTAGACATCGGGAACCCTAAGCAATCACCACCGCAGAACGTCGATTACGAATTCCACTACTGGTACGGAAAGGGCCCGTTCAGTCGCGTTTCCTACCACGACAAGGGGACAAGCACCGGGCTGGTCGAATCTGGTAGCTTCACGCTTCAAGGTAACGCAGAAATTGCGCCAGCGATGGCCGGGCCGACCGTTCCCTTCGTCGGGAACTACTTCGTGGACAAGAACGCCCTTTTCCAGTACGACGGAGCGTGGAACCTAAGATGAAAACGACAGTACCGTGGATCGTCGCAATGCTCGCAATCTTGATCGCACCTGGCGCATTGGCCGCAGAACGTGCGCCACAGGAGTACGTCGACGACGTCGTGAAATCAGTCATCCCTCCCATCAATGCGTGCCAATGGCTTATCCCTGGCGATCAAGTCGGTTACAAGCCGGGCGGCTTCGACTACCTTCCGCTCGGCGGGGGGCTTCACACGGCCAAGGACATCCATTACCTGGCCTACGGAATCTTCAGCGGTGGAGATGAGGTCGACGTCGGGGGAACGAGGTACCTCGTGTTCACGATTCTCTCCGGCTTCTCCGGGTCGAGTGACTGGTGCGACCACTTCCTGGGTCCCGCTGCTGAACCGGCCCAGAAACCGGAGCCATGACCGGCAGAGGAAAGGCAGACTTGGGGCGAACTACCCTAGTCATCGTGGGCGGCTTGGTCATCCTTGCCGTCGCCGGGTGCCTGACCAAGCCCTTGACTCCAGCCTCCAATACGGGCCCACCGACATCCCCCCTAGCTGCCTCGATGCCGCCCACGACGAAGCCTTCCCCGGCCGCCGATGGAAACCCAACGCAAAACCGAAGCAACGTTAGCGCACCCGCGTCCGGTGGCGTCGCCGTCCTACGCTATGCCGCGACGGTTGCGTGCGTCGTCCGCCCTACGGGTTCCTCCAACGTTTTCCCCTCATGCGACCCCAATGACCCGGCTCCGTTCAACGACGGGGACCGCAAGCCGTGGACCGCGCGATTGGACCTGACGCGGGACAAACTGGCCGGCCTCGGCCTGGACACGTCGACCCAACGAATCAACCTGAACCTCTCTTGGGACGCGAACGAGGGCGTCGGCGAATGGTTCGCCTTCTGTCAGACGTGGCCGGATGTGGCGGCCGGGAAAGCCTGCTTTTACCCGAACGACCGGGACGTTCAGGAACGGCGCCTCCAAGTCAACCACACCCTGTTTGCGCCGATTGCCATTTGGAAGGAGCCGGGTGTCTATGAAGCGTGGATCGAGCCCCATCCTTGGGCGCTCCAAGGCAATAACGGCGGACCACCCGGCGAAGTTAACGCGATGAAGCATTGGCGGTTTAGCCTAGAGGCAACCGTTTTCCCCCTCGGCGCCACGCCGTGAATGGAATCCCCCCCTCCAAGACGGCCATGAACGGTCCCCGAACGGCAAGGCCACCGCCAGGCGGGAAGGGCCTAATGGCTTAACGAGCGATTGCTTCCTGTCTGATTCATGGCTTCAAAACGGAGAGCGGCAACGCAGCGGACCGTTCCCCCGACGCGGCAGCCCCTGAATCCGGAACCCACCTCGCCCCGAGAGTTCTTTGCGGTCGGTTTCCTTCCAAGCGCAACCGGCTTGATGGAAGCGGCCATCACGGAGATCGGCGTCTTCGCCGCAATCTTCATCGCCGGTACAACGGCACGAAATGAGCCCTTCCACTGGGTGCCCGCCTACTGGTTCCTCTTGGCTTTCGTTTCCGGCTTGGTGGTTGCGTCCTTCCTGCTCATGGGCATCCATTGGCCTGGGATACGCCGAACCACGATGGCCTTCGTCTACAAGGCCGCGCTCGTAACGCTCATGTCTGCGAACGCAGCCGTTTTGGCGTATTTCCTGTTCTGGTGGGCCGGGGCAATCTGAAGCGTGGACCTGGGTCGGTTCCGCTTGGCCCGCCGTCGTGAGTCCCCATCCCTTCCAAAACGGGGGAAGCCGTTCCAAAATGCAAGTATGCCCGGGGTTTAGGAAAGCAGCCTTCCCCCACCAATCCGTTAAATAGGAGTGGCACGTCTCGCGGCCCCCTCGATTCCTTATGGCCCAGCCTAAGAACCGCGGCGGCCCCCGACGCGAAGAAGACAAGGATCCGGCGCACGCGGCCCGGCGGCAAGAATTCGAGAACCTCGGCAAGAAGGCCGACGGGTTCGTCCAGAAGCGCAACGAGTACAACGAGAAGGCGCGTGCCGCCCGAGCCGAGCGCGACCTCCTGCACACCAAGCAGAAGGAATTCGTCGAGGCCATGAACAAGGCCAAGGAGGACCGCGACGGCCTCAACGGCCAGCTGCGCGAGGCCAAGGACCTGCGCGCCCAGTTCCAGGGCCAGGCCAAGGAGATCATCGCGAAGAAGCGCGCCCGCTCCACGAAGGACACGAAGGAGCCCGGCAAGCGCTCCCCCTACCTCTACGCCCAAGAACTCCTCGCGGAGATCAACGACCTCGAGTTCAGCCAGCAGACGCGCGTCCTCTCCGTCGCCCAGGAGAACGAGCTTCTCAAGCAACTGCGCGCCAAGCGCGCCGAGTACGACAAGATCAAGAAGGAAGCCGAGAAGCACAAGCAGCTCAAGATCGACCTCACCGACCTGGATGCGGCCATCGACGAGCTCTTCAAGAAGGCGGAAGAGCAGCACCAGATCGTCCTCGCGCTCCACAAGCAGAGCAACGAGGCGCACGAGCGCTTCGTCAAGGCCCTCAACGACCTCGCGACGTTGCGCGCCGAGGCCAACAAGCACCACAAGCACTTCATCGAGATGCGCGAGAAGTCGGACGTCGAGCACAAGAACTTCCTCGAGATCCGCGAGAAGATGCTCGAACTCAAGGGCCAGGAGTTCGCCGACCGGCGCGAGGCCCGCGAGGTCATTAAGGAGCAGCGGGGCCGCGTCCGGGACGCCGTCGCGAACCCGCGCGGCCTGGAGCAGCACGCCGAGAGCGCCCTGGACAAGCTCAAGAAAGGCGGCAAGATCACGCTCGGCTCGTAGTCCCCGCGGTGGACGCGGCGCCACGGATACGATACCCGTAAAACCCTCGAGCGGTTGCTCGGGCCGCCGACGATGACCGCCATCCTCTCCATCGCCCTCGAGAACCACCCGGGCGCCCTGGCCCAGCTTCTTCAGGACATCGCGGACGCCAGCGTGAACATCCACGCCGTCGAGGCCCAGGCGATGGGCGACTTCGGCGGCGTCCGGCTCCTCGTGGCGGACCCGACCCGCACGGCCGAGATGCTGCGCAAGAAAGGCTACGACGTCGTCGAGGCGGACGTCCTCGAGATCTCGCTGCCGAACAAGCCGGGCGTCCTGGCCAAGATCGCACAAGACCTCGCCAAGGGCGAAGTGAACATCGTCTCCCTCTTCGGGACGACGCCGGTCGGCTCCCAGGCCGAGGGCCGTCTCCTTCTACGGGTCAACAAGCCGGACGCCGCGCGCAAGATCCTGCGCCTTCGCGAACCCGGCGCCTCTCAACGGAAGTAGGGCCTAGCCGCCGAAGATCATGCCCATGCCTTCGGCCGCTGCGTCCTCTTCGGCGTCGATGGCCTTGGAGACCTTCTCCGCCTCGGGGACGGGAAGGGTCTCGCCAATCTTGTTCTCCATGACAATCTTCTTCGCCTGGGCGACGCCGGCGTCCGAGCCCATGATGCGCATGTAGAGGAAGTTGCCGCCCAATCCGAGCGTCTTGCCGTCCCGGGTGTGGATGGATTGTCGGCTCACGGTATCGTCGCCCGTGAGGGTCGTGAGGGCGGCGGCTTTCGACGGTTCGATCTTGAAGACGACCATGGCCATGGTGGTGGGCCTCGGGACTCCGAGCAGAAAGGGGCGGGGACGTAAAGGTTTCGACGCGCCAAGGGACTTCTAATAAACCGGGGCCGTTTCGGCGCTCCGTTGCCGACCGCCTCGACGAGCACGCAGCCGCAGACAACGGCGCCCGCGCGGCGACTCGTGACCACGTCCGCCACGCCCCCGACCGCGAGCGCGGCCCAGGTCGTCCTGGACGTCAAGGGCCTCCACAAGTGGTACGGCCGGGTCCACGCCCTGGACGGCGTCGACCTTCAGGTCCGCGCCGGCGAGGTGATGGGGTTCCTGGGCCCGAACGGCGCGGGCAAGACCACGTTCACCCGTTGCGTCTTGGGGTTCCTGCGCCCAAGCCAGGGCGAGATCCGCCTCTTCGGCCAATCGATGCCACAGGGTTCCCAAGAGGTCCTGTCGAAGGTCGGCGTCGTGCCGGACCAGTACGACTTCTACGGCAACCTCAACGGCCGACAACACCTCCAGTTCTACGGCCGCCTCCACGGGATCAAGGGGGCGGAACTCGGCGCACGCATCGACGAGGTCGTCCAGATGACGGGCATGGCCGAGTTCGTGCGGCGGCGCGTGCGCGGCTACAGCCACGGCATGAAGCAACGGCTCTGCATCGCGCAGGCGCTCATCAACCGGCCTCGGTTCATCGTGTTCGACGAGCCCACGAACGGCCTTGACCCGCGCGGCGCCTTCGAGACGCGGCAACTCATCAAGTCGCTGCGGGCCTCGGGCGCCACCATCTTCCTCAACAGCCACATCCTGCCAGAGGTCGAGGACGTCTGCACGCGCGTGGCCATCCTGAGCAAGGGCCGCGTCGTCGTCCAGGCCAGCGTCACCGAGTTGCGGGCGCGCATGCGCGGCGGCCGCACGAAGGTCACAATCACGCTCGAGAAGCCCATGCCGGGCCTCGACACGCTCCTCCTGTCGCGCGGCGTCGTCCAACAGGCGACGCAATCGGGGGACCAGCTCACGTGCGAACTGGGCCAAGGCCAGGACATCTCGGAGGCCGTGCAACTGCTCGTCAAGCAGGGCGCGCGCATCCGGGGCGTCCAGGAGGAGACCCTCGGGCTGGAGCAGATGTTCCTCCAGTTGACGCAAGGGGAGGGCGGCGTGTGACCGCGGGACCCGAAGGCGCGTGGGTCGTCGCCCGCAAGGAGATGGCCGAGCACGTGCGCACGAAGCGCCTCCTCATCATCGGGATCCTCTTCCTCCTCGCCCTCATCCTGGGCCTATGGATCGGGATCGAGGTGACGAAGGGCCAAACGAACGTGAACGACCGCTTCGTCTTCATCCTCGGCTTCTACTTCGGCCTCTTCCCGCTCATCAGCGGCATCTCGTTCACGAGCGCCCTGGGCATCATGATGAGCGGCGACGCCATCGCCGGCGAGTGGAAGGACCGCACCCTCTTCCTCCTGCTCAGCAAGCCCATCAGCCGGTCGTCCGTGCTCGCGGGCAAGGTCATCGGGGCCTTCCTCTCGGTCCTCGGCGTGTTCACGCTCGTCTTCCTCCTAGGGTTCGGCATCGTCCTCGTCGCCGTCGGGGCGCCGGGCGGGTCGACCTTCGGCGACATCATGGCGGGCTTCGTCCTCGTGGCCATCGGCATCCTGCCCTTCGTCGCCCTGGGCATCTTCACGTCCACGCTCTTCCGTTCGCCGACGGGAAGCTTCCTCGTCGCCTTCGGCGCGTGGTTCCTCGTCTTGCCGATCCTGGGGAACCTGGGTTTCTTCATCCGCCTCATCCAACGCGATTCGAACGCCCTCGGCGGCGACGACGGCCTCGTCAAGTTCTTCCACCACCTGGACCCGCGGTGGCTCATGGAGCAGGGCGCGACCGTCATGCTGGGCGGGCGAAGCTTCAACCTGTTCGGGGGCGTCGAAGGCCAACCCAACATCCCGCTCGTCGTCCTCGCGATGGCCCTGCAGATCGTCTTCTACCTGGGCCTGAGCTTCTGGATCATCAACCGACGCGACTACGCCTAGGCCCTCACGCCGCGGGGACCTTCTTGAGGCGTTTCTTCATGAACTTCTCCAACGCCTTGAAGGCCGCGTCCAGGACGGGCTCGGGCGGGAGGATGACGGTGCGGAAGTGGTTCGTCCCGAAGACCGGGTCGAAGCCGGACCCGTGGACCGTGAGGACGTGGGAGTCGCGCAGGAGGTCCAGGACGAACTCCTTGTCGTTGCGCCAGGGCGCGCCCGGCGCCTCGAGCGGTTTGATCTTCGGGAACGCGTAGAAGGCGCCGTCGGGTTTCGCGCACGAGATGCCCTCGATCTCGTTGAGGCGCTTCACGGAGAGGTCGCGGCGCGCCTTGAGCTTCGCGATCGTAGGCGCCACGTGGTCCTGCGGACCGGTGAGGGCCGCCAGGGCGCCGTGCTGGGCGATGCTGCTTGCGCACAGTCGTAGCCTTGCGAGGTTGAAGTAGGCCTGCTTGATCTCCTGCAACGCGCCCTTGACGTCGCGGAACATCGTCCACCCGATGCGCCAGCCGGGCGCGAGGTAGATCTTCGAGAGCCCGTTGAACGTGACGAGGGGCGCGTCCTTGTTCACGGACGCCGTCGCCACGTGCTTGCCGTCGAACGTCATCTCGTCGTAGATCTCGTCCGAGATGAGGTAGAGTTGCTTGGCGTGCTCGGCGGCGATGCCGGCGATGTCGGAGACGATGCGGCGGCCGTAGAGGGCGCCCGTGGGATTGTTGGGGTTGATGAGGCAGATCATCCGCGTGCGGTCCGTGATGCGTCGCCGCACGTCGTCCACGTCGGGCTGCCAGTTCGATTCCTCGACGCACCGGTACGAGATGGGCCGTGCGTGGAAGAGCTTCGCGAGCGACGTGTAGGGAGGATAGCTGGGCCCGGGCACGAGCACCTCGTCGCCGGGGCCGAGCGTCGCGGCGAAGAGCATCTGCAGGGACTCGGTGACGCCCGTCGTGACGCACGTGTCGTCGACGGCGTAGTCGACGTTGCTGCGCCGCTTCTCGCGCGCCACGATGGCCTCGCGCAAGGGTTGGATGCCTTCGCTGGCGGCGTAGCCGTTCTTGCCCGAGTTCATCGCGTCGATGGCGGCCTGCTTGATGTGGGCGGGCGTGTCGAAGTCGTACGCGCACGGGTCGCCGATGTTGAGCTTGAGGACCTCGATGCCCTGCTTCTCCAGCTCGCGTGCAGGCAGGACCACGTCGCGGATGGCGTACTCGACGGCGAGCGCGTTCTTGGCGGCGCGGAGCATAGGCGGTGCGACGAGAGGTCCGGCTTCATTTAAGAGTTGGGGGTGGTCCCGTTCGCGTCGAGCATGGAAGAGAGCTCCTCGAGGCTTTCCGCGGTCTCGAGGCCGACGGCCGCGCACCAGAACGCGTCGAAGAATCCCCCCGCGGTCGTGAGGTCGAAC
>Ga0070694_100000002_pt1 | contig 130450 bp, 118 predicted proteins | sample KBSK1251metaG_FD_65470 | JGI IMG/M metagenome (GOLD analysis project Ga0070694, IMG submission 65470) | Corn, switchgrass and miscanthus rhizosphere microbial communities from Kellogg Biological Station, Michigan, USA - KBS K1-25-1 metaG | ecosystem: Host-associated > Plants > Roots >...
CCGACCCAAAATCGACGTCGCACTTCCTGGTGCAGTTCGACGGTCCCGTACGGCCGGGCTGGAAGCGGGACCTCGAACGCGTCGCCACACAGGTCCACGACTACTTGCCTGACTACGCGTTCCTTGCGACGCTCTCTCCCCAGGCGGTGACCGAACTGCGGGGGGACCCGCATGTCCGGGCCGTCGTCCCCTATCCGCCCGCGCTCAAGATCGACCCGGCGATCCCGACGGTCGGCGTCGTCGGGGCGACGGTCCTCGGATATTCCGGCGTCGACCCGTTCGTTTTCCTAGGTGAACTCTCGGGCGTCGGGGCCGTCCCGACGGCGTGGGCCGTCCACGAGGGCGAACCCGTCGTGGACGTGACGATGGACGCCGCCCGTGTCGCGGACGTCGCACGCCTCGAAGACGTCGCGTGGGTCGAACTCGCGCGCAATGTGGCCGAGCTCGACAACGAGGTCGCCTCCGCCATGACGCAGAGCGGCCAGGCCGGCGCATGGTCCGTCCACGACCACGGTGTCGACGGAGGTTCGCAGGTCGCGAGCGTCTGCGACACCGGCGTCAACACGTTGGCCGTGGGCGTCGCGGGCACGACGCCGACGCTCGTCCGCATGGCCCACGAAGCCTTCGACGGCTCGCAAACGACGGGCCTCCTCGAGTACAACCGCCACCTCTCGTCCCACCCGCTGCCGCTTCCGCCGCACCCGAAGATCGCCCTCTACTACTCTCCGCAGGAGAACGGCAACCAGGGCGACGCCGACGACGACAATGGGCATGGAACGTTCACGGCGGGAACGATCGCGGGCGACGCCGCGCCGCATGCCTCACGAAGCGGACACGACGGCCTCGCCTTCGCGTCGCGCCTGGCCGTCTGCGATGCGGGGGTCGGCCTGGGCTTCACGGTCCTGAACGACTACGACAACTATTGGAAACCCGCCTACGACGTCGGGGCCCGCGTGAGTTCGAACTCGTGGGGCACGACGCCCACGAACAACTACACGATCGCGGCGCGGCAGCAGGATGCCTACACCTGGCAACACCGGGACTTCGTCCTCGTGCGCTCCATGGGCAACGGCGGCCCGGGTTCTCTCATGAGGCCAGAGGCCGCGGCGAAGAACGTCGTGGCCGTGGGCGCCACCTTGAACGACGGCCTGTCGCAGGACCTCTCATCGACGTCCAGCGTGGGACCCGCGGCGGACGGCAGGATCAAGCCCAACGTCGTGGCACCCGGCCGATGCCTGGTGAGCTCGTCCATCCCCGACCATGCGTCGTATGACTGCTACTCCGGCACGTCGGCCGCGACGCCCGTCGTCGCAGGCGCGGCGGTTCTCGTCCGTGACTACTTCGCAAGGGGCTTCTACCCGTCGGGGCAGTCGAATGCGAACGATTCGCTGAGCCCCTCCGCGGCTCTCGTTCGGGCGGTACTCGAGGTCTCCGGCCTCGAGATCTCCGGCGACCGGGGCGAGCGCGGGTTCCCGAACGGCGTCCAGGGTTGGGGTCGGCCGATCCTCGAGGATGCACTCTACTTCTCCGGCGACGCGAGCGGCCTCTGGGTCGCGGACGAGGGCGTCGCCCTCGTGACCGGCCAGACCGCCGACGACTCGTTCGTCGTGGCGGATTCCGGTCCGCTACGCGTCATGGTCGTATGGACCGATGCGGCCGCCGCAGCCGGGGCGCCGAAAGCCTTGGTCAACGACCTGGACCTCGTCGTCGTGGACCCCGTCGGACGCGCGTTCCGCGGCAACGCGTTCGTCGGAAACGGCGTGCCGCCTAACCAGGGCTCGGCGGACCGGGTCAACGTCGAAGAAGCCGTCTTCATCGACCATCCCCTCGTCGGCGCGTACCAGGTTTCCGTCGTGGGATCGAACGTGCCGATGGGTCCTCAGCCGTTTGCGCTCGTGGCGGTCGGGAGCGTTCAAGGCTAGAAGCAGCGCAGAATCTGGCGGGTCAACCCTTCAGGCCGGCCAACGCCTCGCTTTCCTAAACAAAGCGAGGCCCGTTCAGGCCCGAAATGAAACCTGAAGTCCGTTCTGGCAATTCTGGAGCCCAGAAGAAGTGGGAAGAGAAACACCCGGGCCGGCGGACCGGCCCGGGTGCGGAGGGAGATCTTCCAAGCGCCTAGTAGATGGCGTCGATGCCGAGGATGTCCCCGTCACCGAGCGTGCGCTGGTAGGTCTGGCCGTAGTTGCCGTACGGGTACATCGTCAGGCAGCTGTTCTGCGAGGCCGTGGACGAGTGGCCCATGCCGAACGTGTGGCCGTGCTCGTGGGTCGCGATGCCCTGGAGGTCCATCTTGTTGGACTCGCCGTTGACGCCCCACGCGAAGAACGTGTTGAACGCCGCGTCCGACTCGGCCGCGCGGCCGTCCTGGTAGGCCCACGTGTAGGTGACGGCGATCGTGCCGCCGCCGCCGAGGTTCTTGAAGCCCATCTGGTTGATGAAGTCCTGGCGGCGGATGGCGCTCGCGGAGCCGCCCTGGGTCATCGAGCCGAAGATGTCAGCGGCGACCGCCGCGTCCCAGGCGTTGCCGCCGGCGTTGGAGGCGGCCAGAACCTGGGACGACGTGAGGCCGAAGGGGTTCGACGTGTCCCAGCGCGCGTTGAAGGCCGAGGCCCAGTGCCAGCCGGTCAGGGAGTACGCGGTGGCGGTGCAGTCCGTGTCCAGGGTGGCGTTGATGTTCCCACCGGCGCAGAGCGCGTGGATGGTGAGCGTCAACGCGGGGTTCGTCGGTTCCGGCATTGTGGCGACCGCATCGCCCGCCTCATGATTCAGGCACATGAGGAGTTCCTGGGGCATGGGGTCGTCCGCGAAGCCGCTCGGTACGAAGCCAACGAGGGCAAACGATGCTAGGCCCAATAGGCAGAGTTTCACGTTCATGGTTCACCTTTTTGTTCGACGAGTTTCCACCAACCGGTTTGGTGCAAACGCGCCGGCCCCCAAACATACGGCTGAGATGCATAAACCCCGCATCGACTAATTCGGTTCGACGTGAAAGGTTCAATCGCAATTGTGGGAATGCGAGGGCACCGATGCTTCGGAAACACGGCCGCGCCGGGAGCGGCGGCGCGTTCGAAATTCGTGGGTTCGCTCGGGGAATCCGACTTTCTTAGTTAGACAGTTCGGAAACGATTCTGCTATGTTCACTTGCTCTGGCTCGCCTGAGCAGACTTGTTCAAAGAGCCTCGGCCGCCGATGGGCGTGCCATTCAATGGCACGGCCTACAACCGGGGAAACGCCCCGCCAGGTCTAAGACCAAGAGGCCTTCAAGGCGCCGTGGCACGCGGCGGGCCGCTCATCGCCCTCCTCATCGTACAGTTCAGCTTCGCCACCCTCGCCGTGATCGGAAAGGACGTCCTTCTCGCGGGAATGCCGCCGCTCGCCCTCGTCGCCATACGTGTGCTCTTTGCGAGTCTCCTCCTGGGCACACTCGCCCTCGCGCGGGCGCGCGAGCGCATCCCGTGGAGCGACCTGGCGCGCTTTGCAGGGCTCAGCCTCTTGGGCGTCATCCTGAACCAGCTCCTCTTCATCGAGGGACTCAAACGCACGACCGCCGTCAACGCGAGCATCCTCATCGTCACCATCCCCGTCTTCACGCTCCTCGTCGCGGTCCTCGTGGGCCGCGAGCGCTTCGAACGACGCGCCGCCGTGGGCGTCGGCGTCGCGCTCCTGGGGACGCTCACGCTGCTGCACGTCGAGCGGTTCTCTACGACGAACTCGCTCGTCGTCGGGAACCTCCTCATCGTCCTCAATTGCCTCAGCTACAGCTTCTACCTCGTCTTCTCGCGGCCCCTCCTGCAACGCCACCCTTCGCTGCTCGTCGTGGCCGCGACGTTCCTCATGGGCGCGATCGTGCTCGTGCCGTTGGGCCTTCCCGACGTCATCGGCGCCGCAGACGCCGGCGTCTTCTCCGCCCGCGTCTGGGCCGAACTCGTCTGGATCATCCTCGTGCCGAGCGTCGTCGCGTACGCGCTCAACAACTACGCGCTCAAGCGGCTGCGCTCCAGCACGGTCGCGAGCTTCGTCTTCCTCCAACCCGTCTTCGGCATCCTTCTGGCCATCGCCTGGTTGCCCAACGAACGCCTGGACACGCGCACAATCCTCGCGGGCGCCCTCATCCTGGCCGGCGTCGCCCTCGTCGTGCGGGCCGAACGCGCGCGACCGACAACCCCATAAAGTCTCATCGAGTCCCCGCGGCCCAGTGGGCGACCTCAACCTCACGGTCAAGAAGTCCATCCCCGAGGGCGAGGTCAAGCGCCTCCTGGAAGAGGCCGACTGGGGCCAAGGACGACTGCCGGCCCACATCACGCAGCAGATCGAGGCCAGCGACATCGTCTTCAGCGTGTGGGACGCGACGAAGATCGTCGCCTTCGCGCGCGTCATCACCGACTTCTCCTACGTCGTCATCGCCCTCGACTTCATCGTCTCCAAGAACTACCAGGGCAAGGGCGTCGGCCAACGCCTCATGAAGGCCATCCTGGGCCAGCCGGACCTCCTCGGGATCAAGAAGTGGGTCGTCTTCAGCCCCGTCAACCAGGAGTTCTTCGAACAGTTCAACTTCGAGAAGTCCGACGAAGCGATGGTCCGGTACGGCTAGGGCGCCGCGGCTTCCAATTGCCCACGTTACCTCGGCTATTAATACCGAATCGGCGAGTATTCTCGTTCCGGGGCGACTCCATGGGTAGGAAAGTCGCGGTGGACACGACCGTCCCCGTAGGCTTCGCATCATGTCCGGTCGACGCGGCGTACGAAGCCTTGGGGCGCAAGTGGTCCCTGCTCATCTTGCGGAACCTGCTTCACGGCGACCGACACTTCAACGAGATGCGGGAACACCTTCCCGGCGTCAATCCCCGCATCCTCAGCCAGCGACTGAAGGAACTCGAGAACCAGGGCCTCGTCGCGCGGCGCGTCGTCTCCAGGTCGCCCGTCGCGGTCGAATACCGGCTCACCGAGAAGGGCCACGCGATCCTCCCCGTTCTTCGCAGCCTCGTCCAATGGAGCGTGCATTGGGCGCCCGACAAGGTCCTCGCGCCGGATCACGCCTTGCGCGACCCCGAGGCCCTAGTCGAGGAGTGGCAGCGCGCCCTCGTCCACGACGAACCGGTCGAGCCGCGCATCCTCAAGGCGCTCGCGTCCTAGCCGTGGACGATCTTGAGCCCGCGCCGGCGCAGGCCCTCCTTGACCTGGAGCCCGTACAGGATTCCGAGCGCCAAACCGGCCAAGTGGGCGAAGTTGCCGACGCCGCTGTTCGGGTTCAGGGCCCCCACGAGGTCCAAGAGGACGAAGAAGATCCCGCCGACCCACAACGGGACGGGGACGAAGATGGGGAAGACGATCATCTTCGAATTGGGCAGGAGGATGAGGCTCACGCCGAAGACGCCCATGAGGGCGCCCGAGGCGCCCAAGGCGCCGGCGCTCGAGCCGAAGTCGTAGCCGGAGAGGTTGGTGAGGATCGCCGGCAGGTGGACCTGGACGACGCCGGAGATGGCGCCCGTGACGAGGAAGAGGACGACGAAGCGCCGGCGGCCGATGATGCCCTCGATGTTGGGGCCGAAGAAGTAGAAGAAGAGGCCGTTGAAGAAGAGGTGCGTGAGGCTCGCATGGCTGAACGTGCTCGTCACGAGCTGCCACGGGTGGAGCCACCAACCGTACGAGATCGGGAAGACGAGCTCGAACCATTCCTGTGAGAGCCCGGCGACGACGAGTTCGAGGATGTACGTCCCGGCCATGAGGCCCAGCAGCGTGTAGGTCGCCTTGGGTTGGGCGGGGCGCACGGGCTGCGAGTACGAGAACGTGTAACCGGGCGGCGGCTCGGTCTGCCGCTTGAACGGTGGGTCCACGATGGGCATCGCGGCGCCGCAGAAGGGGCCGCCGCTTAATGGGCTTGCGGACTACACGGTCTGCGCGTAGGCGACGAAGGCGCTGTTGTACGTCGTCACGGCACGGCCTTGGGTGTCGAAGACCAGGTTGGGGAAGTCGTACCGGTTGCCGCTTCCGGACCCGATGCGTTCCTTCGTCGCGCTCGCCGACGGCGTGTTCGCGTTCGTGATGCGGATGAGGACGTCGTTCGTCCCCTCGCGCGTGTTGATGCCGAGGGTCGAGCCGTGCGACTTGACGGCCGCGTTGATGACGTGCGTGGGCTGCAATCCGATGAGGTAGTCGGGCTGCGCCGTGAGCGGGACCGTCGTGGCGCCGTTGTTCCACGAGACCCCGTCGTACCACTTGTACGAGACCGTCCACGTGCCGCCGACGCTCGCGATGCGCACCGCGTAGAGGGTGCCGTCGGCCGCCGCGTCCCACCATTCGTGCGTCGTGCTGGGCCAACCGGTCGTGTTGGTCAGCGAGAACCAGTGGACGAGGTCGTACGAGACGCGGCGCGACTGTACGTTGAGGACTTGTCCGTTGGCGAGGCTGAGGTACTTGACGGGGAAGCCTTGGCCGAGGGGCTTGGTGTAGTCGAGGAACGCGTTCGTGACGCCCGTCGGATAGGAGGTCGTCGGGTTGATCGTGTTGACGGTGAGGTCCATGTTGTGGTACCACGTGTTGCCGCGGTCGCCCGAGACGTAGTGGAGTTTGGCGCCGGTGCCTGCCTCCATGAGGATGGCGTACGGGTTGGGCTGCAGCGGGTTCGAGGGGTCCGCGGGCGTCGTGGCGCTCGTCATGACCCACGGGCGGTCGGGCGCGGGGTTGGGGGGCGACGCGGCGCGGTAGGTGAAACTCGTGCCGCCGTTGGTGCTCACCCACACGGGTGCCGTCTGGGGCCACTGGGCCGTGAGCCACGTGACGATGACGTCGCCGTTGGGGGCGACGGCGATGTCGCCCTCGGCCACGACGATGACGTCCGCGGTGCCGGGCAGGGGAAGCGTGAGGCTCGTCCACGTCTGGCCGCCGTCCGTGGAGCGCTGGGGCCGCAGGTCGCTCAAGGCCCACACGGCGCCGTTGGGCGCCGCGGCGATGGCCGTCTCGGCTGGGTGGCCGACCTGGCACGTGCGGTACTGGTGGGAGCCGAAGGTCTGGAGGGCGCAGCCGGGCGCCAGGGGTCCTGCGCCTCCGGCGTCGGTCGCTTCGTCCGCGTCGTGCGTTTCGTGGAGCGGAACGAAGGCGAGGGTCCCGACGGAGAGGGTGATCAGGGAGGCGAGGGCGGCGAGGGCGCGGTGGCCGGCTTGCACATGTTTCCAAGACATCTACGGCCGGTTAACCGTTGTCGGCGCTCGTTGTGTCTAGTCCAAGAAGCGGGGATCCAATTTGGGCCCCGTCGTCGGGGTGGCGTCGTCGCCCGTCTCCGGCTCGATGCCTCGTTCGCGGAGGAGGTCGGCGAGCACGTCGGGTTTCCAGCCGAGGATCTGCGCGGCCTGGTCGACCGTGTACCGGTTCGTCTTGCGGGTCACCCAGAGGGTCACGCGCTGCAGGACGTACTCGATCTCGCCGAGTTCCCAGATGGTGCGGAACGCGGCCGAACGGTTCACGCCCCGGCTCGGAAGGTCGCGCTGCTGGAGGAAGCGGCGCTCGCCATCGACGATCCGGTCGAGGAGGTCCAGGCTCGTCTGGGGCACGCGGACGCTCAGTGTGACAAGTCTTTCGGCCGGCGGTTTCGGCGGTCTGGCCATCGATTCTCTCCCGTTATGGTTTCCGTGTACAAAAACACCGACCGGGCCGATCGGTCACGATTTGCCATGCGTAAGACAAGTTTGCGAGCGGAACCGAGGACGTGTCCACCGGGTTTGCAGGAGAAGGCATGGGGTCGGTTTCAGCGGCAGAATGACAAATCCGCCGCGGTTTCCGCAACCCATGATTGGACCATTAACATGTTCACGTGCTCGGGAGGTGACCGAAACCGGCACTTTGCTCGCTTGTTTAAATATCCTCTCCTGTAAAGGGAGACCAGCAAGGCAATATCTTTAACCCGCCCCGTTTCTCGGCGAATTCTAGCCCCGAACGTGCCGTGAACATGTACGGCCTTTCGGAACGACGACGCCTCGTTTGATGGGATGGTGGCCAACACGAAGCAATCTCTTGAACGGATCAAGACGCCGGCCACTCCGGAGCCCGCAAACGGCGCCAAGCCCGCCGAGAAGCCGGCGCCCAAGCCTTCGCGCGTCGAAGAACTGCGAAGGCGGCGCGACCAGGCCATCGTGGGCGGCGGAAAGGACCGCATCGCGAAACAGCACGAACAGGGCAAACTCACCGCGCGCGAACGGCTCGAGCTCCTTCTCGACCCCGGAAGCTTCGTCGAACTCGACGCCTTCGTCACGCACCAGTCCCGCAACTTCGGCCTCGACTCCAAGAAGTTCGCGGGCGACGGCGTCGTCACCGGTTGGGGCCGCATCAACGGCCGCACAGCCTACGTCTACAGCCAAGACTTCACCGTCCTCGGCGGCAGCCTCGGCGAGGCCACGGCCCGCAAGATCAACAAGGTCCAGGACCTCGCGCTCCAGAACGGCTGCCCCATCATCGGGCTCAACGATTCCGGCGGCGCGCGCATCCAAGAGGGCGTCAACAGCCTCGCGGGCTACGGCGAGATTTTCTTCCGCAACGTCCTCGCCAGCGGCGTCGTCCCGCAATTGACCGGCATCGTGGGCCCGTGCGCGGGCGGCGCGGTCTACTCGCCCGCCATCACGGACTTCATCCTCATGAGCCAAGGCACGGGCCACATGTTCGTCACGGGCCCCGAGGTCGTCAAGTCCGTCACGGGCGAATCGAGCACTTTCGAGGATCTCGGCGGCGCCCACGTCCACACGGCCAAATCGGGCGTCGCACACTTCGAGCTCGAGGACGAGTTCGCCCTCGTCGAGACGACGAAGAAACTCCTGAGCTTCCTTCCGCAGAACAACCTCGAGGACCCGCCGCGCATCCCGAACCAGGACGACAAGTACCGCGCCGACGACGAACTCATGCGGCTCGTGCCGGACGACCCCAAGAAACCGTATGACATGCGCGAGGTGCTGCGACGCGTCGTCGACTTCGGCGACTTCTTCGAGGTCCAAAAGAACTACGCGCGCAACATCCTCGTCGGCTTCGCGCGCCTCAACGGCTACGCCGTCGGCATCGTCGCCAACCAACCGAACGTCCTGGCGGGCGCCATCGACATCGACGCCTCCGACAAGGCGGCCCGCTTCATCCGCTTCTGCGACGCCTTCAACGTGCCCCTCGTGACGTTCGTCGACGTTCCCGGGTTCCTGCCCGGCCTCACGCAAGAACACGCGGGCATCATCCGCCACGGCGCGAAGATGATCTATGCGTACTGCGAGGCGACCGTCCCCAAGCTCACCGTCGTCACGCGCAAGGCCTACGGCGGCGCGTACATCGTCATGTGCAGCAAGCACCTGCGAAGCGACTACAACCTCGCGTGGCCCACGACGGAGATCGCCGTCATGGGCCCCGACGGCGCCGTCAACATCGTCTTCAAGGACGAGATCGCGAAGGCGACGGACGCCGCGGCGCGGCGCAAGGAACTCGAGAACGACTACCGCGAGAAGTTCGCGAACCCGTACGTGGCCGCGGAGCGCGGCTTCCTCGACGACATCGTCGAACCCCAGGAGACGCGCGGGCGCCTCATCGACGCCCTCGAGACGCTCCTGAACAAGCGGGAGAGCCGCCCCGCCAAGAAGCACGGCAACATCCCCCTCTAGACAGGTGAACCTCGTGAGCGCCAATGGAACGCAAGAGAGCGGCCTCGTCGCCATCATCGGCCTTGGCTGCGTGCTCCCGGATGCCAACAGCCCCGCCGAGTTCTGGGAGAACCTCAAGGCCGGCAAGGGCAGCGTACGCGAGGTCCCCAAGGACCGATGGGACCCCGACCTCTACTATTCGCCCGACCGCACGGCGCCCGACAAGACGTACTCGAAGATCGGCGGCTGGGTCACGGGCTTCAAGTTCGACGCGCGCCAGTTCCGGATTCCTCCCAACGTCGTCAAGAGCCTCGACGACTCGCAACTGTGGGCCCTCCACGCGGCCGCGCAGGCGCTCGCCGACGCCGGCTACGACAAGAAGCCCTTCGACCGCACGCGCACCGCCGTCATCCTGGGCAACGCCATGGGCGGCGAGGTCCGCATGATGACGGGCATGCGCATCATGTTCCCCGAGTTCCGCCGCGCCCTCGAGGAGGCCCCCGGCTTCCAGGCCCTGCCCCCCGACGCCCGCCAACGCGTCCTCAAGGACGCCGAGATCGGCTTCAAGCGCGCCATGCCCGAGATCACCGAGGACACGATGCCCGGCGAACTCTCGAACGTGATCGCAGGCCGCGTCGCCAACCTGCTCAACCTCACCGGGAAGAACTTCACGACGGACGCTGCGTGCGCCTCGAGCCTCGCGGCCATCGACGCGGCCGTGCGGGCCTTGGCCCACAAGGAATGCGACATGGTCCTCACAGGCGGCGTCGACAAGTCCATGGACATCGGCTCCTACGTCAAGTTCTGCAAGATCGGCGCCCTCTCGGCCCACGGGAGCTTCCCCTTCGACGCGCGCGCCGACGGCTTCGTCATGGGCGAAGGCGCCGGCATGCTCCTCCTCAAGCGCTTCGAGGACGCCGTCCGGGACGGCGACCGCATCTACGGCCTCGTCCGCGGCGTCGGCTCCAGCTCGGACGGCAAGGGCAAGGGCATCACGGCGCCGAACATCGACGGACAGATCTCGTGCATCCAACGCGCCCTCTTGGACGCCCAATTGACGCCGGGCGAGGTCGACCTCATCGAGTGCCATGGCACGAGCACGAAGGTCGGCGACGTCGTCGAGATCCAGGCCCTCACGCAGATCTTCGGCGGCCACGTCGCGAAGAAGCAGTCCGTCCCCATCGGCAGCGTCAAGTCCAACCTTGGCCACCTGAAGAGCGCCGCGGGCGCCGCGAGCCTCATCAAGACCGTCCTGGCGCTCCACCACAAGCTCATCGTGCCCTCGATCAACTTCGAGACGCCCAACCCCAACATCAAGCTCCAAGAGACGCCCTTCTACGTCGCCACGCAGGCCGCGCCGTGGCCGGAGCCCGCCACCGACCGGCCCCGACGCGCCGCCATCTCGAGCTTCGGCTTCGGCGGCACCAATTTCCACGTCGTCCTCGAGGAGTACGCGGCGGGCAAGAACACGTCCAAGGTCGTCGCGACGCCGGTCGGTGAGGCCGCCGCCAAGCCGGCTGCCAACAAGGCTCCCATCACGAGCGTCCTCATGCAGACGACGCCGAAGACGCGACCCGCCGAACCCCCCGTGGCCACGGCGCGCACCGACGTCCTCGTCGTGGGCGCCCAGACGGCCACGGAGCTCGAACAGGAGCTCGGCCGCGTCCAACAACGCCTCAAGACCGTCACGCAACGCGGCCTGCAGGCCTTCTGCCACGACACGTCCGTCGCCGCCCTCGGCAAGAACGTCCGGGTCGCCTGCGTCGTCGAATCCCCCACGGACGCCTTGGACAAGCTCTCCAAGGCGAAGGACGCCGTCCTCGACCAGAAGCGCCGCGGCCTCCTGGCCAACCAAGGCATCCACGTCGGCGAAGGCAAACTCCACGGAAAGCTCGCCTTCCTCTTCCCCGGCCAAGGCAGCCAATACGCGGACATGGCGCGGGACCTCGCCACGCGCTTCACCGCCGTCAAGCGCACGCTCGACGACGCGGACCGCGTCATGGAACCCCTCGTCGGCAAACCCCTCACGAGCTTCCTCTTCAGCGACGAATCGCACACGAAGGACAAGGTCGAGGAACAACTCAAGCGCACGGAGATCACGCAGCCCGCCGTCCTCGCGGGCGACACGGCCCTCTTCCGCCTCCTCAACGACTACGGCGTCAAGCCCGACCTCGTCGCCGGCCACAGCCTCGGCGAGTACGGCGCCCTCACCGCCGCCGGCGTCCTCACGTTCGAGGACGCCCTGTTCGCGGTAAGCGCGCGCGGCCGCGAGATGGCGAATGTTCACGTCCCAGACCTCGGCAAGATGGCGAGCGTCAGCGCCGACACGGCCACCGTCGAAGCCAAGCTCAAGAACGTCCCCGGGTACGTAATCGCCGCGAACAAGAACTGCAAGATCCAGACGGTCATCGCGGGAAGTTCACCCGCCGTCGACGCTGCCGTCCAGATGTTCCAGAAGGAAGGCATCGCCGCCCAGTTCATCCCCGTGAGCGCGGCGTTCCACTCGAGCATCGTGGCCCCCGCCGCCGAACCCATCCGGGCGGTCGTGAGCCGCCTCGACGTGCGCGAACCCAAGATCCCGGTCCTCTCCAACGTCCACGCCGACTACTACCCGCGCGGCCCCGGCGCCAAGCAGGCCGCCCTCGACCTCCTCGGCCGCCAGGTGGCCGCCCCCGTCGAGTGGCAGAAGCAGATCGAGCGCATGCACGGCGAAGGCGCCCGCGTCTTCATCGAGGTCGGTCCGAAGGCCGTCCTGACGACGTTCGTCAAGAACATCCTCGAGGACAAGCCCCACGCCGCGCTCGCGACGAACCACCCCAAGAAGGGCGGGTTCTTCCACTTCTTCGACACGATCGCCTTCCTCGCGGCCAACGGCTACCCCGTGCGCCTGCCGCGGTCCGACGACGCGAACGTCCTCCTGCCTTCGTTCCGCGAGACGCTCGAGGCGCCCGCGGCGAGCGCGAGCCCGCCCGCGCACGCCCCGACGCCCGTCGTGCAGACGCCGACCCCGCAGCCGGTCCCAGCGACGACGGCGCACGCGACGAGCGTGACGGCTCTGGCCTTCCCCGACCTCGAGCAACGAGCCGACGCCTTCATCCGCGAGAAACAGGCCGAACTGCGCCGCGTCCTCGAACAGGACCTACGGACGCTGGCCCCCGCGACGGCGCCCTCCAACGTCCAGACCCCCGTCGCCGACGGCGAACTCCTCGCCCTCAAGAAGCGCGTCGACGCCCTCGGCCTCAACCTCGAACCCGTCCTCATCACGGGCGTGAGCGTGGGCACCCCCGGCACGTTCAAGAAACTCTTCGACGACTCGAACCTCGACCGCATCTTCCGCGGCGAGAACGCCATCGAACCCCTCACGCCGGACGAGCGACGGCGCCAGGTCGAGAAGAACGTCGTGCGCCTCGTCAAGTCCGCGACGGGCGACCACCGCTTCGACCCCATCCGCGACGTCGGCGAAGTCATCAAACTCGCCGGCAAGAAGGGCCACTTCGACCTCGAGAAGGACTACGGCGTCGGCGCCGACTTCGCGGACGCGCTGGACATCACGAGCAAGATCGCCCTCGCGGCCGGCATCGAGGCCCTGCGCGACGCGCAGATTCCCCTCGTCCGCGGCTACGTGAAGACCACCACGGGCAAGTTCCTGCCCGGCGAGTGGGCGCTACCCGAGCCGCTGCAGCACGAGACGGGCGTCATCTTCGCCAGTGTCTGGCCCGGCGTGCCCAAGATCGTCGAATACGTCAGCCAACACGTGGCGAACGAGTACATGCGCAAGTCCGCGGACGAACGCCGCGCATTGTACGCCGAGCTCGTCGCCCAGGTCCGCGACCCGACGCTGCGCCGCGAACTCGAAGCCTGGTGCCAACGCCACGAGGCGGACCTCCAGGCCGACGGTCCCACGTTCCACGAGTTCAACCGCCGCTTCCTCTTCCACGTCCTGGGCATGGGCCACTCCCAACTGGCCCAGTTCATCCGCGCCAAGGGGCCCAACACGGCCGTCCAGGCGGCGTGCTCCACGACGACGCAGGCCGTGGGCATCGCCGAGGACTGGATCCGCATGGGCCGCTGCAGGCGCGTCCTCATCGTCGGCGCCGACGACATCACCGGCCCCGAGATGCTCGAGTACTGGGCGGCCGGTTTCCTCGCCGCCGGCGCCGCCACGACCGAGGGCGACGTCACCAAGGCCGCCCTCCCCTTCGACAAGCGCCGCCACGGCATGATCATCGGCATGGGCGCCGTCGGCCTCGTCGTCGAAGCCGAATCCGTCGTGCGCCAGCGCGGCATGGAAGGCATCGCCGAGGTCATCGCGAGCTCCTTCCTCAACAGCGCCTACCACGGCAGCCGACTCGACACGGAACACGTCGCGAAGGTCATGGACGACCTCATGGCCACCGTCGAGCGGCGCACAGGGACGCCCCGCGGCGTCATCGCGAAGAGCATGCTCTTCATGAGCCACGAGACGTACACGCCCGCCCGCGGCGGCAGCGCCGCCGCCGAGATCGAGGCGCTCACGAAGACGTTCGGCCCCGACGTCTCGAAGGTCCTCGTCGCCAACACGAAGGGCTTCACCGGCCACCCCATGGCCGTCGGCATCGAGGACGCCATCGCCATCCGGTGCCTGCAGACGGGGCGCGTCCCGCCCATCGCGAACCTGCGCGAGCCCGACCCCTCGCTCGGCAACATCCAACTCTCGCGCGGCGGCCACCACGACTGCGAATACGGACTGCGGCTCGGCGCCGGCTTCGGCAGCCAGATCGCCATGTACGTCGTCAAGCTGCGCACGAAGCACGCGACGCGCATCATGGAACCCGCCACGTACCAGGCGTGGCTCTCTCGCGTCACGGGCACGAAGAACGCCGAACTCGAGGTCGTCAACCGGACGCTGCGCGTCAAGGCCCAACTTCCCTCCCTCGTCGTCGACACGCCGCCGGCCACGACGGCGCCGCCCGTCGCCATCGCTCCCAGGCCCGCGCCGGTCGTCACACCGCCCAAGCCGGTGCCCACGCCCATGCCGGCCGCCCTCAGCCACGCGACGGTCCTGGCCAAGATCCAGGACGTCGTCGCCGAGAAGACGGGCTACCCCCGGGAGATGCTGGAACCCGAACTCGACCTGGAGGCCGACCTCGGCATCGACACCGTCAAGCAGGCCGAACTCTTCGGCCTCCTGCGCGAACACTACGGCGTCCAACGCGACGACACGGTCCAACTCAAGGACTACAACACGCTTTCGAAGATCGCGCAGTTCATCCTCGACCGCGCGGCCGCGTCGCCGGTCACGCTCGAACGTACCGCGGTCCCCCCCACGGCGGACGCGACTCTCTGGCAACCCATCCGGCAAAGCACCGACGCGGTCGACTTCAAGCAATACTCGACCCAGGCCGAGCCGGCGCCCACGCCCGTCGCGCGAGCGAAGGACAGCAGCGACATCCTCGCCCGCCTCACCGCCATCGTGGCGGACAAGACCGGCTACCCCCTCGAGCTCCTCGAGTCCGACCTTGACCTCGAAGCGGACCTCGGCATCGACACCGTCAAGCAAGCCGAGATCTTCGGCATCGTCCGCACCGAGTTCAACGTCGAACGCGACGACACCGTCCAACTCAAGGACGTCAACACGCTGCGCAAGATCGCCGACTACTTCGCCGCCCGGCTCTCGAAGCCCGGCACGCCCGTGGCCGCGCCGGAGGCGGTCGTCGCGCCGACGATCCAGCCCGCACCCGTCGCCACGGTCGCGCCGTCGCAAGGGCGACTCGAGAAGACGACCGTCCTGGCCCAAGTCCGCCAACTCGTCGCCGACAAGACCGGGTACCCGATCGACCTCCTCGAACCCGACCTCGACCTTGAGGCCGACCTCGGCATCGACACCGTGAAGCAGGCCGAACTCTTCGGCATCTGCCGCGACACCTTCCAGATCCCCCGACGCGACGACATCCAGCTCAAGGACTACAACACCCTCAACAAGCTCGCCGAGTTCTTGGTCACGTCGAGCGCCCCCCCAACGGCCGCCACGGTCGCAGCGCCCGCGCCGGAGCCCCCCGCGCCGCAGCAGGCGCCCCCGACGGCCGCCAATGGCTCGACCATGACGCCGGCTCCGCAACAGGCTGCGGACGGCGGCATCCTCAAGCGCATCCAGACCGTCGTCGCCGACAAGACAGGCTACCCGCTCGACCTCCTCGACCCCGAACTGGACCTCGAGGCCGACCTCGGCATCGACACCGTGAAGCAAGCCGAGCTCTTCGGGATCCTGCGCGAGAGTTACGGCATCGCCCGCGACGACACGATCCAACTCAAGGACTACAACACGCTCCACAAGCTCGCCGCCTTCGTCGCGCAGAAGACGGCGGCCGCCCAACCGCAGGTCGCCCTCGAGGACGCCGCGGCGACGCAGCCCCCCGGGCCCGTCGCGGCCACCACCGAGCGCACGACCCACCGCTACGTCGTCCGCTACGTTTCGGCGCCCGCGACGCCCACCGACCCTGCGGCGCTCGAAGGCAAGACGTTCATCGTCTGGGCCCCCGGCCAACACCGCGCAGACCTCGTCTACGCGATGAAGCGCGCCGGCGCCACTGGCCTCGCGCTCGACGCTCTGCCCACGCGCTACGAGGAAGCCAAGAGTTGGGTCGACCAACAACGCGCCCGCTCGCCGCGCATCCACGGCCTCCTGTTCGTGCCCACGACGAACCCCACGGGCGCCGATTACTCGATTGAGGACGCGCGCGTGCCCAAGTCTCTCTTCTACCTCGTCAAGGCCCTCCTCACGGGGTCGAAGAGCGGCGAGTTCGAGGCCCTCGCGGTCGCCACGTACCTCGGCGGGGACTTCGCCACCCACGGCAACGGCCCCATCAACCCGATCGAGGGCGGCCTCGTCGGCCTGGCCAAGGCGGTCGCACGCGAGATCCCCAACGCCACCGTCAAGGCGATCGACTTCGCCGCCCACGTGCCCCCGCCCACCCTGGCCCAGACCGTACTGGACGAGATCGGCCGCAAGGACGGCCTCGTCGAGGTCGGGACCACCGGCGGCCGCGGCACCCTCCGCCTGCTCGAAGAAGAGACGGCGGAGGAAGAACCCGGAGTCGAACTCCAACCCAACGACGTCATCGTCGTCTCGGGCGGCGGCACGGGCATCACGAGCGACGTCGTGCGACGCTTGGCCACCCAAGCTCCCGCGACGTTCGTCCTCTTGGGCCGCACGCCGTTGCACGCGGACGCCGCGCGGTACGCCGGCTTGAGCGAACAGGAATGGAACGGCCAACGCGTCGAAATCCAGGCCGACCTCAAGGACCGCGGCGAGAAGGTCACGCCCGTCACCGTCGAACGCGCCCTCGCGCCCCTGCGCAAGAGCGCGGAGGTCCAAACCACGCTCGACGCGGTGCGCCGCTCGGGCGCCAAGGCGGAATACCACGCGGTCGACGTCACGGACGCGAAAGCCGTCGAACACCTCGTGAAGGCCCTGCGCGCCACGGCGGGCCCCGTCACGGGCATCCTGCACGCGGCCGGCCTCGAAGAGTCCAAGCTCATCGTCGACAAGACGAGCGAGAGCTTCGACCGCGTCTACGACGTCAAGATCCTCGGCGCCCGCAACCTCCTGGCCGCGACGCAATCGGACCCCCTGCGGTTCTTCCTCGGCTTCTCCAGCATCGCCGGCCGCTTCGGCAACGCCGGCCAGGCCGACTACTCGGCCGCCAACGACGCCCTGGCGAAGCTCTGCGCGAGCGTCCGCCACGAACGGGGAGCCACGTTCGCCGCCACGGCCATCGACTGGTCCGCGTGGGCCGACAAGGGCATGGCCACGCGCGGCAGCGTCATGACGGTCCTCAAGGAAGCAGGCGTCGCGCCCATCCCGCTGGCCGAGGGCGTGCGCCGATGCGTGGACGAACTCGCGCACGGCTGCCGGGACGCCGAGGTCCTGGTCGCCGGCGAACTCGGCCGCCTGGCCCGCCCCGACGCGTTCGCCGCGAAGGACGAGGTCCTGCACGTCCCCACGCGCGCGCCGGCGCCCGCGCGGGCGCCCGAAGAGCGCGCCGTCGGCGACCAGGTCCTCCTCGTCCGCGAGGAGCCCGCCGCGCCGTTCGGGAACTTCATCACGCGCGAACCCTCGAGCGACGGACGCACGGCGACGGCCACCGTCCTCCTCGACCCCAAGGACGGTTACCTCAACGACCACCGCGTCGACGGCGTCCCCTACCTGCCCGGCGTCCTGGGCCAGGAGGCCATGGCCGAGTTGGCCGCCCGCCTCGCGCCCGGCAAGCACTTCGCGGGCTCCCGCGACGTCGAGTTCCGCATCCCCGTCAAGGTCCTGCGCGAGCAACCACTCGAGATCAGCGTCGTCGCCAGCGTCGCCCACGAATCCGACGAACGCGTCGAGGTCGGGTGCCGCCTCCAGAGCGTCTTCGTCAACGCCAAGGGCGAGCGCCTCGGCGCCCCGCGCATCCACTTCACGGGGACGATGATCTTCGAATCCGCCCAGGCCGCCGCGCCCACGTTCGAGGAACCCTCCGGCGACTTGGACGGCGAGCCGCTCGGCAAGCAAGAGATCTACGCCCACTTCTTCCACGGCCCCAGCTTCCGCGTCCTCAACACGGTCGGCTTCGAGGCCGAGGCGCCCACGACCATCGGCGTCTGGGCCGACCCCCGCCCGCCCCTCTTTCGCGACCGCGAGGCCTCGTTCCTGACGAGCCCCCTCATCCGCGAACTCGCCTACCAGGCGGCCGGCTCCTACGAACTCTTCAAGAACCGCTTCCTCTCGCTGCCCAAGGGCGAATCGCGGCTGCGCTACCACCGCGACGCGCCCTCGGGCGCCGCCGTGCGAGCCGTCGCGCGACTGCGCGAGGTCCGCGACAACGTGGCCCACTTCGACGTCTCCGTCGCCACGACCGACGGCGACCTCCTCCTCGAACTCGAGGACTTCCAACTCATCCGCCTTCGGCCCGTGGAGGCCACGAACGGCGGCCCGGCGACGCCCCCAGGCGTCTACCGCGCACGTTGGGGCCACGACGTGCCCCTGCCCCTGCCGGGCGTCGTGGGCGTGCGGGTGAACGACGCCGAGATCGAATCCGCCGGCGTGAGCGCCGGCGAGGCCCTCACGAGCGGCGAGCGCGCCGACCAGGAGCGGTACCGCAACGACAAGCGGGCCCGCGAGTTCTTCGTGGGACGCCTGGCCGCCAAGGAAGCCATCGCGACCCTCGTCGGTCGACCCGTGCGCGAGGCCCGCGGCATCGAGGTCCGCCGCTTCGAGACCGGCGAGCCCCAGGCGCGAGGCGCCGGCATGGAGGGCGTCCTCGTGAGCATCACCCATTCGGGCACGACGGCCTTCGCGGCGGCCGCCCGCCGAAGCGACACGGTCACGAGCCTGGGCATCGACGCCGAGACGATCGAGGCCAAGGCGTCCGCGTTCGAATCCGAGGCCTTCGCCGACGAGGAACGCAAGGTCCTCGACCGCCTCGAGGCCGAAGGCCGGCCCCGCCCGGAACTCCTCATCCGCTTCTGGGCGGTCAAGGAGGCCGTCCTCAAGGCGCTCGGGAAAGGCTTCGCCCTGGACGTGCGTGATGTTCAAATCCAACGCCTGGATGGGGACGAGCGCGCGCACGTCAAGTTGCGCCCCGCGGCCCAAGCCATCCTGGCGGAACTCGGGGCGTCCAAAATCAGCGTACAGACGTGGACGCGCGACGGACTCGCCTACGCGCTCGCGTGGACGCACTCCTGAGGAGGGACAACGTGGGGGACCTGGTCGAGGGCTACCGGCGCGTGCGAAGCACACGGTACGCACGCGTGGCCTCCCTCTTCGACCAGCACCCCGACGCGTTCCGGTTCGGCGCCGCCGTCGCCCTCGCCATCTCGACCGGCTTCCTCGCCCAGGTGCAGGTCTACACGCCCCTCACGCCCGTCCCGTTCACGCTCCAGACCTTCGGCATCGCCCTCATGGGCGGCCTTCTGGGCAAGCGGTGGGGCACGGCGAGCGCCGTCCTCTATCTACTCCTGGGCTTCGTCGGCCTGCCGGTCTTCGCCGGCCAGGTCGCGGACGCGGGCGGCTTCGGCGCCGCCCTCGCGTCCATGACGTGGTTCTCGGGCCTGCGCCTCTTCGAGACCGCCCTCAGTGCGGGCTTCCTCCTCGGCTTCCCGCTGCTCGCGTTCATCGTCGGTTGGGCCGCCGATCGGCGCCAACCCGAGCGCACGGGCTGGCTGGTCGGCTTCGCGCCCGCCGCCATCCTGATCCTCCTGGTCTTCGTCGCCTTGGACGCCTATGCCATCGCCCAGACCTCGTCGACCGCCTACTACACGGGTCCGACGCAGGCCGTCTTCTTCGCCCTCCTCATCGCGGCGCTGGCCGTCCTCGTAGGCGGCATCGGGTGGCTCGCGTTCACGACTCGCGCCCGGCGCGAACGTATCGAGCTCTTCCTCGCCGGGATGGTCGGCGCGGGCCTCGTCCACCTCATCGGCGGCCTGTGGTTCTACGCAGCCGCGCCCCGGCTCGGCCTTCCCGACGTGACCGTTTGGGAGACGCTACGCTTCACCCTGTTTCCCTTCCTCGCGTGGGACGTGCTCAAGATCCTCGGCGCCGTGGGCCTGCTGACCCTCGCGCGCCCCGACCGGCGCGAACTCGCGCTCGGGCGAACGGAGGCCCATCCATGACGCCGGACCGGGGACGCGGCTCAAACCCCGAGGCGCAGCGCCTGCTCGGAATCCGCCCCGCCCTGACGCCAGCGGGCCGGAAATCGTTGTGGATCATCGTCGGTGCCGCGCTGTTCATGACCCTCGTCGTTCTCATCTCGCAAAGAATCGGAGTTTCCTGATGTTCGAGAAGATCCTCGTGGCCAACCGCGGCGAGATCGCCCTACGCGTCATCCGCACGGCCCGCGAGATGAGCATCCGCAGCGTCGCCGTCTACTCCGAGGCGGACGCGAGGAGCCTCCACGTCAAGGTCGCCGACGAGGCCTACTACCTCGGCGAGGGCCCTTCCCGCGATACGTACCTGAACGAGGACAAGATCATCGACATCGCCAAGGAGAACGGCGTCGAGGCCATCCATCCCGGCTACGGCTTCCTCTCCGAGAAGGACTTCTTCGCGGAGAAGGTCGCCCAGGCGGGGATCAAGTTCATCGGCCCCCCGCCCGAGGCCATGCGCGGCATGGGCAACAAGATCCAGGCCAAGCGCGCCGTCGCCAAGCTCGGCCTGCCCGTCACGCCGGGAGGCATCGACCCGATCACGGACCCGAAGGTCGCCGAGGAACTCGCGCGCGAGGTCGGCTACCCGGTCGTCGTCAAGGCCGCGGGCGGTGGCGGCGGCATGGGCATCGTCGTCGCCCACGACCGCGAGAGCCTGCACAAGGCGCTCAAGGCCGCCTCCGCCGTCGCCGAGGCGAGCTTCAAGGACGCGACGGTCTTCGTCGAGAAATTCCTCACGAAGCCCCGCCACATCGAGATCCAGGTCCTCGGCGACCACCACGGCAACCTCCTCCACTACGGCGAGCGCGAGTGCAGCGTCCAACGCCGGTTCCAGAAACTCATCGAGGAGTGCCCCTCGCCCGTCGTCACGCCCAAGCAGCGGGCCGAGATGGGCCAGGTGGCCGTCAAGGCGGCCGCGAGCGTCGGGTACACGAACGCGGGCACTGTCGAGATGCTGTGGAGCGAGGGCAAGTTCTACTTCAACGAGATGAACACGCGCCTGCAGGTCGAGCACCCCGTCACCGAGATGGTGTACGGCGTCGACCTCGTGCGCGAACAGATCCGCGTCGCCGCCGGCGAGAAACTCCGCTACGGCCAACCCGACATCTGGCCGCGCGGGTGGGCCCTCGAGTGCCGCATCAACGCCGAGGACCCCTACCACGACTTCATGCCCACGCCGGGCAAGGTGGACAAGTACTACATGCCCGGCGGCTACGGCGTGCGCGTCGACAGCCACCTCTACCAAGGCTACGAGATCCCGAGCCTCTACGACTCGATGGTCTCGAAGCTCATCACGTGGGGCAAGGACCGCGCCATCGCCATCGAGCGCATGCGCCGCGCCCTCGCCGAGTACGACCTGGGGTCCCTCGTGACGACCATCCCCTTCCACCGCATCGTCATGAAGAACGACGCCTTCCGGGCCGGCGAGCTCAGCACGAAGTTCGTCGGCGACGAGAAGATCATCGAACGCCTCGTCGAAGAGGAGAACTTCTACCAGGAGCGCGCGACGGAGGTCGCGGTGGCCATCGTGGCCGCCCTCGAGGACCAACCCGGCGGCGCCTCCGAGTACATCCGGCGCAACATGCCCGGCCTCGTCGAGGTCTCCTCCGGCGACGGCAAGGCGACGGCGACGACCACGAGCCGATGGGCCGAGGTCGCGCGCCTCGAGGCCGTGCGCAAGGGGTGGTAGGCCTGGTCGAGTACGAGATCAGCTTCGGCCGGCGCATGGTCGCCATCAGCTTCGACCCCGAGAAGAAGAAGGCGACCGTCGGCGAGAAGACGTACGAGATCCAGACGACCAAACACGGCAACCGGATCCTCGTCGACCTCGATGGCAAGACCCACAACATCGAGATCATCCAGGGCCGCGTCTACGTCAACGGCGAGGAGCAGCGCTTCACGATCCAGAAGGGCAAGCCGCGCGTCCTGGGCGGCAAGAAGGCGGACGCGGGCGCCAAGGGCGCGCGCATCAAGCCGCCCATGCCGGGCCGTATCGTCTCCGTCGACGTCAAGGTCGGCGACCAGGTCAAGCGCGGCCAGGGCCTCCTCGTCTTGGAGGCGATGAAGATGCAGAACGAGATCACGGCCCCCACGGACGGCCTCGTCAAGGCCATCAACGTCAAGCCGGGGCAGACGGTGGACAACAACGCCGTCCTCGTCGAAATCGAGTAGGGCAAGGGCGGGGCCGCTTTCTCTAACTCCAACCTCCAGTCGCAAGGCATAATTAGTGGATTAGCTAATTAGCTAATCTATGAACAAACCCGGTTCGACGCGCGACGATATCCTTGCCATTCTCATCATCGCGGGAGGCGCTGCCGCGGTCGCAGGTGGGGTTGCGTACATGGCACGCCGGCGAAACGACGCGACGAACCGTGCCACGATGTCGCTTCCAAACCACGCCGTCGTCGCCCCAACGCCTCTCAAGGACATTGCGGCCGAAGCCGGCGTCCAACCCCCGACGGCACTTGCGCATCTCCAACACCTCGAAGAGGAGGGCAAGGTGCAACGCATCGGCACGGACGACGGGCCGCGCTACGCCGTTCTCCCACACATTCGCTGCGAATGGATCGATCCTGACCACAGGATTCACGAATCCTGGCAATCCTCGCAGCCCATCGACTGGCGCTTTCCCCTCGTATCACGCGTCCCAGACGAGCGTGCCCAGCAATTCCTCTACGAGTGGCTGGACCGGGCGCAGGCGCGCCAGATCTTGCCTGGATTCAGGTCGCGGTTCGAAAAAAACCAATCGAGAATCCCGCTGGTCCAGGTGGTCGTATACGGTTCGTGCGCGCGAGGCGACGCCGGCACCGATTCCGACCTGGATCTGCTGCTCGTCGGGGACGCCTCGAGGAAAACGATGGACGCACTCGTAAGTCTCGCGCACGAGGTGGCGCTGGAGACGGGGCGCCCTCCGGATGTCCGGGTCATGGACGAAGGGACCTGGAATTCCTCCACGCCCGCGTTTCGGGCCCGTGTCGAGCATGAGGCAAAGACGGTCTTTTCGAACGATTACTCCGCACCGCTCCGCGAAAAGTCGGTTGTGAGCGCCCATGACTGACGCCGACATGCTTGGACGTGCCGAGGGCTTCCTTCGAACTGCGCGCGCCGCGCTGGCCAATGGAGACTGGCCCCAGGCCTATGAAAACGCGCGGACCGCCTGCGAGCTCGCTGCGAAGCATTGGCTCGAGCGCGCGGGAGCGCCTTCCTCCAGCAAGGAGCATAACGTGGCCCCGCAACTCGTGAAGGCCGGGTTATGGGAAGGCGGGGTCTCCGGCCGCCGGCTCTCGCGGTTCCTCGGCGACCACACGCGAGGAGTCTACGGGTTTTCCGAGCCCGTCACACGAGATGAGGCCGAGCGGGGATGCCGCCTGGCCGATGACATCATCCGGAAGGCCCGCAAGCTTTCATGAACGCGGCCCGGAAATGAGATGCCACAACAACGTTATGGTCGAAATCGAATAGTACCAGAGCCCGGATGAGGGCCCCCGGATGGGCAACGAGTTCCCCGCGTGGCCGTTCCTCTTGGGCGGCCTCGTCGCGACCGTCATCGGCATCTGGCAAGTGGCCACGGGCGCCGCCGCCCTGGGTTGGATCCTCGTCGCCCTCGCGCTCGCCCTGCTCGCCGTCGGCGTGCGGCAAGGGCGCCGCACCATGGCCGCCACGGCCGAGCCGGGTTCGGCCGCCACGGAACCTGCCCAGCCGCCCGCGACGCGCACAAGCGAGGGCGGCGCGGGCCTCAGCGCCTACTACGAGAACGAGGCGGCCGTCCGTTCGATGCAGAAGGAGACGCGCCGGCTGTGCAAGGAGTGCAACAGCCCCGTCCTCTCCAACGCGTCCGAGTGTCCCACGTGCGGCACCTCGCTCTAAGGCAGGACGTCTTCGGCGCCCGTGACGACCCTCGGGGTCCCGGGCGGTTTCCAATCGTAGCATCGCTGGAGGAAGGCCGCCACGAGTTGGCCCGTGATGCCCCACAGGGTGAGACCGTTCGAGAGTTTCCAGTACAGGATGGTCCGCTCGCTCTCCGGCAGGCCTTCGAAGCGGCGCGATTCGAAGCGCTCGGCGTTCACGGCCATCAAACGGACGGAGCCCGAGGCGACCCGTCGAGGGGTGGCCCCGAGAAGCTGTGGCGACAGGAGGTCCTTCACGGGAATGAGGAACGCCTCATCCACTTCGGCGTTCTTCACGGCCCGCAGGTCCTCGTCGCGTAGGACGCCCACGTAGGCGGCGACGACGAAGCGGCGGAAGGTCAGGAAATCGACGAGGTGCCCCAGGACGTCCACGCGCGCCCCCTCGACGCCGATCTCCTCGTGCGTCTCGCGCAGGGCCGCGTCGAGCGGCGACGCATCGGTCGCCTCGATGCGACCGCCGGGGAAGCTGATCTCGCCCGCGTGGTTGGAGAGCGTCCGTGCCCGACGCGTGAAGAGCAGGTGGAGCCCATCCTCGCGCAGGACCAAGGGCGCCAGGACGGCGCTCTCGGGCGCAACCGGTGTGCGTTGCGGTTCAGTCTTCCCCAGAGCGTCCCGCACCCGATCAATACTGTCGTCCAGCGTCACGGCGTGAGAGCCCCATTTGTTTCCGCCTCTTTAGATTGGCTCCAAATGCCACTTTCGGCCACCCTGGGGAAAAAGCTGTAGTTTGGTCTCCAAATGAACCAGTGGAAGGGAAGCCTTGGGATTTGGCGCGGGAACCTTCAAGTTGCGCATGACGCTCGGCCGGTCGTTCCGCTAGGGGAGTCCGTATCTGGCTGAGAAGAAAGGCGTGAATCTCGCACTCAACCGAGTGCACAGGATGGATTGCGTAGAGGGCCTAGCTCGGCTCAACGCCGAAACGGTGAGCGTGGTCGTCACCTCACCGCCCTACAACATTGGCATTCCGTACCATGGCTACGACGACCGTCGCGATGATAACGAATTCCTCGATTGGCTGGAGAAAATCGCCGTTGAATGTAGGAGAGTGCTTTCGGCAGATGGCTCCTTCTTCTTGAATGTCGGTGGAAAACCATCCGATGCCGGGTGGCCCCTCCAGATTGCGGAACGGTTCCTGAGACACTTTGTCCTTCAGAACACCATCATTTGGGTCAAGTCCATCGCCATCCAGCGTGAAGATGTTGGGTCCTATCCCGGCTTGTCGGGCGATGTCGCGGTAGGACATTTCAAGCCCGTCAACAGCGAAGCATTTACCAATGGCTGCTTCGAGTACGTTTTTCATTTCACCAAGAACGGAAAGGTCCCTCTTGACAAGCTCGCCGTCGGAGTTCCGTATCAGGACAAATCAAATGTCTCACGATGGAAGTCCGTCAAGACCGATCGACGCGACAGGGGCAACACCTGGTTCATTCCTTACGAAACCATTCAAGAGCAGCGTCCCCACCCATCCGTCTTTCCTGTGAAGCTACCTGAGATGTGCATCAAGCTGCATGGAATCTCACGAACCAAGCTAGTGCTTGATCCCTTCATGGGCATCGGAACGACCGCCATCGCGGCGCGGCGCCTATCTGTTCCGTTCGTTGGCTTTGAGATAGACGAAGTCTATGTCCAAGAAGCGGAAGAGTGGCTTGCAAGGGAAGGGACCCAAAATGGGGGCAACGGCCGAATCCATCAGCCGCGTTTTCAGCGAACTCCGAGCGTTGCGTAACATTCCGTTTTCGGACGTGGTGTTAGCGACCTCCGGTAAGAGGGTGATTCCAATCGACCCGACTGCGCCCGAGGATGCGAGGCTCATCAAAGACGTAATCCAGGCAGCTGATAGTTTCCTTCGGCTAAGCGCCAGGACGGCGAGAACGTACTCGGCGGAAGACACGAGGAAACTGAGCCGCTCCCTTGAAGAGGAATTCGTAGCGGAAATGGAACGGGCCGGTCTCAAAACGCAGCGGCTGGGTCAAAGCGGATATCCCGATCATCGGCTGGTTGATCGGAGTGGCCGTGCCTGCTATTTTGAAACAAAGGTGTCATCACATATTGAGGAGTCTTCGATGCGATCCTTCTATTATAGCGGCGGTAAGAAAATAGCTGAGGACGCCCGTCATCTGTTAGTCGGCTGGGGTGTTCAGCGTGAATCGCCGGAGCATTGGCGTGTTCTTAGTTGTAAGCTCGTAGATCTGGCTAAGCTCAAAGTGTCTCTAAAGATTGAATTCAATGCTGGCAACACGGAAATTTACGCGCCATCAGGCATATTGGCGCAGATTCCGAAACTGGATTCGCAGCAACGTCGATTGACTTCGTAGTCTGGTATTCGTGTTCTGATGGACGACGCCAGCCTCCTCACGCATCTCGAATGCGCGCGTTGCCGGACGCGCCACGACGCCGACAAGCCGGCGACGGTCTGCACGTCCTGCAAGGGGCCGCTCCTCGCGCGATACGACATCGAACGCGGCCGGACGCGGCTCAACGCCTTGTCCTTCGGCGCGCGCGGCAACACGTTGTGGCGGTACACGGAACTCCTTCCCGTCCGGGACGAACACCACATCGTCACGTTGGGCGAGGGCCTCACGCCGCTGCTCCACCTCGGCCGCCTCGGCGCCGACCTCGGCCTGCGGAGCCTCTTGCTCAAGGACGAAGGCCGAAACCCCACGGGGACGATCAAGGCGCGCGGCATGTCCGTCGCGCTCTCCCGCGCCATCGAACTGGGGCTGCGACGGTTCGCGCTGCCCACGGCCGGAAACGCTGGAGCCGCGCTGGCGGCCTACGCGGCGGCCGCGGGCGTCCAGGCCTCCATCGTCATGCCACGCGAGAGCTCCGCCGCCGCCCGCGAGACGGTCGAGCGGGCCGGCGCCGCCTTGCACCTCGTGGAGGGGACCATCGTCGAGGCCCAACGATTGGCGGCGCAAGAGGTCCAGTCGGGCGCGTTCGACCTGCGAAGCCTGCACGAGCCCTACCGCGTCGAGGGCAAGAAGACCTTGGGGGTCGAGGTCGCGGAGGCGCTCGGGTGGACGGCCCCCGACGTCATCGTCGTGCCCGTGGGCGACGGGGCCGGACTCCTCGGCGTGTGGAAGGCGTTCGCGGAACTGGAGGCTCTAGGCCTCATCGGTCGCCGCCGTCCCCGCATGGTCGCCGTCCAGGCCGCCGGCTGCGCGCCCGTCGTCGAGGCCTGGCGCAAGGGGTCCCAGGCGACGACGCCGTGGCCGAGCCCGAAGACGCTCGCGGCAGGCATCCGCGTCCCGGACCCTCACGGGGGGCCCGAGATGCTGCAGGTCGTGCGCGAATCGAACGGGCGGGCCGTGGAGGTCTCCGACGAGCAACTCGTCGCGGCCGCGAGCCGCATCGCCTCGCGCGAGGGCATCCTCGTGGGCCCCGAGGGCGCGGCCGCCGTCGCCGCCGTCGAGGTGCTGGCCCGGGAGAAGGCCGTGGACGGCAAGGAGTCCATCGTCATCGTCAACACGGGCTCGTCGGGCGCGTGGCCTCAGAAGACGTAGACGACGAGGTAGACCTCGATGGACTGCGCGAACGTCGGCGCGTAGACGAGGGCGATGTCCGTCGCCGAGGAGGCCGCGGTTCCCATCGGGATCGGGGGTCCGTAGTCCACGTAGAGGACGCGGTAGGCCAACGTGATGAAATTGTCCATGATCTGCAGGCCCGCGCACTCGCTCGTGAGCGTCGCGGGGGAGCACTGCGCGGGCGGGTCCCCGAACGTCGCGTCGAAGGCGCGCCACGAGGTGAGGATGACGCGGCCCAGCCCGAAGGCGCCCGGGTCGCTCACGCCGAGGACGTCCTCGTCGCCGGACTTGACGACGTGGGTGAAGAGGTTCCGTTCGTCGTCGCGCTTGAACTTCCAGGCCGTGCCGTGGTCGTCCAGGGTCACGAGGTCGAGGCGGTTCGGGGTCGTGAGGATGGGGTGTTCCGCATCGGGCACGGCGATGCCTCCGCCGGCGAGTTGGAGGCCGGTGTGGAAGAGGGGCTCGAGCCATTGGACGGCTTGCCCGTCCGAGCCCAGCACGATGAGGGTGCCGCCGGCCTCGACCCAGTCGCGGATGGGATACTTGACGTTGCTCGACGTGAGCGTGTTGTGGTCGACGTCGCTGCCGATGACGAGCACGTTGTAGTTCACGATCGTGCCCACGTCGTCGGCGTCCCGGAGGATGCCGGGCAAGCGGTTGGACAAGTACCGGTTGTCATCGGGGAAGATGTCGCCGGAGGCGTCCAAGGGGATGCCCGTCGACACGTAAGGCGCGTCGCGTACGCCCAGGTCGAACTGGGCGACCAGGGTGTCGAGGAACGTCCCTTCGGCGACCACGGAATCGCCGGGGACCCAGCTGCTGGGCGCCGTCGCGGGCTCGAAGCGGGCCAACGCCGTTGAGACGACGTTTACCTGGTCCGATTGGATGACGTTCGTTCCGGGGTAGAAGAGCTGGGCCTCGTACGTGCCCAGCGTGGAGATGGTGAAGGAGCGGGTGCCGCCCTTGTCCTTGAGGTCGGTGGCCGTCGCGACGACGGCCCCCGTCGCGTCGAGCAGCTTCATCGTCCAGCCCGAATTCGCGATGTTGGAGTCGCCCGTGCCGTCAAGGGCATCGTACACGAAATCAAGCTTGACGGATCCCGAGCCGCCGGGGCGGTACTCGAGCTGTGCGGCCTCAAGGACGAGGATCCGCTTCGTGGCCGTCGACGTCATGGAGAACGGGATGCTCGCGCGACCCTCCCCGACGGTCTTGGACGGGTCCCGGATCGTGTACTCGAAGTGGGGGTCGGAGGCGTTCTTCGAGGTCCAACCCTTCGTCTTGTTGACGAGGACGGTGAGGTTCTGGTGGGCGCCAGGCGCCAGTTGGCCCGAGTGCTTCTCGACGACGATGGAACGCGTCAGGGGCACGGTGAACGTGGCGGTGAACGCGGTCGTCGTGGTCCCGTTGTTCATGACGTCAACGTAAAGGAGGGCGGCGGTCCCGAGGTCGCGGGCGCCCGCCGTGTGTTGGACGACGTAGGACTTGGCGACGTTGCCTTGGATCTCGTCGTAGTCGCCGATGTAGAGCGTTCGCAGGTTCGGGTCGCGTTGCGCGAGGGCGAGGCGGCGCTCGAGCGCGGGGAAGAGCGGCCACGATCGAAGGTGGAACTGTGTCGTCGTGCCCTCCAGGCCGAGGCTGCGGCGCGCTTCCTCGTAGTCCAGTGCGTGGTTCGTGGCGTTGGCTTCGAGGCTCGCGCGTGCGAGGTTGTCGAGCTTGTCGTAGCTGATGCGCTGGTAGTCGGCGCCGTCGCGGTCGACGCAGGCTTCTTCACCGAGGCCCGCGCGTTGGACGGCGTCGGGTTCGAACGAGGTCGGGTCGGGCTGGCCTCCCGCACACGCGGCACCCGTGTACCATCCCGTGCCGGGCTCGCGCAGCAGCGAGCGTGCGAGGACGGAGGCGGCGGCGTGGAGGCTGGCTTCCTGGGCACGCGCCGGTTCGGACCCTTGGTCGACGGAGACCTGCATGAGGGTGGCGAAGGCGCCGACGAAGACGCCGGTGGCGACGAGGATGCCAATGAGGGCCGAGGTGCCTTCGTCGTTGCGTCCTTTCACCTAGAAGACCCTCCGCGTGGTCTCCAGGCGTAGTCCGTGTTCGGTCTCCTTGTAGAGGAGCAGGCGCTCGGCGTCGACGATGCCGCGCAGCTTGTTGATGTTGAGGAACGAGTACGTGCCGAAGCCTTGGCGTTCGCGGCCGAACTCGAAGACGCCGTCCACGATGTGGGAGACGCGGGCCTCCACCTGCGGGTCGTGGATGCCCTTGACGAGGAGGGCGGCCAAGAGTCCGCCGCGCATCTTGACGACGCCGACGAGGACCTTGAGCATCGTGAGCGTGGCGTCGAGGCCGTAGGCGTCGATGGATTCGGAGAGGGACTCGATCACGACGCGGAAGGGCACGTCGCGCGGGTGGTCGAGGACGCGGCGCACGAGGTCGTCCGTGATCTTGGGCGCGTGGTTCTGGACGCCGATGCGTTCCATCGTGGCCATGTCCAGGTCGCGCAGTTTGACGCTGTAGCAGTCGATGTATTCGAGGTTGGACCGCGGCCCCTCGGTCGGGACGAGGCGGTCCATGCGGGCCAGGACCTCGGGCTTGGGTCGCTCGAGGTTGTAGTAGTAGACCATCTCGCCCGTCTGCAGGCCTGCCGCGGCGAAGTGTTCGAGGAAACGGAACGGCGCGTTGCCGCTGGCGGAGAGGACGATGATCGATTGGCCGGGGACGAGTCCGCCGCTTAGTTGTCCATCAAGGCCTGGAACGCCTGACTCCCTCAATTGCACGGGTCACCTCTAATCCGACAAAACCGCCCTTACCCGGGGGACGCCTTCTCTTTCGCGGTAATGAGGGTTGTGTAGTCGGGGCTTCGGCCCTGTGATTATACAACGAAATCGAAGACGAAAATTGCGCATTTTCCGCGACTCAGACGCTCAAATTAGCGAGAAGCGTGGACGGGTGCACGGTTCCCGATGTGCGCAACCGCGGTTTCCAAAGGCGTCTTTTGCGTCGGCCCGCCGGATACGCTTAAAAGAATCGCGCCCCCTGCAACGGTGTCCGGCCATGCAGACCCAGATGCACTCCAACCCGAACGTCGTGCGCGAGGACCGCGACGGCGTCGCCGTCCTCCGACTCAACCGACCCCAGGCCCTGAACGCCCTCAACCCCGAGCTCCTGGCCGAACTCGACCAGCACCTCACGACCCTCGAGACCGCCCCGGACATCCACGGGATCATCCTCACGGGCGCAGGCGACAAGGCCTTCTGCGCCGGCGCCGACATCGCCGCCATGGCCAACCTCACCGCCGCCGAGGCGCGCGAGTGGGGCCGGCGCGGTCAACGGCTCACTTTCAAGATCCAACAGCACGCCAAGCCCATCGTGGCCGCCGTCAACGGCTACGCGCTGGGCGGCGGCCTCGAGATCGCCATGGCGTGCGACTGGATCATGGCCGTGCCCGGCACGAAGGCCGGCCAACCCGAGGTCACGATCGGCGTCGTCCCCGGCTTCCTTGGCACGCAGCGGCTTGCCCGGCTCGTGGGCGCCCACGCGGCCAAGTGGCTGTGCATGACGGGCGAGGCCATCACGACCGACGAGGCCCACCGCCTCGGCCTCGTCACGCACCTCGTCGCGAAGGAGAAACTCCTCGACGAGGCCACGCGGCTCCTCGCGAAGATCCGTGACAACGCCCCTGTCGCCGTGCGGTTGGCCAAGGACCTCGTCAACCACGGCCTCGACATGCCCCTCGAGGGCGCCGCGGCGCTCGAACTCGACGCCTTCGCGCTCACGTTCGCAACGCGCGACCAGAAGGAAGGCATGGCGGCCTTCGTCGAGAAACGCAAACCGCGCTATTCGGGTCAATGATGGCCGAAGCCCTGCCCAGCGCGATCGCCGAGGTCAGCCACAGTCGGCTCGGCCTCTTCGAGAAGTGTCCCCGCGCCTTCTACCACGCCTACGTGAAGCAGACGCCGCCCGACGGGTACGAACGCGCGGAGGCCTGGACGGGGACGCTCGTCCACCGGGTCCTCGAGGAGGCCCTGCGGCAGACGCTTGCGAAGAAGGTGCCGGACCCCGTGTGGATCCTCCAACGCTTCGACGAACTGTGGAAGGCCGAGACGGGGCCCCACGTCCTCATCGTCAAGGCGGGGATGACGCTCGACCACTACCATGACAACGGCCGCCAATGGCTCAAGAACTACGTCGACCAGGCGTGGCCCTTCGTCCAAGGGGGCGTGCCGCTGCATCTCGAAGAGGAGGTCTCGTTCCCGCTCGCGCTCGCCGACGGCACGCAGGTGACGTTCCGCGGCACGCTCGACCGCGTGGACCGCCTCGACGACGGGCGCCTGCGCCTCATCGACTACAAGACAGGAAACCGCGTCCCCGCCTTCGTCGAACCCCGCGACGCATTCCAGCTCGCCCTCTACTGGCGCGGCCTCATGGCGCGCTACCCCGACACGAGCGGCGGCGTGCTCGTCTGGCACTACCTCCAACACCAGCACGCCAAACGCCTCGACCCCGAGCCGACCCTCCTCGGCGAGGCCGAAAAGTGGGTCGTCCGGACCGTGACGAACATCCGGGCGAAGCTCACGGATCCCGGCGACGCCGAATCGAGGTTCCCCGCCAAGCCGGGCCCGCTGTGCCGCTGGTGCGAGTACGGCTACGCCTGCGAGTCCAACCCCAACCGGGCCAGCGCCCCGGCGCCGCGACCCATCACGGTCCCTTCCGGATGACCGCCTCGGCGGCACAAAACGTATAAGGGAACGCTCCGCCTTCGAAGCGTTCCCATGTCCCGCCTGGTGGCAGCCCTTGCGTTCCTCGTCGCGGTCCTCGTCTCCGGATGCGTCGCGACGACGCCCGACGTCTCGCCGCCGGGCGCCGACATCCCCTACTATCTCCTCGACGAGTTCCCGATCGACCTCGACCACGACCACGCGGACATGGCGGCGCACGCGGCCGCCCTCAACCTCGCCTTCGAGGGCTACCACTCCTGCACGAGCGACGGCAGCCTCGCGCAAGCCGTGGGCGGCTACACGGACATCGCGTTCTGGAACGAGTACGCCTTCGTCGGCACCTCGCAAGGCTTCTGCATCCTCGACCTCAGCGACCCCGTCCACCCCACGTTCGTCTCCTCCTACGCTGGCGAGCCCGCCGCGGACATCGACGTGAGCGCCGACGGCGACTTCGTCTTCCTCCCGACGCAGCGAAACCGCGCGACAGGCCTCACCGACCCGGGCGAACCCACGGCGAACCTGCCGCGCGGCATCTCCGTCGTGAACGTCAAGGACAAGACGACACCGATCTTCGAGTCCTACTACCCGGTCCCCACGAACGGCGTCCACACGCTCACGCCGTACAGGATGGGCGAGCGCCAACTCGTCTTCGTCCAGAGCTACGACTGGGTGCCGCCCGGCGAGCTCGGGTTGCCCTCCGTACCGGCGCCGCAACAGAACCCCGCGCCCACGCAACGCATCGAAGTCACCGAACTCGTGAGGCTGCCCACGGGCGCCATGGGCCTCGAACTCCTCTCACGATGGTTCCTCTCGCGACCCGCGACGGAACCGAACGCGATGTGGTTCCCGCACGACTCGTTCGCCCAGAAGCACCCCCTGACCGGGCGGGACCTCCTCTACGTCGCGTACTGGGACGCGGGGCTCGTCATCCTCGACGTCTCCAACCCCGCGGACGTGAAGCTCGTCTCTCAATACAGCGACAAGGCGCCGAGCATCTACAACCAATACCACGACGTCAAGGTCTTCGAGGAACCCATCGCCGGCCGCCACATCACCGTGACCGGCCCCGAACTCTCGAGCGGGCCCGAGGCAGGCCACGTACGGATCTTCGACACGACGGACCCCGCCAAGCCCGTCCAGTTGGGCACGTGGCGACTGCCCGGCAACCCGGGCACGCCCGGCGGCTTCCTCTACAGTCCCCACGTCTTCACGTTGCATGATGGCCGCATCTACATCGGCCACAACCACGCCGGCGTGTGGGTCATCGACGTCCACAACGCGACGCTGCTCGAGTCGCCGGCCACCGCCGGCTACTATTTCCCGCGCGGCGACGAGGCCAACGGTCAGTGGTCGAAGACGTCGACCGTGTGGGGCGCCTACTGGCGCGACGGCTACGTCTACGCGACGGAGGGCTCGAGCGGCGTCCACGTGCTCCAGTTCGCCGGCGACGAGCGATGGGCCGTGGAAGCCACGGCCGTCATCGGCGCGTAGGCCGCATTCCGCCCTTAGGCGGAGTCCAGGAACACGCCGAGCGTTCCGTCGACGCCGTGCGCCCCATCGCCACGTCCCGGCCGCGTGTACGAGTCGCTGCCGGATGCGTCCAAGAGGAGTCCGACGGCCTCGTCCCGGTGCACGGCCCACAGGAGGGTCTCGCCCAGGTCGGTCGTGGGGGGCACCGCATCGTCGAGCAACTTGCCAAAGCCCCAGCCTTGGCCGTTCGTGGACACATTGTATGCATCGTCTCCTGCGCGGTCCAGGAGCACGCCGAGTCCGCCGCTCCAGATGGCCTGGGGATCGAATTCGACGACGCGTCCGTGGCCGGCGCCCTGCGCCATGTCCCCCGACGTGTACGCGTCGTTCCCCGTCGCGTCGAAGAGGAGCCCGAAGCCGTGGCCTTGGCTGAAGCCCTGGGAGAGGTGGGGCGAGACGTAGGTGTCGTCGCCGTCCAGGTCCGCGAGGATTCCGACCTGCGGGAAGAACGGCCCGTCCTTTCGGTCAAAGTTCCCTCCCTGACCGTACCGGGCGTCCGCGTCGCAGAAGCGCCGGTCGCCGTTGAAGACGCCGCCCTCCGGGAACGCGAGCCGATACTCGTCGTCGCCGCCCTCGTTGATGAGCAGGCCGTAGCCGCCCAGGAGTCCGCTGCCCTGGGCCCCGCGGACGGCTTCGAACGTGTCGCGGCCCGGACCCGTGTAGAGGAGGCCCGTGCCGAACACGTGGCCCGCGCCCTGCGATTGGGTCCGACCGATGAACGTGTTGTTCCCGGAAAGATCGAACGCCATCCCGACGCCCAGGATCCCCGCACCGATGGTCCCCACGAGGGCGACGCGGGGCTCCGTTCCGCACCCGGCCGTCGCGTCCTTCATGCGGGGCTCGTGCTTCACGCCGTACGTGTCGTTCCCGGACACGTCGATGACGAGGCTGGACGAGAGGACGACGTCCGCATCCTGGGTCTGTCCGCCGACCCCGGCGTTCCAACCCTGAATGGGCCCGGCCCTCGCAGATTCCGACCCGGGCTCGACGTCGTAGAACGCGTTGCCGACTTGGGCGAAGACGCCCCCTGCGTGGTTGTCGTACGTGTCGTCCCCTTCGAGGTCGAGGACGAGGGCGTAGTTGCTCGTGTACGTCTGGGCTCCCGTGGGTTCGAACCGCACGATGGGCGCGAGGTCGAGCCCCTCGCCGCTCATGGGCTCGCTGAGCTCGGGCAGCAATGCGAGCGCCTCGTCCACGGCTTGGGCCACGTGGATTGCGGCGACGAGCAGGGGGAGCCCGTTGCGGCCCGCCAAGACGGAAAGGAGTTCCGGCGAAGGGTCGTCTTCGCTGAAGTACAGTTTCGTGCGCGTCGTCGCGTCCACGCCGGCGAACACGAGGTCGTGGGCGCGGTTGGCCTCGTCGAGGGCTCCCAGGGCGCATCCGAGGGCGCGGTCGAGCGCCGGTGAAACTGGAGGCAGAGGCGGCACGGGCCGGCCGACGCGTTCGGCGTGCCGGGCATAGGCCTGGGCGAAGCTGGGGCAGGGCCCCAGGGGCGGAACCTGGATGCCTTGGGCGGCCGCCAGGGCCGTGAGCGCCTGGGCGGACCGGGCTCCAGGCGTCGCGGGCCCGTCGAGGGCGTCCAAGACCCCGAGGAGGCCTTCCTGGATCCCGCCCGGGTTGGTCACGTCGCCGAGGCCGTGCGGTACGAGGAGCACGAGCCCGACGGCCAAGACGGCAAACGCGCGCAGCACGAGAACCACCTACGTGAGTCCGGTGCCGAGCTGTACGTCGTCGACCATCCACCCGTTGTAGATGTTCGCCTTGTCATCGGCGCTGTCGAACGTGAACCGCAGGTTGATCGACTTGCCCAAGAGCGCGCTCGGCAGTTGGATCGTCCGCTGTTCCCACTTGACGAGCGACGCGAGGGGGCACGGCGCCGCGTGGATGGGAGAGCAACTGGGCACGATCGTGTTGCCCAAGCCGCCCGCCGGGTCGCCACGGTCGTAGGCGTTGCCCGTGCACAGGAGGTGGACCTTCCCATCCGGGGCCTTGGCTTCGACCCACAGGTGGTCGTAGCCCTTGAGCCACTCGACCTGCCACTTGGTGGCGAACGTGAGATAGACGCTCCCGCTGGACGGGATGGTGATGGTCGGGCTCTGGGCGGTGCCCGCCGTGTGGCCCACGTCGTAGTTGCCGGTGGCCGCGTTACCGAACCAGAGCCGGTTGCCGGCCGTGTGGCCCGCGTCGTTCCCGACGCCGGCGGACGTCGTCGTCTGCCACAGGTTGGGCGCCGTGGCCGACAGGGGCGTCGCGATGAACGTGTAGCCATGCGCGCCGCTGAAGTCCTGGTTGTAGAAGACGCCCGAGAGCGGCCGCCCTTCGAGGCAGTGCTGGGGCGTCGGGAAGGGTTCGTAGCCGGCGGCCACGGGGATGTGGGCGAGGACGGGCAGTCCGTAGGGTTGGACGATGCGCGTGTCGATGTTCGTCTCGTGATGGCCTTGGGCCGGCATCGCCGCCATTGTCACGATCATCGCGAGGCCAAAGATGATTCCCACTCGAAGCTTCATGCTCACACCCGCCAGACCCGGCTTGCGCCGGCGCTAGCCCGAGGCTAGATGACACGGATACGTTTGCGCCTTGTGGTGGGACATGTATGGCGGAAGCGGTGGCCCCTAGGGCCCGTGGCCTTGGGGGCCCGCCGCGGGCACGGGAGGCGGCGCGGATTCGCGGGCCGCCAGATAGGCCGACCCGAGGACGAGGAGGGCCCCGACCGTCGCCCATCCGTTCAGGCGTTCATGAAGGAAGGCCGCACCCAGGGCCATGGCGACCACGATCTCGAGCAGGAGGATGAGGGCGACGGCGGTGACGCTCTCCGTGCGCAAGGCCTCGAACCAGAGGAAGAACGGCAACGCGGTGGCGAAGAGGCCCAAGTAGACGGCGCTGGCCCAAGCCGTCGCGTTGCCGGCGCCCGTCGTGCCCTCCACGAACCAAGCGGCGGGCGCGACGAGGAGCGTCGTGAGACCGAAGACGGCGAGCGTGAGGCCCAACGCGTCCGTCTCGGGTCGGTCTTGGACGATGCGCTTGACCCACACGTAGTAGAATGCCCAGACGAGGCCCGCGGCGAAGGCCAGCACGTCGCCCACGAACTCGGCGCGTGCGAACGTCGCGGCCGCGGGGTCGCCACCCGTGCTCAGGAGGACGAGTCCGATGACGCCCAAGAAGAGGGCTGCGAGGATCTCACGCCCGTGGCGTTCGCCGAGGAAGAAGAACCCGAGGATCGCGATGGCGATGACGTCGATGTCGACGAGGAGGCTCGTCTTGGACGCGGTCGTACGGTCTTGGGCGAGGAATTGGAGAGCGTAGCCGCCGGCATTCAGGGCGGAGAGGCCGAGGAGCGTGGCCACCGAGACGCCCGGGCGCACGTGACTCGTCCGCAGCGCCAGGACGCCCAATGCGGCGGTCGCGACGAGGAAACGCAGGAGGAGGAAGGTGAACGGCGATGCGTCGCCGCGCTCCAGCCCGACGCGGATCGTCGGGAAGCTCGTGCCCCAGAGCAGGGCGCTCGTCAGCACGTAGAACGTGGCCCGTCGCAAGCGTGGCGGCCCAGGCGCGACGGCCTTGAGAACATTGCGACCTCAAGAGGCCGTGGCGCCCGCGTCCGACAACGCGGCGCGGCCGACTTCCGTGATGGACACGCGCAGCTCGCGGCCGGCGCGCTCGATTGTGACGAGGGCGGCGCCCTGCAGGCGGGCCAAGTGGTAACTCACCGTGCCGCGGTCGAGGCCCGTCGCCGCCGTAAGCTCCAGCCCCGTCGAGCCCACCTTGGCACCCGAGGCGCGAAGGACGGCCAGGGCGCCCTGCGATTTGAGGACGGGCGCCGCGTTCATGAGGCGACGGTCCGTGACCCCCTTGGCGAAGAAACACGCGTACCCCGGCCCGTCTTGCTTGACGACGAGCCCCACGTGGACGAGTTTTCGCAGGTGATGGTCGACGGTGCCGCGGCCCTTGCCGGACCGTCGCACGATCTCCTGGAAGTGGATGCCGGGGTTGGCCTCGACGAGGCTGTGAAGCTGGGCGCGCGTCGCCTGGTCCAACGCCGAATCCTTCTCGACGCGGCTGAACAGGCCGGCCACGCCCAGCTTGAGCCCGGGCCACAGCCAGTAGACCAGGCCGGCCAGGAGCGCCAGCCCGCCGGTGGCGGCGGCGTACCGCCCCGTCGGGAACACCCAGGCGTCGATGTTCAGCGATTGGGCATGGACCGGGTCGTGGGGCGGTCGCGCGCCGGAGCCGCCCGGTGGACTTCCCGAGCCGACCTCGAAGAGCATGACGTCCGTTGCGTTGCCGTTGCGGTCGAACTTGAGCACGTAGTCGATGTGCCGGTAGCTTTCCGGTGACGGCACGACCCACACGGGTCCGTCGTCGGTGCGGTCCTCCCCGAGGCTGGGCCCGGCGTAGACGTCGGCTTCCGTGCATCCCGCGTGGTTGCAGAGGACGTCGAAGGTCCACCCGTTCGGGGCCCGGCCCTCGAGTTCCCGAGGCGCGTAGGCATTCCAGCGTGCCAGGAGGCCGTCGACGGCCTGCATGTCGGTCGGCACCAAGTTCGGCGGCGGATAGGGTCCGGCCATCGAGCAGTTGAGGTACTCGTACGTGGTCACGTTCCCGGCGGGGGCCAGAGCGATGAACGCGGCCTCGCGCGGCTTCACGTGTTGCGTGATGCACGTCGCCACGCCCTCGTGGCCGTCCGTCACGTAGAAGGTCCACGTGCGCTGGGTTTCGGAGTTGTGGATCTTCTCCGCGTACGAGGCCGTCGCCGTGTACGCGTCGGGGTGCGCCTTCAGGAAGTCTCGCAGGGCGGACCGGTTCGCGTCGTCCCGCGCGCGGACGAAGGCGGCGCTGAGCGGGAACGGGTGCACGACGCCCGTATCGTCGGGTCCCCAGGGCTGGCGCGGGGCGATGCGCAGAGGCGGAAGCGGGTCGGCGGCGATGGCCTCGCGAGAGAGCGGCGCCGCGCCGCGCTCGAACTCGAGCAGCCGGAAGACGAGGTACTGGTTGGACCTCCCCTCGTCTTGGCTTTGGACGGCGATGCGCAGCACGTAGGGGAGGTCCGGGCTCAACCAGAAGTGGCTGTCCCCGCCGCCGCCCACGCCGTTGAAGCCGCGTTGGAGTTGGCTGAAGGAGACGGCATCATGGCCTCCGATCATCTCGGTCGACACGGCCCGGTACCAGTTGCCGGCCGTCCAGTAGGTCTTGACCTGGCATTCGTTGAAGGGCACGAGTTCCTGGTCGAGGGCGACGGTCTGGCCTTGGAAGACGTTGCGGATCCCGCAGAGGAGTAGCGGCCAATACCCGCCCTCTTGCGCAAACCTCATCGTTCCCGGGGTCCCGGTCCAGCCGGAACGACTGGTCTCTCCGCCTTGGGCACTCATCGCCTGGGCATAGGCGAGGTTGGCCCCGGTGACCGCGTCGTAGTAGATCGTCATGTTGATGCGGCAGGATTCGTCGCCGCACGTGGATGCTTGGTCGTAGTGCAGCAGATGGGCGCGTCGCAGGTTCCCTTGGGCGTCCCGGAGGGTGGCTTCGCCCAACCACTCGAACGTGAGGTACTCGCGCTCGGGCTCGATGATCACGACCTCGTCGCCACGCGGCTCGACGAGCGTGACGGTGTAGGTGCCCTTGTCGCCCTTGTTGGGTGCCGGTAGGGAAAGGGATGCAGGCGCGTCACCGGCGGCGTTCTGGTCGGCTGCCGCCGCGAACCCGATGGCGCTTCCCAGGACGAGGGCAGCGGCGAGCGAAACCAACACGCCGAATGCGGTTCGTCGGACGGTCAGGCTGGCTGCGAACGGGCCAAGGCGGCGGGTCATGCTCATGCTCTGGGCCAGGCCGGACCAGCCCTAATGAGGAGGCTGGGACAGTCCTCCAATCGTCGAGGGGACGATTCCCCCTATAACGTTAATGGAGGGCCGAGGACGGTCGTGAGGAGCAAGAACGTGAGGCCCGCCACGAAGAGCGAGACGAGGATGCGGCGCAGGCTCCAGGGAGTCGGTCGGTCCAAGTTTGGCACCGATGCATGGAGTCTGGGACGCGCCTTAATAGGAGATTGGGGCACGGTTCAAACCGCTTGAGCAACGCCCCGCGGCTCATACTGGCCTGGGAAAAGGCAATCGCCGTTACCTGACGCGGTATGCCTTCGCGAGCGGCGTGAACGAGAGGCGCCCGTCGTAGATTTCAGGTCCCAACACGGCGCCCCGGACCCCGGCGCGTTCGAGGCGGGTCAGGTCCTCAGGTCCGGCGATGGATCCTTGGTAGGAAAGGGGCGTCTTGATCTGTGTCGCAAGGTTCTCCATGAAGGCGACGCCGCCTCCGTTCTTGCCCAAGTAGGTGACGTGGAGGGATTCGAGGCCGAAGCCGTCGATACGATTCAGGTGGGTCCCGAGAGGCGAGGGAGCACGCTCCGTGCGGCCCTTGACGAGGAGGTCGTCCTCGCTCACGTCCACGCATGCGACGAGGCGGTCCTGGAAGATGAGGGCGGCTTCCTTGAGCCACTCCGGGTGCAGCACGCCCATGGAGCCCACGAGGACGCGTCGGGCGCCCGTGTCGAGGAGTTCCTGGATGCGTTTGAGGCTGCGGACGCCGCCGCCGGCGACGACGGGGACAACGGTGTGGTCGAGCATCCGGAGCAGCAGCTCGTCGTTGTTCCGGTTGGGATCCAACGCATGGTCGACGTCGACGACGTGGGCGCCTTGGGCGCCCAGGCCGATGAATCGGTTGAGGACCTCGACGGGGTCCATGAGGGGCCGCGTCTCGCCCTGGCTGGCTCCCTGCAGGATGTGGACGGACTCGCCGCCCTTGATCTCGATGACGGGAAGCAGATACACGGCAATCCCGACTCAGGAAGGCCCGCTATGTAACACTTTCCGGCTCGTGCGCGGGGACCGGTTCCTGGCACGAAGAAACGTTTAAGCCAGGCCGGTTCTCCTTGAAGGCCCTCCATGTTCAAGTTCCTCAAGAAGGTCCTCTTCGGGGCCGAGAAGGAGCTCGAGAAGACCCTCGAATCCCAGATCGAGGACGAACTGGCCAAGGCGCGCCAGAAGCCGCCGGAGCCCAAGCCGGCGGAACCGCCGCAACGCAGCGTCGCGCCGGCCGCCAAGCCCCTCCCCGCGCCACCGCCGGTGGCCCCGCCCGTGCCGCCCGCGCCGGAGGGGCCGATCGAGAAGCCGCCCGTGTCGAAGGAGACGTTGCCGGCTGCGCCCGAACGCATGGTCCCGCCTCCGCCGCCCCACAAGGAACGCGCATCGCCGCCCGTCGCGCCGGCCGCGTCGGTGCCGCCCCCTGCTGCCCCGACCGGCTACAAGGAGGCCAAACGCCTCGGAGCCATCGAGGAACAGCAGCGCAAGAAGGAGACCGTCGAGGAACGGCTCGAGCGCGAACTGGGCCAAGCCGTCGAACAACAGAAGGCGATCGAGCGCGTCGTGGGCGACGGGGGCGACCGCGTCCTCCTGCCCGCGGACAAACTCGAGGACCTCTTGTGGCAACTCGAACTGGGCCTGCTCGAATCCGACGTGGCCCTCCCGGTCATCGAGGCCATCAAGTCCAGCGTGCGCGAGCAACTGACCATCACGGGCGTCCAACGGCGCAAGGCGGATCAGATCGTCGAGGAGGTCCTCAAGACCGCGATTCGCCAGGTCCTTGCCACGGGCAAGCTCGACTTCGACGAATTCATCGCGGGCAAACTCAAGGAGAAACGCCCCGTCGTCGTCATGTTCGTGGGCGTCAACGGCACCGGCAAGACGACGTCCATCGCGAAGATCGCGCACCGGTTCCGGCAGAAGGGCATCAGTTGCGTCCTCGCGGCGGGCGACACGTTCCGCGCGGGCGCCATCGAACAGTTGTCACTCCACGGCGACCGCCTGGGCGTCAAGGTCATCAAGCACAGCGCGGGAAGCGACCCCGCGGCCGTCGCGTACGACGCCATCGAGCACGCCAAGAGCCGCAACAAGGACGTCGTCTTGTTGGACACGGCGGGCCGGATGCAGACGAACACGAACCTCATGGAGGAGATGGCCAAGATCCGGCGCGTGGCGCGTCCCGACCTCACCATCTTCGTCGGCGACTCGCTGGCGGGCAACGATGCCGTCGAGCAGGCGCGTTCCTTCAACAAGGTCGTCGGCATCGACGGCGTCATCCTCACCAAGGTCGACGCGGACGCCAAGGGCGGCGCCGCGCTCTCCGTCGCGTACACGATCGGCAAGCCCCTCCTCTTCGTCGGCATCGGGCAAGAGTACGACCAACAGATCCCCTTCAATGCCGACTGGATGGTCGAGCGCCTCTTCGGCGAGGGCGCGGAAGCCGAGCTCGAGGCCGAGCAGTGAGCCGGCCCGAAGGTCCTCGCCCGGAAGCCAGAGCACGCCCGGTATCGTCCACGCCGACTGGATGTGAGCCGTCCACCATCAATCGCGTGCCGTCCGTCGCGCGGCGCGGTCCTCGGCACCTTTAACCCGGGCCCGCGTTGGCCGGCCGCCCCGTGCGGACCAACGCGCTCCAACTCCTCGCCTACTCGTCGCTCAGCGCCTCCTCGCTCGTCGTCCCGCTCGTCGCGCGCGAACATGGCGCCAGCCTCGAGGCGCCAGCCTCGAGATGGTCGGCCTCATCGGCACCGCCCACGGCGTCGCCGGCGTCCTCAGCAACTTCGTCTTCGGCCGCCTCGGCGACCGGATGGACCGCCGCGGCCTCCTCCTGTTCGGCTTCGCCCTGAGCAGCCTCGCGTACCTCGGGCAGTACTTCGCCGCCGACCCCCTCTCCCTCTTGGGCGCACGGTTCTTCGTCGGCTTCGCCTCCGGCATCATCCCGGCCACGCTCGTCGCCTACGTCTACGACGTCAAGCGCCCCCTCGGCAAGTTCTCGAGCTACAACGCCCTCGGATGGCTCGTCGGCAGCACGCTCATCATCCTCGCGGGTTGGCTGCCCACCCTCGTCTTCCGTTCCGCCGCGATCGAAGCCTTGCGCGCCGGCCTCGAACGCGTCGGCTCCTTCGGCGTCCTCTTCATCGCGAGCGCCCTCTTCTGCGCCGCGGGGTGGTTCGTGGCGCGCCGCCTGCCGTCGATGCACGTCCATATCGACGTGCCCCTCTTCCCGGCCCGGATCATCGCCCGCAACGCGAGCGTCTACCTTTCCATCTTCCTGCGCCACCTGGGCGCCACGGCCATCTGGGCCATCTACCCCATCTACATCCTCTCGATCGGCGGCGACCTCGCCCTCGTCGGTTGGCTGCACGTCCTCAACATGATCGCCCAGATCCTCGTCTTCCGCACCGCCGAACGCTCGCGCCGCCTCGGCCACCCGCGCGCCCTCATCACCCTCGGACTCGTCCTCAGCGCCAGCGTCTTCGCCGCCTTCGCCCTCGTCCACAACGCCTACCAGCTCCTGCCGCTGCAGCTCGTGGTCGGCGTGAGCTTCGCCTCGCTCTGGCTGGGCAGCCTCAAGGAGGTCCTCGCGCACAACGTCGAACGCTCGACCGCGAGCGGGCTGCTCAACGCGTCCATGAGCCTCAGCAACGTCGCCGGGCCCCTCCTGGGCGGCCTCATCGCGCACCACTACGGCTTCCACGCGACGATGTTCGCGGGGTCCGCCGTCACCGTGTTCGCCTTGGCGCTCTACCTCATCATCGACCGGCCGCGCACGCCCGCGCCGGAGATCGCGGCCACGGCGCCCCGCCTGAGCGGCGACGTCGCCCCCTAGTACGAGAGCGTCACGTCGAGCGTGTACGGGACCATGCCGGCGTTGTTGTAGAAGAACGTCGTCGCGCACTTCGCCTCGTCGCCCGCACCCACGAGGATGCGCAGGCTGCCGGCGTTGAGGCCCGAGATGAGGACCTTCTCCTTGGATTGCTCGGGGTCGACCGGCGCGGGACTGCTCGCGCCGCCGGTGCCGGAACACACGGTCTTGCCCCCGGGTGGGTCGACCTCGAGGTCGACGTCGGTGCCGGAACTGGGCACGTACGTCCCGCGGTACTTCGTCTCTGCGAGGACGGTCACGTTCGCAGAGTCGAGGTCGATGGTGAACTTGTCCGACATGGCGTCGTAGTTGTCGGGGGGCGGCGCCGGGTCTTGCGCGCGCATGGGCCGCACCGCGCTCTCGATCGTCCAGTGGACGCTTACGATGGCCACGTAGGGTTGGACGACGGTGGCCACGACCTTTCCGTCCTTGATGAACTGGGCCGCGACGAAGACGGGGCCGGGGCCAGAGACCGAGGCGGAGAAGGATTGCGTCGCGTCCTGGGGGCTCGACCAGTCGGGGAGCGACTTGGGGTCGCGCGTCGTGCCCCACGCGGCGTCGTAGCCCGCGAGCTTGCCCGCTTGAACGAAGCGGACGCTCACCGTCTGGGACGACGAGGGGATCTCGAGGGCTTGCGTCGTGCCGCCCCCGCCCTGGGGGCCCGGGTCGCTCTTCGGGATCGTGATCTTGGGCACGTCGACGGAGACGTTCGTCGACTTGGTCCACTCGGCGCCGCCTTGGAGTTGGCCTTCAAGCACGTGGGCGGTGACCGTGTGGTTGTTCGGGTCGATGGCCGCGTCGCCGAAGGCCGCGCGCAGGCCATCCAACGGGTCCGAATCCTGGAGGCACCCCGCGAAGACGGCCGCCACGAGGACGAACACGAGACCGACCGGGCGCGACATCGGAAGACGGGGAGCCTTCCCGCCACATAAACGCTTCGAGAAGGGCCGTGCGTGTTCAATCCCAGAAGCTGCGTGTGCGAGCGTACTGGACCTCGGCGGCCAGGACGTCCCGCAGGAAATCCGTCTCGTGTTCGCGCTGGTGGGCGAGGATGCGTGAGGCCGTCTCGGGGCCGACGCCTCGGCCGGCCAAGGCGAGCACGGCGCGCTTTCCGTACGTGGCGACGAGGTGGGCTTCGCGCACGGCGCGCTTTACGAGGGCTTCCTCGTCGTCGCTGCGGGCTTTCTTGCGGATGAGGCGCGCCACGTCGCGCTCGTGCGTGCCCAGGGGCGCGAGGAGGATGCTGCCGCAACTGCCGCACTCGGGTCGCGCGGGGACGGCTCCGCTTCGCGTCTCGCGCGTGTGGCCGCAGTGCACGCACGTGAGGAGGATCTTGGATTCCTCGAGTCGGCGCTTGACGGAGTCGAGGAGGGCGGGTTCGGGGCGCTCGGGAGAGAGGAGGCGCTCCTCCTTGGAGCGGCCCAAGGCGCCCAGCGGGCTCATGCGTTGGCGTACGACGCCCACGTTGCCGGCGCGCAGTTCGCGCAAGGCGTCCGCCAGGTGGGGCAGGTCCATCCGTTCCCACAGGACCTTGTCGATCGCCTCGTCGAACAAGGGTTGGGAACGGTAGAGGTCCAGGAGGCGCCGCAGGCTGAAGCGTTGGGCGTCGAGTCGCTTGCCCAGGGCGCCGAACTTGCGCGCCACGTGCACGAGGTAGTACTTGAGGAAGGTCGCGTTGCGCAGGACGACGCGCATGAGCGGCTCCAGCGAGTCGGGGTCGATCTCGCGCAGGACCGCCTCCACGACGAGGGGGTCGAGGCCCGCGTGGCTCTCGAGGACGACGCGGTAGGCGTCGCTCGTGGCCGTGACGGCTTGGCCCGTGCGTTGGCCGACGAGGGCGCTGAGCAGCCTGCCGAGGGCTTCGTTGACGCGCGTACCCCAGCACGCGTTGACGACGACGATGCGCGGCGCCGACTCGATCGTGACGCGCTGGTCGTGCGGGACGGCGAGCTTCTTCTCCGTCTGGGCGAGCACTTCGTCCATGAAGGCCTTCCAGGCGGCCTCGTCGAGGGGATAACGGGCGCGGGCCTCCTCGCGGCGGTCCTCCTCGACCATCCGGCGCAGGAACCCGACCTCGCGCGCCACGCTCCACGGGACCGGCAGGTCCTCGCCGACCCAACTCGGGATGGCACCCAACTGTTCGGACTCGTTGACGAGCACCGCGTCCTCCTGGAGTTCGAGGACGCCCCAGGTGCGGCCGCGCATGATGAACTGGTTGCCCGGTTCGATGAAGCTCACGACGAAGTCCTCGTCGAGCGTGCCCACGGTCCGGCGCGTGGCCGCGTCGACGACCTTGTACGTGCGCTGGTCGGGAATCATGCTGATGTGGTCGAGGAAGTAGCGGCGGCTGGCGGCGCGCCGGCCGAACGTGCCCTCGCGTTCGCGCAGGTCGAGCGAGCCCTGTCCCTGCAATTGGCGCAGCACCGAGACCAGGCGGTCGCGGCTGAGGTCCGCGAAGGGCGATGCGCGGCGCAGGAGGTCCCAGGCGAAGTCGATCTCGAGGTCGCCGTATTCGACGACGAGGTGGATGAGCTGGTTGGCGAGGACGGCGAGGGGGGCGACGCGGATCTCCAAGGCATCGAGTTCGCGCGCGAGCGCACGCCGCGCGATGACGGCCGCCTCCGCCGCGTCCTCCCCGCTCTGGGCCAATACCACGCCGCGGCTCGTGCGACCCGCCGCGTGGCCGCTGCGTCCGACGCGCTGCAGGAGGCGTTCGACGCTCCGGGGGCTCGAGTTCTGCACGACGAGGTCCGTCGTGCCCACGTCGATACCGAGTTCGAGGCTGGAGGTGCAAAAGAGGGCGCGGACGGCCCCGTTCTTGTAGAGTTCCTCGGCCTCGATGCGCATGTCGCGCGCGAGGCTGCCGTGGTGGACGCCGATGGGCAGGTCGGGGGCGAAGAGCCGGAAGCGGCTGCCGAGGAGCTCCGTGCCGTCCCGCGTGTTGCTGAAGACGAGCGTGCTGCGGGAGTCCGCGAGGAGTTCCTTGAGGCGGCGCAGGACGGCCGCTTGGTGAGGCGAAGCGAGGACGTTGGCGGCGACGGTGCGGTCCTCGGCGGTCGGATGCGGGTGCTCGACGCGCAATTCGATGCGTTTCTCGATGTGGACCTCGACGACCTGGGCCTCGCGCTCGGTGCCGGCCAGGAGCCGCGCGATGGCGGGCGGGTTGCCGACGGTGGCGCTCAGGCCGATCCGTTGGAACCCGTTGTAGGGCTCCTCCTCCGAGGTCCGCTTGACGATCTCCTCGAGGCGTTCGAGGGCGACCGCGAGTTGGTAGCCGCGCTCGCTCGTGGCCAGTTCGTGGACCTCGTCGACGATGACCCATCGCACGGTCTTGAGGTTGTCACGCAGGCGTTTTCCGAAGAAGGCGACCTGGAGCGTCTCGGGCGTCGTGATGAGGAGGTCGGGCGGGCGCAGGGCCTGGGCGCGTCGTTCGCCCGGGCTCGTGTCGCTGTGGCGCACGCCCACCGTGATGTGAAGGTACCGCGCCCATTCTTGGACGCGCTTGAGCATGTCGCGGTTGAGCGCGCGCAACGGCGTGATGTAGAGGATCTTCACGCCGGAGGGGATCGGCCTCTTCTGGGCCTCGTACGCGTCGAGGGCGCTGTAGTAACGGTCGAGGACGGGCAAGAGCGCGGCCTCCGTCTTGCCGTACCCCGTGGGCGCGATGAGGAGCGTGTGGGCGCCGGAGAGGATCGTGGGGATGGCGCGCTCTTGCGCGAGCGTGGCCTCCTGGAAGTCGAGCTGCCGCAGGAGGTGGAGGACCTGGGGGTGCAGCGGGGCGAACGCGCTTGCCTCGGGAGGCATTGGACCCTTCGTCTACGAAGGGTGAGGGATAAATTCTTGGAACACGATGTTCCACCGTCGAGCGGGCACACCGGTTGTAGTGCCTAAATTCGCGGCCTAGGCTCGCGCTCGCTTGCGCCATCCCACGACGGCCGCGCCGACCAACCCGAGCGCGACGACGTCGAAGCCCGGCGCCTTCTTCGTCTCACGGACGAGGATGGGCTGCGGAATCTCGATGTGCGCCGTGAACTCGCCGCGCGGTTGCTTTGCTGCGTCCGCGCCGTTGTAGCGGCCGATGATCGTCACGTCGTACCGTCCGGGCTTGTGCTCGGGGAACGTGAGGGTGAACGTCGTGAACTCGTCCGGGTCGAGGCCCAGGTCGACGGGAGGGTCCGACGATTGCTCGGGAGCGTCGTCGACGGGCGCCACGACGGCGCCGACGACGAGGGGTCCGTTGCCCGTGTTCGCGACGCTGAAGTTGAAGATGCCCGCGGCGGAGCGGTTCTCGTAGTCGACCTGGAGCGTCGGCTTGAGGAGCGCGCGGACGTCCAACGTCGCGTTGGCCTCGGCTTTGGGCGTCGTGCCGATGGGCGAGGGGCATTCTTCGACGAACGCATGCAGGCGCACGGTCAGCGGGTCGCCGCCGCGTGCGGTCGCGGGCAACTTGAACGAGGCGGTCGCGTTGACGCTCGTCGAGCCCCCGCCGGCGGGGGCGTCGATGGGCGTCGTCGCGGGTTGGACGGACCGATCCGTCGTCTTTTGGGCCAGGTCGATGAGGTCGAGGACGAGGTTCGTCGGTTCGGCGCAGAAGCCTGTGTTCGAGAACGTGACGGTCGCGTTGACCTTCCATTGGGCGGATTCGCGGTCGGCGTCCAGGAACCCGTCCGCGTTCCAGCCGCCCGCGGGGGTGGCCACGAGCTTGATGGACGTGGTTGGGGCCTGGGCTGAAGCGGTGGGCCCGACGAGAACGACGAGCGAAAGAAGGAGCGCGAGGGAGAGCCGCACTAGAGCTTCCACGCGATCTTCGCCGCCGTGACCATGACCGCGAGGAAGAGGGCCATGAGGACGACGACCTTGGGGTCGATCTTGAAGGCGGTCTTCTCTTCGGCGTCAAAGTAACGGATGAGACCGGCGGCCGAGTGGAACCCTTCCGTCTTCTTCTCCTTCGCCATCGAGGCCGCCAGACCCGACCCCGTATAAAGCCATTTCAGGACGTGGCGTCTTGTTGTTCGTGGGACCAACAAACCTTATCAGGCACTTCATCGCCCGAAGGCGTTCGTGGGGCGCTTCCTCCTCGCCCTTCTCATTCTCCCCCTCGTCCTCTCGGGGTGCGCGGGGCCCTCCAGCGTGGGCGCGCCTTCCAAGGCCGCCGCGGCCCAAGCGGCCGGCCTCTCCCCCGGCCATGTCCTAGGCCTTGTCAAGTCCGACCTGGGCCTCCCCCTCCCCGCCGTCGACCTTCTGCTCGAACCCGTCGCCATGACGGCGACGACGGACGACCAGGGCCATTTTGAGATCCGCGACCTCGCGCCCGGCGACTACCGGCTCCGGGCGACGCGCGCGGGCTACGACGAGCACGTCCACCCGCTCACGGTCCCATCCGGTTCACGGGTCGACGTCACCATCGTGCTCGCCCTCCTCGACAAGACGACGCAGCCCAGCATCGAGACCAACGTCTTCCAGGGCTTCATCCAGTGTTCGGCCAACGCCGTCTACGCCGTCGACCCGTGCGAGGACACGCTTGGCACGAGCCGCGACTCTTTCGCCGTCCAGCTCGACCTCGCCCGCGACCCGCGCGAGCTCCTGCTCGAACTCGACTGGACGTCCACGTCCGCCGTGACGGCCCAGCAGCTGCAACTGGACGTCTGTCCCCCCGAAGGCAACGGGCCGGGTGAGATCCACTGCGCGCAGGCCGCCGTCGAGGGCGACTTCCACCGTTCGGTCTCCGGAACCTCGCCGATCACGATGCGGATCGAGGTCCGCGACTGGCCCTCGTCGCTCACGCAGCTCGAAGCGTGGATCGGCAACGGCCGCCTCAGCCCGTACCCCACGGTCGCTCAACCCTTCGTGCTCTACACGACGACGTGCTACTCGGCCCCGTGTCCCGAGGGCTTCAGCGCCATCCCTGCATGATGGCTCGCGGGCGGCCCACCAATCCGCAATGCCGCTCAACCAAACGCTTAAGCCCGAAGCTCCCTGTGACCGATTCCAATGCACTGGGCCGACGTCCTCGCCTCACGGGTCGCACCCCGCGCAGACCACCACGTCCTCGCGACCGCCATCACGCCGAGCGGCCCCATCCACGTCGGCAACATGCGCGAGGTCCTCACGACCGAGATGGTCTACCGGTCGCTGCGCGACGTCGAGAAGGCCTCGTGCGAGCTCATCTACATCGCCGACAGCTACGACCCCCTGCGCAAGGTCTACCCGTTCCTTGACCCCAAGGTCTACGAACCGTACGTGGGCCGACCTCTGCGCGAGATCCCCTGCCCGTGCAACAAACACAAGGATTACGCGGACCACTTCCTCCTGCCGTTCTTCGAGGCCTTGAACGACCTCGGCGTCGAGATGAAGTTCCTCGACGCCTACGCGATGTACCACCAGGGCCGTTACAAGGACGCCATCGAGGACGCGATGGGCGCGACCGAGGCCATCCGCGAGATCATCGAGACCGTCTCCCAACGCAAGCTCCAGCCCGACTGGATCCCGTTCAACATCCAGTGCGAGAAGTGCCGCCGCCTGCCCCACACGCGCCCGACGCGCGTCGACGGCAACGTCGTCCACTACTCGTGCGTCTGCGGCCACCAGGGGCACGTCGACGTGACGAAGGGCGGCGCCGGAAAGCTTCCCTGGCGCGTCGATTGGCCCGCGCGGTGGCGCTTCCTGGGCGTCACGTTCGAGTCGATGGGCAAAGACCACGCGGCCGCCGGCTCCAGCTGGGACACGGGCGCCCCCATCTCCGAGAAGATCTACGGGTACAAGCCGCCCGTGCACACGGTCTACGAGTTCGTCCTCGTCAAGGGCGTCGGGGCGATGCATTCCTCGACGGGCACGGCCATCAGCGCGGAGGAGATGCTTCGCATGACGCCGCCCGAGGTGCTTCGGTTCCTCATCGCCAAGAACCAACCGAACAAGCACATCGAGTTCGACCCCGGCCTGGGCCTCCTCCAGCTCGTCGACGAGTTCGAGGAATGGGAACGCGTCTACCACCAGGCGCAACCCGCCCGCGCCGGCATGAACGACGTCGAGCGCACGTACGCGTTGAGCCTGCCGCGCAACGTGCCCGGGAAGCTGCCGCTCCAGGTGCCCTACCGTCACCTCGTGACGCTCGCGCAGATGTCGTCGTCCTTTGACGAGGTCGTGCGCACGCTCCAACGCACGGAGGATGTCCCCTCCGCGCTCGAGGGCGAGGACCGCACGCGGTTGGAGCACCGCCTGAGCCACGTCCGCTACTGGATCCAGCGCTTCGCCCCCGACGAGGTCAAGTTCCGCCTTCACGAGGACGTGCCCGACGTCGCCTTCACGTCGCAAGAGGTCAAGGTCCTGGGCGCCATCCTCGACCGCCTGCGGACGATCTCGTGGAAGCCCGACGAGATCCACAACGCCCTGCACGAATCGGCCAAGACGCTCGGCCACAAGCCGGGCGTCGCCTTCGCCGGCATCTACAAGTCCTTCCTGGGCCAGGAGCGCGGTCCTCGCGCGGGCTACTTCCTCGCCCAGCTGGGCAAGACGTTCGTCCTCGAGCGCCTGCAGGCCGTCACGGCGGCGCGCGCCGTCGGCGCCACGTGAACGTCCGCGCGCGCACCTCATTGCCGGCGACGGCGGCGGAATCCGCGGCCGGGTCCGCCTTCGCGCGCGTGTGCCATTTATCGGAACACGCCGAGTCCGCGACAATACTCAGCCAAACGGGCGAACGGATTCGACCCTCGACCCATATCCCTTTTATGCGGTGGGTCACCGTAGAGCGGTCGGGTCAAGGGGTCAGTCCCTTGCCTGACGGGAAGGGGTTGACAAAAGTCGCAAGATTTTTGCCACCTACCCAACCAACCTCAATCCGCCCAGCCCCTTCCCGTCGCCCCGTCATTCTAGGCTTAGCCACTTCGCCACAAACGGTTTAAAGAACGAGGGCTGAGTGCCGCAACCCATGCGAGCGTGGGCTTTCCCGATCCTTCTTCTCGTCGCCGCGGCCGGTTGCCTTTCCAACCCCGTCCTGAACCCCGGCCCGTCGGGCCCGGCCGAGCCTCCCTCGGTCGAAGGCGTGCTGCACCGCGCCGGCGGCGTCATCGTGGACGTGGCGGGCCTCGTGCAGGCCATCGGCGGCCAATACTCGACGGGGTTCGATTCGACGGAGCCGACGATCGGCGTGGACGGCCACGGCAACGTGTTCATGGTCGCGTTCGAGGGGGGCGAACCCACGGTCGCGGCCTCCAAGGACCAGGGCCAGACATGGAAGGCGCTGCGACCCGAGGTCTCCGGCCAACCGACCCACCCCACGTCGTTCGACCCCTACGTCTACGTCGACACCGACACGGGGCGCCTCTTCATGGACGACCTGACGCCGCCGTGCAACCTCCTCAGCTGGAGCAACGACCAGGGCGCGTCCTGGACGACGAACCCCGTCGCGTGCGGCAGCCCCCAGTTGAACGACCACCAGACGATCGTCACGGCCAAGCCTCGCACGCTCACACCCGTGGGCTACCCCAAGCTCGTCTACTTCTGCGCCAACCAGGTCAACTACGCGAGTTGCGCCGTAAGCCTCGACGGCGGCCAGACGTTCAATCCGCAGGTCCCCGTGGGCCCGAGCGCGCCCGGCTCCGTCGCGGCCATCGCGACCGAGAACGGTTGCCTCGCCATTACCGGCCACGTGGAGGCCGACCACGAGGGCCGCGTCTACCTGCCCCTCTCCTGCGGCGGACAGCCCCACCTTGCCGTCACCGAGAACGACGGCGTCACGTGGACGCTGCGACGCATCAGCGACAAGGCCATGGATGGCCATGACGTGGACCTCGGCGTCGACGACGCCAACGGGTTGTACGCCGTCTGGAACGGCCTCGAGGGCAAGGTCTGGTACGCGCACAGCGAGGACCTGGGCCGCTCGTGGTCGAAGGCCATCGACGTGACCGCGCCCGGCGTGACCGCGACGATGTTCGCCGCCGTGGACGCCGGCGCCTCGGGCCGTGTCGCCATCGCCTACGTCGGCACGACGATCGAAGGCGGCTACGAAGGCAAACCCATGGGCTCGGGCGGCGTCGTCGGCGACCTCGTCGGCGAACCCGACCCGCCCGAGTGGGCCGCGGCCACGTGGAACGCCTACCTCGGGATCCTCGTCGACGGTCGCGCGAGCGACCCCGTCATCCAGAGCGTCACCGCCAACGACGCCCAGGACCCCTTGGCGCGCGGCCTCTGCGGACGCACGCGATGCCACGGCATGAACGACTTCCTCGACGTCCGCGTCGGACCCGACGGTCGACCGTGGGCGAGCTTCGTCGACGTCTGCACGAAGGCGTGCGTCACGGACCCCGACACGCACTGGGACCAGTCCATCGGCTTCGCCGGCGCGCTGCGCGCCGGACCCGCCCTGCGCGGCGACGGAGCCCTCCCCGTGATCGCGGCACCGCCCCAGACGTAGGCCAAACGCATTTGACGGGTCCCTCCTTGGCAGCGACGATGCGCCTGGGCTTGTTGGGCTGCGGAGCCATCGGGTCCGACATCGTCCGGTGGGCCGCGACGGAGTCCGGCATCGAGTCCCTGCTCCTCTACGACCAAGTCCCGGAGCGCGCCCGCACGCTCGCCCAGGCCTCGCCCAAGGCGCGCGCCATCGATTCCGGCGAGAAGCTCCTGGCCGGCTGCGACTTCTTCGTCGAGGCCGCGAGCCAGGCCGCCGCCACGGAGTGGCTGCCCAAGGCCGTCGCCGCCGGCAAGCCCCTCCTCACGATGTCGCTCGGCGCGTTGGCCGACGAGTCGCTGCGCAAGAAGCTCGTCGAAGAGGCCCGCAAGAGGGGCGTCAAGATCTACCTTCCATCCGGCGCCGTCTGCGGCGTGGACGGGCTCAAAGCCGGCGCCCTAGCGGGGCTCAAGAGCGTCACGCTCGTCACCACGAAGCCGCCCGCCGCCCTCGGCCTGCAGACCGACAAGTGGACCGTCGTGTTCGACGGCAGCGCGCGCGAGGCCGTCAAGAAGTTCCCGCAGAACGTCAACGTGGCCGCCGTCCTGTCGATCGCCGGGCTCGGCTTCGACGAGACGCGCGTCCAGGTCGTGGCGGACCCCTTGGCGACGCGCAACCAGCACAAGATCATCGTCGAGGGCGCTTTCGGACGCTTCCGCGTCGAGGTCGAGAACCTTCCGTCGCCCACCAACCCCAAGACGAGCCACTTGGCGAGCCTGAGCGCCATCGCGACGCTCAAGCGTCTTCTGGAACCCATCCAATTGGGCGCCTAAGCTTAGGCGTCCAAGAAGTCGGGCTCGGAGGCGGGCTCGGGCGGCAACGGCCGCACCTCGACGCGGCGCAACCGCATCGCGGCCCACGCTCGCCCGCTCGTCGTGCACGCGCCGGCCTTCGCCTTGAGGCTCGCCGGCAGGTCGTCCACTGGGATGGGTTCGAAGCCGCCGCGCGTGAGCATCTCCGGGACGAGGGTGAGGGCAAAGACGGGGTGCCGCGCGCCCAAGAGGACCATCTGGACGAGGCTGCGGGCCAACCCCCGGCCGCGGTGGGTCCTCGCCACGGCGACGCTGGCCAGCTCCGTGCCGCCCTCGGGCAAGGACTTGGCGCGGGCGCAGCCGACGATGTGGCCGTCCGCCTCGCAGACGACGAACTCCTTCGGGGTGAACTCGTGCTCGAGGCCCTCGGCCAGGAGGAGGCCCCGGACGGCGGGGGCATCACGGGGGGTCGCGGGACGGACCCATTCGCTGGCGAACACCGGCCCGACCATGACGCACGCGACTATTTCTCGATGGCGCCGGCGCCCAGCCCGGACCGCTGAACGTTGCCACAAGCCTTTTACGCATCCCGGCAGGAGCCGCGGACCAACGCCCATGAAACATGTCCCCCTCCTGGCCGCCGCGCTCGTGACCGCCCTCGTCCTCGTGCCCGCTTCCGCAACGGCCAGCCAGGCTCGGGTGGCCAATTACCGGACCTTCTGGGACTCCATGCTGCCGGGAACGGCGCTGGTGCTCGAGGCGAACGGCGCCCTGCGCGTCGGCGTCGGAAACAACGATCACTGGTTCTTCGTCGTCTCCGAGACCGTCTACGGCGACCAGAAGACCCCGGACGCCTGCTACATGGTCGGCTCGGTCGAAGCCGGCTTCGTCCTCGACCCTCAAATGGGGTGCGCTTCGGGTCGGACCCTCACCATCGGCGGTACGGGAGGCGTGTCCCTCGGCCCCGACGTGGACACGGTCACGGTCCGCTATCACGGCCAGCCCTACACGGCGAACGTGGTCGCCGCCTAGGGCCGTGCGGTCGTCAGCCGGCCAATTCGAACATGCGGTCCAGGCTGTGCTTGGCGCCGGCCAGGACGTTCGGCGCGATGCGCACTTCCTGGTCGGGTCGCGGAGACTTGAGGACCTGTAGGATCTTCCGCAGGTCCACCTCTTTCATGTAGGGGCATTGCGAGCATGCGCCCCAGACGGTGAGGTTGGGCAATTCGGCCTTCATGCGGTCGGCGGTGCCGCACTCCGTGATGGGCAGGACGTCGACGCGGCCGGTGGCCTCGAGCTTGCGCGCGTAGTCCATCATGGCCTCGGTCGAACCGACGAAGTCGGCCTCGGCGAGGACGTTGGGCGCGCACTCGGGGTGGGCGAGGATGACGAGTTGCCGCCCGCGCGAGGCCACTTCTGCGCGCCATTCCTGGGCGGCCTCCGGTCGGAACTTCTCGTGGACGACGCACGCTGCGTCGTGGACGATGACGTCCTTCTTGCCGGCAAGGGCCGCGCGCAGGTGGAGGCCCATGTAGCGGTCGGGCAGGAAGACGATCTCCTTCTCGGGCAGGCGCTCGCAGATCTGGAGGTAGTTGGCGCTCGTGACGCACACGTCCGAGAGCGCCTTGACCTCGGCGGTCGTGTTCACGTAGGCGACGATGGCCGCCTCGGGGTGTTCGCGGCGGTAGCGGCGCACGTCCGCGGGCGTGATGCCGTCGGCGAGGCTGCACCCCGCGCGGGGTTCGGGCAGGAGGACGCGCTTGTCGGGGTTCACGATCTTGGCCGTCTCGCCCATGAAGCGTACGCTCGAGAACACGATGACGTCGGCCCGGCTGTCGCGGGCCTTCTTCGAGAGCCCGTACGAGTCGCCCACATGGTCCGCGACGCCGTACACGATGTCGGGCGTCTGGTAGCTGTGGGCGAGGAGGACGGCGTTGCGCTGGCGCTTGAGTTCATTGATCTCGAGCGTGAGGGGGGCGATGAGCCGGCAGGCGTCGAGGTCCCACCGCTCGGGTTGGCGGATGCGCTCGAAGAGGCGCCGGGCCTCCTGCTCGAGGGCGCCGTGCGTCGGCGTCTCGAGGACGGCGGGCGGCGTCATGGGGCGCCCCCGACCGTCGCGAGGGAGGCGTGGCCGGAGGCCACGGGGTTGCGGTAGAGCCGTGCGGGGCGGCCGGCGCCGTTGGACGGCGCCGTCTCGCGCGTGAGGTGCCTCTTGAGCGTGTCCCGCACGCGCTTCGTGAACACGTCGGGCTTGAGGCTCGAGCCGAGGACGAGCTCGTGGACGTGCTGGAGTTGGGGGACGGTGAAGCGCTCGGGCAGGAGGTAGTAGGCGTCGCTCGTGTAGTTGAGGCGGCCTTGCAGGCGCTTGAGGCTGGCTTCGAGGATGCCCGCGTGGTCGAAGGCGAGGTCGCGCTTGATGGCGGCGCGCAGCGGGACCCACGCGTCCTCCAGGGGATCCGCGTTCGGACGTTGGTGCGTCGTTGGGAACAGCGCGTAGTAGGCGACGCTGAGGCTGTGGCCTCGGGGGTCGCGCCCGGGGTCGCTGAACGTGTAGAGTTGCTGCAGGTAGAGGCCCTGGAGGTTCGTGCGCGTCTCCAGGACGCGCTGCGCCGCCTCTTCGGTCGACTCGCCGATCCGGACGGGACCGCCGGGCAGGCTGAGGACGCTCTCGAAGGGCGCCTCGCGCCGCTTGCGTAGGTACACGAGGAGGTCCCGCTCGCCGGCCGTGAGGAGAACCACCTCGACGGTCACGAGCGGCATATCGGACGTTTTTGCCACGATGGCAATAATTGAGGCGACCCCCGTTTATAGATTTTTGCCACGCGGGCAATAATAACGGCCGTCGCCCCGCCTCCCCTTCCGCGGGCGAATCCTCCATATGCCCGCGCCTCCTGCGCCCGGCGTTGGTGGCCGAGGAAACCCTTCGCCTCGTGCTCGACACCTACGTGGTCGGCCGCTTCTCCAGGATCCGGCGCGGCCTCAAGGTGCCCGCCGGGAAGCACCTCATCGTCGGGATGGGCTCGCGGGTGACGGGGTCGATCCTCGCCCAGGGGGACGTCGTGCTCGCCCAGGATGTCCACGTGGCGGGCAGCGTCCGGACCGCCCTCGACGTGGTGATCGGCGCCCGGGCGCGCGTCGAAGGCGACGTGGTCTCCGCCGCCAACGTCTACGTCCTGGACGGGGCCCGAGTGGGGGGACGACTCGAGGCCGGCGGGCTGGTGCGCATTGTCGGGGGCTTCGTCCACGGCCCCGTGCGAACCTCGGGCGACATCGAGGTCGGGGGCACCGCCGTCCTGCACGAGCTACGCGCCGGCGGCCGCATTCGCGCACTCCCGGACTTTGCACCGGTTGGCGCACGTGAGGAAGACCCAAAAGTAACCGATTCTTGAGTCCCGTTCGTACCAAAACCATTATCGGGGCTCGGAGGCGAGTTAATCAGTTGGTTCAAGGCGTAGTGGTGGGGAACACGCTTACCACGTCGGGCGGCGTTTAGCATCGTCCTGCGTCTTTTGACCGCAAAAAGAGGTGACCAAGAATGGTAGAAGAAAGCGAGGAACGCAAGATCGAAGAGAAGAAGGAAGAGGGCGAGAACGTCAACGTCAACGAGCGGGATGAAACCCTGCGCAACACGGAATCCTCGCGAGTCGGCTCGGAAGAACGAGGATCCGAATACCGCGGATCCGGCAGCACGTCCTCGTCCGGCAACGTCGCCGGCGGACGATCCAGCACGCCGGGCTCGATGGGCGGCGGCCAGATGGGCCGCAGCGGCTCCGAGTTCGAACAGAAGAAGACGGGCACGCCCGGGACGACGGGGACGACGGGCAACTTCGGCCAACAGAAGGGCTCGGAGTACCAATCCGGCGGCGCCAAGAACGTCGGCGGCACGTCCAACGTCGGTCAGACGCCCAGCAAGAACATCGGCACGCCCAACGTCGGCCAGACGCCCGGCCAGGTCAACAAGACCGAGGAGCAGAAGCGAAAGGAGCGGGAGAACCGCTGATGGCGCCGGTGAGGCGCACTAATCCCAAACCCAAGTCGTCGTCTCGTGCTGTCGGTCCCGGATCGCGGGGCCGGCAGCGCACGACGCGCAAGGCGACCACGAAGACGGCGACGCGCAGCCGCGGCCCGCCCAAGGGACGCGGCCTTCGGGAACGCAATCGGGGCATCCAACGCGCCGGGGCCCAGAGCCAGAGAGGCACTGGACGCCAAGTGGCCCGGTCGACCGATGATGGCGACCGGCGGCCGGGCGAGGATGTCGTCCGCGACCCGGGAAAACCCCGTCCGGACCAGCCCGCTGAGGAATCCAGCGAATAGCTAGATTCGACTCTCGTCCCCCTTTCCTATTTCTTGTCCACGCGAAGTCGAGCCCAAAGCTTGACGTTCCCCTGCGTACATTCTCTTGCGTGAACCTGCCGCCCCTCGACCCGCTGCGCGAAACGCGGTTCGCCCTCTTCTTCGCCAAGGCGGCCGTCGGCGACGATTTTGACGACGATGACGACGACTACGACGACGAGATGGCCCAAGACGAAGAAGACCGCCTAAACGACGACGAATAGACTCACGCGCCGCGGTTTCCGTGTGGTGCGAGAGAGCCTAATTAGCGTGGCCGAGGAGGTTTGGCCAGGTGCAAAACACATGGCTCCGTGGGGATTGTTGATTTTCCTGGTGGGCATCGTCTACGGCTGGCTCTCGCCAGGACGCCAGGACAAAGGACGTCTTTTCAAGAACGGACTTCTCATCGGCGTCGTACTCGCGTTGGTGTTGGCCTTGCTTGGCTGGATGGGCAATACGAACCCCATCGGTCTCACCGGCGTCTTTGGAATCATCCTCGCCGTCGTCGTCATGACGCTGCTCTTCATCCTGGGCGCGTGGATCGGCGACCTCATCGAGGGCGGCACGCGCCGCCGCACGGTGTAGGCGCGAACGACGCCCGCCGGGCCGGCCCGTCCGGCTCCTCTCTCTTTCCCGACCTTCTTTTTTCGGCCACAGGCTTTACATCCCCCTCTTCCTAGGCGGCCCGCTTGAGTTTCGAAGTCAAGGACCGCGCCGCCGCCGGCCGCATCGGCCGCCTCGAGACGCGGCACGGGACCGTCACGACGCCGACGCTCCTGCCCGTGATCAATCCGAACCTTCCGACCGTCCCGCCCGCCGACATGAAGCGCCTCTTCGGCGCCGAGATGGTCATCACGAATTCCTACATCCTGCGCAAGAGCGACGCCCTGCGCGAGCGGGCCTTGCGCGAGGGCGTGCACAAGACGATCGGCTGGGACGGCCCCGTCATGACGGACTCCGGCACGTTCCAGTCGTACTTCTACAAGAAACCCATCGAGGTCTCGCCGCTCGAGATCGTCGAGTTCCAGAAAAAGATCGGCGTCGACGTCGGCACCATCCTCGACGTCTTCACGACGCCCGAGAAGACACGCGAGGAGGCGGTCGCCGAACTCGACGAGACGATGCGACGCGCCAAGGAGGCCGTCGCGGCCAAGAACGGCATGATGCTCGCCGCGACCGTGCAAGGCGGCGTCCACGTCGACGTCCGCGAACAGGCCGCGCGAGCCATCGGCGCCCTCGACGTCGACGTCGTCCCCATCGGCGGCGTCGTCCCCCTCATGGAGCAGGCCCGCTACGCCGACCTCGCCCGGGTCATCCTCGCCTCCAAGCGCCACCTGCCCAGCGGCAAACCCGTCCACCTCTTCGGCGCCGGGCACCCGCTTGTCTTCCCGCTGGCCGCCGCGCTCGGTTGCGACCTCTTCGACAGCGCGAGCTACGCCAAGTTCGCCAAGGACGGGCGCATGATCCTGCCCAACGGCACGCGTTCGCTCGACGAGGTCGAGGAACTGGGATGCATCTGCCCCGAGTGCGACCGGTGGAAGAACGCGGCCGAGCTGCGGCGCGCCGCGCCGGCGGAACGCGAGTCCGCCCTCGCCCGTCACAATCTGCACGTGAGCTTCGGCGAGATCCGACGCATCCGGCAGGCCATCCGCGACGGCGCGCTCTGGGAACTCGTCGAGGAACGGGCCGCCCAGAACCCCGCCCTCCTGGACGCGCTCGTCGCCCTACGGGGCGAAAACGAGGTGACATGGCTCGAACGCCTTGAGCCCACGAGCGGCGCCCGGGCCTTCCAGTACCGGGGCGCACACTCGATGCACCGCCCCGGCATCCGCAGGCTCCACAATCGGCTCGTCGAGCGGTGGCGGCCGCGCTCGAAGACGTGCATCGTCCTGCCCGAGCGGCCCAAACCCTACGCGGAGGGCTACGCCGCCTACCTCGACGCGTTCATGCGAACCGGACACGACTTCGTCGTCGACACCCCGATGGGTCCCATCCCGCTCGAACTCGAACGCCTCTACCCGGTCGCCCAGTCCGTCTTCCCTGAAACGCTGGACGCCGACGCCCGCCTCGTCCGTGAGGCCTACTCGGCGCGGTTCTTCCATCACTTCGACGGGTGCGACGTCCTTCCCGCCGACTTGGCCGAGTACGAGGCCCTCGCGCCCGAGCTCTGCTCCCTCACGCCCGACGCCTTCGAACAGCGCCGGATGGCAAGCCTCGCCGACTACCAGTACGGGCCGGGTGCCGCCGCCGGGTTGCTTGCCGGCCAGGTCACCTTCAAGCGTTCACCAGGCACGGGCGGCGTCCGCAACGTCTTCGCCGACGGCGTCCACGTGGCATCGTTGCGCGCCCGCGACGGCCTCCTCTCCTTACGCATCGAGGGCGCCCGTCGCCTCGTCGCCGCCCTGCCCTCGCCCCGCGCACGCATCCGGCTCGACGACGAGCCCGCGTCGTTCGTGCGCGACGGCAAGAACGTCATGGCGAAGTTCGTCGTCGCGGCGGATTCCCAACTGAGACCGGGCGACGACGCGGCCGTCGTCGACTCGAAGGACGCCGTCGTCGGCGTCGGCCGGTGCCAACTCAGCGGCTGGGAGATGCCGCAGTTCCAGCGGGGCATCGGCGCCAAGAACACCGAGCACGCCAAGGACGACTAGATCGGCGCGCCTCCTGGTGCGCAGCCGCCTGGCTCCGAAAAACGTTCCTTCCAAGCGGCGGGCCGCTCACCTAAAAACATCATCGTCGCTCGCCGAATTCCCGCCCAACAGGTCTTTTATACCGTATCGACTGGGAGTTTCAACGGATGAGGGGAACCGTGACGCAAGGGGCAACCACGGGCATCGTGGGCTACGGCGCCTACGTCCCGCCTTATCGCATCCGCGCCGAGGAGATCTCGCGCGTCTGGGGCCACGACGCCAAGACCGGGGCGTCGCTCAACATCATCGAGAAGTCCGTGCCCGGCGTCGACGAGGACGTCGCGACCATGAGCGTCGAGGCCGCCCGCCAGGCGCTCCTGCGCGCCCGCGCACCGCCCCAACGCATCGGCGCGATCTACGTCGGCAGCGAATCCCACCCGTACGCCGTCAAGCCCACGGGCACCATCGTCGCCGAGGCCATCGGCGCGGGACCCGAGCTCATGCTCGCCGACTACGAGTTCGCGTGCAAGGCGGGCACGGCGGCCATCCAGACCTGCATGGGCCTCGCCGCCTCCAACATGATCGACCTCGGTCTCGCCATCGGCGCCGACACGAGCCAAGGCGCGCCCGGCGACGCCCTCGAATACGCCGCCAGCGCCGGCGCGGCCGCGTTCTTGATCGGCCGGGACCCCGACGAGTTCCTCGCCCAGATCGACCACACCGTGAGCTACACGACGGACACGCCCGACTTCTGGCGCCGCGAAGGCCAACGCTACCCCAGCCACGGGGAACGCTTCACGGGCACGCCCGCCTTCTTCAAGCACGTCTCAGCCTGCGCCGAACGCCTCATGCAGAAGGCCGGCACCGAACCCGGCGACTACGCGCACGCCGTCTTCCACCAACCCAACGGCAAGTTCCCCCGCAACGTCGCGAAGCAGTTGGGCTTCGGTGACGAACAGATCGGGGCCGGACTCTTGGCGCCCCAGATCGGCAACACGTACTCCGCCGCCGTCCTCCTGGGGCTCGCGAACATCCTCGACGAGGCCAAGCCCGGCCAACGCGTCTTCGTCTGCGGCTACGGCTCCGGCGCGGGAAGCGACGCGTTCGACATCACCGTCACGAAGCGCATCACGAAGGCACGCAACCACGGCGTGCCGAAGCTGCGAGAGCTCCTGGCCGACACCGTCCAGCTCGACTACGCGACGTACGCAAAGATCCGCGGCAAGATCGCCGCGCCGGAGAAGGGGGTCGCCTAGTGAGCCGCCCCGTCGCCATCGTCGGCATCGGCCTCACGCGGTTCGGCGAACGCTGGGAGTCCAGCCTCCGGAACCTCATCACGGAAGCCGGCCTCGCCGCGTTGCAGGACTGCAAGGTCTCGGGCGAGGAGATCGACGAACTCTACGTCGGCAGCATGTCGCCCGGACAGTTCACGAACCAGGAACTCGTGGCGCCCCTCGTCCTCGACTCGGCGGGACTCGCCGACACGCACATCCCCACGACGCGCGTCGAAGGCGCCGGCGCCTCGGGCGGCCTCGCCTTGCGCCAGGCCTACCTCTCCATCGCCTCCGGCCACGCGGACGTGGCCATCGCGGGCGGCGTCGAGAAGATGACCGACGTGCCCGAGAAGGACGTCACGCGCATCCTGGGAGCCGCGAGCGACCAGGAGTGGGAGGCCTTCATCGGCGCCACGGACCCGGCCTTGCACGCCCTCATCGCCCGACGCCACATGGAAAAGTACGGCACGAGCCGCGAACAGCTCGGTCTCGTCGCCGTCAAGAACCACAAGCACGGCTCGCTCAACCCCAACGCCCAGTTCCAGAAGGAGGTCTCCCTCGAGACCGTCCTCCAATCGCCCCTCATCTCGGACCCGTTGCGCGTCTTCGACACGGCGCCCGCCTCCGACGGCGCCGCCGCCGTCGTCCTGGCGGCCCTCGACGTCGCCGAATCGTACACGGACCGTCCCATCCGGGTCTCCGGCAGCGGCCAAGGCAGCGACTACGTGAGCCTCGCCGCGCGCCAGACCCTCACGAGTTTCGCGGCGACGAAGCACGCCGCCGAGCGCGCGTTCGCACAGGCCAAGGCCCAACCCAAGGACGTCGACGTCGTCGAGATCCACGACTCGTACACGATCAACGAGATCCTCGGCATCGAAGACCTGGGGTTCTGCAAGCCTGGCGCGGGCGGCGTCCTCACGGAGACGGGCGCGACCGCCATCGGCGGGGACCTGCCCGTCAACCCGTCCGGCGGCCTCAAGGCGCGCGGTCACCCCATCGGCGCCACGGGCATCGCCCAGGTCGCCGAACTCGTCTCGCAACTGCGCGGCCAGGCGGGCTCGCGGCAGGTCAGGGGCGCGAAGCGCGGCCTCGCACTCAACACGGGCGGCACGGGCGTCGTCTCGGTCGTCCACATCCTCGAGGCGGTCTGAATGGCGGTCCCACGGTTCTGGCGCGAACAACCCCAACGCTATCGCCTCGTGGGCACCGAGTGCCCCAAGTGCAAGGGCGTCTACTTCCCGCCCCGCAGCGTCTGTCCCACGTGCCGGCGCGCGAGCGTCGGCAAGATGCGGCCCCGTCAACTTGCCGGCCGCGGCAAGATCCTCACGTTCACCGTCGTCCACCAACCTGCCGACGGCTTCGAACTCCAGGTCCCCTACGTCATGGCCATCGTCGAACTCGACGAGGGCTGCCGCGTCATGACGCAGATCGTCAACGCGGACCCCGGCGCGGTCCGCTCGGGCCTGCCGGTCGAAGCCTGCTTCCGCCGGATCCGCGAGGACGGCAAGAGCGGCGTCATCTACTACGGGTACAAGTTCCGCCCCGTCCGCGGAAAGACCGCGACGCCTCCGAGCGTCATCGTCGAGGCCCAGCCCCGGCGCCGGCGCGCGTGAGCCGCCCGCTCCCCTTCGCCCAAGAGGCCGGCGAGTCCTCACCGGACGATTGGAAGTTTTCATAGACCTGGGAATCGTCCCGCGCCAGGTTCATGCGCATCCAGTGTCCGCGATGCCGCACCGCGTTCGACGCCGTGGCCGGACGCGCCGCCACCTGCCCGGAGTGCGGCTTCGAGGCACGCGCCCCGCGCACGCACGAGGCGCACCAGGAATTCATCCCCGTGGACGCGTCCGAGGTCCCAGTCCATCGGCCGCCGCCGCGAAGGCGCCGCGTGCACGTGACGCGCGAACGCATCGCCATCGGCCTCGCGATCAACATCCTCGTGCCGGGCCTGGGCACCCTCTTGGCCGACCGCAAGAGCGAGGGCTGGGGGCAACTCGTCCTCTTCCTCGTGGGCCTGGCCACGATCCCCTTCCTCGTCGGCCTCGCCCTGGCGCCCGCGGCGTGGGTGTGGGCGCTCGTCTCGAGCATCCAGCACCTCGTCGAATACGACCGGACCCCGACCCCCCATCGCCACTAGGGTTACCCCGGGGAAAGCATTCAATCGCGCCGCCACAATGGCTAAATAGCCTCACCCGGACTGGAATGGGTTGTGATGATTCGGCGGGCAGCCCTCATCCTCGCAGCGGCGTTGCTCCTAGCTTTGCCGCTCGCCACGTCACAGCCGGACCCCGTTCACGAGGCCCAATGCGCCGCCGACCCGGCCAAGTGCCAGGTCGAGAGCGCGGCCGCCTCGCCTCTCATGGAGGCCAAGCCGGACGTCGAGGCGCCTCTTGTGCCCAAGGTGAGCAAGCCCGATCTTCTCGACAAGATCCAAGAATCCATCGGCGACGCCGTGGGCGCCGTCGGCGACGCAGCCGGCGCCGTCGGACGCGCCATCGGGAACACGGTCGGCGCCCTCGCGGACGCCGTCACGGCCGTCTTCGCCGCCGTCGGACGCGTCGCCATCGCCACCGTCGCGTTCCTCGTCGCCGTCTTCCAGTTCCTCGTCTATCCGCTGGCCGAGTTCTTCCTCGCGAAGAAACCCGCCGGCATGCCCACCGTCGCGTACGCCGCGGCCGCCTCGGGTGCGACCGCCGTCGCCGCCGGCGGCGCGCAGGCCTCGCTCTACGCGCTGTGGAAGAAGTTCGGCCTCCTCCTGGGCCTCGTGCCCGGCTTCAGCCGCATCGCCAAGGACGAGCTGCTCGACCACGACCGGCGCGCCAAGATCTTCGAGATGATCAAGCAGAACCCGGGCATCCGGTTGAGCGAGCTCGCCAACGGACTCGAACTGCCCTGGGGAAGCGCCATGCACCACCTGCGCAAGCTTCGCGCCGAGCGGCTCATCATGTTCAAGGCCGTGGGCGCCCACAAGTGTTATTTCATCAACGGCTCGGGCCTCAGCGAACACGAGATGGCCGCGGCGAGCCTGCTCAAGGGCGACACGCTGCAGAACATCGCGACGTTCCTCACGGGAAACCCGGGATCGAGCCTCAAGGACGTCGCCAAGGGCGTCGGCATCTCGAGCCCCCTCGCGGCCTTCCACGTCTCCAAGCTCGAACGCGCGGGCCTCATCGAGAAGGTCCGCGAAGGCCGCAGCGTGCGCCTCCAGCTCGCGGGACCCATCCCGCAACCGATGCCGGGAGCGCACGAGGCACTCGGCGCGCCCAACGTCACGGCGCCCACCGCGTCGTGAGGCTCGACGGTCCCCTTTCCGGAAAAGCCTAAGAACGCTTCACCTTAGGGCCCGCGCCGATGGGAACCAAGTTCCAGGTGGGCGACCGCGTCCGCGTCAACGAGGAACTCTTTCCATCCTACAACGAGGGCCTCTTCAACTCGCTCCAGAAGACCGGCGTCGTCGTCCAGGTCGACCCCGACTCCATCCTGCCCTACCAGGCGCGCATGGACGGCTTCGAGCACCACCCGTTCTGGTTCTACGAGAACCAACTCCTCTTCGAAGACCAACAGAAGGAGAAGGCGTGGGTCGAAGCGAACAAGCCCAAGCCGCGAACGCCCGGCGTGAAACCGCCCACGCCCGCGGCCCACGAGGGCCACGCATGAAGTCCAACCCCGTCCTCATCGGCGTCCTCATCGGGCTCGTCGTCCCCATCGTCATCCTCGCGCCGGCCTTCTTCTGGGGCCCGTTGGCCTCGCTCCTGGACGAGGGGAAGGTCTACTTCCTCCTGCCCGCCCTCGCCCTCCTGCTCGTGCCCGGCGGCTTCGCCGGACACGTCGCGGCGCGCCTCGCACCGGACCGCCAGGCGGCTTGGCGCTTCGTCACCGGCCTCTTCTTCGGCTCCAGCGTGGCCGCCGCCGTCCTTCTCTGGCGCGGAGCCGGCGACGTGGACATCCTTCAACGGTTCCTCATCGCCGTCTTCGGCGGCCCCATCCTTGCCGGGTTCTGGATGTGGCTGGGCGCCATCCTCGGGTTGAGCACGGGCTACGCACGCAAGGAAAAGCACGAGCCCGAGCCGGCAAACCCTTAAGACGTCGGGGCCCCTGAATTCGAAAGAGGCCCGATTGATGCCCCAGGTCCAAGCCCAGACGACGCGTCCCGCCTTCGAGAACGAGAACACCGTCTGGCGGCTCAAGCAGGCCAACCGGCTCGCCGAGTTCGACCGCAAGTTCGACGCCGCCGTCGAACGGGCGCGCAAGCAATTGGGCCAGGCCTATACGAACGTCATCAACGGAAAGCACGTCGATTCCAAGGGCGGCACGTTCGCCGACACGAACCCCGCCCTCACGAGCGAGGTCCTCGGCCACTTCCCCCAGAGCACCGTCGAGGAGACGAACCTCGCGATCGATGCCGCCGTCGAGGCGTACCAAGCCTGGAGCAGCCTCGACTGGACGAAACGCGTGGCGCTCATCCGCAAGGCCAGCGACCTCCTGCGCGACGCCAAGTACGAGTTCGCCGCCTGGATGAGCCTCGAGAACGGCAAGAACCGCACCGAGTCCATGAACGACGTGGACGAGGCCATCGACTTCCTGACCTACTACCCGCTCGTCTACGAACAGAACCAGGGCTTCGTCACGCCCATGTACCAACCCTTCCCCAACGAGGAATGCGTCTCCATCCTCAAGCCCTACGGGGCGTGGGCCGTCATCGCCCCCTTCAACTTCCCCACCGCGATCACCGTCGGCATGACGACGGGCGCCATCCTCACCGGCAACACGGCCGTCGTCAAGCCCGCCTCGGACACGCCCATGATGGCGTACAAGTTCGTCGAACTCCTGCACAAGGCGGGCGTCCCGACGGGCGTGGTGAACTTCGTCACCGGCCCCGGCAACGTCGTGGGCCAGACGCTCCTCGATTCGCCCAAGATCAGCGGCGTCGTCTTCACAGGCAGTCGCGAGGTCGGCCTCAAGGGCATCGAGGCCAGCGCGAAACGGGGACGCCCCTTCATCGCCGAGATGGGCGGCAAGAACGCCGTGATCGTCACCGCGAAGGCGGACATCGAGGCCGCCGCGGAGGGCGTGGCACGAAGCGCCTTCGGCTTCGGCGGCCAGAAGTGCAGCGCGTGCAGCCGCGTCTACGTCCAGGACAAGGTCAAGGACGACTTCGTCAAACGACTCCTCGATTGGACCAAGAAGAACGTGAGCGTCGGCGACCCGACCAAGAAGGACACGTTCATGGGCCCGGTCATCACGAAGCGCGCCCACGACAAGTACCTCGAGTACGTGAAGCTCGCCAAGCAGGGCGGCAAGGTGCTCACGGGGGGAAAGAGCGCCGCGACGGGCCCCCTCGCGACGGGCTACTTCGTCGAGCCCACCATCGTCGACGGCCTGGCCGACGACCACTGGATCACCCAGAACGAGCTCTTCGTGCCCATCCTGAGCGTCTACGCGTTCAAGACGCTCCCGGAGGCGGTCGAGCGGGCCAACCACGTGCCGTACGGCCTCACCGGCGGCGTCTTCTCCAAGGACCGCAAGGAGCAGGAATATTTCCTCGACCACATGGAGGCGGGCGTCCTCTACGTCAACCGCCGCATCGGCGGCTCCACCGGCGCCATCGTCGGCGGTCAATCCTTCGTCGGCTGGAAGGCGAGCGGCTCGAGCGGCCGCGGCGCCGGCGGACCCTGGTACTTGCATCAGTTCCTGCGCGAGCAGAGCCACACGCGCGCCGGGTAGGCCGGGCGACAACGCCCGACTTAACTACTCGGGCCGGCTTCGCGGCCCCCATGCTCGTCGCGGACGGATTGACGAAATCCTACCGCGGGCAAACCGTCGCCTCCGGCGTCAACATCCGCCTCGAGGGCGGCCGCGTCGTGGGACTCGTGGGCGCCAACGGCGCGGGCAAGACCACGACGATCAAGATGCTGGCGGGCCTGCTCGAACCCACGAGCGGGACGGCCAGGATCGATGGCCGGCCGACGCTCGAGGCCGCCGCGCGCCGCCAGATCGGCTACCTTCCCGAAGAGTCGCCGCTCTACGACGACCTGCACGCCACGGCGTACCTGAGCTTCTTCGGCTCCCTCTACGACCTGCCCCGCGCCGAGATCCGCGAACGCACGGAGAGCCTCCTCACCCGCCTGGGACTCGAGGACCGCGACCGCAAGCGGCCGCTGGGGACCCTCAGCAAGGGCATGCGGCGCAAGGTCGCCATCGCGCGGTGCCTCCTGCACGAGCCCGCCGTCGTACTTCTCGACGAACCCACGTCGGGCCTCGACCCCCTGACATCGGCCGAACTCGGCGAGTTCGTGCGCGAACTGCGGGCCAACGGCAAGGCCGTCCTCTTGAGCGCCCACAACCTGCCCCAGGTCGAGGAACTGTGCGACGAGATCCTCATCATGCACCTGGGCCGAATCGTCGACCGCGGAACCCTGGCTGAACTGCGCGGCCGCATCGGCACCCAACGCTACCGCGTACGCGCCACCGTGGCCTTCCCCGGCAGCGAACTCAAGGGCACCGTCCACGAGGCCTGGCTCCAGGCGCTCTCCCAGGTTGAAGCCGCGCTCGAGGTCGTGCGCCGCGAGAAAGGCATCGTCCTCGAGGTCGAGTCCGTCCCGCCCCGCCTGGAGGAGATCCTGCGGAGGGCTTCCGCCACGTGAACCGCGGCGCGCTTCGCATCGCGGGCAACGAGGCCGCACGATACGTGCGGTTCCTCCAACCGCGCGTCCTCGTCGCCGCCGCCCTCATCGGCCTCTTGCTCGGCCTCTCGGGCCCCGCCGTGCGCGAACGCGGGCTCCACCCCGAGGCCGAACTCTACCGTGTCGAGATCGATCCCGACTCGCCCCTCAGGCCCATCGTCGACAGCGACCGCGCCTTCGACGTGACGGAGGGCGTGGGCCTCGCCTTCCTCAACGGTCGGGCCGACCTCAGCATCCTCGGAGAGAACGTGCACTACCGCGCCGACGACGACCGCAGCGCCTCCGCCGCGCGCGAACTCGAACTCGCCGCCCGACGGTGGCTCGACCAGGCGCTCGAGGACGAAACGGACGCCTCCGCGGCGTTCCCCATCCGCGTGAACATCATCTATGAGGCCCGGAGCCTCGTCGCGGCCACGCCCACGACGCCGACGCCCACGCCGACGACGGCGCCCGGCACGAACAACACGTCCGCGCCGCAATCCCAACTCGTCTCCCGTACGGGCGAGAAACAACTCGACCTGCGACCCAGCCAGGTCGAACCCCCGTTCCCCATCCGCAGCCTCCTGCTCACGTTCGCCTACGTCGTCCCCCTCAACTTCGTGAGCCAACTCTACGCGGGCAGCCTATTGGCCGAGCGCACGCGCCAACGGGGCCTCCTGCTCCTGAGCACGCCCAACTCGGGAGCCCAGATCCTCCTCGGCAAGAGCCTGCCCTACGTCGTCGCGACCCTCGCCATGTCCATCGTCGTCACCCTCGCCATCCACGCGGGCCTCGTCGGGTTCCTGGCGGCCCTGCCCATCCTCGCGTTCGGCCTCGCCACGACGCTCCTCATCGGCCTCATCGCGCGCAGCCCACGCGAACTCACGTTCCTCCTCGTGGCCACGACGGTCCTCTTCAGCACCTTCCTCTTCCTGCCCGCGATCTTCACCCAGATCCACCCCGTCGCCTTCCTCAGCCCCGTCTCCATCATCATCTCCGCCCTGCGCGGCCAGGCCATCACGCTGGGCTCCTTCCTCTACGCGACCGTGCCCCTCACGCTCGCCGCCCTCGTCCTCACGGGCCTGAGCGTCGCCCTCTACCGCGAAGAGACCCTCTTCGCGCCCCGTGGACTCCTGGCCAAGCTCGCGGACGCGATCCATTTCAGGGCGCCCTCACGTGCGTCGCTCGTCGGGGCCGGCGCCCTCGCGGTCCCGTTCGCCATCGGCCTCGAACTCTTCCTCCTCATCTTCGCCGTCACCCTGAACCTGCGGACCGCGTTCGTCTTCTTCCTCATGGGCGGCGCCCTCGTGGAGGAAGCCCTCAAGGGACTCGTGGCCCACGCGCACATCACGCGGTCCGGCAGACCTGCGCCGCCCCCCCTCGTGGGCCTCCTCGTGGGCGGCGGGTTCTTCCTGGGCGAGAAGTTCGCCCTCGTCTTCAGCCTCGTCGGGTTCAACCTCCTGCCCTTGGGCCGTGACGCGCTCGCGACCTTCGGCATCGCGAGTTCGGCCCTCCTCGTCTTCGCGCCCCTCCTCCTCCACACGGTGACGACGACCCTGACCGCGTATGGCGCCCGGCGCGGGCGGACGGCCCTCGCCTGGTGCGTCGCGAGCCTTGTGCATGCCGCCTACAACGCGACCGTCTTCCTCCTCCTCCTGCCGGGGGTCTCCCTGTGAGGCGCGCCTGGACGCTGGCCCGCAAGGAGTTCCGCGACCTCCTGCGGGAACGCAGCGTCGTCCTCGCCCTCCTCGTCCAGTTCTTCGTGGCCACCTTCAGCGCCTTCCTCACCGTCGGCCTCGTGGGACTCTACGACCCCGAGGCGTCCGACAGCCAACCCAACGCCCTCGTCGCCTACGTCGGGCCCGGCGGCTTCGACGCCTTCCTCGACGACGCACCCAACCTGCGCATCGAGCGCCCGAGCCTCGCCGAGGGCGTCGCCGGCTTCCACCGGGGCGACTACGCCGCCGTCGTCGAGGAGACGTACGCCAACGAGACCACGGAACGCACCGTGACGCTGCTGTTGCCCGAGTCCGAGATCCAGACCACGCTCCTCGTCACACAGTTCAAGTCGCTCCTGCGCGACTACGAACGGTCGCTGCGCGAGGACCGCGAAGGCCGCATCGACCAGACCCTCATCTACGTCGACGTGCCCGCGCATCCCAACGTCTACTACGCGTTCATCTTCTCGACCCTCCTGCCCCTCCTAGTGCTAACTCCCATCTTCCTCTCGGGCGCCATCACGGGCGATTCCATGAACCACGAGATCCAATCCCAGACGCTCTCCCTCCTGCGCTCGAGCCCCTTGACGCCCGCCGAACTCATCGTCGGGAAACTCGCCATGCCCGTCCTCCTCGTGCCCGTCCAGGTCGCGCTCTGGATCGGCCTCCTGCGCTTCAACGGCGTCCACGTCGCCAACACCATCCCCCTGCTCACCTTCGCCACGTTCGTCGCCCTACTCCTTTCGGCCGGCAGCATCCTCGTCGCCTTGCACGTGCGACGGGAAGGCCAGACCCAGGCCGCCTACGCTCTGCTCGTCCTTGCCCTGTTCGTCGTCTCCCTCCTCCTGCCGCGCGAACCCCTCAACCTCGTCGCCCGCCTCGGCTCGGGCGCCGCCGACGCGGCCGACCTCGTCGCCGTGCTCCTCTACGGCCTCGTCGCGGCCCTCACGCTCGTCGTGACCCTCCTCGTGGGACGCCGCCGCCTGGCCCGCAACGAGACGTGAACGGCCCGCCGCCGAGAAACCTTTAATCCCCTGCCTGGCTGCGACGCGCCATGGCCAAGACGGTCGAGGACGAACTCTCCGGTCCCACGGTGTTCAAGGACCGCAAGGTCCTCGACTACGACTGGGTGCCCCCGCGCTTGTGGCACCGCGACGAGGAGCTGGGCAAGCTCACCCAACTCTTCCGGGGCGTCGCCGAAGGGAGCACCAGCCAACGGGCCCTCATCACGGGCGAGGTCGGCACGGGCAAGTCCGCCTTGGCGAAGTACTTCAGCCAACGCTTCCAAGAGGCCATGCGGCCCAAGGGGATGCTCGTCGAGTACCAATGGGTCAACTGCCGCCAGAACGCCAGCGAAGGCCTCGTCCTCCTCCAACTTCTCAAGAAGTTCGACGCCAACTATCCCGAACGCGGCTACAGCACGAACGAGATGCTCAACGACCTTAGGAAGCACATCGACCGCCGCGGCGTACACTTCATCGCCCTCCTGGACGAGGTCGACGCGCTCGTGCGCAAGGAACACGACCTCGTCTACGCCCTCACGCGCTTCGACGACCAGCGGACCGTCCGCAAGCCGACCTTGAGCCTCCTCATGGTGAGCGCCCGCAAGGACCTCTATGAGATGCTCGACGAGGCCACGCGCTCGACGATCAAGCGCACGAACGTCGTCGAACTGGTCAAGTACAACGGGAAGCAACTGCGCGACATCATCGGCGACCGGGCCCAACTCGCCTTCCACAAGGGCGCCGTCGACGAGGAGGTGCTCGACCTCATCGCGGACATCGCGGGACCCGAAGGCGACGCGCGCTACGCGATCGAACTCCTCGAGACGGCCGGTCGCGCCGCCGACGAGGAACACAGCGACGAGGTCCTGCCGGACCACGTGCGCTCGGCCAAGGCCCACACGCGGAGCGTCGTCAGCGAGGGCAAGCTGCGCCTCTTGGGCCGCCAACAACTGTGCGCCCTCCTGGCCGTCGCGCGCAAGCTCAAGCGCACGAAGCGCACCTACCTCACGACGGGCGAGGCGGAAGAGGCGTACAAGCTCGTCGCGGAGGAGTTCGACGAACCCGTGCGCGCGCACACCCAGTTCTGGAAGTACCTCAAGGAACTCGAGACGGCCGACTGGATCCACCTCAAACGCGTCGAGGCCACCAGCACCGGCCAGACGCAGCACATCAGCCTCCAGGACCTGCCCGCGCCCATCCTCGCCGAGAAGGTCGAGGGCCTCTTGGCCCACCGCGCCAAGGCCACGTGAGCGAACTCCCCGGCCGGCTCTTTAAAAGCCGCATCGACGACGCCATATAGCCGCTCGGACGAGCCCCATCCACGCACGCGAAGGCCGGGCCCAACCCGTCACAGGCCGTGAGCCAGCGGGAGGTCCGATCCGCCCTCGACGGGCATTTTCGCGACACCTTGCTGCCCGTCACGGGCGGCCTCGTGGGCATCTTCTTCCTCTTCACCGTCGCGAACTACCTCATCCTGCCCCAACCCGTGGGCCTCGTGACGGCGACCGTCAACCTCGGCCTGGCCATCGTCTCCCTTTTCCTCCACGTCGGCCTGCGCATGTGGGGCCTGCGCCCCCAACACGCCCACCTCGTCGGAACGCTCCTCGCGCTCGCGGTCCTCGCCGACTCCCTGCTGCCGCTCTTCTGGCTGGAGGCGCCCGTCATGACGACGTACCTCATCCTCGTCGAACTGGGCGCCGCCGTGTTCTTCCTCAACTGGTTCGCCCTCGCCGTCACCGTCGCCATCACCGACGCGGCTTGGGTCGTCGCCTTCCTGCGCGCTGGCTACGACTTCGACTGGGCCATCTTCGGCCTCTGCCTCGCGACGGCCACGATCCTTGCCGGCCTCGCACACCACATGCGCATGGTCCTCTACACCCGCTACGCCCTCCTCCACCTGGCCGACGATGACCGTCGCCGCCAACTCGAACTCGCGGCGGACGTGGCCAGCCAGAGCGAGCGTCGCTTCCGCAGCCTCGTCGAGGCCACCTCCGAGGGGATCATCATCGTGGACGAGGGCCGCATCATCGACCACAACGGCGCCTTCGTGCGAATCTTCGGTTGGCCCGCGGAGGAGGTCCCGGGCCGGCGCTTGGCCGACTTCGTCGACGAGGCCTCCTGCGTCCGAATCGACCAGGTCCGCTTCTCGGGCACGCGTTCCCCGCTCGAGGCCAACGGCGTCCACCGCGACGGAAGCGTCATCCCGCTTCAGGTCTCGATCAAGCTCGCGCCGTTCCAGGGCCGGTTCGTCAGTCTCATGGCGATCCGGGACCTGCCGCGACCCGCCGCCGTCCAAGCCCTGCGACCCTACCGGTCCCGGCGCGCCTAGGCGGAATAGACCGTGGCGCTCACGGTCCACACGTCGTCGCGGTCCGCGTACCGCTCGCCGTCCCATACCGGACAACAGACCGGCAGCGCCTGGGCCGCCTCGAGGCCGCCGGAGAGTTGGAGGACGCCCGCTTGGCGGCCGATGGAGTCGTACGTGAAGCTCTTCTCGATGTCGACGCGGCGCAGGCCGCCCGCGCCGTCGTCGAACCAGTGGTAGACGCGACGGGCCCGTTCGCTCGAGGCGCGCGCGTCTCCCTGGACGAATTCGAGGAGCGCCTGCGAGTCGGCAGCGTCGAAGGTCCACTTCTGGGCCGCCCCGGTCCCGTCCGCGCGCAGCGTCGCCTGCAGGGCCTGCAGCCCGGCCTGTTGCAGCGCGTCGGATGCGCCCGGGCCCGACGTCATGGCATCGAGGACGTAGCGCGAGGCGTACTCGGGCGCCCACGACGCGTTGACGGGGGCCACGCGCACGAGGAGTTGGAAGAGCCCGGCCTCGGGCAGCATCGTCGCGTCCCCGACGGCGCGTCGGCACGAGAGGGCCTCGAAGACGACGTTCACGGCGAGCGCGTCCTCGACGAGGACGAACGCCTTCGGTACACGCGGCTCGATCGCGGAGCGGGGCAGTTCGATGGTGCCGACGATGCCGTTGCAGTCTTCCCAGCGCACCTGCGCAGGCAGGTCCACGGGGGCGTGCCCCGCGGCGTCCGGGCAGTCCGTCGCGCACGGCAGCGGAGGCGTCTCGACGCAACCCGAGAGGGCGACCAACATCAGGAAGGCGGCTAGGAGGCGCGTCGTAGGATGACCCTCCGTTCGTGGACGAGGCGTTCGACGAGTTGGGCGCGCACGGCCCGGTCGAGGACCTTCCACCCGCCCGTGCGGGAAAGCCCCCATTCGCGGCGCAGGGCGTCGACGAGTTCGCTGGCGGGTCGGCCTTCGCCGTTGAGGAGGCCGAGCAACGCGCGCAGCTTGGGGTCCTCGGAGAGCAGGAGTTCCCGCTTCGTGAGGTTGGGGTCGAGGTTCGAGGCGACGTAGCGGTGGCGGCCTTGGACGTTCACGACGCGCAGGAGGCCGCGTCGCTCGAGGAGCTTGAGGTGGTAGCGTGCGTTCGTGGCGCTCATCGGGTTCTGTTCGAGCAGGCGCGCGAACTCGATGCCGGGGTTGGCCATGACGGCCTCGTACAGGCGGCGTCGCTCGGGTCGGTCGAGGAGCTGGTCCTCGGTGATGCGGCTGTAGAGGATGATGGCGCCCAGCAGGGTGAGGGCGAAGCCGCCGGCGGCCGCGGCGGCGACGGTCGGCCACGTCCTTGGCGGGACGGGTTGGGGGATCGCGAGGTCGAAGCCGACGGCGTCGAACGTGCCCTCGACGGTGGCTTGGGCGGGTGCGGCTTGGTGTTCGCCCGTGCCGTCGAAGGCGTCGTGGAGGGCAAAGGCCCCCTCGAGGGCGAGTTCCCGTTGTTGGAAGGCTTGACGGGTGTCGCCCAACTCGAGGTACCCGTTGGCGCCGAAGGCGCTCCAGGCGCCGGCGATCGTCGCCTCGATGCCCGCGCATAGGGCCTTCGTGCCCGCAGAGGGAATCGTCGCGGAGGCATCCTTGAGGTCCAACCAGGCGTAGCGGTAGTGCTCGGCCACGAACTGGAGCCCCGGGCCGCCTGAGCGCTGGGTCTCGAGGTAGGGCGCCATGCTGTACTGGAAGCCTGCCGCCCGCACCGTTGCCTGCTCGAGGTAGACGGACAGGTCCCCCTCGACGTGCCAGGGCGACCCGGCGACCTCGATGGGGCGCGACCACCCGACGTAGGAGCCGCGGGGCTCGCGCAAGGGGTCGGACGGTCGGTCGCCCCCAAGCGTCGTCGGCCCGACGCGGACGGTCGTGGCGTCGAAGCCGACGTGGAATGGCGCCTGAGACGTTTGGCCGCCGTACCCGGAGACCGATGCGAGGCCCGACGAGGGCCACGACAGAGCGATGGGGGATGACGCGAGGGTGACGAACCGTTCCGAGCGGTGACCGTCCGTCCCGTGATGGACCGGCTGGCCCGTTTCCGGCAGGACCTCGGTGTAGTTGATCCAGACGTCCACGAACCGCAGGATGGCGGCGCCGGCGGCGAGGCTCCAGGCGCCGGACTCCCCGATGGGAGGCACGATGGCGCGGCCTTCGCACGTTCCTTGGATGGCGCCCGTGGCCCGCGCGCCCAGTTCGTACGTGAACGACGCACGGTCCGTCGTCGCGGCAACCGCGCCCGTCAGCGCGAGAGCCGCGAGGGCGATGAAGGCTACGCCGGCGGCTGCACGAATCCGCCCCGAAGACATGGCCCGCCCCGCTGGAACCGCGGTGGACGCGATAAAGGTTTTTTGGAGAAGTCGGTGGACCTTGATCCCGCGTGCACCACGCGCGCCAAACTCCTCAAATGGATTTGTGGCGATGGAAGCGCGAGGACGCGCCCGCGGCCCCGTGATCCCGCCGCGGGCTCCTCTCCCCTTTTTGGAGGCGAGAGCAGCGGGGGCGCCCGGGGCCATCCGGGTCTCCGCTTTGCGATCGTCTGATTGCATCTCTTCGTGAACGTGACGCGATGGGCGAACGGGCGCCATGGAACGCGACCGGCTAGCCGCGGAAGTCCCCAAGTTGACCCCAGACCGCATAGACATAGGCTCCCGACGCGTCGTAGTAGCGGTATCCGAAGTACGCGTCGACCCCGGCGTCGCAATCCACGACGTACCCATGGTCCGCGTCGACTCCGAACGTGAAGTCGACCGGCCCCCCAAACCAGACATCATTTCCCAGATGCCAATCCCCGTGGCCGCACGTCTCCAGATGTCCCGTGACGGACACCTGTCGGTATGCGTCCTGCCAATCCCCCAAACCCCCACCCGCGCCCAGAACGACGAGGACCAGGATGACCAGGAACGCACCGAACGTGAACCGCCCGCGGTTTCCACGTTCGACGCCCATCGACGACCCCGGGATACGCAGGTCCCGTTCACGTATCTAAACGTACGTCGTGGGGAAATGGCTCGGGGCCCCCCGAAGGAGACCCCGAGCCACTTGCCGGGCGTGTGTTCAGTCGTCTCACTAACCATCGAACCTCCCGAAGTTCTCAGACCCTCGTCCGCTCATGCGATGGAGTTGTCTCCGACCTGCCCCCACACGGCGTACGTGTAGCCGCCCGTGCCGCTCGCGCTGACGTATTCCATGTACGCGTCGATGCCACCGTCACAATCGACTACGTATCCACGATCCGAATCGATTGCGTACGTGAAATCCACGGGCCCACCGAACGCGAGGTAGTCGCCCAGGTAGTATCGGCCATATCCGCAGCTCTGCGCCCACGTCGGTTGGGAGATTTGTGCGTTCGCCGAGCGCGCCTCGCACGCTGGACTGACTAGGATTGCGAAGGTGCCAACGAGCGTCGCCCAAGGCGTCGCGCCGCGCAGCGGGTTCCGAGCGTTCTTGCCCATGCCGTCACCCATGGGCGCTCTTTGGCTCCGCGTATCTAATGTCTTGCCGACAGCCTCATAATGCGACCTGCCCGGCCAGAATGGTTAAGTGTCGCGGCCCGAAAACAGGCCCGAATCCACCGCGGAACCCGTTGGCGGCCCCGCGGAAGGCGCGGGGCCATCCGTTGGCTTCGGGCGTCCACCGCGCTTCCTACAATCCTTAAGGCCGTCGGGCACCGTTGGGCGCCTCCGGCAGGGATGCCACTATGGAGCCCCCAATGGACGACCTGCAACGACGAGGCCTCGAACTCGTCTCGTCGGACTTGAAGGCACGAGGTTGGCTCATCGAGGAACCCGACGCGACCGGCCCGAGGAGGCTTTGGGCTTCCCGGCCGTCGGGAGCCCGGCGCGTGGTCTTCGTCTCGTGCGCCCGATACCCCCAGGACCCGTCCACCGACAGGCCGCCGGAGGTCCCGGCCCACGAGGGAGAGCCCTGGTTGGCCCGTGTCCAACTCACGCGCGAACTCAACCCCATCCTGGCCCCACAGTACCTGCGGCTGCCACCCATGCCTTTGCGGGCGATGCAGGCGATCCCGGCCTCGTGGCCCCCGAAACCCTCGGCGTTAACCTTTTGAGACGCGCCCCCAGTCCGGACGGCATGGCCAGCGCCGACCCGTACGTCTCCTTCCTCGAGGCCAAACTCGCGACCGAAGTCGGCCCCCACGAGGCCCGTGAACTCGTCGAGGCCCAGCGCGCCGTCCTCGTCGACGTTCGCAGCGCCGAATCCCACGTCAAGGGCCACATCCCCGGCTCCCTCCACATCCCCCGCAAGGAACTCGCCACCCGCCTCGGCGAGGTGCCCCAGGGCAAGATCATCGTGGCCTACTGCAGCGACCTCGGGTGCCAGGCGAGCCTCAAGGCGACGATCGAACTGCGCCAAAAGGGGTTCGACGCGCGCCACCTCGTGGGAGGCTACAAGTTCTGGACCGAGAAGGGCTACCCGTCGTCCTCCGAGACGGTTCATAAAGGACCCGTCGCGGTGGGCCACGTTTTGAAGTGAAGCCGGCCGTGCTTCCCCCTTTTCATTCTTTTGCACGCGGCTTATATGGCTCAGGCGCAGAGAGTCCCTTTGCTGGGTTGAACACGGCTCCGAAGAAGGCACGTGGAGACCCAACGTGGGTGGCCCTGTGAGGACACAGAATCGGGCTGGATGGGCGCGCATCGCGCCGTGGTGGGTCGCGCTCGCCGCGATCGCCTACGGCGCGCAAACCGCCGCGGCGACGGGCATCGGCGATGTCGTCGGCGCGGTCCAGGACGGCGCCACGAGTTCCGTCGACACGAACCTCAACGTGGTCGACAACGAAGTCGACGCCGTGCAGTCTTCCTCCCCGCTGGCCCAACCCTCTCCCTCTCCTGATCCCGTCGACGCGGGCGTCGGCGACGACCTCGGCGACGTCATCGACGAGGTCGACGCGATGGACGACAACTCCGCGAACGTCGACGACGGCGCCGTCGAGGACCTCGAAGACGGCTTGTCCGACGCCGTGGACGACGGCGCCGAGCCGAGCCAGTCCGCATCGCCTTCACAGAGCTCGTCCTCGAGCGGGACCAGCTCGTCCTCTTCATCCGACTCCGGCTCCAACGCGCTGCGTTGCGCCCTGTGCACGAAAGACGTGAGGCCCAACACCTCCAGTCTCGCGGGCCTCGTCCGCAACGCCGCCGGCGATGCGGGTTCCGCCGCCGACAAGGCCAACGCGGCCGCCCAACAATTGGGCGGCGAGGCCGGCGGACCGCACGCCAAGGACCTCTCGCAGGAAGGCAAGAAGTCGCCTCCGCGCGCCGTCCCGGGCTTCAGCCCGCTCTTTGCCGTCGTCGGCCTCGCCGCGCTCGCCCTGATCCTGCGCCGAAAGGCGTAGGACGGTTCTGAGCACGGCGCACCTTTCTTGAGCGGCGATAGGCGTATTAGCCCGCACGTCCAACACTCCTCTAGGGGTGTCCGGAAATGCAGGCAGTGGCAGTGCTGGACCGCGGGCGCATCGCGCTCGCGATGTACGCGGCGCTCGCCGCAACCATCGTGTTCGCGGTGGGCACCGGATCGGCTGCGAACGATTTGCTGACGGTGGGCGTCAACCCGCCCGCGCTCCCGATCCCGACCTCGGCCATCTCCGAGGTCACGGGGGCCACGAGCGCGTTGTCCCCGACGTCGGACGGCGACGATGGGAGTTCGTCGAGTTCCTCGACGACGTCGTCGTACACGCGCGCCCACGCGACGCGCACGGGCATCAAGTGCCTGGGGTGCCGCCTGGACGAACCGTCGCGGCTCTTCAGTGAACGCTCGCTCGGCGCTCCCACGCAGGGTGACGGCGATGCGGCAGGCGTCGCGAAGGAGAACACGGCCTCGCCTGCGCCCGTCGTGGGCGGGCCTCTCGAGACGACGCTCACGGTGCCCGGCTTCGGGCTGCTCGTCGCGCTCGTCGCGGGCCTCTTCGCCCTCGCGCGACGACGCACGTGAGCCCCCCGAGAACCTTCAAGTAGAAGCCGGCGTCTGCGGCCGCGAATGGACCCGTTGTTGGGCCTTTCGACCGAGTTCGCCTACTTCAAGGGTCGTGGTCCGGTCCGCAACCGCGAACTGCCCCACGATCCCTGGTTCTGGGCCATTCCCGAGAAGGGCGAGGACGCGGCCGGCGCGCGGGCCCGCATCGTCTCCGCCTGGGAGAAGCACGGGGGCGCGCGCCGACCCGGCGAGGCCGAGCATCCGTTGCACAAGATCAAGGCCATCGGGGACCTCAAGACGATCAAGAGCTTCGTCCGCTTCGGCGAGTCGCGGCCGGCCTTCCCGGTCTACGCCGTCCGCAGCTTCGACGTTCCCGAGGTGAGCGACGAACTCTTCGGCCGCCACCACGTCTTCACGGCCGAGCACGACGTGCCCTACCAGCAACGCGTCTGCGTGGACCTCGCCGCCGGCGTCTACGAGGTGGCCGACGGGCGCAAGCCCGGCCACGCGTGGGCCTTCGACACGGGCGGGGACAAGCAGACGCTCAAGATCCTCGTCTACGACATCGAGACGACCCAGTACGCCGCGAACGCGCGCAAGGCGCCCCCCATCGACATGATCGGCTGGGCCGAGTTCGAGGTCGCCTACCGCGCAAGCAAGGACCTCGAGAAGGAAGAGTTCCACTTCGAGCTCGTCGACGACGCGCCGGATTGGCGCAGCGTCGAGATCAAGCAGGACGAGGCCTCGAACGCCGACCAGGAGACGAAGCTCCTCCTGCAGTTCGTGCGGCGCCTGCCCAACTACGACATCGTGAGCGGCCACAACATCCTGAGCTTCGACAACCGCGAGGTCTACGACCGCATCGAGACGCTCCTGGAAGGCAACGGGCGGGCGCAGACGCTCAGCGCCAACGAGCGGCGCGCCTTCGAGGAGTTCACGACACGTTGGGCCGCGAAGGACCGCACGTACACGTTCGGCCAGCAGGCCGAGACGGTGAACTTCCATCCCACAAGCCTCGACACGTACCACGCGGCCCGCCGCTTCTACTTCTTCCTCGACGACTTCACCTTGAAGCGCCTGGCGCCCTTCATGGGCGTCGAGATCCCCAACCGCGTCTACCTCGGCCCGAACGAACTCAAGCTCGGCGACCCGCAGACGCGCCTCTACAACCGCCACGACGTCATGGAACAGGTGGGCGTCACGGCGACGCTCCTCGCGCAAGCCATGCCCCTGGCCTTCTCCACGGGGTGGACCTTCGAGGAACTGCTCACGGGCGGAAACGTCCGCATGTGGGACCACATGGGCATGATCCGCGCGGCCCGCATGCGCAAGATCATGCCGGCCACGTGCCGCGCCCAAGGCATCGCCCGCGCCGTCATCGGCGAGGTCGGCACGGACCCCGCCAAGACGACGAAGGCCAACATCTGGGCCCACGCGCGCGACCGCGTGCGCGACCCGGAGGCGGTCCAGCGCCTCAAGGAGTTCCTGCGGGTGTCGAAGTACGGCGACGAGATGCCGGACTTCGTCGAGTCGCCCACCGTCATCGTGAACCCCAAGGCCGTCGAGGCGCGCATGAACCCCGACCAAGCCGCCGAGGACGAGGAGGAAGAGGAGTACATCGGATACAGCATCCCCGGCGGCCTCACGCTCCACCCCCAGGCCCTCGGCAGCCACTTCGTGCCCTGGTGGCACGTCGTCACGGCGGACGTGGGGGCCATGTACCCGACGATCCTGCGCGCCCTCAACGTGAGCGCGGACACCATCCGTCTCGCGCGCGCCGGCGAGCAACCCGACGATTGGGTGTGGATGTACCGGCTTCCGGACGAGTTCGTCAAGGACCCGCGGTGGGTCGTGCGTGCCCCGGGCCCCGAGGAGTCCTACGCCGTCTCCACGAACGGCTCCACCGGCGTCATGATCGGCATCAAGAAGAACCCCGAGCCCGGCGTCACGGCGCTCGCAATGAAGGGCGTCATGGGCATCGCGGCCCGCGTCAAGAAACTCCTCGGGCAAGCCCGAAAAGAAGGAACGGCCTCGAAGGCCGAAATCGACCGCCTCGCGATGATGTACGCCTCGCTCAAGGCCAACCGCAACGCGGGAACGCACGGCCAGATGCTCGCCGTCAACGTCTCCTGCCGCGGCTTCAACCTGTGGGCGGGCGGCGAGATCACCACGATCGGCCAAAAGATCCTCGTCGACGCGCGCAAGATCCTGGAATCGCGTGGCGCGCGGATCATCTACGGCGACAGCATCATCGGCCCACGGTGCGTCGTGGTCCGGGACCCGCAGAAACGGGTCCGGGTCCTTCCCATCGAGCGCCTCTTCGACGCCGTGAAGGGTCGGCGTCACGTATGGCACGGGAAGGAAGCCGTTACCGGGGATGGTTGGGAAGCCCTATCGTCGAAGGTGGACGGGCCCGTAAGACAATCCACGTGGAGCCCACTCGTCCGGGTGATCCGGCACCAGGCGGAGAAGCGGATCCTTCGTATCCGCCAAGCGCAGGGCGAGACCATCTGCACTGAAGACCATTCCGTCATGGTCGACCAAGGCGGCCGCATCTCGAGGACGCGACCCCAGGAGGTGGCGGCCAACGCGACGCTCGTGCGGGTGCCGGTGCCCAAGAACGCGCGCGATGACGTCATCGACCTCGTCGAGTACATGGAGCCACTCGCACGCGACTTGGATGCAAAGCTGGGTCCGCCCATTCGAAACGGCCATCGCTCGACGCGTCCACGCTTTGGCTTTGATGATGAATGGATTTGGTTCAGCTCCAATCGACGGCCCAAGGGCAAGCTCAAGCGTTTCATCCGGCCCAAGACACGAGAGTGCCAAGCCCTATGCCGGGTGCTCGGCGCCTATATCGCGGAAGGGTCCGTCAACTGGGGACCCCGGCAGGGTGCCTCCATCGCATCGTCGAACATCGCTTGGCTCGAAGGTTTGAGGGCGGACCTATCGGTCCTCTTCGAAGGATTCGAAATCGGGATCGTGGCATCCAATCCCAAGCCACGGACCATTCTCCTCAAGGACGGCACGGCCTCGACATACCTGGACCAGACGCACAAGATCCAGATGACGAACAAGCTGGCCGCGGTCTTCTTCTGGGCGCTCGGCGGGAAAACGTCGCAGGGCAAGTCCGTTGCGCCCTTCATCTTCAACCTGCCAGGCCACCACCAGGGCGAGTTCATCCAGAAGGCCGTCGATGGCGATGGCTCGTTCAGCACGGACGCCCGCTACACCCGCGAGCACCGACGCACGCACTTCACCTACACGACGAAGTCGCTCGAATTGGCCTCCGGCATGGCCGTCGTATTGTCGCAGATGGGATACGACTACGGTCTGCGCCATGACGTGCGCAAGGGCACGCACGTGCTCTTCACCCGCGACTCGAAGAAACCGAAGAACAACACGGTGTGCGAGCCGTGGGACTATGAGGGTCCCGTCTATGATCTTGAAGTCGCCGACACGCACACGTTCGTCGATGCGTACGGCCCGATCCTGCTGCACAACACGGATGGCCTAGATATCGGGTGCAGCAAATCCGGCAAGAACTTTCCCGAAATCTCAGAAGCACTCGGCATGGAGTATGCGCCCGGCGGGGCAGATTCATGGTACGTATTCCCCGATGACGCGATTGCTGCCATCAAGGAAGCCAACGACCAAATCCGGAAGTTTCTCAACTACGAAGCCTTCGAACTTGAGGCGGAACATCACGACGCCAAAGTCTACGTCGTCCACAAGAACTACCTCATCTTCGACGTCAAGAAGGGCCGCCTCGAGATGGCGACCAAAGGCAACAACTTCCGCGGCAGCGACAAGGCGCCCCTCGCCCCGAAACTCCTGGCCGTGATCATGCGCAACGCGCTTCGGGACGTCGTCGAGTGGTCGGACGAGGAGCAGGCGCGCGAGGCGCTCAAGGCCGCCATCAAGAAGTGGACCCGCGAGGCCCTCAAGGACTTCGACGTGACCAAGGTCGACAAGGCGGACCTCACCCTCATCCAGGTCGTGCAACCCTCCCAGTCCTACAAGCCGAACCCGGACGGGTCGCCTTCGATGTGGATCAAGCGCGCCCAAGCGCTCGAGAAGGTGACCGGGGAGAAGCTGCGTGCGTCGAAGAAATACCGCTTCGTCGTCTGCAAGCAACCCCTGCCCGGCATCGAGAAACCCTCCAAGGCCGGCATGAAACCCCTCGACTACATGTGGCCGCTCGACTTCGTCAAGAGCGACGCGGAGATCGATCTCGGCTGGTACAAGGACATGATCGAGAAGTACGTCCGGGGCGCCTTCGGCTTCGAGGACCTCGAATTGCACACGCAACGAGGCCTCGACGCATGGATGTGACGGACGCGGAGCGTTGGGCGGACGAGGCGCGACGCCGGCGCCGCACGCGTTGGCGCATCTACGAGGCCGCGGGCGTCGCCCTCTTCATGGTCGTCGTCTTCCTCGCGCTCTGGTGGTACGTCGCCCTGCGCACGCCCTGAGGCGCAACGGTTAGAACGCGCCCGCGCGATGCGACCTCATGCGCGTCCTCGTTCCCTTGGCCTTCACGCTCCTGCTCCTGCCCACCGTCTCCGCCGAAGCCTACATCCACGGGCGCCTCGAACCCGTCTCGGACGAGGTCACGTTGACGCCGGGCGCCCGCGCCCACCGCACGTACGATTGGTCCGTGACCTTCGAGGGGACCACCTGTTCGGCCCCCATCGACGTCGGCGTCGACTTCATCGTCGCCAACACGCTCTCGTTCGCGGGCGCGAACTTCGACCCGGCCGGAGACCGCGCGCACTACCCCGAAAGTTCCGGGACGACGCGGCTCGACATCGACGTCGACCCAGAGACCGTGGGCAGCCCGAGCGGCACGTTCCAGCTCGTGCTGACCCTCAACTCGTGGGACGCCTCCGCATGCGCGCCCACGCCAACGACGAAGACGGAAGGCGCGAACGTGACGGTCCAGGTCGAGGAATCCACGACGCGGAGCTCCTCCCCCGCGAAGCCGACGAACGGGTCGCCCGCCTTCACGCCCCTCCTGTTAGGCGTCGCGCTCGTCGTGGTCGTCGCGAGGCGTCGAAGGGTTCCATAGGAACCCGTCACCGGGAAGGTTTTAGACCGGCTGTCGTTCCTTCGCTTGTTCGCGCGAGGCCGCAAGGGATGCGGCGCCTCGCCGGCCTTGGGCCTCTCGCCAGATTTCTCGGTGGTCACCGGCCGACGACGGCGCGAGCACCCTCGAGTGGCCTTTCAATCGGTGCGGGCGAGCGCGCGTTGCGCGGATGAACGCCGCTTTTCGTCCCACAAGTAGACCGTCACGGCCACGAGGACGATGCCGAGGCCCGCGACCTTGCCCACGGTGAAGACCTCGTCCGTGAGGAAGAAGGACACGATGGCCGTCGCGATGAGTTCGACGCCGATGAGCACGGCGACGGTGGCGGCGTCGGCGTAGCGAAGGCTGAGACTGTAGAGCCAGAGGCTCGTGACGCCTGGGAAGAGGACGTAGAGGACGAGGAGCCCCGTCGTCGGGCGGTCCAAGGGGGCCACCCCGATGCCCTCGAAGGCGAGGGCGCCCACGAGGAAAACGAGGCCGCTCGTGACGAAGGCGGCGAACGTGAGTGCGTTCGGGTTGTGGGTGATCGTCAATCGGGAGAGGTGGATGGTGTACCCGCTCCAGCCGACGACGCCGAGGACGGCCAGGAGGAGTCCCAGGCGCCCGTCGGCGTCCAACGTGACGCCTCCGGGGCTGCGGACGGCGAGGGCGGCGCCCACGAGCGTCACGAGGACGGTCGGAAGGACGAGGGGCGAAACGCGTTGGTGCCACCGGAAGCGTTGCCACCCGGCGACGATGAGGGGCGTCGCGTAGACCGTGACCGTCGTGATCGTGGGGGGCAGGTACTTGAGGCTGGCCAGGTACGGCACGAAGGTGAGCGTGAGCCAGAAGCCACCGAGGATCCACACCTGGACGTCCCGCCCGACGAGTTGGAGGGCCTCGCGGCTCGTGCGCCAGCCGAAGAGGAGGACCATGACGGGCAGCGCGACGATGGTGCGGATCGCGTTCAGCGTGAACGGCTCCATCGAGTCAAGGAGGATCTGGCCCACCGGGCTCAAGAAACCGAACGAGATGTAGGAGAGGATGGCGAGGAGGACGCCGCGTCGGGCTACCTTGAGGATGCGCCTTCCCTCGGCGCGCCCAATCGGGTCCGGCTTAAAGGGTTGACGCGTCCGCGACGCGCGCCGCGGTTTGGCGGGCCGGGATTTCCAACCGGTCGCCTAGGAGCCGAATATGTGGGGACGTTCTCGACGCCTCGTGCTCAAGGGCGTCGTGCTCGTCGTCATCGTCGTCCTGGGCGTCGGGGCGTTGGCCGGCCTCGCGGTGTTCCAGGAATCCGGGTCGCACGCGCTGGAGGCGCCGACGTCCGTCGACCACGTGTTCCTCATCCTCCTCGAGAACAAGGACTACGACGTGACGTTCGGGACGAACACGCCCGCGCCCTTCCTGGGCAGGACGCTCGTGGGCGAGGGCCGCCTGCTGACCCAGTACCACGGCATCGGCCATCGAAGCCTCGTCAACTACATCGCCCTCGTCAGCGGCCAACCTCCCAACGCGGCGACGCGCGAGAACTGCGAAGGCTTCGTCGACTTCCGGAACGCGACCGTCGCGGACGGGATCATGCACGGCGACGGATGCGTGTACCCCACGTCGATTCCCACGATCGGCGAACAATTGGAGGCAGCGGGAAAATCGTGGCGCATGTACGGCGAGGACATGGCGAACGCCGAGCCCTCGCGTTGCCGCCACCCGACCGTCGGCCAGGCGGACCCGTGGCAGAAGGGGAACGCGCACGACCAGTACGCGACGAAGCACATCCCGTTCGTCTACTTCCACACCGTCATCGATGACGCCGCGCGGTGCCGCGACCACGTCGTCGACCTCGACCACCTGAAGGACGACCTCAAGTCGTCCCAGACGACGCCCAACTATGCGTTCATCAGCCCGGACCTGTGCAGCGACGGCCACGACGAACCGTGCTTCGACGGTCGCCCGGGCGGCTACGCCTCCATCGAGGCCTTCCTCTCGGAGTGGATCCCACGCATACGCGACTCGCCGGCCTACCGCGAGGGCGGGCTCATCGTCGTCACCTTCGACGAGTCCGAAGAGGTGGCCGACCCACCGGGCGGTCGCATCGGCGCCATCCTGCTCTCGCCTTGCATCCCGGGCGGAACGCGCGACGAGGCGCGCTACGACCACTACGGGCTCCTGGGCACCGTCGAGGACGTGTTCGGACTGCGGCGCCTCGGCCTCGCAAGCGGGACCGACGTCCGACCGCTCGACCTCGGTCCTTGCAATCCGAACACGCCCGGGCAACCTATTTAGGAGCGACTACTTCCCCCGGGCCGATGCAGCCGCCCGAGCCCCGCCTCAAGGAGACGGCGTGGACGGTCGAGCTCGAGAAGCAGGTCGCCGACGAGCTCAAGCGCAAGACCTACGAACCCACGTGGGCCACGGTCACGAAGGAGCCGAAGGTCTTCGCCATCGACACGCCCCCTCCCTACCCGAGCGGGCGCTGGCACATCGGCGCCGTCGCGCACTACGCCCTCATCGACGTCATCGCCCGCAGCCGCCGCATGATGGGCCACCGCGTCCTCTTCCCGTGGGGCCTCGACCGCAACGGCATCAACATCGAGCTCACGGTCGAGAAGAAGTTCAACCGCAAGATGCACACGTTCGAACGCGCCGAGTTCCTCGAACTGTGCCGCAAGGAGATCGACCAGTACGGCCAACAGCTCGTCGACATCGCCCAACGCATCGGCATGAGTTGCGGCTTCACGAGCGCGTACGCGACGGACGCTCCCGAGTTCCGCGCGATGACCCAACGCACGTTCATCGAACTCTGGAACAAGGGGCAGGTCGTCCAGGACCTGCGCCCCAACAACTATTGCCCCGATTGTCGGACGACGATCGCGGACGCCGAGGTCTATTACGAAGAGCGCGACGCCATGCTCTACCACGTGCGGTGGGACCTTGAGACGCCCCAAGGCGGCCTCGACCACCTCGTCATCGCGACGACGCGGCCCGAACTCATGGCCGCCTGCCAGGTCGTCCTCGTGCACCCCGAGGACGAGCGGTACCGGGACGTCGTCGGCGCGCGCGTCAAGATTCCCACCTACGACCGCACGGTGGAGGTGCGGCCCCACCCCGGCGTCGACCCCGCCTTCGGCACGGGCGCGATGATGATCTGCAGCTACGGCGACACGCAGGACGTGGCGATCTTCCGCGAGTTGTCCCTGCAACCCATCATGGCCATCGGCCCCGACGGGCTCATGACGGGCGAGGCGGGACACCTCAAGGGCCAGCACGTGAAGAAGGCGAAGGCCGCCCAGGTCGAGGCGCTCAAGCAGGCCGGCCAACTCCTCAAGGAAGAGCCGAAGAAGCAGAAGTTCCCCATCTGCGAGCGCAGCAAGACGCCCGTCGAGATCATCAACCTCAAGGAATGGTACGTCAAACAGGTCGAGCACGTCGAGGCCTTGCGGCGCATCGCCAACGAGATGGAGTTCCACCCGGCCAAGCACCGGCAGATCCTCCTCGACTGGATCGACACGGTCACGATCGACTGGCCGGTCTCGCGCCGCCGCTACTACCACACGGAGATCCCCGTCTGGTACTGCAAGAAGTGCGAGACGCCCCACGTGCCCAAGCCCGGCCCCTACTACCAGCCCTGGCGCCAGCCGGCCCCTCCGGAGATCGCCCGGGGTTGCACGCAGTGCGGCGCCAAGGAGTTCGTGGGCGAGGAGAAGGTGTTCGACACGTGGATGGACTCCTCGTGCGCCAACCTCTACATCCTCCACTACCACGACGCGCGCGCCTGGTTCGACGCGCAGCAGCCCTGCCACGTGCGACCCAACGGGCGCGACATCATCCGCACGTGGACGTACTATGCGACGCTCAAGAACTACCTTCTCCTGGGCAAGAAGCCGTTCCGGGACGTGTGGATCAGCGGCCTCGGCATGGACGAGAAGGGCCGCAAGATGTCCAAGTCCTTGGGCAACGTCATCGACCCCGACGAGGTCCTCAAGGAGAGCGGCGCGGACGCGTTCCGGTTCTGGGCCGCGAGCGACTGCACGACGGGCGACGACTTCCGCATCTCGAAGGACCGCATCGCGGGCGCCCGCAAGTTCCTGAGCAAGCTGTACAACGTGACGCGGTTCGTCTCCTCCTTCCCCGAGCAGGAACGTCCGAAGGACCTGCACGCGACGGACGAGTGGATCGTCGCCGAGCTCAACCGGATGGTCCGCGAGGCGACGGCGGCGTATGAGGACTACAACTTCTTCACGGCCGCCAACCGCTTGCGCGACTTCGTCTGGAACCTCTTCGCCCCCCATTACGTCGAGATGGCCAAGCGGCGGGCGTACGACGGCGACGCGAGCGCGTCGTGGACGTTGCACCACTGCCTGCGGTCGATCCTCCTCCTGCTGGCCCCCGTCTCGCCGTTCCTGCCGTACCTCGCCTGGCGCGAACTCTATGGCGGGGACGTGCACCTGGAGCAGTTCCCGAAACCCTTGGCGGGCGTGGACGAGGGCGTCATCGCGAAGTCGCCGCTCATCGAGGCCTTCAACAGCGACGTGTGGCGGCGCAAGAAGGAGAAGGGCGTCTCGATGAACACGCCCATCGAAGGCGTCGACGTGCCCGAGGAGCTAGCGGCGTTCCGCGAGGACTTCGTGGGGATGCACCGGTTGCAGGTCGGGGCCGCCCGCTAGGCGCCGCCTCCGCCCGTCAGGGCCATCAGGGCGAAGAGCAATACGAGGCTCGCCCAGGCGCCGAGCATGCCAAGAAGGACGAGCATCGCGAGGCCGAGTGCGCGCGGGCGGGTCAGCCAGCCCCAACAGGCACCGGCTGCCGCGCCCGAGACCAGGGAGAGGAAGGCGAACGTCGGCGGCCCCTCCATGCCTTGGCGGCGTTCGACCCAATCGAAGAGCGCAAGCGTGAGACCCAGGCCGAGCGTAAAGGCGCTCATCGACGCCCACTCGGGAGGGGTTGCGCCGGGCGCCGCGCGGCGGCGACCGAGCCAGGCGGCGACACCCAATAGCAGGAAGCCCGCGAGCAGGCCCAGGTTCCACACGGCCTCGCCGTCTCTGCCCAGCCCAGAGAGCCGCGCCGAGGCCATGGCGAACGCAGGGAACGCGACGAAGGCCAAGATCGCGTACGTCTCGGGTCGCCGGGGCCATGGCGGCGCGGTCCTTTGCGTGGCCACGCGTGGGCGGCGCAGCCACCGGATTCCGGCGCTCGTGAGAAGGGCGAGGCCAAGGACGAGGAGAACGAGCGACGTGGGCAACCAGATGCGTTCGGGGATCTCGGCGTCCAGCGGGATGAGCCATCTCATGTAGAGGGCGACGGCGTTGAACGAGAGGATTCCGAGTCCAAGGGCGACCTGGGTCTGGGGGTCCCGCCAGTTCACGCCTAGGCAACGAGGGACGCCCTAGAAAGGATGCGCATGGGTGAAAAAGAGGGGACGCGCCCGTGGGGGGTGGCTCCGCGGGCGGTCCCGTGTGGGGTGGGGTACGTCCTGGGGTGGCTAATAGGGAAAGAGGGTCGGCCGCGTCGGCGCCGAAGGTGGCGCGGACGACACGAGCGACCGACGCTTCGTCGAGTGCAGGCGGGTGCGAAGGTCCGTGAGGTAGGCGGCCTGTTCGAGCATTCGTGCCTCGTCCGCGTTGTTGATGGGTCCTGCAACGTACATGGGTTCACCTGTTGGGAGGTCCGCCGCTAGTGGCGGATGCCTCCCGCGACTTGACCGACCGCGTTCACGGCGCCCGAGACGCCGCCCGCGCTGGCGGAGGCGGCTGCGGAGGCCGTGAGCGAGGCTTGGACTTCGAAGTGTTCGACGGCGTCCACGGTCGACTCGACCTGGCCGTGGAGTTCGCCGGAGGCCTGGACTAGGCCGTTGAGGGTCGCCTCGATGCGCGCCTTGACCTCGCCTGCGATGCCCGTCGTGGCCCGCAGCGTCGCGCTGAGGGTGGCCTCGGCGGAGGCCGTGAGGCTCGCGGCGGCGTCGAGGGCCGAGTGGAGTTCGGCTTCGGCGCGGGCTTGCGCCTCGATGGCGGCCTGGACGCTCGCCTGGATATCGGCGCGGGCCTGGGCCTCGATGGCGGCCTCGAGCTTCGCGGAGGCCTCGACGGTCTGTCGGACCTGGCCTTCCAGGCGGGCGCGCGCCTCGGCGGCGGCCTGGATCATGGCGTGGGCCTCGGCCTCGATCTTGGCGCGGATGTCGCCCGAGCAGTGCTTGGCGTACTCGAAGAGCATGCGCGCGTTGGCCTCGATGGTCGCGACGGTCTCGAGGGCCGCGGAGAGTTCGGTCTGGACATTGAGGTTGGCGGCGAACGTGGCCTGGACGTCGCTGCGCAGGCCCGCGTCGATGCTGCCGCCGGCGGCCGCGTTGGCTTCCGCGTTCGCGGAGGCGTCGGCCTTCATCCCGAGCATCGTGTGGAGGATTCCGTTGACGTCGACGTCGCCGACCGTGCACGCGGTGGCGATGCCGGCGCCGCCCAGGAGGAACGTGAGGGTTCCAAGCAGGGCTCCGACCTTTGACTTGTGGCTGTATGCGTTCGTGGGGCTCACCGCAGCCACCTTCGGGGCGAGGAATATTAACGAGATTGGATGCGCCTGAGAAGCGAGCAGCGGCGCAAGAAAACAATCATCGTTGGTAGGAATCGTCCGAGAAAGGAGCCACGCCGGGCGGGGCGCACCGGTCATGGAAGAAGCTGGAGGAAGGAAGGGGAGGAGATCCGCGGGCGTTCCAAGCACCCGCGGGGCCGGGGGGGTCCGGTTTCCGTTCAGAGGCCCTTGCCGCCTGCCTGGCCGCCGGTGGCCGCTTGACCGATCGCTTGGCCGAAGGTTCGGCTCTGGCTCGTCGCGTAGCCCAGGTCGTTGACGCGGAAGTACGCGTCGCCCTCGAGGAGCACCTCGAGCATGACCTTCGCGTGGGCCGACCACTGGACCATGTACGAGACGGAGGCCGAGAGGTGGGCGCTGGCCTCGGCGGTCGCCCGGATGGCGAACTGCGCCTCGGCCTGGATGGCGGCCTTGGCCTGGACCGAGTATTCCAGGGCGGCCTTGGCCATGATCTCCAGGGTGGCGCGGGCGCCGGCATCGACCTTGGCCGCGAGCGCGAGGGCCGCGTTGACGTCGTCCGTGGAGACGAGGGCCGCGTTGCAGCCGTCGTGGAGGGCGCCCTCGAGCTTCTTCTGGCTCGTGTAGGTGGCGTAGCCGGCGATGTCGGCCTGGGCGTTGGCCCACCATTCGAGTTGGGCGCGGACCTTGTACTCGAGCGTGGCCGAGGCTTGGATCATGAGCTCCGCCTGGGCCTGCACCTTCGCGCGGGCCTCGGCGCTCAATTGGTAGCTGTACTGCAGCATGAGTTCGGCGTGGGCCTTGATCTCCTGGCTCGCGGAGAGAGCGGTCTCGAGCTCGTGGCGCACCTGGACGTTGAGGTTCGCGCCCGCCGCGACGTCGGCGTGGAGCTGTTGCGTGGCCTCTCCGGCGGCGCTCACGGCGCCGCTGGCCGTTCCCGTGGCCGAGCCGACGACGTCGCCCGTGCCCGAGCCCGAGCCTCCGCCGCCGACGTTGATGAGCTTCTCAAGAACGTCACTGCATTCGCATGCCGTCGCGACCCCAGCGATGGAGCCGACGACGAGGAGCGTCCCGACGACGCTCCAGATCGTTACCTTCCGAACAATTCCCGTTGACATGGGATACATCCCTGTTCATCCCTCGTGGAGGAACCAACTTAACCAGATTGGATTTCCCCGAAAACTGAAAACGTCACTTCACGCCAGAATCCAAGGCATTTGGAATCATTTCACCGCGCCGTCCAATCGTTTTACTCAATCGTCTACGGCAATCGCAGTTCTCGGCCGCTGCGCCTCATGCGCACCGTGTACAAGGTGCACGTCCTCACTTCACCTGTGCATCCAAGCCGGGCGTGCACGGACCTCACTTCACGAGGGCATCCAAACTCCTTAATGACGCTCGACGAGAAAGGTCAGGTCCGACATGATGCGAACGTTGGTCACGCGCCTCGCGCTTCTCTTGCTCGTGCTCCTGGCGCCCGCCGCCTGCGCGCGATCCATCGAGATCGAGGCCTCGCAGCAGGCCTCGCAGGACGCGGCCGACCTCGCGAACGTCGAGGACGTTTCCCAGCCGCCGACCCTCAACGTGCCGGCGGGCCTCGGACTCGACGCGGACCCGCCGGACGCACTCTCCACGCAAGCCGACGAGCCCGCCTCCCAGGCCGGGGCCCCGCAAGAGAGCCGATGGACCGCTCTCGCGCCCGAGGCGCAACGCGCCGCCACAATCGCATCCGCAGGAGCCGGCGCCGCCCTCGTCCTCGGCCTCCTCGCGCACGCCCTCGGCGTGCCGCTCTTCAGCCGCATCCAATCCAACCACCTGCTCGACAACGGCGTGCGCCAACGCGTCCACGACATGATCGTCGCCAACCCCGGCATCACGATCAAGGAGGTCTCCGGCCTGTGCGCCATCGGCTGGGGCACCGCCGTCTACCACCTCAAGCGCCTCGAGGGCGAACGCCTCATCGTGAGCGAGCGCAACCGCCAGTTCCGCCGCTACTACAAGAACGGCGGCGGCATCGTCAACGAATCCAAGGCCGCCTTCGGCGAACTCAAGCACCCGGTCACGGAACGCCTGGCCCAATCCATCATCGCCTCGCCCGGCAGTTGCCAGAAGGACCTGTGCGAACGCGTCGGCGTGAGCGCGCCCGTCGCCCACAAGTATCTCTCGCGGCTGGCGAGCGCGGGTCTCGTTTCGATGCAGCGGGAGTGGAAGACGGTCCGGTACTTCGCCACGCCTCGACTCGAGGACCTAATCCTCATCACGAAGCCGACCCTCGCACCGGTCGCCGTCGCCGCGTGAGGGCACTAAACGCTTTTAGGCGCGCTCGGATGGGCGGCGCCACGTGCAACGTTTCCGCCCCATCGACGTCGCCATGATGGGCGCCCTCGCACTCATGTGGGGCCTCGGCTTCGTCTTCATCAAGATCGGCCTCGACAGCTTCAGCCCCTTGGCGCAGGGCGCGGCGCGCTACTACATCGCGGGCCTTGTCCTCTTGGGCGTCGCGGTTGCGCGAGGCAAGTCCCTCGTTCCCTCCGATCGTCGGTCGTGGGCCGCCATCGCCGTCGCCGGCGTCCTCAACACGTTCGGCTACACGGCGCTCCTCAACTGGGGCGAACAATACACGTCCGCGGGCATCGTCGCGGTCATCGTCGGCCTCAACCCCGTCATCACGACCGTCTTCACCCGCGCCTTCCTGCCCCAGGACCGCGTCGGGTGGGGCGGCCTCGTCGGCCTCGGGCTCGGCCTGGCCGGCATCGTGACCCTCGTCGGCCTCAAACCCGGCGACCTCTTCGACCTCCAGGGCATCGGCGAGCTCGCCGTCGTCGCCGCCATCGCGAGCTGGGCCCTCGGCAGCGTCATCGTGCGACGCCTGACCCACACGATGGACCTCTTCGCCTTCGTCGGGTGGAACATCCTCCTGGGCGGCGTCATCTGCCACGCCGGGGCCCTCGTCTTCGAAGGCGGCGGCAAGTGGGTCTTCGACCGCCACGGCATCGGCTCCATCCTCTACCTCGCGCTCTTCTCGAGCGCGGCGGGTTTCGCTCTCTACTACGCGCTCCTTCACCGCGTGGGCCCGATCCGGACGAACCTCGTGAGCCACCTCGCTCCCATCGTCACGAACGGGGTCGGCATCCTCTGGCTCGGCAACGAACTCGAACTGCGCGCCGTCTTCGCCTTCGTCCTCATCCTCTCCGGTTTCGCCCTCGTCGCGCGCCGCCCCACGCCGCCGGCGACATCCAAAACCGCGTCGGCATATTCGGAGCCCGTCAACGATGACGGCTAGAATCGGTCAACGCCCCAAATCATGTTATATAGGAGGCTCGCGGCTTAGATTCCCGTGCGACCCTCGCCACGCCTCGCAGTCGCCTCCCTCGCCGCGCTCCTCGTGGCCAGCGGCTGCCTCGGATCCCATTCGAAGTCCGGCGGTGCGACGGACCCTTCGACGAGCGCGGGGCCATTGGCGGCCGACTTCGAGTTCGTGCCCAAGGCGGCCAAGCCCGGCCAGGACGTCAAGTTCCTCGACCGCTCCACGGGGCCGGTGGAGGAACACGCGTGGGACTTTGGCGACGCGACGGCGAGCACCGAACCGGAGCCCAGTCACGCCTTCGCGGCTCCCGCCGTCTACCGCGTGACGTTGCGCGTCAAGGACGCGGACGGCAACGAGGACAACATGACGCGCCTCGTTCCTGTGAGTTCCTCGGGCACGGTCCCGACCGGCACGACGGACCCCAACGGGACGCTGCCGTTGCCGCCCGGCTCCATGGTCTTCGACAAACCCGTCACGGTGCGGAGCGCCGGCGGCGGCGAGCCCAGCCTCGCCATCGACGCCGCGGGCGCCTACTACGTGAACCCGCCCGGCGCTCTCTACAAGTCCACGGACGGCAAGTCGTTCGCGGCCGTCACGTACCCGCGCACGATCAGCGGCGACAGCCACGTCGTCTCGGACAAGGACGGCCGCCTGTGGATCAGCGACCTGGAAGGGACGGGAATCGGCGCGGGCCCCGCCGTCGTCCCGCTGCTCGGTCCCTCCTCCGTGTGGACGAGCACGGATGGAGGCGCCACGTGGGCCAAGGGCAACCCGGCGGCCAGCCTCACGCCCTTCAACGACCGCCAATGGGTCGCCGCCACCTCCGGCGGCACGGGCTACCTCCTCTACCGTTCATGCACAGTCCCGTTGCCCATCGGGTGCCTCGCCGTGGGAAGCCTCATGACGAGGACGACGGACGCGGGCCTCACGTGGACGCTCCTTTCCTCCACGTTCGAGTGGACGAGTTTCCCCTTCGCCGACCGCAACGACGGGACGCTATACGTCGTCCAGTCCACGGGGCGCGGCATCAGCGTCGCGACGAGCAAGGACAGCGGTTCCTCCTTCACCGAAGCGACCGTGGCCACGCGGCACACCGACACGGGCGAGTCGTTCGTCGCCGGCGCGGTGGACGACGCAGGCAACGCGTACATCGTGTGGTCGGATGCGGACCGCGGGCAACGTGACATCTACCTCGCGTATTCGACGACGAAGGGCCAATCGTGGAAGGGGCCGTTCCTCGTGAGCGCCAGCGTCGGCACCCACGTCTTCCCCTGGGTCGCGGCGGGGGCGGACGGCAAGGTGGTCGTCGCGTGGTACGGCACGGACGTCAAAGGCGACCCCAACACGCTCGACTCGAAGGCCTCGTGGTACGTCAACGTCGCCCAGTCCATCAACGCGCACGACGCGCACCCCGTCTTTTTGCAGAGCCGCGCCGCCGCGGACGCCGTCCACGTGGGCGCGATCTGCACGAGCGGGCTCGCGTGCACGGGCGACCGAGACCTGCTCGACTTCTTCGTCGTCCAACTCACGCCGGACGGGCGCGCGGCGATCGCGTACGCGGCGGATGGATCCACGGCGACGACGAAGACGCTCTTTGCCCTCCAGACCGGCGGACCCAAGAGTCGCTGAAGCCGCGGGCAGAGCGGAAATAGGCTGCGTCCCTCCCGTCCCGGGTGCGCGCGGACCGCCTGGCCCTCCTCCTCGACGCGGCACTCCTCGCCTGTTGCTGGGCGGGCCTCTACTTGGCCAACGTGACGCTGCTCTTGGCCGCGGGCCTCCTCTTCCTCGTCCTCCTCGCGGTTCCCTTCGTCGCCATGACGGGCCGCGCCACGCCGGGCCTCGTGGCCATCGCGGGACTCCTCCTGCTCGTCTCCGCCGGCGTCCTCCTGCCTTTCGCGCTGCGGGCGGCCGGGCGGCGGTTCGAACTCTCCGAGGGCCAACTCCCCGCCCTCGCGTTGCTCTCGGCGAGCGTCGGCGTCGCGGGTCTCGTCTGGGTCGCGCTCTGGCACGCCGTGACCTTGCAGCCTGCGCCCTGGAAGCCGACGGTCTTCGGCCTCTGCCTCTTCTTCTTCCTCCTGCCCGCCTCCGTCTTCGTCCTCGTGGCGGGGATCCGGGACGCGCCGTTGCCCCTCTTCCCGCCCCTCGTCGTCGGCTTGAGCGTGAGCGCCGTGGCCGCGGCGGCGGCGCTGCCCTTCGTCGACACGGCGTTCCGTGCGACGCCGGGCGCGGGGCAACCGTCGAGGGAAGGCGCCATCTGGAAACGCCTTTAACCGGCGCGAGTCTGCGGCGGCCGATGGCCCTCCGCGCCCTCTTTCCCCTCGACGGTTCGCAGGCCACGTTCGACGCCGTCGAGCGCGGTCTCGCGAAGCTGGCGAGCGCCAAGGACGCGCAGGCCACGTTCTTCATCGTGCTGGCGAAGAACGTCAAGAACATGCCGCCCGACGCACGCGAATACCTCGAGGAGGACGAGGAGGACGAACTCTTCCTGGACGAGGAAGAGGCGGCCCGCGTCATCGAGAAGGCGCAAGCGATCGCCAAGCGCGTCGCGTTCGGCAAGACCGCCGGGAAGATCGTCGAGGGCGTCCCGTACGATGCCATCCTCAAGGAGGCGCGGTCCCACGACATCCTCGTCATGCACGGCCTCGACCGCAACGAGTTCGAGGAGAAGATGCGCGGGGGCGTCCTCGAGAAGCTGTGCCGGAACGCCCCGTGCGACGTGTGGCTCGTGCGGACCTCCTGAACCGGCCGCCGAAGCCTTTTTATCCGCACGAGGCGCCTCGCCGGATCGTGCGCCTCCATCCCATCCTCTTCGTCTCGATCATCGTCGCCCTCTCGGGATGCCTTGGCGGCGTCGCGGGCCCCGGAACGGGCGCCTCCCTCGGCCCGGAGGTCCTCGTCCAAGACGCCGACGGTCACCCGATCCCGTTCGCCCAGCTGAGCGTCGTCGCCTCGGGCCTCGTCGTCTCCGCCGCCTCCGCCAACGAGTTGGGTGCCTTCGTGGCCGTGCCGCCCCTGCCGGCCGGGGCGATGTACGCCGTCGGCGCCTCGGGCTACGCGGCGGTCCACTTTGCCGCGGCGCCCCTGCCTCACACGATCACGCTCGCGACGATGGCCGGCTCGACGGCCGGCCCCTTCCTGCGTTGGCTGCCGCCGCTCGACCTCGTGTGCCCCAGCATCGACCCGCCCCCGTACTCGTGCGACCGCTTCGGCGAACCCGTCCTCGAGGTCGCCGGCGACGGGACGATTTGGGCCAGCGCGACGAGCGCCGTCGGTCGGTCGCCGCCCATCTGGACGAGCCGCGACGGCGGCGCCTCCTTCCAGCTCCTCGAAGGCAAGGGCACGGGGCTCGTGCGCGACGCCACGGGCATCGAGGGCGACTTCGCCATCGACGAGGCGGGCAACGTCTACTTCTTCGACATCCTCGCCGGCGCGGCCTACTTCACGAGTTACGCCGCCGATGGGACCCACCGGTGGACGAGTCCCCACGCGTGGAAACCCCTCGTCGACCGGCCTTGGGTGCGCGCTGGGGCCGCGGACCAGGTCTGGGTCCTCTACAACACAGGAACGTCCTCGATCATCCTCTCGAGCACCGACGGCGGCCGCACCTTCGACCTCTTGGGCAGCCACGAGTTCCCGTGCGGGTTGGCCACGCTCGGCCAACACCCGACGCTGCGCGACCATCTGTACGTGGCTGCGACCACGTGCGGCGACGCGCCCATGCTCTGGACGAGCGTCGACGGCGGCAAGACCTGGGACGAGGGTCAGGCCGTGCCGTTGCCCGCGGGCCAGTACGAGCGCCGGCTCATCGACACGTTCCTCGTGCCCGCCGTCGACGAGGCCGGGAACGTCTACCTCGTCTACCCTCACGCCCTCTTCAAACCCGAAACGGACGGCGTGAGTTCGTCCCGCGAGCAAGCGTTGTTCTTGGCCCGCCGCGGCCCCGAGGGTTCGTGGTCGAACGCGGTGCAGATCGCGCCCCCCGCGCCCGCGTACAGCGTGTGGCCCGCCGCGGGCCAAGCGGGCCACGTGGGCCTCGCGTGGTACCAGGCCTCGGGCCGCGTGGAAGACAACGAGAGCCAGTGGCGCCTCTTCACGGCGGCCTCCGTTGACGCCGACGCGGACGCGCCGCACTTCCAGGTCGCCGTCGCGGACCCCGACGTCCTCGCCGAGGGCCCCTTGGGCCGCCAACTCGGGGACTTCCTCGAATCCCGCCTGACGCCGGACGGGCGCCTCGCCGTCGTCTACGCGAAGCAGGTCGGACGCGACGACGCGTTCCAGCCCGCCAGCAGCCAGGACGACCAGGTCCGCTTCGTCCTGAGCCAACCCAGCCTCGACCTCGCGCCGTCGCTCTTCCTCAACGGCCCCCAACCCCGTTGAGCCGGGCCGCGACGCAGGCTGCGTCCTGCACGCGCCGGTCCTCGCCTTTTGCCGCTTTATCGGGGGGCCGGGCCTCGTCGGTTCCGGAACGAGCGCGTTCCCGTGAACATCATGCACAAGAATCTAGGACGACTGCGAACGCTCGGGTTGGGATTGGCGATCTTTGGATTGTTGTCGACGGCGGTCTTGGTGCCTGCGCCGGCCGCGGCCCAGGAGGGCGAGCGGGGCCAGGGTTGCATCAACACGGACCTACTCCAGCTGCAAGGGATCAACGAGAGCCAACTGCTGCACGGCCTGGGCGATGCGGGTTGGGACTACGGCGACGCGCCCGACTCGACGAAGCTCCCCATGACGACCTTCTACACGCCGCCCGGGGCGCCCATCGGGATGTTCCCGACGATCTGGCCCACCGCCAACTCGTTCTTCGGCACGCCCGGCGCCCGACACCAGATCGTGAACGTCGGTTGGCTCGGAAACGACAGCGTCTACCCGCCGGCGCCCAACCCGGCGAACCTGAACATCCTCTCCGATTCGCCGCCCTCGCGCGAATGGGACGCGGACACGTTCCCCGACGCGGACCCGACGACGAACCTCGTGGGCACCACCCCCGACTACGACTGGTACGACGACGGCCTGCGCGCGGGCCTCCTCTTCACGGGCATGCCCGGCACGGTCACGTTCCGCGTGAGCTCGACGACCGGCATCGGCCACTGGTACGTGAACGTCCTTTTCGACTGGGACTATTCCGGAACGTGGGCCGGCTTCGACCCCTTGAACGGCGCGCCCGAGTGGGCCGTCGTCAACATGCCCGTCACCGTCGCGGCCCTCAAGAGCCAATGGTTCACGAGCCCGCCGTTCCTCGTCGGTTCGACGCCGAGCGAGCCCTGGATCCGCATCACGCTCTCGGACACGCCCATCCCCATGGGCATGTACCCCATGGGTTGGGACGGCAGCACGCCGCCGGGGACGTTCGACTTCAACGGCTACCAGGCGTTCGCGTGCGGCGAGACGGAGGACTACTGCGGCAAGATCCGCATCGAATGCAAGGACCCCTTCTACATGGGACCCCGCGTCCGCTGCGACGGTTCGATGGGCTAGGTGCAGGTCCAACGAGGCGCGACGTGCGCCTCGTCTCTCTTCCCTCGCCTCTTCTTTTTGCGGCTTCAGGCGCAGGACCTTGTGGTGCCGGAATTGGCACGGCGGCCGCATGGTCGAGGTCGATGAGGAACTAGACGAACGGCCAAAGCTTGCGGTCGACCTGGCCGCCCCATATGTCCACACTGAGCCATGGCGAGTGCCTCAGCGTAGACATACGACCTCGAGGTGGAATGGGGACCCCTCGCCGCGGCCTCAAACTCGCAGGATGGGCCGTTGTAGTGCCAAATCTGGCACTACGCCTAGGTCTGTTCCAGGTGCTTCAGGATCGTCTCGTACGTTTCCTGGATGGTCTGCTTCTTCGTGTTGAGGATGATGCAGCGCGCCGCCTTCATCTCGTCACGGAAGAACCGCTCCTGGCGCGCGTGGTCGGGCGCGAGGAGGTACGGGTTGTACCACGGCTCGCTGCCGTACGTGCCCCACTTCTCCTTGGGGCCCGCGCCGGGGCGGATGAGGGTCTTGCCCTCCTTGAGGATCTTGATCGCCTGGTCGGGCGTGAGCTCGACCTCCGCAGGGGAGTCTTCGTCGCGGCGCAGGAGCACGATGAGGTTCATGGGGCACGAGTTGAGGATCTTCTCGGGTCCCTTCATCCACTCTCGGGGCAGGATGGCGCGGCTGTTGCCGAAGCCCCAGTAGCAGTGGTCCTCGCCCAGGTCGCGGATCTGGCACTTGGACTTGCCCTCGTGGTGGCACTGGGCGGGGTCCGTGATGACGTTCTCGAGGAGGCACCGGTCGAAGACGGGCCGCAGCCACGCCTCCTCCTCGGCGTTCTCGGTGCGCACGTAGATGCGCCGCTCGGGTTGGTTCACGCGGAACTCCGTGTCCGCGGTGACCTTCGCCGGGTGGCTGATGTAGATCCAGTCGTCCCCGAGGAGCTTGCCCTTGGGGTGCTGGATGATCTTGTTCACCTGCGTCGTCTTGCCCGTGCCCGTGGGGGCGACGATGACGACGCCCTTTCCGCCGACCTCGGCGGCCGCGCCGTGGATGGAATGGGTGTTGAAGTTCCGCTCCAGGATGACCGCGGCCATCCCGAGGGCCCAGCTCTTGCACTGGCCGTAGTATTCCGTGTTGACGAAGACGCTCGTGTTGCGGTCGAGGCAGTAGAACGCGTGGGCGTCGCGCTTGGGGACGCCGCTCACGCTGTAGATGAACCCGTGGGGCTGGACGGTCCCGTCGTTGGCGGCGGGGTACCAGTTCTCGACCCAGAACTCGTACTGGTGGCGCGAGTTCGTCGTGAGCCGGATGACGATGCCGTTGATGTTCGCGTCCCACACGTACGTCTCGTCGTGCTTGAGGACGGGCAGCACTTCGCCGAGCAATGCGTCCAGGTCGGCCGACTTGAGGTCCTTCGTCGAACCGACGCGGCCTTGGCTCGCGGTCACGTAGTTGTTGAGGCGCGGCCGCTGCGTCTTGGGGGTCGTTTTCACGACTTCGGTCTTGGCTTGGGCCATGTCGACACCTTGCGGTGCCGGCCACAAAACCCCGTCATATTTAAGGGGTTGGGGCGACGAACGCCGAATCAGCCGCGTCGCACGGCGGCCGCCTTTCGACGCGGTTTCCTCGCACCGTTCCCGGTGGCTCCGCGGGCGCTCGGTCGCTGGCCCGCGCCCTTGGCGGCGGACGGTGTTTCCATCTCCGGCGGGGCCACGTCCTGCGCGATGACCGGTTGGAGGCCGAACTTGAGCCGCCACGATCGTTGCCCGATCTCGGCGCGGGCCCGCTCGATGGATTGGGAGACCACGTCGCGGATGAGCGCGTCGGTCTCGCCGCTGCCCACGACGTCCACGATGGCGTCGAAGACGCGCGCCTCCATCCGTTCCACGGCGGACCGAACGGGCGAAAGGCGCGCGATTCGCGCCAGTGTTCCCTGTTGGGGTTGTTGTTCGGCGTAGATGCGGGCCAGGATGGTCGCCCGGTTGCGCGTCAACGCCTCGGCCGCCGTCCGGCCGAACTCGGCGCGGGCGAGCTCGCCTTCGACGCGGCTCAGGATCTTGAGGACTACGCGGTCCGAGATCTCCTCTTCCACGGCTTCGACGAGGGCCAGGGCGTTGCGTTTGACGAAGCCGTCGCCCAAGGTCCGGTCCACCATCCGCACGAGCCGCGCGATGAGGACGAGCCAGAGGAACCACGTCAGCACGTTTGCGTATTGTTCGATGAAGAGGACAGGGACCATTGCGAGGAAGTCGAACCATCGCCACTTGGCGTAGGCCCATCCCTGCTGGCGCAGGCCGGAACGCGTGAAGAACTCGAGCGCGAAGGCCACGCACAACCACAGGTCCGTCTGCGCGAGGACCCCCTCTTCGATGCCGATCCGCCCGAAGAGGAGCGGCACGGCCAGGACGGCGAAGGAGGCGATGGAGGCGAGCCACGCAAGCCAATGGAGCCACCGGGGCCGTGACGGCATCGGGGCGGGACGGACCAACGCGCGCGTCCATTCTCCAAACCCGGTCACGGTCCGCCATCAGGCGGCCAGATAATAGTCGCGCGCCCGGGCCTACCTGCGCGCCTTTGAGCACCGGTCGCAGCGCAACTGCGACATCGCTTCCGCCTGTCGCAGGAGGTCCTGGAAGTCGGCGAACTCGAGCCGCACGTCGCGGCTGCACTGGGAACAAGCGCCCCAAAGTCGCAATCGGACGAGCTGGGCCGTCGTGACGCCCATATGACTTCGGGCGAAAACGAGGCCTGCAGGGATATGAGGTTAGTGGAAGCCGAATCGAGTGGGTACCGACCTAGCTACATCCGAAGGCCGGAAACGGCGGCGCGCGCCGCGAGAACGCGCGACTCGGCAAGGCTCATCATCGGGTGGACCGCTCGCCCCCCTGGATGGGATCGACCCCCTTACGCCTGCCCACGTCGTGCGCCACGTGCGGCCGCAACGTGCCCATACGCGTCGACGGTATGGTCGAACTCCGCGCCCTCGCGCGCGACCAGGGTCGGGTCCACTTCTTCTGCTCGGACTGCGCCCGCGTCACCGAGACGCTGGTCAGCTAGCGCGTTGCACGCGCCGTCGTCCTCGGAGCCTTCTTCGTCTCGACGGCCGCGGCATCGGCCGAGAGCCGCGCGCACGCGGCCAGCCATCGCTCGAACCGGCCGCCTAGACGCTCCTGCCACGCGGGCAGGTCGAAGGTGCGCACGAACACGTCGTCCGCGCCCAGCTCCAGCGCGCGCCGTTCCAGGTCGGGCATCGCCTCGAAGACCATGAGGACGAAGCGGAAGGGCGCCGTGGAACGCCGCGCGACGCGGGCCAGGAGGTCGAGGCCCGAGACGGCCGGCATCTCGTGGCCGCACAGGACGAAGAGGGGCTCCCCGTCACGGAACGACCGTTCGATGCGGGCCAGGCCCGCCGCGCCGCCGCGGGCTTCCTCGATTCGGAACCGCTCCGCCTGCGGCAGGTCGGACAACACCAACACGACGAGGCTTCGCGTGCCCGGGTGGTCGTCCACGACGAGGACGGTCGGCTTGGAAGCCATCACAGAGGAATCCTCGTGGGCTAGACGAATGTATGGCGCGGAAACCACGGCCCTAGCGTGGCGCATCGAAGCCCATCGATGCCTCGCGAAGGAAGAAGGACTGCTCGCCCCGCTTCCAGACGCTTCCAAGCCCTTGGCGAGCGAGTCGTTCAAAGAGTTGAAGCGCCGCGGGATCGCTCGCCGCGAACAAGGCGATCTCACCGATGCAATGGGAGCACAGCGCCAGGCGCCGCGGGTCGTTGGCACGACCCAACTCGATGTCCCCGCCTCCCTGGGAGGCGCCGCAGCGGTCACACGCCATGGCCAGCGCCCCCGATAGGGCTCCGGAGGTTTGAAAGGCGGCCGGTCCCGCCCTTGGGCCGAAGAGACAGTGAGGCCTTCGCATGCACGAAGACGCGCGCAGGAAGGCTCACTTCTGTGCGCTCGGCGCGGCGGCCGAGGCCGTGCGGGGCCTCTTGATTGGCGCCGGCTCGGTGAAGACCGGGAGGGTCTCGCGTTTGCCGTCGGGCCCCAGGACCAGCAACGTGCCGTCGGGGAGCTCGCTCCAGTGCTCGATGCCCGCAAAGAGTTGGGGCTCTTGCGTGACCACGTCAGCGCCCTGGTAGCGACCGTGGCCCAGCGCGTAGTATTCGAGCTGGCACTCGCGCGTGCCGCACTCGTCCACGTCGGGTCCGACGCGGCGCAACGCGTAAAGGGTCCGACCGTCCGTCAAGAGGAACGTGAGGCTGCTGTGGGAGTGCTTCGCGGCGAGGCGTGGCAGGACCTGGCGGATCGACCGGGCCATGTCGCCCGTCCGTTCGAAGTCGTGCAGGATGTGCAGGAAGAACTTCTCCGAATCCGTCTCGCCCTGCGGCGTCATGCCCGCGGGCGCCTCGACGCCGTGGACGGTCCCGTTGTGCGCGAACGCCCAACCGGCGCGGACGAACGGGTGGCTGTTCTCGAGGCGAACCGAACCCGCGCTCGCGTTGCGCACGTGCGCGAGGAGGAACCGGTCGCCGGGGACGGTCTCGGAGCGTTCGACCGCGCGGCGGTACTCGGGGTCCTTCGAGGCGTCCAAGGGGCTTCGCCCCGCGTGGGCCATCTCCTGGATGAGCGTGCCCGCGATGCCCCAACCGTCGCCGTGGGAGCGGTCGGCTTCGGGGCCGTTGAAACTGCGCGCGGCCTGCATCTGGAACCCGAGCAGGACGTCGCGCCGCACGCCGCGGTCCGCGCTGCGAACGGCGAGCATGCGGCACATGACGGGTCTCTACGGTCCGCCGCCCACTTAGGGTTTGCGCCGGCGGCCGTTGGGCTCAGGCGCCGCCGTCAAGCACGGCGTGCAGTCCCCACGCGGGCTCGAGCACGTAGACGCCCGTGTGCATGTCCGGGACGACGACGTAGCCGCGCTGGTCCCACGCGACGCTCCAGGCGAACGGCACGAGGGGCACGGGCGTCTGCACGAAGTTCGAGGGCGTCACGTTGATGTCCTTCGAGGGCTGGTAGGCGGCGAGGATCGCCGGCTTCTCCTGGCGTTCCTTCGTCGAGAGGTCCAGGACCCAGACGCCGCCGTGGTACCAACTCGTCGCAAGCTGGCCCTGGGGCGTGGCGGCCATCTCGTGGACGCTGAAGGTGTAGCTGTTCCACGGCACCATGCCGGCAAACGGCGGCTTCCATGTGCTGAGCTTGACGGGCTTGGCCGGGTCCGTGATGTCGACGATGGTGATCGCGTCGGGGACGCCGCCCGCGGGGTTGATGCCCGTCTCGCCGGCCAGGGCGAGGAGCGCGCGCCCGTCGACGAGGTAGGGGAACGGCACCTGGTCGTGCCAACCCGTGCCATCCTTCCACGTGCCGCCTTCGAGGACGACGGAGGGCGAGGCCGGTTCGTTCACGTTGTAGATCGCGAGCTCCTTCGTGCCCGTGTAGAGCAGCCAATCGCCTGAGACGGGGTGGCGCATGACGGTGGCGTCGTGCGTGCCCGGGACCTCGGCGACCTGGTAGATGCGTTGCGTGGCGCGGTCGAACTTGAGGATGGTCGTCTTGGCGGTGAACACGTAGTCGGTGCCGTTGATGTTGGCCGATTGGATGTTGTGGCTGCCGGCCGTCTCGACGAAGTCGACGAACTTGGGCCGGGCCTTGTCCTTCACGTCGAACACGCTCACGCCGGCGGGCGAGGACGTCTGGCCGGTGACCGCGTACGGGTCGCGGCAGGTCCCGCGGCCGGGGCTCCCGGCCGAGTTCGGCGGACCCAGGACTTGGCAGCCGTAGAAGAGGTAGTCTCCGTCGTCGCTGAAGCGCGCGGTCCAGCCGTCCGCGATCGTCGGCCAGTACGAGACGGGTTTGGGATGGGCCGGGTCGCGGATGTCGACGATGACGAAGGCCGGGCCCTGCTCCATGCCCGGGACGACCGCGTAGCCGTTCCAGACGTCGATCTGCGTGATGCTGCCACGCATGCCGGGCGGCAGGATGGCGCCGACGCCCGTGTGGCCCGTGAGGGACAACCCGTGGCTGTCCGTGTGGAGGGCCGGGACCTCGTGGCCCGCATGGTCGGGGTCCACGATGGTGGAGAAGTCGAACGAGGGGATCTCGGGCACGAGGGGCGGGAAGGGGTTCACGAGGACGGGCGCGACGTCGTTGCCGGGAGAGACGGGTGGCGTGTCACTCATGCAGCCGGCGAAGACGGCCACGGACAGGATGCCTACGAAGAGCCCAGGTACGACGCGCATGAACCCACCAAGCCGAGGAACCAGCGAGCGCCGTAACACCCTTAAAACCCTTTTGCGGGCCGTGGCTCCGACTTATCGAGAACGGCGCCTAGAGGCCCATCCCGAAGTCCTGCATGAACCGGTCGATCCGGTCGAGTTCGCCCAGGACGCGTTGGCCTTCGCCCGTGATGGAATACACGCGCCGGTCGCCCTCGGCGCCCTCCGTCACCCAGGCGCGCCCGACCACCTCCTCCAGGTATTCGTGCAACCGTTCGTGGCTCAGGTTCGCCAGGAAGAGCAGGCGCGTCGTGCCGATGCCGGGTTCGCCCTTGATGGCGCGCAGGAGGTCGAGGAGGATGCGGTTGCGGGAGCGGTACTCCTTCGCCATCTACGAGGGCCACCGGGGTCGGGCGATCGAGTGCCACAAGAGGAGGTATCCGAGCGTGCTGGGGATCTCGCCGATGGGTGCGCGCGGCGTCAATGGTTGGTAGTCGAGGAAGAACGCGAAGTGGCCCAAGAGGAGGAGGAAGAAGCCGAAGGCCGTCTGGAGGCTGCCGCGGCGGGCGCGGGCGATGTGGTTGAGGCCCGCGTGCAGCACGACGAAGAACATCTCGAGGAGGACGAGCGACTCGAGGAGGAGGCCCGAGACGAGGAGGACCGGCGTGAGGACGGGCGTCCAACGGAAGGGGTGGCGGCCGAAGCTCGCGAAGACGAAGGCGAACCCGCCGAGCGTGGCCAGGTAGTACGCCCAGAAAAGGACGTCGAAGGCATCAAGGGACCCCTCGGGCAGGTCCGGGGTCGACCAGACGGTGTACTCGAGGGCGACGGCCACGACGTGGCTCAACCCGAGGAGGAGGAATCCCATGGCGAAGCGGCGCAGCGGCGCGTCGCTGGTCATGCGGTGCGCCGTCCATGCGGAGCGCGCGACGAGGCCGATCAGCAGGATGTCGATGGCGTGCGCCGCAAAGATGAGACCTTCTTGACCCCACACCACTCGGCTTCCCCGTCCCCACGACCCGCGCCGCCTGCTTATAGGCGCCTGGACGAATCGTCCAGAAGAATCGTTCCCGCCGCATATTAGGCGCCCCCCTTATAGGGGAAGAGGGTCAACGCATGCCGAGCTCCAGGTCCAAGGCCATCGCCCTCGCCGCCGTCCTCATCCTCGTCAGCGGCGCCTTCATCGCCACCGCGGCCGCCTCCACGACGAGCGCGCTCGCGCCGTTCCGACGTGGCGACGCGTACGGCCTCGAACGACCCCTCAGCCGCTTCGGCGTCGCCCTCGGTGTCATCGTCGGGCGGGCCGTCGACGGCGAGCCCTCCCTCGTCCAGGGAGCGACCGTGACGGTCTCGCGCACCGGCGTCGACGCCACGCGCGAAAAACAGACCGACGAGAAAGGCCATGCCATCTTCCAACTCCCGCGAGGCCCCTACCACGTGAAGGTGGCCGTCGGCAACTGGTCCGCGAGCCAAGACATCGTGCTCGCGCAAGGCGAACGCCTCGCCGTGTTCTTCGACGAGGCGGGCACGGCCCACTGGCGCCACTTCCAACACGGCGACCTGGAACGCCTGGGCGAGACGCACACGCTCCTCGTGCGCGTGGGCCAGCGAAACGGATCCGGGCTCTCCCCGATCGCGGGCGCACAGGTCCGCGTAGAGCGCGTCCTCGTCGACGGCGAGCGCGCGCCCGTCGAGGCCCACGAGATGCGGACGGGACCGCGTGGCGCCGCCGTCTTCGAGCTTCACAAGGGCGTCTTCGACGTCGAGGTCTCGTGGCAAGGCCAGACGGCGACGGCCCGCGTCGTCGTACGTGAGGATTCGCGCGTCTTCTTCGTCGACGACGAGTCGGGCCTGCACCCCGCGAGGACCGAACGGGCCACGACCCGGGCCCTGCGGTGAGCACGACCCCGCGGTTTCCGCGGGGCATCGTTAGTGGCTTCGGGCCACGGCGCTCACTCTTGACTAATAGTCCAAACAGAGCCCGCGCCTACGTTCATATAGGGGTCAGGAACTCCACGGGGCCGGGTTCTTTCATGAGCCGCCGGCCGTTCCAAAAGGTCCTCGGACGCACTCCCCAAGTGAAGATCCTCGACTACCTCGCCCAGCGCAAGAAGCCCGCGAGCGTCGTCGAGATTCGCAAGAAGATCAAGGTGCACTACATCTACGCCACCAAGCTCGTCAACGGCCTGGAGGCCGCCGGGCTCCTCCAGGGCAAACGGGAGGGTCGCAAGCACCTCGTCTGGCTCGACGACCGCAACGCCTTTGTGCGTTCGGTCACCACGAACGGCCGCAAGGCCTAGCTAGAACGTCACGACGAGTTTCCCGAAGTGGCCGCCTCGCTCCAGGAGTTCGAAGGCTTCGCGGGCCCGCGCGGCCGGATAGACGCCGCCCACCGCGGGTTTGAGCCTGCCGCTCGCGACGAGGTCCATGGCGCGCCGGAACTCGCGCACGTTCCCCATCGTAGACCCCAGCAGGCGTACCTGTTTCCAGAACACGTAGCGTAGGTCGAGTTCGACCTGTTGCCCCGACGTCCCGCCGGGGATCGTGATCGTGCCGCCCTTGCGCACGGCCCGCACGGAGGCGTTGAGGGTCTCCTTGCCGATGGCGTCGACGACCAGGTCCGCGCCGCGGCGCTCCGTCAACTGCCACACGCGCTTGCTCCAGTCCTCCTTGCGGTAGTTGACGAGGTCCGTGGCGCCCAGCGCCTTGGCGCGTTGCAGCTTCTCGTCGGTGGAGCTCGTCGCGATGACGCGCGCGCCGCAGAGGGCCGCGATCTGGATGGCGGCCGTGCTGAGCCCGCTGCCGGCCCCCAGCACGACGACGACGTCGCCCGGCCTCGTTTCGCCCTTCGTGACGACCATGCGCCAGGCCGTCTGGTAGACGAGGCTCGCGGCCGCCGCGTCCTCGTAGGTGAGCGAGTGGGGGATCGGGTAGAGGTTGCGGGCGGGCACGACGACGTACTCGGCCATGGCGCCCGGCAGGTGCTCGCCGAGGATGGCGTAGCGGTCGCACTCGGATTCCTCCCCGGCCACGCAACGGGGGCACGTCCCGTCGTACATGCCCGGATTGAATGTCACCCGGTCGCCGACCTTGTGGCCCTCGACGCCCTCGCCCAGTTCCTCGATCGCGCCGGAGGCATCGCTGCCCAACACGTGAGGCATGGTGAGCGTCAGCCCCGGGATGCCCCGCAGCGTGTAGAGGTCGAGCCGGTTGAGCGCCGCGGCCCGCACCCGCAAGACGACCTCGCCCGGCTTCGGCTTGGGCGCGGGCAAGTCAACGAGTTGGACTTGGTCGACGCCGCCGTGGTTCTGGATGGCGACGGCCTTCACGGCTGCGCCCCAGTGTGGGCCCGCCTTTAACGGTTGGGCTCAGCTGGCGCGCTTGGCGCGCTTGCCGCCGATCGTAATCGCCAGTTCGCTCGCGGCGGCCTCGATCTCGGCGCGCAGGGCCTCGACCTTGTTCGGCGGCGCGTTCGACGTGAAGTAGAGTGCCAGGTTGCCGGGCAAGGGCGCCATGGCGATGGAGCCCTTTTCGTAGCTCGCCACGATGGAGCGAGGCGTGCCATAGCCGAGATGGCTCGCGACCGTGGACAGCATCATCTGCACGGTGCCGGCGAGGACCGCCGTCACGTCCTCCGCGCCCGAGTTGTCGCGCACGTGGCCGTGGATGAGGGCGCCGTCGGTCCCGACGATGCCGACCGTGTTCACGAGGTCGCTCTCCTCGAGGATGGCGCTGATCATCTTCTTGATCTCTTGCGCCCGGGCCGAGACGTCCCCGCTCGACTTGGGCGTGGCCTCCACCTGCGGCGTGGGCTCGCTCGAGACGACCTTGTGGACGGCCTGGCGCAGCTTCTGCGCGAAATCCGGCTCGTCCTTGCTCACGAACTCGCGCGCGCCCAAAGCGAGGGAGCGGGCGACGATGAAGTGGCTGCCCATGCCGCTCGCGACGATGACGGGCAGCGTCTGGTGGACCTCGCGCAACCGGGCCATGACCTCCGTGCCGGTCAGGTCGCCCAAGCGGTAGTCGAGGACGACGCAGTCGAACCGTTCCTCCTTGGCTTTGCGCACGCCCTCCATGCCGGAATCGACGAACACGACCTGGGCTTCGGACTTGAGGGCACGTTCCATGAGGAGAGCGTCATCCGGATTGTCCTCGATGACGAGTACGCGCAACGGTTTGGGCATGCGAACGGCCATCCAACCCGGTGCGGCCTATTAAGGTGATGGCGCGGGGCCGTTCAGGACCTTCCCGCGTTCCCGCGGCCGCGTTGCATGGAACCGCCGCTTCGGTCGGCTCGACCAGAACTTTATAGGGACGAAACCAGAGTGGCCGGGCGCATTGCCACCCTTCAAGGTCCACGCCGATTACGCGCCGGCGGGCGACCAGCCTGAGGCCATCCGGAAGATCGCCGACTGGATACAGGGTGGGAACCGGAACCAGACCCTGCTTGGAATCACGGGATCGGGCAAGACCGCAAGCGTGTCCTGGGTCGTCGAGAAGGTCCAGAAGCCGACGCTCGTCATCTGCCACAACAAGACGCTCGCGGCGCAACTCTACGAGGAGTTCAAGTCCTTCTTCCCCAAGAACGCCGTCGAGTACTTCGTCTCCTACTACGACTACTACCAACCCGAAGCCTACGTGCCCCAGACGGACACGTACATCGCGAAGGAGGCCGACATCAATCGCGAAATCGAGCGGTTGCGGTTCAGTACGACGCAGTCGCTTCTCTCGCGCCGCGACGTCCTCGTCGTGGCCTCGGTGAGCTGCATCTATGGCCTCGGAAGCCCGGAGTCCTACCAGCGCGAGGTCGTGATGCTGGACAAGTCCACGAAGATGACCCGCGACCAACTCCTCAAGCGCCTCGTGGACAACCAGTACCACCGCAACGACTTCGAACTCAAACCCGGCGTCTTCCGCGCCCGGGGCGACGTCGTGGACGTCCAACAGCCCGGCGACGACGCCGTCACGCGCGTCGAGTTCTGGGGCGACAAGGTCGAACGCCTGGCCGAGGTCGACCCCGTCACGGGCAAGGTCCTCACGGAACTGGAACGCACGCAGATCTTTCCCGGAAAACACTTCATCGTCCCCGAGGGGCTCGACGCGGCCCTCCAACGCATCTCCGCCGAACTCGAGGAGCAGCTGGCCTCGTTCCGGGCCCAAGGCAAGCTCCTCGAGGCCCAACGACTCGAGCAACGCACGCGCTTCGACCTTGAACTCCTGCGGAACCTGGGCACGTGCAGCGGGATCGAGAACTATTCGCGGCCGCTCTCCGGCCGCCCCGCCGGCGACCCCGGCTGGTGCCTCCTCGACTACTTCCCCAAGGACTTCCTCATGGTCATCGACGAGTCCCACATGACCATGCCCCAGCTGCGCGGCATGTACAACGGCGACAAGGCACGCAAGGACATCCTCATCCAGTACGGCTTCCGGCTCCCGAGCGCCCTTGACAACCGCCCCCTCAAGTTCGACGAGTTCGAACGCAAGATGCCCCAGACGCTCTACGTGAGCGCGACGCCCGGGCCGTACGAACACCAGAAGTCGGGGACGCACGTCGCGGAGCAAATCGTGCGCCCCACGGGACTGGTCGACCCCGAGGTCGAGATCCGGCGCTCCAAGGGTCAGATGGACGACCTGCTCGCCGAGTGCCGCACGCGCGCGAAGGCGGGCGAACGCGTCCTCATCACGACGCTCACGAAGCGCATGGCCGAGGACCTCACGGAATACTACAAGGGCCTCGGGGTGCGCGTCGAGTATCTCCACAGCGACGTCGAGACGCTCGAACGCGTCTTCCTGCTCGAGGGGCTGCGCAAGGGCGAATTCGACGTCCTCGTCGGCATCAACCTCCTGCGCGAAGGCCTCGACCTGCCCGAGGTCAGCCTCGTGGCCATCCTCGACGCGGACAAGTACGGCTTCCTGCGAAGCGAGACGAGCCTCATCCAGACGATCGGCCGCGCGGCGCGAAACGTCCACGGAAAGGTGCTCATGTACGCCGACCAGCTGACGCCCGCGATGAAGCTCGCGATCGACACGACGAACCAGCGTCGCGCCAAACAGATCGCCTACAACGAGGAGCACGGGATTGTCCCGCGCACGGTCGTGCGCGCCGTCCGCAGCCTCGAGGACCAGGGACTGCAGAGCAAGCGCAAGAAGGCCCCCGCCCCGACGCCCCTGCCGTTGCTGCGCAAGCCGTCCAAGGACCTCTCGCCGGAGGAACGCAGCCAGATCATCCAGATCCTCGAGAAGGAGATGCACGAGGCCGCCCGGAACCTCGAATTCGAGAAGGCCGCCCTCTTGCGCGACAAACTCGTCGAATTGCGCGCCTAGACCCCCTCCGGGGGGTAACCCGGCCGATTCAGCGGTAACCGAGCCGATTTGAGCCGTTGTCCCCGTATTGGCCAGAGTGTCGCTCGCCCACGCCCCGGCCGCCGTAGGACTCCACCGCGTCGCGATGCGGTCCCGCCGGCGCGTGGCGACCCAACTTCCCAACCTATACCAATTTAAGGACGGGACGGCATCAAACCGCGCATCAGCCATGGCGCGAGGTAGCGGGAACGGTTCGGACGATATCGCGGAGGCGCTGCGCGCGCTCTTGCGCGCGGGCCTCGACCTCGGCGTCACGGAGGCGGCCCGACGCCTCGTGCAATTGGCCCCTCCGGGCATCAACCGCGGCGACGCGATGGAAGTCGACCGCATCCTCGATGCCGAGCGCGTGCGCGAACTCATCGAGTCCGTGCGCGCCGACCCCTCGGGTCTCCTCCAGCTCGTCAAGGAGGTCTGGAGCCGCGGCGGCTCCAAGGAACGCAAGGCCGCCGCCCACGCCGTGGGCCACGGCCTGAGCCGTCTCGCTCCCCACCGCTCGCTGGGCCTCGTACGCGAACTCGCGGCCATGGCCACGACGCCCAAGGAGGCCGAACTCGTGGGCGAAGAGGCCATCGCGCCCCTGCTCGAGGCCAACCCGCCCTTCTTCGACCGCGTCAAGCAGTTCCTGCAGGAGAACCAGCCCTGGATCCGGCGGGCCGCCATCACGGGCCTCGTCGCCTACGTGGCACGCCGACGCAAGTTCACGGCGCTCGCCCTCGAGGCCGTCCTCCTCCTGGCCGACCGCCACGAGGCCGAGATCCGCAGCCTCGTGAAGCAGGCCCTCAAGGAACTGAGCGCCATCGACTGGAAGGCCACCGCGCGCGCCATCGCCGAGTGGGCCAAGCAGGACCCCACGGGCGGCCGCGCCAAGATCGCCAAGCAGTTCGCCGCCTCCCTCGCCGCCGACGCGCGCCAAGAACTCCAACGCCTCCTCTTCGCGAACCTCGCCCGCTTCGTCGACGCCACCCCCGTGCGAGGACGGTGAGCGCACGGGCGCCCGGCGCGGACCCCCCGAAGGCGAACGCGATTGGAGGCACGCGCTCCTCCACCAGGGCCGCATGACGGCAGAGGCCTTGGAGCCCGAGTCGTGGGAACGCAACGCCCTCCTATGGACGGCCCGGAAGGTCGAACGCGTCCAATCCGCGGTCCGTGGCATCTTCGTCGGCCTGGGGCTCTTCTGGATCAGCCTCGGACTCCTCATCGCGTCGCTCGTCTTCCCCGCCGTCCGCCTCTTCCTGCTCTTCGCGACGGCGGCCGTCGCGGTGCTCTTCGGCGTATGGTTCGTCTCCCTCGGGCTGCGGTTCAGTTCGCGCCTGGGCGAGTCGATTGACCACATGCACGAGATGGCGCAGATGACGAATGTCGAACGCCACGCCCACGTGGCGCGCAAGGTCCGCCGCCGGCCGTCAACGGCCCGCGCACGGCCGAAGGGCGGCGTTTATGCCTCGCACGGCCGCCGCTCCCCCGGCCACCTGGCGGCCCGCACGTACCCCGTCAGTCGCCGTTCGCGCGCGCGCCGCCGGCACCGCGAACAACTGCGCAGGCTCTACCCGTAGGGTCTCGGGCCTCCCGGGGCCCCATCCGCCCTCGGTTCCAGTTTGCGTCCCCTCACGGGTAACCTTTTTTTATGCGGGGCCGTAAAGGCGGAACGTCCGATGTCCAACCAGATCGTCATCCGTGGAGCCCGCGAACACAACCTGAAGGGCTTCGACCTCACCATACCCCGTGAGAAGCTCGTCGTCATCACGGGATTGTCGGGCAGCGGCAAGTCCAGCCTGGCCTTCGACACGATCTACGCGGAGGGCCGGCGGCGCTACGTGGAATCCCTCTCGTCCTACGCGCGCCAGTTCCTAGGCCAGATGAAGAAACCCGAGGTCGAACACATCGAGGGCCTCTCGCCCGCCATCTCCATCGACCAGAAGAGCGTCCACCGCAACCCCCGCTCGACCGTAGGCACGGTCACCGAGATCTACGACTACCTTCGCCTCCTCTTCGCACACATCGGGACGCCCCATTGCCCCGTCTGCGGCGAGACCATCCAGCGCCAGAGCGCGGAGGAGATCGTCAAGCAGGTCCTCCAGCTTCCCGCCGGGACGCGGATCCAGGTCCTCGCGCCCCTCATCCGCGACAAGAAGGGCGAGTACCGCAAACTCTTCGACCAGATCCAGAGCCAAGGCTTCCAACGCGTGCGCGTCAACGGCGACTTCGGCGAGGTCACCGACAAGTGGAAACTCGGCCGATACGAGAAGCACACGATTGAGATCGTCGTGGACCGCCTCACCGTCGACCGCAACGAGACGGCACGTTTGACCGAAGCCATCGAGACCGCGCTGCGGCACGGCGAGAAACTATGCATCGTCCACCTCGCGCCCGAGAAGGGCGAGGCGCGAGACCTCCTCTTCAGCGAGGAGTTCGCCTGCCCGACCCACGGCGCGACGATGCCCGAGCTCGCGCCCCGCATCTTCAGCTTCAACAACCCCCACGGGGCCTGCGAGACGTGCGACGGCCTCGGCAACCGCCTCGAGATCGACGCGGACCTCCTCATCAAGGACCCCTCGCGGCCCCTCAACGACGGCCTCTTCCACCGGGACGTCCTCGGCTACAACACGTGGATCATGAGCACGCTGCGCGAGGTCGGCCGCACGTACGGCTTCAAGGCCGACACGCCGTGGAAGAACCTGACGAAGGAACAACGCGAGGTCATCCTCTATGGCACGGGCGGCCGAAAGGTCAAGATGACCTTCGCCAACGACACGGGCAAGTCCTCGTACAAGTGGGAGGGGTACTGGGACTTCGAGGGCATCGCGGGCCGGATGGAACGCCTCTTCAAGGAGTCCGAATCGGAGGCCGTGAAGGAACGCCTCCAACAGTTCATGTCGACGAAGCCGTGCACCGCCTGCAACGGCAAGCGCCTCAAGCCCTCGAGCCTAGCGGTCACGATCGTCAGCCGCAACATCACCGACGTGACGGAAATGAGCGTCGGCCACGTCCTCGACTGGTTCGAGAAACTCGAGGACAGCCTCACGGAGCGCCAGCGCAAGATCGCGCACGAGGTCGTCAAGGAGATCAAGGAGCGATTGCGCTTCCTCAAGAACGTCGGCCTCGACTACCTCTCGCTCAGCCGGCCCAGCGGCACCCTCTCGGGCGGCGAGAGCCAACGCATCCGCCTCGCCACGCAGATCGGCAGCGGCCTCGTCGGCGTCCTCTACATCCTCGACGAGCCCTCGATCGGCCTGCACCAGAAGGACAACTCGATGCTCCTCGCGAGCCTCAAACGCCTGCGCGACCTGGGCAACACGCTCATCATTGTCGAACACGACGAGGAGACGATGCTCGAGGCCGACTGGATCGTCGACCTGGGCCCCGGCGCGGGCGTCCATGGCGGCGAGATCGTCGCCCAGGGGACGCCGGCCGACCTCCTCAAGCACCCGACGAGCCTTACGGCGCAGTACCTCTCGGGCCGGCAATCCATCCCCGTCCCCGCCCAACGCCGGCCCGGCAACGGCAAGCAGCTCGTCGTGCGCGGCGCCGCCGAGAACAACCTCAAGACCATCGACGCCGCCATCCCGCTCGGCACCCTCACGTGCGTCACGGGCGTGAGCGGCTCCGGCAAGTCGACCCTTGTCAACGACATCCTCTACCGGGCCCTCGCCCAGCACTTCTACGAGGCGAAGGACCGCCCCGGCAAGCATGCGAAGATCGAAGGCGTCGACCAACTCGACAAGGTCGTCGTGGTCGACCAGTCGCCCATCGGCCGGACGCCCCGGAGCAACCCCGCGACGTACACGGGGCTCTTCACGCCCATCCGCGAACTCATGGCGATGACGCCTGCGGCGCGCCAACGCGGCTACGCCCCGGGTCGCTTCAGCTTCAACGTCCACGGCGGCCGCTGCGAGGCCTGCGAGGGCGACGGCATGGTGCTCATCGAGATGCACTTCCTTCCCGACGTCTACGTGCCGTGCGAGGTCTGCAAGGGCAGCCGGTACAACAAGGAGACGCTCGCGGTGACGTACGCGGGGAAGAACATCCGGGACATCCTCGACATGAGCGTCGAGGAGGCCCTCGAGTTCTTCAAGAACATCCCGCAGGTGCGCAACAAGCTCCAGACGCTCTTCGATGTGGGCCTCGGCTACATCAAGCTCGGGCAACCCGCGACGCAGCTCTCGGGCGGCGAGGCCCAACGCGTCAAGCTCGCGACGGAACTCGCACGCCGCGGCACGGGCCGCACCCTCTACATCCTGGACGAGCCCACGACGGGCCTCCACTTCCACGACATCGGCTACCTCCTGCGGATGCTCGGGCGCCTCGTCGACCAAGGCAACACGGTCCTCGTCATCGAGCACAACATGGACGTCGTCAAGACCGCGGACTGGCTCATCGACCTCGGGCCCGACGGCGGCGACAAGGGCGGCCAACTCGTGGCGCAAGGGACGCCCGAGCAGCTCGCGCGGTCGGGCACCTACACCGGCCACTACCTCAAGCGCGTGCTCTTGAAGGGCGAGCGCGAGACGCCCGCGGTGACCGCGGTGGCCTCGCGACGTCGCCGCGCCTAGTTGCGGGAACGCGCCCCGCCCATTCGAAGACCCGCCGCGTGAGACGGCCGTGGGGGAGCTTCGCAAGGTCGGCGGCCGCGACCCATCGCCCCACGCCGCGCGGGGGCGCCTTGGCCTGGACCATCCTCAGGCGCCAACGCTTGTGGCTGAAGTCGTGCACGAAGTCCGGCGCCTTGGTGGCACGGGAGCGTCGCAGCGGAGGCATCCACGTGTCGGCCATGAGACCCGACGTCGCGGGCGCGCGCAGCCAGATCCGGTCGCCGCGGCGGTGGACCACGACGTCCCAGTCCTCGACGGGCGTCGTGCCGGCCTTCGCCCGTCTCGTGAGGGGTCGGTCGCGGCTGCGGCAACCTGGCGCGAGCGGGCATTCCGCGCACCGCGGCTGGCGCGGGACGCAAACGGAACTGCCCAGGTCCATGAGCGCCTGGTTGAGTCTTCGTGGAGAGCCGTGGGCGAGCAGGCGGCGCGCCCACGCGTCGATCCGGGTTCGGCCACGCTTCGAATCCGGGTCGTGGATCCCGAGCAGGCGACCCAGGACGCGTGCCTGGTTGCCGTCGACGCAGGGAACGGGTCGGTCGTAGGCGATGCTGGCAATGGCGCCGGCCGTGTACGGGCCGATGCCGGGCAACGCGTCGAGGAGGGCGGGGTCGTCGGGGACGCGGCCGGCGTGGCGCGTGACGATCTCCTTCGCGGTCCGGTGGAGGTTGCGGGCGCGACGGTAATACCCGAGGCCGCTCCACAGCGCGAGGACGTCCGATTCGGGGGCGGCGGCGAGGGCCCCGATCGTGGGGAAGCGCTGGACGAAGCGTTCGTAGTACGGCAGGCCCGTCTCGATGCGCGTCTGCTGCAGGAGGAACTCGACGAGCAGCGTGTGGTACGCGTCCACGTGGCGGCGCCAAGGCAGGTCGCGGGCGTGCTGGGCGTACCAGGCCTCGAGCGCCGCGGCGGCGCGGACGGGGTCCACGCGCGCCGCAGGGCTCGCTCGCGCCTTAGCTTTTGCCGGCGCCTGCTACTTGTAGGAGAACGTCGAGTCGAGGGTGAACGACTCGTCGAGCGCCACGTCGGGTCCGAGTCCCGCCTCTCCGACGGAGACGGTCAGGGTCGCGATTCCTTCCTGGACCTCGCCCAGGTCGTCTGCGTCGAGCGTCAGGCTGGCGGAGGGCCCCTCGGCGACGAAGGCCTGCTTGCCGATCCAAACCGTGAGCCTCAGGTCATGGATGGGAAGCGGCGTGAGGGTTTGCGTCGCCCGCAAGACGATTGTGGCCGACTGCAGGTGCGGGTGAACCGGATGCGTGAACTTCGAGATGCCATTGCATAGGTCGTCCACGACCGCGGGACCGACGTGGACCGCGCATCCGACGATGCCGTTGTCGCGCTGGACCACGACGTTGTGCACGCGCACGTTCGCCGATTCGTAGTCGCCGCAGGACCAATAGTCCTCGTAGCACGCCCACGCGCGCAGCGAAACGGGACCGTCGGGGAAGGCTCGCGTGTCCCAGTTGATCTTCCAGGCCCCCGGCGTGGCGACGAGCTTCGACTGGTACGAGGTGTAGCCGGCCTGGCTGCTGTTTCCCGAAGCATTGCTCGTCGCGTAAAGGAAGACGCGCACGGGGTTTCCCTCGGTGAACTGGACCGTGCCTTGGACGGAGACGACGAACCGAACGACGTCTCCGGTCTGCGGGGAGGTCAACTCGACGATGGGGATGGCCCGGGGGGGCGGCGGAGTCGACGTCGTCGGCGTGGGCGAGCCGGTCGTGTTGGTGGTCGAGCCGGTCGGGAAGGTCGAGGTCGTGTTGCTGGCGCCGACCTGCGTGCCGAAGGCGAGCGAGGGGTGGACCAGGACGACGCTTGCGGGCGGCGGCGACTCGCCGTCGACGATGTCGCGCGACGTCATGTACGCGTCCTCGTCGACCGAGTAGGCGGCGGAGCCGTCGAAGTCGACGAAGGCCGCCTCGGCGCCCGTGGCGGGTTCGCCCCCGAGGAACGTGTTGAAGTCCGCGTCGTCGCCCATGAGGACGGTGCCAGCGGCCTTGCCCATGGAGGGCGTGAGCCGGATCCACCATTCGAGGTCCCAGCTGCCGACGACGCGTCCGTTCCCGTCGCCGTCAAGGCCCACGAGGAGCGTGTCGCCTTGGTCGTAGACGGCGTCGCCGTTGACGTCGTAGTAGGCCACGGTGTAGGGGCCGCAGCTGACGGCGAGGTTCAGATCGGAGTCGCCGCCCTTGACGACGCTGCCGGCCGGGTAGCTCGCGACGGGCACGATCCGGATGTCGCGGACGCGGACCGTGTCGTTCTGGCCGTGGGTGCCCAGGTAGAAGGCATCGGCGCTCGGGTCGCCGTCGCCTTCGAGGTCAACGCGGCAGATGGTCCAGTCCGGCACGGGGTCCGTCAACGCGGAGTTCTCGGCGGGCGCGGCGGGCAGGAAGAAAACGAATCCCGCGACGAGGAGCGCGGCCGCGAAGGCGGCGCCGTAGAGGGTCTTCGTGTTGGGGGAGCGGGCGTCGGTCATGCCGGTTGGGCGAGCCACGTGACGTAATAAGCCTTCTAGTCACAACGATCGCATTTGGGTGCCAGACGCCGATGGCATCGTCGTCCATCACCGAACGGGTCATGAGGGTACGCCGACGGGCGTGTCGGCCATCAACGAACGGGTGAGCCGCGTGCCCGCGCGTCGGTGGATCGTTCCCATTCGACGCGGTCGTCGACGTCGATGCGCAGGATGCGATGCATGGGCAACCGCGCGCCCTCCGGCAGGTCCAGGAACGACTGTCCGACCGAGAGGACGTCCTCGCCATGCAGCAGCGCCTCGTCGTCGGGAGCGCCGCGGTGCCGGTACCAGATCCGGACGCCGTCGAGGCCTGTGCGGCCCTCGTCCCATTTGAGGCGGTTGAGGACGTCCCGTGGGCTCGTCACGCGGGCACGAAGCGGCCTCGGCCTAAAACTTCCATCGCGACGCGACCAGGTCGAGGATGCCGTTGCGTATGCTCGCCCGGTACTCGGCGGGGTTCACGGGCACGGGAAGGAGGATGACGTACTCGCTATGGAAAAGGTCGGGCGCGGCGATCCGGATGGCATTGGGCGTCAGGAGGAGCTGGGGCTTGTCGATGCCGAGCTCATGCAACGGGACGGTGAGGACGAGGTGTTCGCGTTGGATCTGGATCTCCGCCACGGTCGGTCGTGAGGGCCGCCACTCCGGGGTTACCTCGGCGTCGGCGTCCGGCTTCATGAGCACGGGTCGGTCGCGTGGCCTTATCAGGGTTCAGTATCGCGCGCGAACACGCCCGTTTTGCTCACGCCCGGCAACCCGTGGAAACCCTCGCTCCAAAGGTCCAAGAACGCGCCGAACCTGCGCGCGTCGTGGGCGACGAGGCGGGCGCTTTCCGGTTCCCGGCCGGGATGGGTCGGGAGGAGGCGCAACGCCTCTTGTCAGATGCGTACGCCGAACTCGATGCCGGGAGGTTGCTGCGCGAAGCCCTCAAGCGCCAACGCCACGCCGGGTTCGACCCGCCGCACGACGTCCAGTACGCGTGCGAGCCGGCGCTGGCAGAGGGCCGCGAAGGCCTCGGCGTGAGCCTCGCGACGGACATCTTCGCCCACGAGGACTTCGAGGGCGTCGACGAGTGCACGGACATCTTCGAGGACGTGCTGGCCGAGGCGCTCCTCGCGCGACTGGAGCGGTTGACCAAGAAGTGGCTACGCTCTCACAAGGTCTGACCGCCACTGGGCCTTCTCGGCCCGGCGAAAGTTAGTTAACGCACGCGCCTCCGAATTCCAACGAGGTGTTTTGTGACGAAGACACAAGTGGTTTGGACACGCCGTATGACGGACCGCGGCGACGGTTCGCACGAGCATCGCACGGCCAAGATCGTCGAACTCATGGGTTCGTCGACGAAGAGCTTCGAGGACGCGATTCGTCACTCGATCCTGGACGCGGCGGAGAGCACACGCGGCATCACGGGCGCCCACGTCGAGAACCTGAGCGTCAAGTGCGAAGACGGCGAGATCATCGAGTACAAGGTCAACCTGAAGGTCGCGTTCGGCGTGGAACGGACGCGGAAGCCGTAGTCGGGCGGGCCGCCGTCGTCGGCCGCGTGGCAGGCACGTGCCTGAGGATCCACGCGGCCACCTCTTCCGCCTCGCGCAGGCCGGGCAACTGGCCATCGGGAGCGTGAGGCGTCGCCTCCCACTTGTCCACGACCTCGATGCGGACCGTCCCCAAGCCGCGCATCCGCAAGAGCGGACCGCGGCGCACGGTCACGTGACGCACGCGGGACATAGGTATCCGCGTGACGGCCCGGACGAAGACCCCCTTCTCGATGCGGATCTCCTGCGGCGAGACCTCGAACCGCAGGCGTCCGTACGCCAGGCGCGTCCACACCCAGAGGCCCACGACGTAGCTGACCCACGCGATGAGGCCGGCCGCGACATACGCCGCGAGGATGGGAACGCCGACCGCGCGCAACAGGGCGCCCAAGGGCAGGATGACCGGCCATCCGAGGGCGGGCGCGAGTGCGAGGCCGATGCCGAGGCCCCGCCAGAACCAGATGCCCCGCAGCGACGGGTGGGCGCGCGTCGGCAACGGGAGCACGGTCGGGGACTCGCCGCGCCGCGTTTTAAGGTTCCGTTGCACGGCACGAGGGCGCAAAAGCGTTTCAAGGGTCCGGCGGTTGGCGCCGGGATGCGCACCGCGCTGCTCGTTCTCGTCTTCGTGGTCTCGTGCGGTTGCATGGGGCCGCCGGCGCCCCCGCCCGCCACGGGCGCGAGTTTCGCGGAGGGCTTCGACGCGGCGGAGCACTTGCCTGCGGGTTGGCAAGCGCACGCGGGCCGGTGGGTCCTCGTGGACGAGCCCGTGGCGCCCTCGCAGCCGCACGTCGTCGAGCAACGAGCGACCGTCAACGACACGCGCTCCGACTACGTGGCGCTGGACCACGGCACGTTCGACGATTTCAACGCATCCGCCCGGGTGCGCCTCATGCCCGGCGGCGGCTCCGCGCACGGCGGATTGCTTGTCCGGTACGCGGACGAGGGCGACTACTACGTCGCGCGCGTCAGCCACACGGACGGGAGCCTGCGGTTCGTCGAATACCGCGGCGGCGACGAGGTCCCCCACGCGGAATCGCTGGCTCGCCCGATCCCGCTCGGCGAGTGGATTCTCCTGAGCGTGACCGCGAAGGGCGACGCGCTGACGATGCGCGTCAACGGCGAGGAGCCGTTCACGCTGCGGGACGACACGTTCCGTGTGGGACACGTCGGGTTGTGGACGCAGGACGACAGCATCGTCCAGTTCGACGACGTCCGGGTCGAGAGGGCCCAAGGACCCTACGGCGCCGGCTAAGGCGAGCGCGTGGTGAGCGGCGTCGGCGGCGCGCTCTCCGCCGGGGCTTTTCGTCGATCCACCGCGGGCCGTTCTGCCGTCGTGCCCACCTCGAAGCCGCCCCAGGCCAGGCGTGCGACCATGGCGGCACCCATGAGCCAGAGGCCGCTCCAGACGAGGCCGACGGCCGGCAGGACCTTGACGGTGAGGCTCACGCCTTCGAGGCCGGGGTCGCGGGGCGTCGCCCCGTTCACGTGGTCGGTGAGCGTCTGGCCGTGGAGGCGGACGGCGGCAGGGTAGACGTAGACGTCCTCCGTCGCCAAGCGCAGGACGGTGACGCGCGCATCGTAGTGTCCGGGCGTGCCGTCGCGCACGAGCCAATAGACGAGCGTCGCGTCCTGCACGTAGGCGCCCTCGTGGAGGACGCGCACGCGCGCGTGGACCTCGAGCGGCAGGTCCTGGGTCGGGTCCCGGCCTTGGAAGGACGCGTCGACGGGTTCGAACGTGTAGCCTCGCACGGACTCGCCCGGGCCCGCGTCGAAGGCGGGGCTCGCGTGGGATTCGTACGTCGCGAGGGCGTAACCGGCGAGGCCGAGCGCGAGGCCGAAGTGGAGAAGGTAGACGCTGGACTTGCGCAGGGCGCCCCGTCGCTCCCGGTAGGCCTCGGCGAAGGTGAGACCCGTCGTGCGTCCGCGCATGAGGAGGAGGACCGCGAGGCCGGCGAGACTGGCCAGGCCGTACGGGCCCAAGAGGGGCACGAGGGCCAGTCCGCCGATGCGGGCCGCCGTCGATTGGGGCCGCCCGCGGTGGAGGGCGCCGGCGAAGATCGCGAGGACGGCGAGGAGGCAGGCGGGGATCGCCAACGCCCAGGGCACGTGCCGTCCCATGATGCTGCTGGGCGGGTTCCCCCACGTGAAGAACGCGAGGGCGCCGCCCAGGACCAGGAACAACGAGACGAGCCGGTCGCGCGCTCCGGCCAGGGGCGCCGCGGCGATGCGCAGGAACTTGAGGAGGCTCGCGGTCGCCGCCAGCGCGAGCGCGGGCAGGACGAGCAGGACCGCCCGGTGCGTGGGTACGGCGAAGGCGAGGGCGACCCCGACCGCGCCGGCGCCGAGCGGCCAGGCGAGGGCCGCACGCAGGGAATAGACGCTGCGCAGGAACTGCGTGGCCATGACGAGGAGGATGGGCAACGCGACCCAGGGGGCCCGTGCGTCGAAGACGGCGCGGTCGTAGCCGTTGACGCCGCCCACGTCGAGCAGGAACGTCGCGAGGAACGCGAGGCCGAGGAGAAGGAGTCCCACCGTGACGAGGGGTCCGGGCTCGAGCCACCGTCGCCAACCCGTCGTGGCTTCTTGCGCAGTCGGTGGTTCGGGGCCCGTGAGGAGGACGGCCGCGACGGCTAGGAATCCCAAGAGGACGAGACCGAGGCCGGCCGAGCGGCCCAGCGTCGCCGCGTGGGCGGCCTGGAAGAGGGCGCCGGCGACGGCCACGGGGTCGAGGAGGAGGACGAGGGCGATGAGGATTGCGAGGGCCGCGAGCACGAGGCGGGCGCGGTCACGTCGCGGGGGCGGCCAGTCGCGGGTGCGACCGATGGCGACCGCGAGGAACGGTGCGACGAGGGCGAGCGCGAAGAGCGCGGTGAGGGCCTGGAGGAGGTCGCTCGTGGCCAGGATGTTGAGGAGGCGAACGAGGGGGTCGCGCGCGAAGTTCTTCGACGGATCGGTGAAGGCGTGGACGCTCACCCACAGGCCCGTGCGCGTCGCGATCGTGCTGAAGAGCGCCATGGGCAGGGCGAGGATGGCGAAGAGCGGCGCCGTGGTGCGGTGTTCGCCGCGTTCGTAGTGGTGGAACGCGTGCAGGAGCAGCGTGAGGGGGAACCAGGCGAGGAGGTTGGCGGTCTCGACGGGGTCCCACGCCCAGAAACCGCCGAAGTTGAGGACGTAGTAGGCCCACAATCCTCCCAGTCCCAGGCCGATCGTGGCGAGCAGCCAGTTAATGCGCGCCCAGGGTCGCGTCAAGCGCGCCCACGAGGTGCCGCCGCCCGCGATGTGCGCGAGTCCCGCGGCGAAGAGGATCCCCGTCATGGCGTAGCTGAGGAATTGGATGGGGGGGTGGATGACCATGAAGGGGGTGAGGAGGACGGGTTGCAGACCGTTGCCCTCGGGTCGGAACTGGAGGAGGTACGAGGAGCTGGGTTCGAAGGTGCGGGCGATCAGGGTGGACCACGTGAGGCCGAGGAGCACGAGCAGGAGCACGCGGCGGGCGATGCGGAGCGTGGAGGGGGCGTCGTCCGGCAGGGCGCCCCGGGCGACGGCGCGCTCGCCGCGAGCGAGGAAGGCGATGCCGAAGAGTCCCGTCGCGGCCGCCCAGATGAGCAGGGTTCCCTTCTGTCCGCCCCAGAGCCCTGCGAGGCGGTAGTACCAGGGGTAATCGCTGCGCGTGTAGGACCATACGTACTCGATGGAAAGGTTGGCGACGAGGAAGTAGACGATGAGGAGCAGGAGGGCGAGTGTGAGTGAGGCGACGCCGAGTCCGAGGCCGCGGCGGACGATGCGCTCGGTCGTCGCCGTGGCCGCGCGGAAGAGGTCGGCGCCGAACGCGCCCAGGAGGGCGACGAACGCGAGGAGGAGGAGCGCCGTCTCCCACGTGCCGGTGGCGAAGGACGGGAACTGCGGGGTGAAGGCTCGGAGGTACGCGGGGCCCGCGCGCTGGGAGGAGGAACTCGCGACGCCGTACTCGTTGGCGAGTTGGTCGACGGCGCCGTCGCCGTACACGCACGCGTCGCACCACGTGGCGCTCAGCGTCTCGAGGAGGACGCCGCGGGAGTCTTGGATGGTGGGGCCGACCTGGTCGAAGCGGTACGTGGTCGATTGCAGGACCTCGCCGGGTCGGTAGTCGGAGACGGTCGTGTCACGGTTCACGAACGACGCGACCACGCCGAGTTGGTCGCGGTTCCACGAGGGGTCGAGGCTCGCCGAGAGCTGCGCGGAGGCGGCGTTCGTCTCGTTGAACGTGATGGGGCCATCGTGGAGGGTCGAGCGGACGACGAAGCGGTGCGTGACGACGCCGTTGCCGCCATCATAGTGGACCTCGTCCTCGAACAGCACGACGCGCAGGGCGATGTCGGGGGATGGGACGGCCTGTTTGGCCTGCGCCTTCACGGCGACGCTCGCGTTGGAGGCGTCCAGGGCCCCGTTGAGGAAGAGGCGCAGCGGCGAGTCGTCGATCCGCCGCTCCAGGTAGATCGCGGCGTACGTGTTGTAGGTCTCCAGGAAGGAGGTGGCGCCCTCGACGCGTTCGACGCCGTCGAAGACCGTCGTGGGGTACCAGTACGAGCCGTACTCGCCTTCCATGTAGGCGACGCGCGTGCCGTTGGCCTCGCGTTCGGGGAACCCCCACGGGTCCTGTTGGGGGTCGGGATAGGGGTGGTAGACGAGGACGTGGAGGCCGCGGGCGTTGAGTTCTTGGCCGGCGAGGTCCGCGAGCCTGGGTTCGTTCTGGGCGAGGGCGGGCGAGGCGATGAGGACGAGGAGGAACAGGGCCGCGGCCGCTCGCACGTTCGCCCAGACGTGGGCCGGTTCCTAACACTTTCGGGCGCGACCTCGAACGGGTCACGCGCGCGATTCGGTGCGCGTCGGCTTGTAGAGCGTCATCGACCCGACGAGGACGAGGACGGAGAGGGCGACCGTGACGAGGACGACGATCGGGTCGTAGTCGGCGCCGGAGCGCGTGCGAAGGTAGGGGTGGAGGTTGAGGGGGCCGTAGTCGACCCAGTCGCTGAAGAAGAGGATCGCGCCGAGGATTGCGAAGTGGATCCGCGTCGGGGACGCGCGTTTGAGTTCGCGGTGGAGTACGAAGGCCTGTCCGATCATGCCCACGTGGAGCCAGAAGAGCAGCCAACGGAGTCCGGGTTCGTCGGCGAAGAACTTCTCGAAGTAGTAGAGGAGGACGAAGACGGTCCACAGTCCGACCTTGATGTTGAGGGCCCAGGCCAGCAGGTCGAGGAACCGGGACCTCGCCTTGGCCTGCGAGAGCGTGAGGACGACGGCGAAGGAGAGGACCGCGTTGGGCGAGTCCGGTACGAACGGCCACCAGACGCGCGGCGTGACCTCGAGCTGGCCGGCGTAGTAGACCGTCCAACCGTAGTAGACGGCCACAAGGTTGCCAAGGACGAGCGGCCACGCGAGCACGGCCCGTTCACGGAACACGTGGAGCCAGTCGAGAAGGCGGTCCCATCCGGCCTCGGCCACGGGCGATGCCCAGCGGCGTTCGGCTGAAGTAGTTGGCGGGCGAGCCGTAGGGTTTTGTGCGGGCCGTCCATGCCCGCCGCGTGCGGTTCCGGAATCCGCTCGTGCGCGTGCGGGACACGAAGGCCGCCGCGCGCGCGGCGTACATCGGCGGTTTCCTTCTGTTCGTCACGGGGAGCACGGGCGCCGTGGCCGTCGTGAAGCTGGGCTACCGGCTCGTCATGTTCGTGAGCCCCGGCGCCGCCGAGGTCCTGACGCCGCTCTTCCTCATCGTCGGTCTCGCCGCCGCGTTGGGCGGCCTCACCGTCGTCGTCGCCGGATACGTCCTGACGCGCCACCGAGGCACGGGAAAGGCCCTCCTCTGGCTGGGTTCGGGAGTCGGTCTCGTGACGTTCTTGGCCCATTGCGTCGTGATCACCCTTGCGGGCCGGGACATTCTCACGGACATCCTCGCGTCCGCGGTGACGGCCCAAGGCATGGCGGTCCTCGTCGTCCTCTACGCCCAATTGCGCGCGTGAGTTCACGCCTGGGCGCGATCGAGGGCCGCCTTCGCCATCGCCGCCACGAGCTGCGCCAGCGGTTTCGGGAGACCCTCCACGTGGAGGGTCCCGCCGTCGACGCGCAACGTCCCGAGGCCCGCGGTCCGGAGTTCCTGCGCGAGCCAGGCCAAGGCCTCCTCGCGTTTCTTGCCCTGCAGCGGCTCGCCCAATGCCTGGCCCAGGCGCCGCGCGAAGGCGTCCAGGTACGCGGGGCGGGCGCCGCTCTGGACGAGCGACGGCAGGTCGAGGATCCGCAGGAGCTCGCCCGTTGCGCTGCCGCCCGCGCGTCGCGCATAGGCGAGCACGGAGGCCCGAAGGCGGGCGACGTCCACGTCGCTGCTTCCCAAGCGTTGGCCTTCGAGCCTGTAAATCTTGGACCGGGCGTCCTCGGGGTCCGCCTGTTCGCTGATGAGGCCGAGTTCGACGAGGGGCCGGACGTGGAGTTCGCTGAGCGTCGACTTGGCCTTCCCTGTGAGTCTCACGATCTCGGGAAGCCGCCGCGGTCGTTCTCCGAGGACGTGGAGGATCCGCAAGCGGACCGGGTTGTCGACCGAGTGGATGCGCTGGCCGACCTCCCAGATCTCGAAGCGCGGGCCGGCCGGGGACTTCGGCACGGGAGCCACTGAGGCCCGACACCCTTACATAGATAACGTTCGGGCGAACACGAACGATTTATCTTGGGATGGGTACATACACGTCCGCCCGAAGGGGGCACAGGTGGCAACGAACATGGCCAACCCGCTATTGAACCCAAAGAACTACGCGAAGATCACCGGCCTCGCCTTGGCCGCGACAGCCGTCCTCGGCATCGCCCTCAGCTCGATGGGCACGAACGGCGAATACGGCCTCTTCTGCAACTCGCCCAGCGCCACGACCTGCGAAGGCGACGCGTCACACAAGAGCTTCCTCGGCTTCGACTGGACCCACAACATCGTCCACGTCGTCCTCGCATCGATCGCGCTCCTCGTGGGCTTCGCAGGCTTCGGCGTGAACTACGCACGGCCCTACGCGCAGGTCTTCGGCGCGATCTACACGGCTCTCGGGATTACGGGCTTCATCGTGTCTGACCTCGGCATCCTCCACCTCGAGGTCGGAGAGAACTTGGTGCACCTTGCCGTCGGCGGCTATGGCCTCCTGGCCGGCTTCTTGGGCACGATGACTCCCACTCCATCGCCAGCCGTCGCGCCCGCGCGCCGGTAGGCGAACCCCCCCTGGCGGGCCGAAAGGCCCGCCTTCTCACCCCCTTATTTCGCCACGCCGGTCCAGTCCGCCTAAGCGATAGGCCAATCCTCAAATAGAAGGCCGTAGTAGGGTTGGACGAAGCTCCATGGAAACCAAGCCGAGCCGCCTTTCGCCCCCCCAGACCGAGACCCTCGTCACCGTCACGGAGCGCGCCGCCGCCGAGCTCAAGACGGCCATCGCGGCCCAGACCGAGACGTACGAAGGCATCCGCCTAGGACTCTCGGGCGGCGGTTGCTGCGGCCCCGGCTACCTCCTCGCCCTCGCCGAGAAGGCCGAAGCCGACGACGTCGTCATCGAGAGCCAAGGCATCAAGATCTTCATCGAACCCGACCACCGCGAAGGCCTCAAGGGCGCCAAGCTCGACTTCGTCGAGACGCCCCGCGGCAGCGGCTTCCACGTCGAGAACCCCAACGTGGTCAAGGAAGAGCACGGCCACGGGGGCGGCGGTTGCGGCTGCGGCAGCGGCGGCGGTGGATGCGGCTGCGGGTCCGGCCACGGGCACGGTGGCCACGGCCATGGCGGCGAGAGCGGCTGCGGCTGCTAGACCACGCTCATCGCCCCTTCGAGCCACGCATCTCGGCGATCCGCGCCTTCACGACCTTCTTCACGAGAGCCGTAGGCAGCGGCTTCTCCAGCGTGAACTGAAGCGTGCTCTTCGAGGTCCGAAAGCCCCGCACGTCGTCCTTCACGAGGTCGAGGGCGGTACCGCTCATTGGGAAGAAACTCAAATGGTCCCTGAACGCGGCGAACGCGGCGATCCCATGTCCGTCCAGCTTGAAGGCAGGCATCCCGTAGCTCATGCCTTCCTCCGCCCGCGGGGCGACGTCGAGGACGATCTTGCGCAGACGCTCCAGCGCTGCGCGGCGCTTGGGGTCCAGCGCGGCGAGGTACGCCTGGACGACTCCATGGCGCTTCGGCACGCGGGGCGCATCCGTGCACGAGGCTTGAACTTCGCGCCCCAAACCCTTAACTAACGTCGTCCACTTCGCCGCCAACCCGCCTTAAAAAGCGGAGCGTCGGCCCCATGGCGTACTCTCCGGTCATCGCCCACTCGGACGAACTCCTCAAGATTTTCGGCCGCGGCCGGGTCTTCTTCGACAAGGAAATCCGCCAACTCTACAACCACGACCTCTCCAACCCGCCGTGGGTCATCGACTTCCTCATCCGCCGCGAACCCGACGCCGTCGTCGTCGCCGAGACCCAGGACCACGTCGTCAACCTCCTCAAGTTCGCCACCGCCTACAAGATCCCCGTCACGCCCGCCGCCGGACGCACGAGCGCCTACGGCGGCGCCGTTCCCGTGAAGGGCGGCATCGTCCTCGACCTCTCCCGCCTCAAGAAGGACATCCAGGTCGACGTGGCGAACCTCACCGTCACGACCGACCCCGCCGTCGTCGTCCTCGACCTCGACCGCGAACTCAACCGGTACGGCCTCCAGCTCGCCACGTACCCCACGAGCGCCCCGAGCGCGACGATCGGCGGCTTCGTCTGCCAAGGCGGCGTGGGCATGGGCGCCTTCCGCCACGGCCCCGTCGCCAACCAGGTCCTTGCCGCCGACGTCGTCCTGCCGAACGGCGACCTCAAGTCGTTCACGGGCAACGAACTCGATGTCGTCAACGAGTGCAGCGGCATCACCGGCATCGTCACGAAACTCACGCTCAAGGTCGTCAAGAAGACGGAACGCGTGCCCGCCCTCGCCGCCTTCGACACGATGGAGGCCCTGCACGCCGCCCTCACGCAAGTGAGCCAACGGTTCAACCCGTGGAACCTGACGTGGCACAACCCCACCTTCAGCCAACTGCGCGAAGAGGCCGGCGGCCCGAAGACCGTGCCGCGCAAGAAGTGGAGTCTCCTTGCCGTCTTCGAGGCCCCCGAGTGGGAGAAGGTCAAGGC